>RCUH01001032.1_pt1 | contig 22801 bp, 23 predicted proteins | sample 2166191 | NCBI WGS metagenome assembly RCUH01 (sample SAMN09932848, study PRJNA488358) | compost metagenome | feature: garden; material: soil; isolation source: compost soil in an enriched community after 214 h of incubation | place: Germany: Experimental Botanical Garden Goettingen | collected...
GTGCTCGGGACCCTGGCCCTCGTACCCGTGCGGAAGCATCATCACCAGGCCCGAGAGCCGCTGCCACTTGGCCTCGGTCGAGCTGATGAACTGGTCGACGATGGGCTGGGCCATGTTGGCGAAGTCGCCATACTGCGCTTCCCAGATGTCCAGGGTATTGGGCTCGGCCAGCGAGTAGCCGTACTCATAGCCCAGGACCGCCAGCTCCGAGAGGGTCGAGTCGTAGACGTCGAAGCGCGCCTGATCGCTTGCCAGGTGGCGCAGCGGGATGTAGCTGCGCTCCGCCCCTTCGGGGTTCTGGTTGTGGATCTGCGCGTGGCGATGGAAGAAGGTGCCACGGCCCGAGTCCTGCCCGACGAGCCGGACTCCGTACCCCTGGGTGACCAGGGTCGCGTAGGCGAGGTTCTCGGCCATGCCCCAGTCGAGGGGCAAGGATCCCGCGAGCATGTCGCGGCGAGCCTTGAAGATCGCGCCGATGCGCTTGTGAGGCTCGAAGCCTTCCGGAAGGTCGACGAGGCGCTCGCCGAGCTCCTTGAGGCGCTCGATGGGAACTCCCGTGTTCACGGGGGCGCGCCAGTCCGTATTGCTGCGGACGTACTTGGCCCAGCCGCTGGCGTGCTTCGAGGTGACATCGGTCTCGACCGGCTCGGCCACGCGCTCACCGGCATCCAGGGCGTCACGGTAGGAATCGACGAGCTTCTGGGCCTCGTCAGCCGTGACGACGCCTTCGCGCTCGAGCGTTTCGACGTAGAGGCCGCGGGTGCCCGGGTGCATGTCGATGAGGCGGTACATCATCGGCTGCGTCGCGCGGGGCTCGTCCGACTCGTTGTGGCCGTGGCGGCGGAAGCAGACGAGGTCGATGAAGACGTCCTTGTGGAACTCCATCCGGTAGTCCTGGGCCAGCTGCATCGCGAAGACCGCCGCCTCCGGGTCGTCGCCGTTGACATGGAAGACGGGCGCATCGACGAACTTGGCGATGTCCGTGCAGTAACGGCTGGAGCGGGCATCTTGCGGGTTCGAGATGCTGAAGCCCACCTGGTTATTGATGACCAGGTGAAGCGTACCGCCGGTGGCGAAGCCGCGGAGCTGCGAGAGGTTGAGGGTCTCGGCCACGACGCCCTGGCCGCCGACGGCGGCGTCACCGTGGATGACCACGGGAAGGACGAGGTCGCGGGCCTCGTCATGATGACGATCCTGGCGAGCGCGAACCGAGCCCTCGACGACGGGGGCGATGATCTCGAGGTGAGAAGGGTTGAAGGCCAGGGCCAGGTGAACCGGACCGCCTTCGGTCGGCATATCCGACGAGAAGCCGAGGTGGTACTTCACGTCGCCGGAGATGTCGCCAGGAAGGACGTTCTTGCCCTCGAACTCATTGAAGAGGTCGCTCGGCTTCTTGCCCATGATGTTGATGAGCACGTTGAGGCGGCCGCGGTGGGCCATGCCGAAGACGATTTCCTTGACGCCCTGCTTGCCCGCGCGCCGGATCAGCTGATCCAGCATCGGGATGACGGTGTCTCCGCCTTCCAGCGAGAAGCGCTTCTGGCCGACGTAGCGCTTGTGGAGGTAGCGCTCGAGGCCTTCGGCCGCGTTGAGCTTGTGGAGGATCTGACGCTTGGTGGCCGGGTCGAAGCTCGCCCGCCCCTTGACCGACTCGATGCGGTGCTGCAGCCACTCGCGCTCGACGCGCGGCAGGTAGGTGTACTCGAAGCCGATGGTCTGGCAGTAGGTTTGCTCGAGCGTGTCGAGGACCTGCTTGAAGCTGCCCTTAAGATCGCCTTCCGTGACCTGGCTCGCCAGGTCCGCCTCGGTGAGGCCGTAGTACTGGGGATCCAGCTCGGCCACCCGGCTCTCGGGACGTCCCAGCGGATTGAACTTGGCTTTCAGGTGCCCCATCGAGCGATAGGCATTGATCAGCGCCGTCACTCCGGCCCGGGGGTAGGGCGGGGCCTCGGCGGCCACGATGTAGCGCCGCCCGTTCTGAGCCAGCTCGGCGAACGCCCGCTGGACGGTCGAGTGCGCCGTCTCCGGCCCGCGGGCCGAACCCCGAATCCCCTCGAAGTACTCCCTCCATTCGGGAGTCACGGAGAGGGGATCGTTAAGGAAATCCTCGTAGAGGCCTTCGACGAAACTTGCGTTTCCACCGTACATGACGGTGGGGTCAGCGGAAATCTTCAGGTCCATCGTCTCTTCTCATTCAAGGTGGGGGCGGTTACCAGTGTGGAAGCAGCCTATGCCCTCGCCCAGCGGCCCCCGGGGGCGCTGTCAGCAAGAGCCTTTTGAAAAACTGTCGTTAAAACCACCAGTGTACTCCATTCCCCGGTAAATCCCAAGCCAGAAAGCTCATTCTTCCTTTCGTTCTCCCGGTTCGTGGCCGCCAGGGCGAGGAGGGGGCACGAGTTCCTCGACCTGGCTTCCTTCCCATGCCTCGGCTCCCAGGGGCGGAGGTTTCGGCGGCGCCTCAGGTTTGGTACCCTCGGGATTCGGATTTCCGCTGTGGCTCACTCCGGAAAGACTGGAATCCGGCCAATCCGTCATGGCTTCCTCCTCTCGTTCCATCGGCCTCAGCGCCATCATCCCTCCGAGACGGTCCCTTCCCAAGCATCGCCCGAGCGTTGTCCTTCCTCAGGCCGTGATCAACAACTGCAAGGCCGCCACGGTGAGCACCCCCAGGAGGATCTGCCGGAAACGACGCTCTGAAAGCCGCTCCAAAAGGCGCGAGCCGAGCGAGTTCCCGGCCAGCACCCCCACGGTGAGGACCAGGGCCGCCGGCAAGAGCGCGGGAGTCAGGCTCATGTTGAGGCTGAAGCCCACTCCCTTTAAGAGATGCACCAGCGCCATACAAGCGGCCGACGTCGCGACCAGCGGCTTGGGACCTAGCCCCAGGCGAAGAAAGAAGGGAGTCGCGATGAATCCCGCTCCGCCCGTCAGGCCGCTCACGGTACCCGAGACGGCTCCCGCCGTGGCCGCGAGCAGCGTTCGCCCGTGACCTTCGACCCGCGCCTCCCCCTCCGCCGGCCTCCGCTTGAGCAGCTCTTGTCCCACGAAGGCCAAGAGAAGGACGGCGATCGCCACCTTCAACCAAGCCGCCGGAGCCTTGACCGCCAGGTAACTGGCGACCAATGCCGTGGGCCCCGCGGTCAGGGCGAACCTCCCCACCAGGCTCCAGTCCACCTCGCGCCGCAGCAAAGCCACCCGGGAGACGTTCCCGAAAAAGAGCGCCGGGGCCGTCACCGCGATCACGGTGGCCGGAGCCCAAAAAAGGCTTAGCCCCGCGATCATGAGGATGCCTCCGCCCAACCCTGCGACCGTCGTGAGCCCACCGGCCATGACTCCGGCAAACAGCAATCCCAGCAAGATCAATGGCGTCATCTCGGGCCTCCCGTGGCGAGCCCCTTGGCTTCGCCGTCGCCGATTCCCGCTTTCGCCCGTCCCGTTTGCGGTGCACGGGCGCCACCAGGCCTCGGTTACCCTCTCATCCTACGCCGAGTAGGCAAATCCAAAAAATGAATCGTTTGAATCAGATGTATTCGGGGGATGAATCCAACGGAGGAAGGGCCATGACCAGCGATCACCTCGAACTCGCCCCCCTGGAAATGCTGGTGGCGATCGCCACCTACGGGACCGTGACCGAAGCCGCGCGCCGACTTCATCTGAGCCAGCCCGCGGCCACCCATCAGATTCACCACCTCGAGCGCAGCCTGGGGCACGCGCTCTTCGAACGCCGGGGCCGACGCCTGGAGCTGACCGAAGCCGGACGGCTCGCGGTCGCGCGCGCCCGCCGCATCCTCGGAGAGCTCGACGCCCTCAGGGCCGATCTTCGCGCGTTCGAGACCCTCGAAACCGGAGAAATCCGCCTGGGCGGCGGCGCCACGGCCACCGTCCACCTCTTGCCGAAGCTGATCGCGGACTTCCGCAGCCGGTATCCCGGCGTCAGCTTCTACCTGCGCGAAGGCACGGCGCGAAACACGCTTCAGGCGATCGCCAACGGCGAGCTCGATCTCGGCATCGTCACGCTGCCCTCCCAGCGTCCCGGCCTGACCGTGGAACCCTGGCTCGAGGATGCCATCGTCTTCGTGGCCTGGCCCGGCGCGCCACTCGCGGGCAAGCCCATTCCCATGGAAGCCCTCAACGGCGTGCCCTTCATCCACTCTGGCCCGGACACACCCCTGCGCAGCCTCGTCGGCGCGGGGCTCTCCAACGCCGGGATCGTCCCCCGCGTGGTGATGGAGCTCGAAAGCGTCGAGGCCATCAAGACCCATGTCGCCGAGGGCCTCGGCTACTCGGCCCTGGGCATCCGGGCGGTGGAAGGCGAGCTCAAGGAGGGCAAACTCGTCCGGGTACAGCCTGAAGGCCTCTCCCTGACGCGTTGTCTGGCGCTGGTCTACCGCGACTCCATGGCCTTCTCCCCGGCGGTTCGCGCTTTCCTTGAAGAACTCCGGGCCGCGCACGAGCCCCGACTCGCGCCCGTCACCAAGACCTGAGGTTGTCCCCGAGCCAGCTCCCGACTGCGCGTTGGCGGATCCTCCCGGTCGCGGTACCATGAGGCCATGCTCTTCACACCCTTGACCCTGCGGGAACTGAGCTTCCCAAACCGCATCTTCGTCTCGCCGATGTGCCAGTACTCCGCCGAGGACGGCATGCCCAACGACTGGCACCTCGTCCACCTGGGCAGCCGCGCCGTCGGCGGAGCCGCTCTCGTGATCGCCGAAGCGACTGCCGTCACCCCCGAAGGCCGGATCAGCCCAGGGGATACGGGGATCTGGTCTGACGCGCAAGCGCAGGCGTTCTCACGGATCACGCGCTTTATCCGGGAAAACGGGGCCATCGCGGGCATCCAGCTCGCACATGCCGGACGCAAGGCCTCGACGGACGCGCCCTGGCGCGGCGACAACGCCCTCGGCCTCGACGCGGGAGGCTGGATACCCGTCGCCCCCAGCCCCTTGGCCTTCGAGGAGGGGGATCCGATCCCGACCGCGCTCGACTCCGTCGCCATCGACGGCATCGTCGACGCGTTCGTAGCGGCGGCCCGCCGCAGCCTCGACGCGGGCTTCCAGGTCGTCGAGCTGCACATGGCCCACGGCTACTTGCTGCATGAATTCCTCTCGCCGCTGTCCAACCAGCGCAAGGACGACTACGGTGGCTCGCTCGCCAACCGGGCTCGGCTTCCCTTGCGGGTGGCGCAGGCCGTTCGCGAGTTCTGGCCCGAGACCCTCCCCGTCTTCGTGCGCATCTCCGCCACCGACTGGGCGGAAGGCGGCTGGGACCTCGACCAGAGCATCCAGTTCTCACGCTGGCTCAAGGAGCGGGGCATCGACCTCATCGACTGCTCGTCGGGTGGCACCGTCCCCCATGCGCGAATTCCGGTCGAACCGGGCTACCAGGTGCCGTTTGCCCGCGCCATCCGGCAAGAAGCCGGCATCCCCACCGGGGCCGTCGGCCTGATCACGGATCCCGCTCAGGCCGACGCCATCCTGGAACGCGGAGACGCGGATGCCGTCCTACTGGGCCGCGAACTGCTCCGCGATCCCTACTGGCCCCTCCACGCCGCCGCCACCCTGGGCGTCGATCGAGACTGGCCCGTTCAGTACGAACGCGCCAAACCCCGCAAGCGCCGCTGAGCACGGCCGCCGCACGCCAAGCCTCCGGCCAAAATGGCCGTCCGCATGGTGTATGATCGTGCCGTTCGAGCGGATATCCCCCCCATTCATTCGGGAAACGAGCAGCCAATGAACCATCCTGTCGTGATCAGCGGAACCGGCCTCTTCACCCCTCCGCATTCGGTGAGCAACGCGGAGCTGGTCTCCGCCTTCAACGCCTACGTGGCGGAATACAACCGCGAGAACGCCGAGGCGATCGCCTCGGGCACGCTTCCCGCCCTTCAGGAATCCAGCGTCGAGTTCATCGAAAAGGCCTCGGGCATCAAGAGCCGCTACTTCATGGACCGCGACGGCGTGCTGGATCCCGCGCGCATGTGCCCCAACCTGCCCGAACGGGACAACGAGGCGCTCTCGGTTCAGGCCGAGATGGCCGTGGCCGCGGCGCGCCAGGCACTCGCCAACGCGGGAAGGACTCCCGAGGACATCGACATGGTGCTGGTGGCCTGCTCCAACATGCAGCGCCCGTACCCGGCGATCGCCATCGAAGTGCAAGGCGCCCTGGGCATCCGCGGCTTCGGCTTCGACCTCAACGTCGCCTGCTCGTCGGCCACCTTCGGCATCCAGACGGCCGTCAACGCCATTCAGTCGGGCCAGGCCAAGGCCGTGCTCATGGTCAACCCCGAGATCTGCTCGGCCCACCTGAACTTCCGCGACCGGGACAGCCACTTCATCTTTGGCGATGCCTGCACGGCCGTCGTCCTGGAGCGCGCCGACCTGGCCACGGCCCCGGAAACCTTCGAGGTCGTGGGCACCCGCCTGGCGACCGCGTTCTCGAACAACATCCGCAACAACTTCGGCTTCCTCAACCGGACCGCCCCCGAAGGCCAGGGCAAGGCCGACAAGCTCTTCATCCAGCAGGGCCGCAAGGTCTTCAAGGAAGTCTGCCCCATGGTCGCCGAGCACATCACGGAGCACCTGGCGGCTCACGCCATCGAGCCGGGCTCGGTCCGGCGCTTCTGGCTGCACCAGGCCAACCTGAGCATGAACCAATTGATCGCCAAGCGCCTCCTGGGACGGGATGCCACGGAAAAAGAGGCGCCGGTCATCCTCGACCAGTACGCCAATACCAGCTCCGCGGGCTCGGTCATCGCCTTCCACCTGCATCGGGACGACCTGGCCGCAGGCGACCTGGGAGTCGTCTCCAGCTTCGGGGCAGGCTACTCGGTCGGTAGCGTCATCCTCAAGAAACGCCTCAACTAAAGAAAAAGGCGCTGGTGGTATCTCCAGCGCCTTTTTCTTTTTTGTCTAGGTTAGGGAACGTCGCCCGTCTTATGCTCCGGATCCCGGGGCTTCTGGCTCGGGGGCCGGTTGGTCTTGGCCGCTTGGACGAGCCGCTTGAATTCGTCGTCGTAGGCCTTCACCAGCTCGGGAGCGTTGCGGATGATGAGCAGCGCCTCGTTATTGTTGACCTCGGCGTTCTGCGAGAAGTTGAACGAGCCCGTGATGACGGTCTCATCGTCGATGAGGATCACCTTATGGTGCATCAGGGCCTCGTTGCCGTCGAGCCAGACGTTGAAGCCCTCCGCCTTGAACTGCGGGAAGAGGCTGTAGCGGCCGGCGGCGAGCCAGCGATCGAAGACTCCCTCGACCTTGACGCCCTGCTCGGCCTTCGAGCGAATCATGAAGGCCAGCTCGACATCCGTGAACGAGAAGGTCATGAGGCGGATCCGCTTCTTGGCCTTGTCGACCTCGTTGAGGACGGCCTGGCGACCGCCCCCGCGCGGAGAGAAGAACGTCTGGACCGAGCCCGACTTGAAGGGCATCACCCGGCTGGGCGCGACCTCGGGGCGCTGGGACGAGCCGAAGCCCCGATCCGTGAACATCCGCTCGAACTCGGCGCTGAAGGTGGCCGCCAGCTCGCGGGAACGAATCGTCAGAGCATTGTTGTTGTGGTGGTAGAGGCTGGTGGGGGTCAGGTTCGTCGACCCGGTCCAGACCGTATGCCCGTCCAGGACCATGAACTTATGGTGCATGAAGCCGCTGCGCTCGTCGCCCACCACCGGGATGTCCGCCGCACGCAGCCTCCGGATCGCCTCGCGAATCTGGGTGGCGTCCGTCTTGTCGGCCAGGTTGTCGGTATCGGTGACCAGGCGAACGCGAACCCCGCGCTTCTTGGCCTTGATGATCTCGTCGACCGCATCCAAGGCGTCGATGTCGAAGAACGCACCATCCAGGGTCTCCTTGGAGCGCTGGATGATCTTGAACAGGGTCTGGTGGGTGTTGTAGGGAGAGCGCTTCGCCTCCTGCTCGTTGGCGGAGATGCGATCGCGATACGCGATGTTGAAGGACGGAGCGATGGTCTGCTCGCTCCAGTTCGCCTCGAAGCTGGAAGCCGAGCTATCGAGCGCAGGCGCGGTTCCGCCGCAAGCGGCGAGGAAGAGTGAGAGTAAGAGCGCCGGGGCGCGAAGGGCTTTCAAGTTCATGCAGCGTAGCCTCCGAGGGAGTTATCGCGCATTCCCCTGAAAGCGTGCCCGGAAGCCCCGAGACTTAACTAAATGCTATCGAAAGCATTACCTTTGGCCGATCAGTAGCCGTCGACGCAGGCGCTGAGGTGGTCGTAGTACTCGGCGGTCGACAAGCGCTTGTTGGCAAGGCTGCGTTCGGCCTGTTCGGCACAGGTCACGTTATTGGCGTGGATGGCGGCGGCCACGCCCTTGGCGATCGCCTGCCCCAGCTCGGGAAGCACGTCGGGCAAGGACTCCGAATCGGACATGCGGCCCTGCATCTGCTGGAGTGCGTCCTGGATGCGGCCGGAGATCAGATCGACGAGTTGCGTTTCGGACAGGCCTGTCGGAGTCATGGCGTCACCTGGCTTTGAGACGTTTCGCGGAAGACATGCGAAGCCTACCGCAAGGCGCGCGCCATGGGTAGCGCGGTTTCCACGGATCTCGCGAACCTCGCGCCGGGTTCCATGCAAAAAGCCCCGGCTCGCGCCGGGGCTACCAGATTGCAACCAGGCTCTAGTGGTGAGCGTGGCCCTGGAGATGCGAGACCACGTGGTTGAACTCGGCCTCGTCCTCGATGTTCACGAGCGTATCGTCGACGACCTTGAGGATCAGCACCTCGGCCTCTTCCTCGCTGGCATTGGCGGGGGTCAAGAGGGCATAGGAGTTGCCGTGGATCTGGACCACTTCCATGATCTCGAAATCCTGCTCCTTGCCATCCTCGTCGATCAACGTGACGAGGTTTTCATTCTCTTCCATGGTTAGCCTCCTAGGGGCGGTATCGACCCAGCGGCCTGCAAGGCCCGCTCGGGTTCGGCGTTGGGTGTGGGCATCGATCGGCAGACCCTCAGCAACCCTTCGCCGGGTGAGTGAGCGCATGGCCGTTCAAGGCGACTTTCGATTATTCCGGATCCTCCGGGTGGAATTCAAGTCGCGCTGAGAGAAATCTCTAGCGCTTCTTCTTGGTCTTGAGGCGGGGCTTCTGCACCCGACGGGCGCGCACCACGAAGATCTTGGTCAAGAGCCCGAGGACCTCGGGTTCGCTCACCGAAACGTGCACCCACGCCGGCTCCTGCCCTGACTCCTGGGCTGCCGTCTTCAGACGGTCCAGGGTTGCGGCTTCGAGGGGCGTTTCGGTGACGATGGCGGGCCATTCGTCGGTCTTGAGGTTCAAGCTGACTTCGAAGCCGCCCTCTTGGAGCGAGAGCGCGACGAAGAAACGGTCACCCGACAGGTAAGAGCGGTACGACCAGGAGTGGGTGGTCTCGGAAAAGACCCACTTCCAGGTGGCGCCCATCTCGAGGATGTTTTCGCGGATAGCGTTCCACCATTCGAGGCGATCGCCGAGCCTTTCGGCAAGCTGCTCGCGATTCGGCGGACGGCCTTTCGGCGTGGAAATAACGGGTTCGGTCATGGGGATTGGCACTCACATTTCACTAGAGCGATATTCGTTGCTGCAGGACAGCGAGCTTTGGATTTCAGCCCCAGTCCATGCGGTTCACGTCTAACGCTCGCTGCCTTTCGCAACAGCCGCGGGCGCTAAACACCGTCGCGTCGGATCCCGACCTCGCGAGGGAGGCCCCGGCGACGGCTCGAACTTTCAGTTTACTTCAAAAGCCCGCCAAGGGATACGGAGGCCGTCAAATCGACCTTTCGAGCCCCAAGGAGACGCTTCGAGGTAGGCCAGCTCAGCATCTTTTACATCGATTAATCTCGACTTGTATACTACGTAAGATTCCTTGCTCAGCTCCCGGCTGGAGGACCCAGCACGCTTTGGACGACTCGCCTGAAGGAGAACCGCATGCAAGAAGGAAATCACCGCCCGGAAGAATTCGGAACCGCCGTCAACGGCGTCGGAAGCTCGACGGACGAGCGGATGGCGGACGGGGAAGGGCCCAAAACCCTCACGACCCGGCAGGGGCATCCGGTCACGGATAACCAGAACGTCCGAACCGTCGGCTCGCGCGGCCCCATGACCCTCGAGAACTACCACTTCCTCGAAAAGATCACCCACTTCGACCGCGAGCGGATCCCCGAGCGCGTCGTCCATGCGCGCGGAGCCGGAGCGCACGGCTACTTCGAGGCCTACGGCAAAGTGGGGGAGGAAGCCATCGCGACGGTCACCCGCGCGAAGCTCTTCCAGCAGAAGGGGAAGCGAACGCCCGTCTTCGTCCGCTTCTCCAGCGTCATCCATGGCGCCCATTCCCCGGAAACCCTGCGCGACCCGCGCGGCTTCGCCGTGAAGTTCTACACGGAGGACGGAAACTGGGACCTGGTGGGGAACAACCTCAAGATCTTCTTCATCCGGGATCCCTTGAAGTTCCCCGACCTGATTCATGCCTTCAAGCCCGATCCGGTGACCAATTGCCAGGATTCCGAGCGGATCTTCGACTTCATCTCGAATACCCCCGAGGCGATCCACATGATCACCTTCCTCTTCTCGCCCTGGGGGATTCCCGCCAACTACCGGCAGATGCAAGGCTCCGGCGTGAACACCTACAAATGGGTGAACGCCGCCGGCGAGGCCGTGCTCGTCAAGTACCACTGGGAGCCCAAGCAGGGGATCAAAAATCTCACCCAAGCGGAGGCCGAGGCCATCCAGGGCAAGAACTTCAACCACGGCACCCAGGACCTCTACGAGGCAATCGAACGCGGCGACTTCCCGGAGTGGGAGCTCTGCGTCCAGATCATGAGCGACGGAGACCATCCCGAGCTCGACTTCGACCCCTTGGACCCGACCAAGCTCTGGCCGACCGATAAGTTCCCCTTCCTGCCCGTCGGACGCATGGTCCTGGATCGAAATCCCCTTAATTACTTCGCGGAAGTCGAGCAAGCCGCGTTCGGGACGGGAGTGCTGGTGGACGGCCTGGACTTCTCGGACGACAAGCTACTGCAGGGCCGAACCTTCTCGTACTCGGATACCCAGCGCTACCGGGTCGGCACCAATTACCTGCAACTGCCCATCAACGCCCCCAAGAAGCACGTCGCCACCAACCAGCAAGGCGGGCAGATGATGGTTCGGGTCGACCTGGCCCCGGGGCAGGACCCTCACGTCAACTACGAGCCCTCGAGCCTCGACGGCCTCAAGGAAGCCCCCGAGCGCGGCAAGGAGCACACGCCCTACGCCGGGGGGAACCTGGTCCGCGCCACGATCGCGCGCACGAACGACTTCAAGCAAGCAGGCGAGCGCTACCGCTCGTACAGCGTCTGGGAGCGCGAGGACCTGATTCGCAACCTGGTCAATGCCCTGTCCACCTGCCGCAAGCCCATCCAGGATCGCATGGTGGAGCATTTCACGAAATGCGATTCCGACTACGGACAGCGGGTCATGAGCGGCCTCAAGGCCCATCCCAACGGCAAGCGGGTCAAAGAAGGCCTCCACGGCCCCATCGGCAACACCGGAAGCCAGGAAGCCGTGCAAGAAGCCGAACGCAAGGGACATCCGGCGAAGCCCTACTAGGACATCCCGTCAGCAGCAACCCTCGCTCGTCCTTCTAGACTCAAGCCCGGCAGACACGGAAGGCCCGTGCCTGCCGGGCTGTCTTCGCCTGCGGCCAGCCTCGGAGCCGTCGTTGCCACGCGCCAGGTCCCGGCGTAAGATGCCCCTGGCAGCGGATCCGAGGACGCGAAGGAGGGTTTGGCGATGGCAACCCGGGAAATTCCGCGAGAGGACTGGGAGCGGTACTTGGGCGTGCTCAGCCGGCAAAAAGCCGATCAGCCCGTCCGGGTCCGGGTGGAGGACACGGAGGTCGGGGACCAGGTTCTGGCGAATTGCATGCCCATGGTGGGCATCTCGCTCGAAAAGAAAGGGAGCGATGCGGACGCCATCGAGCTCACGCTGGCCTACGCGGGCGGCGAAAGCAACCTGACCCACGAGATTGCATGCCCCGAGAAGCTCTACGTCAAGGAGGACGCGGCGGGAGAGCCCCAGGTCCTCGACATCGAGGACCGGGCCCAGGTCAAGACCTTGATCTTCTTCGACGCGTGGAGCGAGCTGCCGGCGCCGTCCCCCTAGCGTGACGCGGGGCAACGCCCGCCTGCTCGTCACTCTTTCAAGCCGGTCGTCGCCACGCCCTTGATGAAGTAACGTTGGAATATCGTAAAAACCAGAAGCACCGGCAGGGTGTTGAACATGGAGCCGGCCATGATGAGCGTCCACTTGGTGATGTAGAGCCCCTTGAAGAAGTTGAGGCCAATCGGCAACGTGAAGAGCTCGGGGGAGTTGAGGACGATGAGGGGCCATGAGAAGGCGTTCCAGCTGCCCATGAAGCTCGTGATGGTGATCGTGGCGAGGACCGGCCCGCTCAAGGGCACGATGAGCCAGCGGAACATGCCGAATCGCGAGAGCCCGTCGAGGGTGGCGGCCTCCTCCAGTTCGCGCGGCAGGCTCTTGAGGAACTGAGAAACCAGGAACGTCCCCGAGGCGAGACTTCCGACCACCCCCGGAATGAGGCCCCAGTAGGTGTTCACCCATCCCAGATGGGCGAGCGTGACGTAGTTGGGAATCCAGAGCACCTGGCCCGGGATCATCATCGAGCCCAAGAGGGCGATCAAGAGAAGTTGCCGCCCGGGAAAGGAGATCCGAGCGAGCGCGAAGCCGCCCATCATGCTCACGAGGACCAGCAGCACGACCGAGACGGCCGCGATGAGCAGGCTGTTGACGACCCAGCGCAAGAAGAGCGGCGTCGTGGTGACGACTTCCCGATAGTTGACGAGGGTGAACGGATGGGGCCAGAGGCCTGGGGCGAAGGCCTGGCTCGGGTCCTTGAACGACGTGAGCAGCGCGAAGACGAACGGAAAGATCGAGACGACGGTGAAAACAAGCAGCAGGACGTAAAGCAGGGTCCGCTTGAACACGCGCATCGCCGTCACTCTCCCATCAGGCGCTTCTGGCCCATGGTGGCGAGGAAGATCACGGTCGCGAGGACGAAGGCGATCGCGCAGGCGTAGCCCATGTTGAAGTGCACGAAGGCTTCCGTGTAGAGCAAATAGGCCATGGTCATGGTGGCCTTGAGGGGGCCGCCGTTGGTCATGATGAAGACCTGGTCGAAGACCTGGAACGCCCCGATGATTCCCATGGTGGCGACGTAGAAGAAGGTCGGCTTCAAGAGCGGGAGCGTGACGTAGCGAAACTGCGCCAGCGGCCCCGCGCCGTCGAGCTCCGCCACCTCGTAGAGGGTCTGGGGGATGTCCTGAAGTCCCGCCAGGAAGATGATCATGAAGAACCCGGCCGTCGACCAGACGTTCATGGCCATGAGGGACGGCAGCGCCGTATGGAGGTTGCCAAGCCAGTCCACGGGAACGGCAAGCCCCGAGGTCGCGAAGAGGCGCTCGATCCCCAGCGCCGCCAGGATCTGGTTGAGGATGCCGTTCTTGAAGAAGAGGGCCATGAAGATCAGCGAGATGGCGACCGAGCTGGTCACCGAAGGCAAGAAGTAGGCGACCCGAAAGGCGGTCTTTCCCCGGATGCGTTGGTCCATCATCAGGGCCAGGATCAAGGCGAGCGCCGTCTGGGCGATGACGACGCCCAAGGTGTAAAAGACGGTATTCCGGAGGCTGATCCAGAAGTCTCCTTGCTGAAGCAGCATCCGGTAATTGGAGAGCCCGACCCACCGTGGCTTCGCGAAGAGATCGTAGGCGTGGAACGAGAGCCAGAAGGCGTTGACGACCGGCCAGAGGACGAAGACCAGCAGCAAGGCGAGGAACGGGGCCAAGAAGACGAGGGCCGCCAGCCATTCCGAACGGCTCCGTCCGAGGTTCATTCGACATCCCCCCTTTCGAGGTCGCGCCGATTGAGCAGGTCGATGTCCTTGGCGGCATCCCGCAAGGCCTGTTCCGGCGGCTTCACGCCCAGAAGGACCTCTTGAAGGGCGACACCGAGACGATCGATGATCCGGGGCCCCTGTGGGCCGAAGTCATAGGGCCTCGCGTACGCGGCGGCCTCGAGGATCGGCCGGGACTCCGGATGCTCCTCGACGTACTTCCGGCTGATGGCCGTGCGGCTGGGCAATGCAAACGTCACCTGGGCTTGCGACTCCTCGCTCGTCAGGAACTCGATGAGTTTCCAGGCGGCCTCGGCATGCCGGGAGGCCTGCGGAATGACGTAGGCGACGGTGAAGAGGAAGTTGCTTCGACCGGCGGGACCTCGCGGCAACTGGGCCACTCCATAGGGAAGGCTCGGAAAACTGGTCTGGAGGTAAGGAGTCAGCCAAGACCCCTCGAACGCCATGGCGACGTTCTGGCGGCCGAACGCATCCCCGGACCAGCTGCTCCCCACTTCGGACGGGAAGATGGCGGCATGATCGGTGAGCTTGAGGCCCGCGTAGAACTCCATGGCCCGGATGCCTTCCGGGCTGGCGATCGCGCATGTGCCGTCCGGGTCGAAAAGCCGAGCCCCGAACATCTCGGCGATCGGCAGGAAGCGATCGGCGGTATCGGGAGCCATGGCAAAGCCGTACTGGGCGCGAGGCGGCTTCGGACGCGTCAGCGTGATGGCGGCCTGCCGGAAGCGCGCGAGATCCCAGGCCGATTCCGGGTAGGCCAGCCCCACGCGGTCGAAGCTGTCGCGATTGTAATAGAGGCCGAGGGTGTTGAAGTCCTTGGGGATGCCGTAGATGGTCTCCCCCTCGCTGAAGGCGCTCAAGAGAGAGGGGATGAAGTCCTCAGGCCGGGTGGAGGAGGTGGCCAGAAAGTCGTTGAGCGGACGTAGGATCTTGCGCTTGGCCAGGAACGGCTGGAAGTAGAGGATATCGAGATAGAGGACGTCCGGCGCCGTCCCGCTCGCGAGCATGGTGAGCACCTTGGGGTAGTAGGTGCCGGGAATGGGCTCGTAGCGGGCGTGAATCCCGTCTTGCGCCCGATTGAAGTCCGCGACCAGCTGCTCCATGAGCGCGGTCTCGGCGGGGTTGCCGGCGTAGCCCGAGAAGCGAATCGAAACCTTACCTCCAGCCGTCGAGTCGGAGGCTCGGCAGGCGGAAAGCAGCACGAGCAGCCCCACGAGCAGCCAGAGTCGAATCCCGACGAATGGAGGCATACGTCCTCGCCTCGGCGACGCCGCCACAGCCACACCCCGCAACCGCCAAAACCGTAGCACATCAAAGCGCGCGCCGACTCTCCCGAATTGAGAAAATCCCCCTGCTGAACTCCCCTCGCTCGCTCAGAGGACGGGTGGATTCCCTCAATCGCTTGTTCTTCCGGACGCAATACTCCCGCCCTACGCTAGGGGAAAAGGGGTCCGTCACGGAATTCCAGGAGGAAGCAGCGTGTTGGAGAATGCCACTGCCTTGGTTGCCACCTATACGACGGCCATCATGGTCGCCATCGGCATGATCGGGATCGTCACGGCGACGATCTGGACGATCGTCGCCCGGAAGCATAACAGCCCCCCGTCCGAATGAGGGGGCGATCGCCCGCTCGAAAAAACCAGGAGTACTAAAGGCCCCGAGGCATGCTCGGGGCCTTTAGGCGCCTCCCTTTGGGGGACCTGGCTAGGAGCGACCAGATTTATCACTTGAATTAGCAAACCCGACCGTCGCCAAATCCCCTAAGATGCTGGGGCGAGAAGCTATCCTGCAAGACGTGAGGGAGGGCCTCATGACCAACGCGCCCAGCAGACCCTCATTCCCGAAGTTCGTCCTGACCCTCGTGAGCCAGTTGGTTTACCCGATCCTGATCGTCGGGTTATCCGGCGATTGGCGCTGGGTCGCGGGCTGGACCTTCGGCCTCTGGTTTTCTTTCTTCTGCATCCTCACCATCACCTATCTCTATTTTCAGGATCCCGCGTTGCTTGCCGAACGATCCCGACGACCCGGAAGCGGCGGGGAACCGGTTTGGGACCGTTACGCGACCGCCGCCATCTTCGTGTTTTTCTTCGCGTGGCTCGTCCTGATGCCCCTGGACGCCAAGCGTTTCCACTGGTCGGAGGGGTTTCCCCTCGGGCTTCAGGTGCTGGGGGGAGTGCTCCTGCTTCTGAGTTCTTTCCTGATGTTCCGTGCCGTGGCCGATAATACCTTCGCCTCGAGCCTGGTCAGGATTCAAGAGGAGCGCGGACAGACGGTGATCTCATCCGGCGTCTATCGCATCGTGCGCCACCCGATGTACCTGGGGGCCGTCTGCATGACCCTCGGAGCACCGCTCCTGCTCGGCTCTCGGCTCGGCTTGATGCTCAGCCCCCTGGTGATCGGCGTTCTCATCCTCCGCATCATCGGCGAAGAACGCCTACTAGCCGACCAACTGGAAGGCTACGACGCCTACCGGCGGAAGGTCCGCTATCGCCTGATTCCCTGGGTCTGGTGACCGACCGAAATACATCCTGTACAAAGCAGGAGCTCGCAAAAGCGAGCTCCTAGTTGCCTTTAGGCATGGCAGGACGCCTTGAGGGAGGTCTGACGGGCGAACAGGAATACGGTCTCTCGACCTCGGCAAGCCAGCCTCGGAGCGCCTCAGGAGAAAAGGATTGACAAAAGGTCTAAATAGACCAATAATCCCGATTGAGTCTAACTAGACCCATAAAAACCCGATAAACAGCTCATACCAAAAGGAGAGCCGCCATGCAAAACGTCCAGCAAGATCGCGAATTGACGACTCGGGTGACGCGCCCGATCGCCCGCGTCTATTCCGCTCCTGGCCTCCACTGGGTCGGGGATGGCTTCCGCGTGATGGGCTTCATGTCCGCCTACCCCGAGTTGACGGAAGCCCTCAACCCGTTCCTGCTCCTCGACTACCATCCCCCCTACGACTACACGCCGACCACCCACCGTCGAGGCGTCGGACCGCATCCTCACCGTGGCTTCGAGACGGTGACGCTTGCGTTCGAGGGCAGCGTCGCCCACCACGACAGCACGGGGAATGCCGGCGTGATCGGCCCGGGGGACGTGCAGTGGATGACGGCCGCATCCGGCATCCTTCACAAGGAGTATCACGAGGAGAACTTCAGCCGTCAGGGCGGCACCTTCCACATGGCGCAGATCTGGGTCAACCTGCCGAAGGCCGACAAGATGGGGCCGCCCCGATACAATGCCCTCAACGCCGAGGACATGGGGCTCGTTTCACTCCCGAACGAGGGAGGAAGCGTCAGGGTCATCGCCGGGGAGTACGAAGGCATCCGAGGGCCTGCAAAGCCCTTCAGCCCCATCTCCATGTTCGACGTCCTGCTCAACCCGAACGGCGAGGCGACCTTTTCGATCCCCAACACGAACAACCTCGCCGTCCTGATCATGGCAGGCGACGTGACGTTCAATGGGCTGCAAAAGGCGAGCGTCAATGAGCTGGTCGTGTTCGCCAACGACGGCGAGCACATCACCGTCAAGGCGGGTCCGGCCTCCCGGCTGCTCGTGCTCGCCGGGGAGCCCATCCGAGAGCCGATCGTTTCGTACGGCCCGTTCGTCATGAACAGCGCGCGTGAGATCCAAGAGGCGTTCCGCGACTACAGCCGCGGAGCGTTCGGCCACCTCGAAGATTGAGGGAATTCGGCCTCTTAGCCTGCCCCCAGAAGCGCTCGCCTCGAAAACGAGCAAGCAATCATCCGAAACCCAAAGGATCCGAGGTCGACGACCTCGGATCCTTTGGGTTTCGGCCCGTAGCTGCTCCATAGATACTCCCGCTATCTTTGCCCGAGCTGCTTCAACCGGCCCAACCGAGCGTCTTTTCGGATGACGTTATGGGACCAAGCGAAAAGCTTATGCCTGGTTGCATGACCTGGTTATCGGGTAAGCATCCTCTAGGTCAAGTCATTCTTCGCTTCTGGCACCATTTGCCATCATTTCCATGGCCAGGATGACCTGCCCCCGGAAACTGGGTCGAACAACATAGCAGATCCGAGGCATGGAGAAAGCCTCAGTAACGATTAATCGTTACTGAGGCCAGTGGGCTTGGCTGGACGAGTTTAGAATGGACAAGCGGGAAAAGGACTGTCGCTAGAGGTTGTCGCTCTTTTGTCCCGAATCGGTCCCCTTGGTAACCGGAGTCAGATCGTCGAGGGTGATGCCCGAATTCGTCGGGCTGGGCGAGCCGCAAGAACCACAGCAGCTCTCGTAAAGCTTCTCGACCTCAGCATTCTGCTGTTGTGCCGGCTGACGGGTCTTGTCCTTGGAAGGGGGGATCGGCATGGCGGGCTATCCTCTCGTGAACGTGGCAGGGCAGGGGATCGAATGCCTTCCCTATAGACATTCTGTTAACCAGGTTAACAGATCCCTCATCCCCTGCCAAGGGGGTGGGGCTGAGAGCGCATGAAGAAAGCCAGCAAATCACATTTAGCGATTTGCCGGCTTGTCAGTGGGCTTGGCTGGAGGAACTTAGAACCCACTTACCTGGCGGGCTCCCGATTGGAGCTTGACCTGGACTTCAGAGGGGGGCCCAGCGACGGTAAGCGAAGCCACATGGAGCCAGGATGGTCAACGGGCATCAGTTCGCCGACCTGGGAAAGCGGTGGATCGCCTCGGGCGGGACGCGTACCGAGAGGCGATCGCCCACCTGAAGGCCCTTGGCTCCGTCATGCGCTACCGGCAGCAGGACTTCCAGTTCCTCGGCGCCGATCACCATCAGGCGCATGCGGCACCCCGCGTCTGTCAAGCGGATCGCCAGCACCTCGGCGGGCAGCACATTGACCCGGGGGTCGGCGGCAGAGACGACCTCGATGCGGTCGCTGCGGACGCACCAGCCGAACGGTCCCTCGGAAGAGAGGTGGAGATGCTCGAGGTGATGAGCCCCGAAAGCCAGCCCCACGCGTCCGTCTCCGAGGGACTCGAAGACATTGCGGTAGCCCGCGAGCCGGGCGACCTCGGGGACGCTCGGCCGCAGGAGGACCTGTGACGGGCTATCGGCTTGCAGGATCCTGCCGTCGCTCAGCACCACCATGGCCGAGGCGAGCAAGCTCGCCTCGGCCATGTCGTGAGTGACCATCACGATGGGAATCGGCAGGCGCTGGATCAGGTTGAGAAACTCGGCGTAGATCCGCACCTTGAGGTGCGGGTCCAAGGAGGAAAAGGGCTCGTCCAGCAATAAGAGGCGGGGCTCGCTCGCGAGGGCCCGTGCCAGGGCGACCCGCTGCTGCTGGCCCGCCGAGAGGTGGCGGGGGAGGCGATCGCGCATGGCCGCAATATCCAGCAACTCCAGCCACTCCTGGGCAACGTCCTTGCGACGAGCCCCGAATAGGACGTTTTGCAGCACGGTCATCTCGGGAAAGAGGGCGTAATCGTTGAAAACGAAGCCGACCCGTCGGCGCTGAACAGGAACGCAGAGACCCCGATCGGCATGCAGCCAGGTTTCCTCGCCGAGCTGGATGTGGCCTCGCTCGGGCCGCTCCAGGCCGGCGAGACAGCGGAGGAGGGTCGTCTTGCCCGAACCCGAGGGCCCGACCAGGGCCGTGATCCCGGAGTCGAACTCCAGCCGCGCCTCCAGTTCGAAGCCGCTGAAGCGCTTGAAGAGGTCGATCCTCAGCCGATTTTCCATGATTGGAACCCCTTGCGGTTCAAGACGTAGAGTGTGGCCAGCACCGCGTAGGAAAAGACCAGGAGGATGAAGGAAAGCTGGTTGGCCTGGGCGTATTCCAGCGCCTCCACCAGGTCGTAGATGGCGATCGAGAGGGTCCGCGTTTCTCCTGGGATGTTGCCGCCGACCATCAGGACGACCCCGAACTCCCCCATGGTGTGCGCAAAGGAGAGTACCACCGCCGACAGCACCGCAGAGCGACAGCTCGGGAGGATGACGCGCCAGAAGGTGCGGACGCGAGAGGCCCCCAGGGTCTCCGCGGCCTCTATCAAGCGGGGGTTGAGCCCCTGGAAGGCCGAGTGAAGGGGCTGCACGGCGAAGGGCAAGCTGTAAAAGACCGAGACGATCACGAGCCCCGTGAACGAGAACGCGAGGGGCTGTCGGAAGATCTCGAACCAGGCCTGGCCCACCCAGCCGTTCCTGCCCAGGAGCAGCAGGAAGTAGAAGCCGAGTACCGTCGGCGGCAAGACGAGCGGCAGAGCGATCGTGGCCTCGACGAATGGCTTCCAGCGCCAACGACTGAATGCCAGCCAGTAAGCCAGAGGCAGCCCCACGACCAATAGGATGAGGGTCGTGAGAGCAGAGAGGCGCAGGGTGAGCAGGAGCTCGGTCATTCGTCCGAATCGAGGCCGTAGCGGCGCCAAGTGGCCTTGGCCTTGCCAGACAGACAGTACTCCAGGAACTGCCGCGCCAGGGCTGAACCCGTCGGCTGCTTAATGAGCGCGGCATCGGCATCTATCGGTTGATGCAGCCTGGAAGGCACCAGAAAGTACGTGCCCCGGGGAGCGAGCTTGGGCGAGACGGCCAGGGAGAGCGGCAGCAGGCCGACCTCAGCCGAGCCCGATTCCACGAACTGGGCCGCTTGGCTCACGTTCTCTCCCATGACAAACTTGGGGGCCAGCGCATCATAGATCCCCTCCGAGCGCAGCACTTCAACGGCCGCGCGGCCATAGGGAGCCACCCGGGGATTGGCCAGGGAGATCTTGGTGATGCGGGGATCCCGCAGCACCGCCACGCCCTGCTTCACGTCAAGGGGGGAGGCGACGGGAACCCAGAGCACGAGGCGTCCGCGTGCGTAGCGCCTCGGAGTCTCGCTGAGCCCTTGGGCCGCCAACTTTGCCGGATACTCGTTGTCCGCCGAGAAGAAAAGCCCGAAGGGGGCCCCGTTCGCGATCTGGGTGAAGAGCTTGCCGGAAGCACCGAAGGAGAACTGGACCGAGTGGCCGGTTTCCTTTTCGAAATCCCTGGCAATCTCCCGCAGAGCCTCTTGGGAACTGGAAGCTGCGGCGACCCTGAGGGTGTCAGCCCAGGCCGGGGAGGCCCCGGCCTGCGCGATCACGAGGCTCAGCAGCAAACGGAATTGAAGGGTCATTACGTGTCCTCTTGGCTACTAAGGCATGGCCTGCCAGGGCAAGGTCGTGCGGGGATTATCGTCGCCCGTGATGTAGTCCTGGAAGGTATAGGTCGCGAAGAGCCTGTTGCGATCCGTCTCGTCCAGGAAGAGAGTGCGTGTCATGGGATCCGATCCGAAGGGTCATGCCACGGCGAAGCCGTAGCGCTGGAGGATGTCGCGCCCCGGAGGCGACGAGACGAAAGCCGAGAAGGCGCGCGCCTGCACGGGATGCTGCGTACTACGCGTCAAGGCGAGGGTGTGGTCGAGCGGCAAGTGGCGATGTTCGGGAATGACGAGATACCGCCCTGCAGTCCCGGCGCAGAGCGCGAGGGGAACGATCGCAACGGCATCGTTGTCGGTGTCAGCGAAGTGCAGGGCCTGCTGGGCGTCGTTGCTCAGCAAGAGCTTGGGCCTCACGGCGTCCCAGAGGCCGTCGCGCCGGAGCAGCTCCGCCGCGACGGCCCCGTTGGGGGCGACCTCCGGGTTGGGAATGACGACCCAGCGGACCTCGGGGCGCAGCAGGTCGCCTAGCTCGCGCACAGGGTACGGGAGGACGTTGCGGCACCAGAGGGCCAGGCTCCCGCGTGCGAAAGACATGATCGTCCGGGGATCGATCAGGTCTTGCTCGGCCAGGGTCGCGATCGCCTCCCTCGAGGCCGAGGCGAAGAGATCGGCCGCCGGGTCCTGGCTCAGTTCGCGGCCCAGGGCATGGGTGGCTCCGAATCGGAAGCGGACCATGATGCCGGTTTGCTCCTGAAAGGCCTCGCCCACGGCGCGGAATGCCAGGCTGAGATCGGAGGCCGCGAGCACTCGCAAGGCTGACGTTGCCGGCTCTTGTACGCCCAGGCCCATGGGGGTGAGCAGGGCGGTGTACCCGGTCTCCAGGAGGCGCGACGTGTAGAAGACCTGCTTGCCCGATCGCCGATCCGCCACCAATCCCTCCGCGCGCAGGATGGCAAGGTGATGCGAGACGCGCGCCATGGACAACCCGAGTGCATTCGCCAGATCACCTACCGGCTGCTCACCGCGCGACAGGCGGCGCAGGATACCCAGGCGAACGGGATCCCCCATCGTCTTGAAGATCCGAGCAGCTTCGAAATCGGATAGCTCAGCGGCCATGTGCGTCTCCTGCTTTAAGTTCTAGACTTATAGAAGTATATTATAATCAAGCAAGCGTAAGTCAAGCGGGCAAGGGTTCCCTGGAGGACTCAAAGCAGCACCAACCCGCTAATCACCGACTGCGACATGTGGTTGGTTTACGAGTAGGGAGGGGGTAGTCACTCCAACGGGTGAACAACCGCCATGCCGCATGGGCCGGTAGAGAGCGGTTGGTTGGGTGTAGCATGCCTCAAGCTCCGCGCTTACTTCAGCACGTTCAACAAGGTAGGTACCAGATTGGAGAGTAGCAGTATGAAAGCGGTCGTGTTGATATCGCTGGGCTTGATTCTTGTCGCCGGTCCCTTGAGCGCTTTGGCGCTTGCCCATGACAAGGCTCAGTCTCCCAAGCCTCGCACTACGATAGCTGACTTCAAGCCAAGGGAGTCGTTTAGCGCGGTCTGCACGGAGGTTGAAGAGGCGGATCTCATTCGGCTCAAGCCCGATGGGCGCGATCCTGAGGAAGCCTATCTGATCGGTTCTGACACCCCAGAACCCGGGCAAGGATCTTGGACCGATCGGACTCGTCAGGTCACCAAGGCCCTAATCCTCAACAAACGAATCAAGGTGGTCCTTGATCAGCAACCGCGAGCCAACTGTGGACGGCTTCGCGCCTACGTTTACGCGCCGGACGGGACCTTCCTCAATCTCAGGCTAATAGAGCA
>RCUH01001036.1_pt1 | contig 22755 bp, 38 predicted proteins | sample 2166191 | NCBI WGS metagenome assembly RCUH01 (sample SAMN09932848, study PRJNA488358) | compost metagenome | feature: garden; material: soil; isolation source: compost soil in an enriched community after 214 h of incubation | place: Germany: Experimental Botanical Garden Goettingen | collected...
GATGCGTTCGGAACTTCCGTTGCATTGGACGCCGACGGTGCGCTTATTGTGGGTGCCCCAGGACACGATTACGACCGCGAAGGTGCAAACCTTATCGAGAATGCGGGCGCCGTGTTTATCAAGAAAATCGATTAATCAAACAGAAAATGCGCTGGACTTATCCAGCGCATTTTTGTATGCCGTTGCCGGCGCCCGAATTAAGCGGCCTTGGTGACCGTCGCCTTCGCGCCTTCGATGCCCGTGTCGTCGTTCGTGAGGAAGAACCAGCCGTAGCGATCTTCCTGGACGCCGAACTTGGTGCCCTGCTCGAGATTCAGATTCAGCTTTTCCAGCTGCTCGTCCGAGAGCTGCACCTTGAGGGAGCCGCCGGCCGTCGGGGCGCTCATGTAGTCGGCAAAAACGTGCGGGCCCTTGGCGCGGTCGGTCGGACGGATGAACAGGGTGCCATCCTTGACTGCCATGCGGAACCGCGTGCCGGAAGCCATCTTGGCGACAAATGCCGAAACTGCGGCCGGGTTGAAGGAAATGCCAACTGCGCGGGTTGCTGTTGCTTCAGTGTTCATGATTTTCGATCTCCGTGTTTGTCGGTTTGCACTATTGCTCCGACTTTTCCCTAAACAGTTTGGCGTTTCGTTTTGCCTTGCTGTTCATGTAGCCAATGTACGCTTGGTCTTTTTATAGTCAACCAAATAGCTGAAAAAGGATAAGTCCTGATGCGTGTTTTTCAAAGAGCTCAATTTTCTCAATAGGTTAAAAACCGTAACCTCATCAAAGGTTTCACAATTTTGCTGGTGTCAATTGCAAGAACAACTAAAAGCAGTGGAAATTGTGTTAAAAATGTGCGACTGTGTGATTAATATTTTGACATGGAAAAGGGCGCCCTAAAGCGCCCTTTTATCAAGTTAGTCGGTGTTTGCGTTACTTTACAGCAACGCGACCGAATGCAGCGCCCTTGGCGACTTCTGCAACCGGGGCCAGGGAGACCCAGCCGTACTTGGCCGGAACCAGTTCGAAAGCCTGACCTGCTTCGCCGCCGAGATCCTTCATGTTGAGGACGGCGCCGCGAACCTTGCCAGCTTCCTTCTTGAAGCTCAGCGTGCGCATCGTTTCGCCGGCCGGGAGATTCGTTGCCAGGACACGTGCCGACGGGCGAATCTGAAGGACGTTTACGCCGCCGATTTCCTTTTCGCGAACGCGAACCTGGGTGTTGTCGGCGATGAGAGCGAGAGCAGCAACGTTGAGATTGAGAACCTTAGCCATGTATCCGTTTCCTTTTCCGATCTTCAGTGAACCATTTCACTGTTTCTGTAGCGCTGTTTGTGTTGCGCTTGTATCAGTAAAGTAACATAGGAAAGGCAGGAGTCAACCAGGATTTTCCTATTATTTTGAAAAAAGTTCAGATTATTGGGAAAGCTTTGAAATCATTGAATGTTTTTTGTGTAGGTCTAGCACTTCTGTGTGCTTTGCCTGTATCAGATCGAATTGAACCTTGCGTTGGTCTTCATTCTCCGGTGGAATTTTATGATATGCAAGGCGTAATTTTACCAGCTCTCTTGCTGCGGCACTATGCTCTTGGAAGAACGGTTCATCCGTCTCCATTGGTACAACGCGGGGCTTGAGATCCATTTCTGAGATACACATGGGTTCCTCTGTATAACCAAGAAACACTGGAATCCACTGCATCGCTTCTACCAAGCCCATTTTGGTGGTAATGCCCGGTTTCCACATTTCCATTTCACGGAGACATACAGGGATACCATTGACGATGATATGAAGATCCGCCGGAGGCTTTTTCCGGCGGTAACTTCTGCCCAAACGTCTACGCTTGAGAAACGGCATTATTTGCTCAACATGGACTTGACGAGAGCCGAAGCTTCTTTCTTGTTCAATGCTGCGCCGAATTTCTCGGTCAATGCCGCCATGATGCCTCCCATGAGTCCCATCTTGGGGCCAAGCAGATCGCGGCTGTTGTTGATGATTTCTTCGACGACTGCCCTGACTTCAGCTTCGCTGGCTTCCTGCGGGAGGAAACTTTTGAGCATCTCGCGTTCAGCAGCCGCACGAACATAGGTCGGAGATTCCGGATTCGCAGCCAGAAGAGCCAGGTTGTCCTCGGCGCCCTTGACATAGCTGTTGATGGCACGAAGCGCGTGCTCATCGCCGAATGTTTCAGCAGTCGGGTTTTCCGCCTTTGCGAGATCCTTGGCCTTGGAGCCAACAGCGATCAGGAACGTGGCCATCGGGTCACGAGTCTTGCGGAGTTCCAGCGTTTTCGTCTTCAGTGCATCTGCGATCATGTCCGATCTCCTTCAAAAAGAACAACTTTGGGTAAAACTTTAGACACACCAAGAGCCTTAGCTAATTCATCGGCTTTTGCAAGTGCCTTGCTGTGGATTCTAAACTTTTTTGCTTTATCAAGCTGATCAGTCCAGTCCGCAACAAATTCATTCGATGGTACACTTACAAACTCACTCTTATACGGAGTCTGCGTGTACGTGCTTTTGGAACCCTTGTAGCGACGGGAGCCATCGCCCCGCATCACCATGTTTCCGTATTGTCCACGACGATCCAGCTGGTACTTGGGGAGAGTCTTACGCTTCTCCTTTAGCTTCTTCTCATCGACGACAGTTCGCTTGACGTCGACCATGATGGGGCGAGTCCCGGCGTAATAACTGGGACCAACTTGAATGTAATAGAAGTCGCCTCGTTTGGTCTTCATCTGCTTAATCCTTTGGCTCCAATATATTAGTCTTCTGGAGTCACGTCAATAGGTTCTTCCGACAGTAATGTGGAATTTCCAATTGCTGGGGAAACCAAGCTCATCACGCAGAGCCTTGCCTTTGGCACAAATGGAATCCACAAACCAAAAAACATCAGGACGATCACCACCTGTGGTGTCACCGGATTGACGAACCACATAGGAATAACGGAAGTCGACGGTCTCGCCGTTGTATTTGTTCCACAGATGAAGTTTGTCAGGACGTGGTTGTTCACCACGGACAATGCTCATGTGTGCGCCCCAAGCGGGCATCTGAAGACCTTTGCGTTCGAACCCCAAAGGATTTAAAATCTCTTTGTTGACCCACCAGCGGTAGTAATCGGTGATACCACGATCCAATTCGACGACAACCCACCATTTGTTTTTGGATTTCAAGCCAGGCCGAACCGGATCATAAACCAGCTTACCGCGGCCATGGAACCAGTTGTCGGTTTGTGCTTGTTTCGTTGCTAAATCGTGCTGGTCCATGTGTTAGTTCTCACATACAAGTTTTAAGTGTGCGGGGTTCGTACTGCATCCGTTGCTGGTCCGTACACCCTTACATTAGCGTTTTGCAATTAATGCGCGTGTCAAGCGATAATCGTAAAAATGCCGCCCCTACGTATTACGAGGAGCGGCGATTGTCAACGTCTGGTGTTAAGCGATGAGTTCGTAGAGATCATCATACCAGTAGAGAACCTGCGAGAGACCCTCGGAGTGACCGCGCTCCCAAGCCTTGTCCCAAAGCTTCTGGGCCTTAGGATGGCCCTCGGTGTTGTATTCGAGCTCGACGTCTTCACGGAATTTCCGGTAGAGTCGATTTTCTTCTGCGCGGTAAGCTTCGCGCGATGCGTTGAAGGAGTCGCCAGCGGTTTCGTATGCGGCGAGCAGATCAGCGTATTCACGCGCCTGTACCGACGTTGCGTTCTTCGGGAGAACCGGCTTCGACGGACGAGTCGGATATTCGATCTTCACCTTGTAAACGTCATTCCGAATGTTGTCTGCTACGCTCATCTTCGATCTCCTTCGTCTTTGTTCCTGTTCCTATATCAGAAAACTAACATAGGAACAGGAATAGTCAACCTGTTATTTCCAGGCCAAGCGGACCCCGTAGGATCCGGGTGAAGCGTGACAGCGAGCTGCCTTCTTTGGGTTTGCTCCAACTTTATTCACGCAGAGCTTGAGATGGCGCATACCATAGGTGAGACCTGCGCCACAATTGTCTAGTCCGCCCTTGCCTCGATATCCGAGTGCGCGAGCACTACCAGGGCTTATCTGTAGGGGACCTTTGTATCGGCTGTTGGTAGAGCAACGGAAACCGCTCTCCTTTTTCGCCACATACATGATTACGTTACGGGGGACGCCATGTGCGTCCGCAGACGCTAGGATGATTTCCTTGGCTGTTGTTGGTTTTGCGGCAACTTCGGTCGGCTTGACCGTTGTGCAGCTTGCGACCATAAGGCCTACGAGCATCATTGCTAGTGTTTTCTTCATATTGTATCTTTCTTTTGTTTGGGCCCCATTAATGGGTCCAATCTCTTCTTGACCCGACATCTACGTGCAAAAGTCCCGGTTGTTTCCGATAGGTTCCAATGCCACCAATGCCTGGCGCTCTTTTAGCGATTTGCCTGAGTCTACTCGTAGAGTATCCAGGAACACGAATATCAGCTGCCCTACAAGAGCGATGTAAGGACTTACGTCGACCATGACCACGATGGCCGCTAGTGATTATGATTCTTCTTTTTGTTTCCTTTTGAATAAAGTTGAGGACGCCCATTAGTTTCAATGGGAAGCATCCATAATTGACACTTTTGGTTTGAGCTACGATATTTGTTTTCGATGTAACTTCAGTACCGTGTGCCGGAGTGTTTGTCAGCGCAAGCATAACAAACAACGCGCAAAGGCCCTTTTTACAATTCAATATTCATCCTTTCCAAATAGAAAAAGGGCTGGACGACGAATCCAGCCCTTTGGGGTGCTTATGAGGGGATAACCCTCTGATATTTATGCTTCCACAAACGTCTGGGAAGCGTGATCCCAGTCGTAAGCCTTGCCGCCCATCTTGAGCGTCTTGAGGTCGGAGAGATTGATCATGCGGAAAGCGCCCTTTTCGTCGGAGCCCTGTTCAATCTTGTGCATGTCGTATACGACCAGGAGATTCTTCTCCTTGGGGTCGAACTTGAGGCCGACACCCTTGACGCCCTTCTGGACACCACGTCGGCAGTTCATCTTGCGAAGCGAACCGTCACCACGCTTGTAGAACTCGACGGTGAACACCTGACCATTGGAGGTGTTTTCGATGAATTCTGCGAGCTTAAGATTTGCCATTCCGATCTCTCCTTGTGTTTAGCAGTGTCCTCATACTAAACAGGAAACCTGTATCTGTCAAGCCTGGACGACCAATTTTCTGCACCTAAACGTTTATGCGGAACCCGCAACTGTTAAGTCCGTAACAAAATAACGGAAAAAAGTCAAGGCTTTGGCCGGAACGATGTCCGGCCATTACCAGTATTAGGCGAGGAAGACCCAGCCAGGGATTGTACCGACGACCAATGCAATGATCATGATGATGCGGTAACCAGCGACTGCGCCATCCTGAATGTCCTGGCCCTTGACGATCACCGATGTGACCTTCTCGGTTTCGTATTCACCAGCGTCGTTCTTCACGTAATTGCCAGAGGCGTCGACAATACGACGATCAACAGTTTCTGTGGTCGTGGACTCGACCAAGCAGATCTTCTTGAAGTAGCGGGACCAGAAGAAGAACAGGGTGATCATCCAACCGATGCCGATGAAAATGTCGACGGCGCCCGAAACGATATCACCCAGCATGAGCTTCCAGGCAATCATGAAGATTGCGACCTTACCGACCCATGTGTCGGAGAAGTCTTTGGCCGCGACACCGATAGCCTTGGCAGCTTCAGCTACCGAGCTACCGATTGCTTTGCCGATCTCCGCATAGGAGTTCAGAGCTTCTGGCGAAACAGCTTCCGTGATTGTCTGGGTTGCAGACTTGCCGGAGTCGACGATGTCCTGGATCTGTTTGAGTTTCTCGGCCGAGAGACCGGACGTGTCAACGACACTTGCCTTCTGCTCCTGCGCGGATGCAATGCTTGGTGCGGAAATTGCCGCTACTGCCATGAAAGCCGCAACCAGTAGGCCACGGAACTTGCTTCTTGCCATAATTCTCTCCTTTTGGAATCTATAGTTGCCCATAACAGGCAAAATCCTACTTGTCAATTCTACGGCGAACGATCGCCGAATATAGTGCGGACGCCGAAACCCCAATACCAAAGCCAATGCCCAACATGAGCAATGCCCGATACGGTTGCGGCTTAGGGCGTTCAACAAGCTCCAGAGGACGGCCTGTGAGTTCCTCGATGCGTTGCTGGTCTTTTGGAGATATCGCAGCGGACGAAGCGGTAAACGTCAGTATGACTGTGACTAAAGCGAAACCGACCCTACGCATTAGACAATGCGCGGCTTGAAGTGGGACTTGAATTCTTTGAAGCGCTTGGCCTTGCGGTAGCGGGCAATGGAAGATTTCACCCCATATACGGCAAGCCGATATACGGCGAAAATGGCTCCGAGACAGAGGCCGGCCATTATGGACCAGCCGAAAAACGCGAAGAGAAATTCTCTGTAAGCTTCGTGCATTTTAAACTCCTACAAGCTGGGTTTCCCCGATCCCCAACACCGCACCAATAGACCTAAGTGTAACGTGTACTCAAGTGTATTGCATCCTGCCGCAACCAGGGCAATGTAGACCATCACCCTTTGTAGGAAAATTTTGGAGTTAGAACCTCTATGGACCCGTTGACGTTAACTTGAGGGACTAACAAACTTCCATAATCGGAAAATGCAAAATTATAGGACCAAAGTCAAGATAATAGGGTGGGAATTTCTTCCCACCCTGTGCATAAGTTTTTAGAACTTGATGCCCTTGTCGGTGCCGGTCTGGAACGTTTCGCGAGTGCCCTCGGATACGACCGGATTGTACTTGGGCTCGTCGAGCTTGATCTGCGGGTAGCCGGCGAAGCTAAGCCACATACCAGACCACGGCTTGCGGATCGCTGCACGGTAGCCCTGGACCTTGGAGATCAGCAGCTTCTGCTCGGCGGAGAAGTCGCGTCGGCCAGATTCGATGGTCAGCTGAACGTTGCGGAACATTGCGGGATCGATAGTCGGGTAAGCTTCACGAACAGCCAGTGCAAGGGGCTTGGCGCCACCTTCACCATAACGGCCTTCGATGCCCGCTGTGATCACGTCCTTGACCGCTTTCTGGTATTCCTTGGTGACGCCCATGGATTCCACCGCCGTCTGCGTGAAGGTCGAGTATGCGTTCTGATTCTGACTGACCTGTGCGTCGATCAGCTCTTCCTGGTCGACAGCCCAGTTCGAGTAGTTGAAATATGTGATCGCGAAGAAAGCGACCAGCAGAATGGCGATACCGCCGATGATTGCACCAAAAACTTTCACTGTTATCTCCTTGCGTTGGTGAATGCACCAATTGGGTCAAAATCTACGCGATGGAAGAGGAAGGTCAAACCCGCGCTTCCACCGAAACTTAACAGAATAACCATAATTGTCAACCAGGTTGGTACCGGGATCTGAGACTTAAGGTATTCAAATTCCTTCATGCTGCGGCGTTCGTAATTCGCCATAGCCGTATTTGTGAGCTTGTTGAGCGCAAACATGTAATCCACAGGCTTGCCCTCCATCGTATAGAGTTCGTTGCGGAGCGTAATATCGAAGATGCTTTTCTTCGACCAGCTCATCACTTCGGCCCATTTCAAAACGTCGCCATCCACACCTAGGAAGATAACCGCATCGTTTTTCTTGAAGCCCATCCATGCTCGGCGAACCGCATATGGGAAGTCCTGACCGATGGTTTTGGCATCAGCAACCACGAAGATTGCATTCATTTGCCGTTGCGGACCAAGCTGTTTGAGCTCCATACGCAGGGCTTCGTTGAGGAAGCCAGGGACGGTGACGTTTCCGACTTTCACAACGCGATTCACGTTGTAGAAATCATACACATCATTCGGATACTGTGGGATCACGTCCTTGTACTTTTCCTCAACCGCACCATCTTCGTGGAAGATGCTAGTGGACGCTGCACGAACCCAGTTCGTATAGGACTTCCGTGCTGCAACGGGTTCGCCGATGTAGGCCTTCGAGTAGAAGGGAGGAATCCTTGCGCCCTGCGGATCAACACGTGGAATGTAATAGGTTTCCTGCACGTTGCTGAAAACGTAGAACTTTTGTTCCCACGGGTAGATGTACTTGTACTGGGTTTTGTAATCCTGCTCGTAATGGCACTTCTTTTTGCCATTCGAATCAGTCGAGCATACCTTGCGCGGCGGACCATCCTTCACCCGGCGAGTATTGTACTCGGTGCAGAAGTTGTCCTGGTAATCCCGCCAGCCCCAAGGACATGTTTCCCGCTGAATCTGTTTGTTGGTGACTTCACCGTTCCACAGTTCAACGTCGTGCGTGTCGGAATAGCGACCAGCAGCCCAGAGACCCGAAACAATCAGCGCCACGAGCAAAGCTTGTGTGATACCTTCGGTAATCGTGATGGATTGATGTAGTACGAAAATAGCCACAAGCGCTACGACGATCGGAGCGGCCAGTGCAATGAAAAGAGTGATATCCATAGGGATCTCCGGTTGTTCCGATCACGTATATAATAGGTTTTCGGAAAATCAACCTAAATTGCGATAATAGTGCTTGATGCCCTGGGATAGAGTTTCCCAAGTGACCGACTCGCAAAGTGTGCCGAATTTCTCACGGTGATCCAGGAATTTCTGTTTTGCCCGTTCGTCGGGATCATAAATCTTCGCTGGCCCTTCCAACGCGACCAGCAGATCAGTGATCACTCCAACTGCCCGGTCAAGCTTGTCCATTTTGTCGACGATATCCATGGGATATTCATTTGCCCAGGATGGGATTGACCTTGCAAAATCCTTACGGATCCGCGCAAGGTCAGCAATGGACTCAATTGCCTTTTCCTTGAGATTTTCGCGATCATTCATATTATCTAAGTGAGGCATAATAGTCTCCAAGCTCGTCGATGATGTGAAACAAATATTTGCGACCCATCACTGCATTCAAACGGCGAGATTCTGGATCACCTGTTCGACTTGCTTCTTGAAACTTGATCGCCTGTAGTTTGAAATCCTCGAGCAGGGCAAAATCCGTTGCCCGAGGAGTCTTTTTCTTCTTAGCCATCGATGGTGACCGTAAGCCCCGAACGAGAATACTTGCCATGATATTCGATGTGGCTGATTGAGGACACCTTACGTCCATCGCAGATCACAGCCACGACGTGGTTGATATCACCGTAGGAGCCCAGGTCGCGGAACTCACAACCCGCTGGCAAGCTCTGGCGAATCGTATTGATCTCAGCTGCCGATGGTGTATTCAGCCATTCGACCAATGCGACCAGGCCGATGACTACCGCAGCGATTACGGCGATATACGCGATTGCATCTCTCATTCTCAATCCCTCTCAAAATTAGCTAGTTCCTTATATGTGGAACTTTGAAATTCCGCAACCACTTCGGCAATCTCATGGAACTGTGAATATGCAGTTCCCTTATCCTTTACCACGTAATAGTTGCAGCCGTATTCCTCAAGGAGATCAATCCAAAACTGATCAGTGCTTTCGCGGATTTCACCACCATAGCGGAGTGGATCAGGTGTAAATCTGATGCCAGAGTTCATCACGATATAGAGGTGACCCTTTGTCTCCTGAAACAGCCGTTCGATATGCCCGTCATGCTTGCCACCGTAGATTCTATAGTAGCCGATGGTGCTAAGCAGATCAGTGTCCTGGTAGATCCAAGGCCGAGTGAGTGAAGAGATTACCGACTTCTGGGTTGCATATTGGGAAAGCGTGATGTTTTCCATCCGCTTATCCGTGACCTCAGGGCCGAACCGTTCCAAGTAGGGTCGTGCCCATTCTGGAAGGAATTTCCCACCGTATCGGTTGTCCTGTGCGAACATCCTCGAGAGAGTGGTTTTACCGGTGGACTCGGCGCCGAAGAACACAATGCGACGAGCCAAGTGCTTTTTGAATGCCGGCATCACATCACCGAAGCGATAGTTGAGCTGGCGGCGAACGTCGGTTCCCTTTACCGCATACACTTCGCGATCGATGTCAACGGGGATGAATTCCGCACCAAATTGGTTCGCGTAGGTATTCCCATAGGCTTCACTCGCAAATACATATTGGAATGTTTCCTCGCCCGTAATATCGCGGGCCAAATCACACCAATAATCCCAAAATGCTTGGGTGCCATCATCGTTCTGAGGAGCGCCATCATCGACGTGATGATGAACCTTAACCCAAGGCATATGGGCAAACTGTTCGCGTATCGCAGAAGCTCTCAGGTCCCCTTTGATGGGTTCAAATGAACGGTCAAACACAATGACGTGAAGTGTGCCGAAATTTTGATCCATGATCTCTGCGGCAGTTTCAACCAAAAATCCGTGACCAATCGTAGGCACGAGGGCGGTCATGATAATAAGACCGTTCATTTTCCTGGGCATGTTACTTGTAGACTTTCTTGATCTTCGACTTGCGAGCTTCGATTTGTTCGGTCACATATTCTTCGGCCTCACGCTCGTTGCGAAAGTCCCGTTTGCTGTTGTAATATCGTGGATCCATGATCCACTCCCAAAACAAACCCATGAATGACCATTGTACGTGCCATTGAGAATGGCTTTTCCGTACAATTCGGTATTGACGCTTGAGTCCCATGTTAGACCCCCGCGGTTTGGGCTCGACCATAAGTGACCGTCGACGTTGCCATCGACTTGCGCCATTCATATGCGCCCCAGAAAGCGTTAGCGAGGAAGAACACATACTGGAACATAACGAGGTACCAGCCAACGGTCCAGTAGAAGTAGATGCTCAGGATGTTCACAACAATCCACACAGCCCAGGTTTCAAGCTTCTTGTTGTCCAAGAGGAACTGAGCGACACCCGAAAGAACTACGATACCGATTTCCAAGCCGGAGATCTTGGCTCCAAAACCGAAGATTGCGATTGCGAGAAGGCCGGCAATTACGGCGCCAATGCCCACGTATCCGAGCCACCAATTGCGCTCGACAAACGAAATCTGACGCGGATTGCCATCAGGACCCCAACGCCAGTAGCCGAACATCAGCGAGAATACCAGATACAGGTTGAACACCGCGAGTGCTGTTGCGGGTTCAGGCTGGGCGGTCCAATAGAACCAGCTGTAAATGAATGTTGTGAGAATGCCGACGGGGTAGTTCCAGCGCGACTGCTTCACGCACATGTAGGTGCACGAGTAGCTGGTGAAAACTGCGAGAATTTCAAGCCAGTTGGTTTGGCTCGGATGCGTCCACCCCACGACGAAGCTCACCAGATATGAAACTGCGGTGAGGATCAGAGCAACGCCGAGGCTGTGGAAGAAAATCAATTTGCTTTGTGACATGTTGGGCTCCTATGCTTAGGAACCTATTAACAGGTCTATTTCTTAAAAGTCAATCTCATACTTTTAGCCCGCCACTTTTCACAGAGCAATCCATGTCTAAAGGATTTTTCATCGGCGAGAACCTGTTTCGCAGTGCCTGCGACCATGAAAAACTCTTCGGCCATTTTACGCCAGTTGAAACTATAGGCAACAGAGCCACGCTCCGAAGATGGTGAAAGGCACCCCGTCATGGTGTAGTTCATATTGATGTGAACTACCGGGCCGAGTGGCTCGAGAATATAATAGTCGTCCTTGAACCCACGATAACGGTCAGCTTTCCTGTAAGCATCCACGGCAACCCAATGTCTTGGGATTTTGATACCATGGGCCTTGGCGACATCGTTATAGATGTTCCAAACAAAATCGTAGTTGGGTTTGAAGTTATCGTGATGACGAGGTCTTGCTCCCGAATTCAATCGGAAGTCGATGATATCGTCGTGCTTGATCGATGAATGATAATAGAATCCATGTGCCATATAGCGAATCTAACAAATAGGATTCTGAATATCAATATTCAAGCTTTGTACCATTCAAAACAGTGGCTTGCTCGCTGAGCTGCGCTTGGTGCCAATAGAATTTGAAAGCCGCGGCATCCGCTTTATCCTTGAAGAAGTAGGTATTGTTGACCAGACTAGAGTCTGCTCGCTGACCACGCTTCCAACGAGATCCAGGCTTGCGGTAGCTGCGACCGAAAGCTTCTGTGCACCAAGCATCCAGATGTTTGAAGATCGCATGGTTGGGCGGGATATTCGGTTTATACCTCTCAGCGTTTCGTGCGAAAATAGTAATCGCATTTCGCCGATAGGTTTGGTGCTCCCGCTTTGCGACGAAATACTCACATTCAATATGTGTGGCATCTTGAATGTTTGGAAACCAATTGAAGTGGGGTTTAAAGTTGGCCGTGTTGACAGGATAAAAACTTGAACCCGACCGTCGCGGAGAGGCGATTACGGATTTTCCGATATCCACCCACATTTTCATCATATCACGGACACTGCGGGTTTGATGGTCCAGCAATTGAAGTTCCATTACCAGGGCTTCCGAAGTTTCCATGGATCGGCATTGAGCCCATGTACGGCAAGATCATCCCGAACGCGCATGATGCACTGTCCGAGCCAATTTGTGCCCTTCCAATTGGCTTCATCTTCGATAGCCGGATCATCCCATGCAATCTTCACGCCCCAAACGGGATCGTAGTCTGCACCTTCGACGATGATCTTCTGTTGGGATTCATCGAGGAAATCACGCGATGCCGTGTGCTGCGCGAACTTGTAAAAGTTGCCGATGTAGACGATATCCCGTGCAACCTTTTCCCAGATAGCCTGGTCAAAGTTTTTGACGGTGCGCCCGAGCTTCTTTTGTTCCGCTGGATGTTCTGCGTCCATAATCGCCAGCATTGCATCCTGGTCATTGAAGACCATTGCCTTACCGGCCATCATGAATTGCTCGCAGCAATTGAACCGGAGAGAGCCAGCCGGCCGTAGGATCGGACCACTCGATGATGGACGGAGCAATGGAACAGAACCAGTAAACGGTGTTTTCGCCCATTGTGAGAAGAATCCGCCCAGGAAGTAGACATGCGTGTCGGTGCTGCGATACATCAGAAATCCTCAAATGCTTCGATTAGCTTGAACAAGTCCGCAGCATAAAAGCCTGCGGCATTCAAGCAATTGGTTTCTATAATTTTTAAGCCATCGTCGCATTTGCAGACGTCCAACACATACGCTTGCGCGTATCCGGGATTCAAAGCAACCATGCGCTTGGTGAATTCAAGTGCATCATCGTCGATTTCAGGACGATATATGATCCGTGAGCCCATCTTATATAGGCTATAGGTGACCACGCGATCTTTCACAACCCACGTGCGCCATTCCTTCTGAATGTTCACGGGTTCAGTCACCATCAGTAGGGTATCAGGAGTCAATGATCCCTTGATGTATTCCTCTGGCTTCAAGTTGTTGATGGCTTTGATCATGTATTCGATTTCAGAACCGCTCATGACGGAACCAGCAATTTCCTTGCTGTCCTCAACCGGCCGAATGAAGAACAAACGATCCGGCTCAAGCGAACCCAAATGACGAGCCTCGATGATCTTAGCGTCAAGACCGTTCAACAAGTACGGCTGCCAGTTGTGCTCGTGAATGAACGGACGGAGCTCAAATACACCTGGCTTGAGACCATGTTCCCGCGCATAATGGCGCAAGCTGTAGGAGCCAAACATGATCACACTGTTGGGATCCTCGATCGGCGGAACCGGATCGAGCTGCCCGATGAATGGGACAACCTTATGAAAACTATGAGGAATCTGCACCCGCTCAAGGATCTCTCCGAGCTTATTGGTGTCCTCGTAATCCTGTAGAATCCACTGCATTAGACGTTCAGCCTTTCCTTCAGTTCGGCTTCTGCGGTTTCGTAGTTACCAGAGGTTTCGATGAGAGGACCGACAACTCCGCCATTGGCTACGATCCAATCCTGTAGCTTTTTGGCGCCACCACGAATCAAGTCGAGTTGAGATTCGTCGAGTTCGTAAACGCTGGCTCCATAGACTTGTGCATCAGTGTCGTAGCCACAATCAACGCAAGCGCCATCAAGGAATTCCTCGAGGTCTTCGCCGAGTCCCACATAGGTGTCTTCGTCAATCATAGCCGCAGCTACCGACCCAGTTGGGTCCTCTACCGTGAAGCCAAAGATATAGAAGAGGGGTTCCACGTCGTGTTCCGAAAAGTAGTTGACGTGGAAATCAATACTGGCGTATTTCATCGTATTCTGTCCTCTGGTGCAGCCGCCCAGTTCTGAATGAGATATCGGCCATCTTCACGACGGAAAAGACCCACATATAGGTATTGCGATTTGACCCACTTGAAGAAGTCGTCAAATGCTTCCTTATGCGGATGCTTCAGCGGCTCAGCACTGTGGAGTATTTTGTCGAAATGCCAGCCCTTGGTATTGAACGGGTTTCCCTCGGGAATCATGACCGCGTGTGGTCGTCTGCCCTGCTTGATATCATGAGTGAACGAAACCTTCACGGCTTCGAGAAACCGGACAACTTCAACGCGCTCGATGGCAATTCGTTTGCTGTATTCATCGCGTTCGGCCTGCTGTTTTGCATCTTCGGCAGCCTTTTTGGCGCGGTCCATTGCATTGATCAGAGAGCCCAATGGCACTTCCCGTTGTGTTGCCGACGGAGGAGTTTGAGCCACAACTGCTTGGGGAAACTGATTGCCGAAAAGGTTCGACAAAACTTTGGTAATGACTCTCATACAGATCTCCTTTGAGCTGGATCCTAACACGGAGACCGAAAGAGTCAAGTCGATAATGCCAGCTTCAACAGCATAAACTTGTCTTTGTCGTGGATTGTAATGGTGCCATGATTCGTATCAAGAGTCCAATCCCAGCCTTCGCCATCGGGCCAATAATGGGTGCAGAAGTTGCGAATCTCATCATAGAACTCGCTGTGTATCACGGGTGTGATATTGTTGGCTTCTGGGATATCAACACGAACATGCCATGTCGCAGGGAAATACTCACTGGGAACAAAATATCGATTAAGCTCTTGATACATATGAATTTCCTGATATGGAAAAAGCCCCTTGCGGGGCTGTTTCGAGAAGCCTGAGATTATAGCTTCTAGCGGTTGCCTTTGAGGATTATCCCGTTCCAGTGCTACCCGGAGGGTTCCCCCTAACATCCACGCGCTTGGCTTTCACCTAAACACGTATCAACCAATGCTGCCGTTTTTAGTGTCAGGCATTAGACACGTCGTAGTATGCTATTCTACAGTTTCCAACCCACCGACACTCGCATGCCGCTCATCGGAGCTACCCGATTATGAATCTTCTTCTATAAACACCATCCGCCTTGCGAGCTTCAAGTGACTCCTTTAGCTTGCGCCAGGAGCATTAAGCACCTTTCACACACTACCGAGACAGTCTTTGCGTTTTCAAGTCGAATAGGATTTGAACCTATGCCGACGGCTTAGAAGGCCGTTGATCTACCACTGATCTATCGCAAACCCATTACGACGTGCTGTCTCTGTAGCAGAATTTGGCTTTCACCGAACCCTATACTACACGCCGCGTATCTTTCCCCTTGCGAGGTACTCAATCATTTTCTACGACCTCGGTCATTGCAGACCGTTTCCGTATCAAATTGCTGACCGCCCTTCGACGCTAATCGTCGGACTAATCAACTACACGTTGGCCATCGGCGGTCGACAAGTTTTGCATGAGCAGTATACCTTGCGGGTTACTCACCTACACCTTCGGCATCGGTGAGCGCTTCTTTCGGAAGCAAACTTACTCCTTGTCTTCCCGCTTAGTGCTGCCTTGGGGACAACACCTCCTGCGCGGAAGGCCCGTGCTTGCTTAGTGGAACCATATTGCTATGGCGCAAGTTTCTGGGAAACCTTGCTTTAACACCCTCACGGATGCTGCCCCTTTAACGGCCCTAAGCGGCCAAACTGTTTGGAAGTGTTTCATTCCGAATTGTGCTGCAAACGTTTCCGCTTGCGTCATGTTCTTGTTATACGATAAGCACCAGGACTTTGCAATAACTTTTTTGACTTTTTATGAACTTTTTTACACCTGTTTGTTTTTGTTGAGTAATTAGTGCTCAGAGTGTCGGCAACGTCAACTTGAAGATCAAAAGGTCGTTGGGATCCTCGAAAATCACCGACACTTTGTGGTCATCATTTGTGCGGGAATAGTCATCGACGATGCCGACACGAGCATTGTGCTGGTTCGAAAGCAAATGACACGCCCAGAGAATTTCCGCATGAGGATCCTGAGGAACACTGAGTTGCCACAGATTCCCGGGAAGATCGTCGCCCTCATAGAAGAGCCGGCATTGGATTTTCTGTTTGAAGCTCGGATGTGGTACCTGATTTTGATAGCCCAGCTCACTCCGATAGGCTTCGAGATTCCAAATGGATATCTCCGCCTCTTCGATTTGACTGCGCGTCATCTTGCACGAATTGATATCCATCGATCTCATCCACAGAATTGTTCGTTAAGGATCTTGTCGGACCACGACCTGTTGGGGTCGCAGAGAATCTGAATGGCAGTGGTACGGTCCATCGCAATCTCGACACTGCGGGTGTTCTTGATTTCGGCGGAATCCACTTGCACATTGACGAAACGGTGTTCTTCCTCGATCACATCAACCCGTACAGCAAAGCTATCCGGGATGACAGCGCCCTTCCAATGACGGGGACGAAACGCACAAATTGGAGTTACTGCGAGGATGGGAGCTTCGAGTGGGAGAATTGGACCACCTGCGGACCTATTGTAGGCGGTGGATCCAACCGGCGTACTCACGATGAGACCATCGCCGATGAGTTCGTCCAGCTTGGCTTCACCGTTGATACTGACGCGAAGCTTCGCGGCCTGGCCAGTTTGCCGTGTGATGGAAACGTCGTTGATAGCAAGGTGCTCGACGGCTTCCCCGTATATGTTTGTGACCCTTGCCTTCAACGGGTGAACCACTGAAAGCTTTGCCGCTTGCACTCGTTCTTCAAGACCCTCGGCGTGGTACTCATTCATAAGGAAGCCGACGGATCCACGATTCATACCGAAAATCGGTAGGTTCTGTCCAATATGGTGATGGATTGCACCGAGCATCGTACCATCGCCGCCGAGTACGATAATGGCATCGGCCTCATTCGAATCTTCGGTGATATTGTAACGATTGAGGAGTTCCCGGCGAGCTTCCGCAGCAAGAACCGCATAAGACGAGATGAGTTTGAACTTCATAAGGATCTCCTATTTGTTCATACTCTAACACAGGTTAGCTAGACGTCAACCTGTGCCGGTATCCTTAACAGCCATCGCATAATGGTCGAATGAAGATGAACCAGACATTTGTGTCCAATCCGTAAGATTCTGGCTTATGAACATGTGGGTTGATGTACCTACGAAGAACCGATCCACACTGGGTGCATATCCAAGACTACGAATTGATGCACCGCTGAAAATTCCAGACCTAGTATTCCAAGTCGTTCCATTTGTTGTCCAGCTTATAGCTCCGGCAGAACCAGTAAACAGAATGTTGCGTTGTGCCGCATAGTGAATGCGTGAGTAGCTGCCACCGGGTAAAGCCGTATATTGCCAAGAGCTGCCATTGTTGATGGTCGAAGCAATTTGTGCGATATTGTAGCCGGGAACCCAATACTTACCAAACGCATAGCCAACACCAAGATTCAGGCCTCCTAGACTTGGAGCGGGCATTGACGTCCAAGTTGTGCCGGCGTCTGAACTGCGGAACAATGTGCTGCTACGGGTAACCAACACTAGGTCACCATTGTCGTAATTATAAGTCATGTGGTCGGAAGAACCAACCGGCGAAGCTGATGTTACCCAGCTCAAACCACCAGTAGTCGAATAGTGAGCGCTGGTCCCCTGATAATTGGCCAGCACTACTCGTTGTGTGGGTGGATGATACGCTATACTGGCGCCATTCACAAATCCACTTGGCAAGGTCACATTGGTGTAGGTGGCGTTGGGTGTATTGTTCCAAACACGGATGAAGCCTGGACCACACATGATAAAATTGTCGAAGGCGGGGCAATAGATTCCGTTATATGCGCCAGCAGCGCCGGTACCTCCCGATTGCATTGTGAGACCATCAAGGGAGATTTGTGACCCGTTGCCAAGAGCTCCGCCAGCTGTAAGGATACCCACATCACCGGGTACGAATCCCGGTGACCTATATGAGTGGATAAACCCTCTGAATTGATTTCCTCGATACCTCGACACTTTGGACTCCTTCAGCATATTTATGGAACCCAAAGGTAGATATGGCGCCAGCCGAAGCCGACGCCATAATGGAGTTATTCGGTCTCGACTTCCGAACGCGAGCTGATCACACGGTCGCAAAGACCATATGCGAGAGCTTCTTCAGCGCTCATGAAATAGTCGCGTTCCATGTCAGCGATCATTTCCTCGTAGGTCTTACCCTTCGAGTTGTGCTTGACGTAGGTCTTGGTCAGCGACTCCTTCATCTTCTGAATTTCTTCGTACTGAATCTTGATGTCGGTGGCCTGGCCGCGGGCGCCGCCGGATGGCTGGTGGATCATGTGACGTGCGTTGGAAAGCATGTAGCGGTGGCCAGCTTCGCCGGCGTTGGCCAAGAATGAGCCCATCGAGCAAGCCTGGCCCATAACGATGGTGTGAACCGGAGCCGAAATGAACTGCATGGTGTCGTAGATCGACATGCCGGCAGTAACGACGCCGCCAGGGCTGTTGATATACATGGCAATCGGCTTCTTCGGATCTTCAGCTTCGAGGAAGAGCAGCTGGGCGCAAATGAGGGTCGCCATGTGATCTTCGACCTGGGCGGTCAAGAAGACAATGCGTTCCTTGAGAAGACGCGAGTAGATGTCGTAGGAACGTTCGCCACGGTGAGTCTGTTCGACAACCATTGGCACAAGAGCGGTGGGATTCATGTATTTCCTCGTTGGTTTGTAATTGCCTGACCAAACTATTAGAGCAGGCATGGAGTGTCAATTGCAAAAATCAGGAATTCAGTGGAAGACCACGTCGCTGGCTTCGACCTTGGGGTTGGCCACGAAAACGTTGGTGTCTTCATAAGCGACCTTGGTGAGCGCTTCGGTGCGCTGTTCCTTGGAGAACTTGAGAAGATCAAAGATCTCGTTTTGGATCTGACGGGTGCTCTTTACGCGAGTACGCATTATTTCTTCCTCGATTCGATGGTTTCAAAAAGGGCGCCGATTGCAGTAATCACCAGCACAGCGGCTCCCAACAGGGCGGCCCAGGCTGCGACCATGCAGAAGAACAACACGGCGAGAATCTGCTTCCAGAAGAAGTAGACCAGTACCAACGTGAGTAGGAACCAAAACAAACCGCTCATGTAATTCTCCGTTTCAACTGTTTTGGATCCTAACATAGGAAGGGACGGCGTCAACCGAAATTCCTGATTATTCGGAAAGATTTTCGGTGAGCTTCATGGCGTGATCCACGTGGATTCGCCAGGTTGGTTTCCAACGGGTGATCGGTGAAATTGCCCAGCAAATGCACCAAACCGAACTATGGACGCCCAATAGCACCGCGTATGCGAAACCGTATGTGAAGACGGACAGTACGACATAGGTACGTTCCCACATGACTGCGAGAAGATTGATGCCGGCGAGTGCTAGAATGAAATTCAACATGTTCGCACTTTACGCGGGAATCCAATTGTGTCAATTGCCAATCATGACAAAGACGACCTTTTTAGGGGCCGCCTTTGGATCGCCGTACAGTAGATTATTTCCCTCTCAGTTGCACTGGGAAAGGGCAGTCAAACCCAGTGCGTGAGATTTCAGTCTCCCTCCACGTATTGATTTGGGCACATACGTGACTGCTCTGCTCACTTCTCACATATAACAAATAGTGTTGCGGAAAGCTAACAAAATTTTACGGTGCACCACATTCTGTGCTATTTTGCGACGTCCTTAGTTAACAAAGTGTTACCACCAAAGTATCTGGTTAACACCCGTTTAAACCGCTGCCATAGTGTCAAGTATTTCGCACCAAGATCCTTTTGGGATTCGAGCACTTGGGCCATCTTCATGTAGATTTCACCGTCGCGAGCATCGAGCTCTACAACAGTTTCGGCCTTCTTTTGCTCTACCAGAAGAATTTCCATCTCAGCAATATCCTTGTCGAGGAGCTTCTGCAGGTCCTCGATTTGTTTACGCCGGGATTGGATCTTTTGGTCTTTCTTCGCAATCTGCGCGGCCACACTGTTGATGTAGCCGATATGCCGCTTGTGGTTAGTTGCTCCGAGGTTACGTAGTTCCTCGATGCCATAGTTGGATTTCAAATGGTTAGCATGAGCAATGACCGGAATAACATTTCCGGGTTCATAACCGATCGCATTATCGATCCGGTCAAAGCTCATACCGTTATCATCACCGTCAAAGCGTTCGCCCGTATAAACGCAATGGGTTTCCGCCATCAACAGCCGTACATTGGCTACGGTTAGCGTACACGAGTATCCACGTCGGTTGGCACTCTTCCGGATATGTCGCAGCTTCACACTGGCTGCGTCTTTTGTGATCTTCATGGGATCGACTCAATCGGCGATCTTATTGAATCGCACGTAGAAAAGACCCAAGTAGACGAGTGTGGTGAATACTGCGAACCCAGAGAAACCGTTGGCCAACATCAAACAGACGTTGATGATTACCATTGTCACGACGATTGGGCTCACCGGAACAAGCTTCTTGATTTCATCGAAGGCGTTATTCCGATAGTGGTAGAACATAGTTGCTCCGACCAGTGCGGTTAGGCTGCAATTCAAAAATGCCATCCACCAGATCACCGACGGCAGCGAAGAAAGCTCCGGAAGGATCAAGTAGTTATTGGCGACCAATGCGCCGATGACGATAAAGACATTGTAGATCTGGACGAACAGTCCGACGATCCAAGCAGTATAAGTGAGTTGGTTATTCATAACTTTTCCAGCGGGATGGGAATTTGCCCCAAATTTCGGAGCACCATTCCAATTTCAACAACACCCGTTGAGCAGGTGTTGCTCTATCAAAACCGCCTTGATTGCACCACGCATTTATGGACTCGTAATCCCTAACAACTGAGTTGGGCAAATACGAAGCCAGAGACACCATGTTTCGAATGATGTCTTCTTCATTCTCACCATGGGGTTTCTTCAAATGCACATGAGCCCGCTGATAGGCGAGATCATAATCTCCAAGTAGACATGCCACCCCGAACGAGCCCGGATGTAAACCTAAGAGGAAATAATCACGAAGTGCTTGGCTAACTCCTGAATCAAAGCATTCAGCTGCTTGAAGCTCAGAAATTGTCATCAAGGGGTTTTTGGGGTCCATCGATCTTCTGCTTAACCTGACTCGCATGAGTCATTTTAATATGTTCGGGTACGACCGGCTTGTTTTCCTCTGTCAGACGCAGGAGCATCTGATAGCTTTTCCATGCCTGGACAACCGTTTCGTTATCCGTGTTGATGGTCGGCGCCAGATCCATCCACACGCCGGAATGTTCGACGTGGGTTACCCGTGCATCAAAGCAACGGGGTTGATGAAGTTTGCCTTCACGGAAGAGGCGCTCACCAATTGCGGTGGCATCGTCGATGCTGCCATTGATGTACCGCTCGTAGACGTAAGCGGCAACAACGGGGCGAATGTCTTCGACTGTGGGGATACGGGTTCGCGCAACAATTACAAGGACATCCTCATAAGCGATACGCCCATTGAGGATGTCGTCGATGCAGCGACCAAAGCTGAAACCAATTTTCATGTCGGGCTCCTATTTGCCCCGACTATAAAAGGATTGGTTAGCCTAGTCAATTACAAAGCTGCGAAGTGGCTCAAAACCATTGAACGCAACCGTTGAGTAAGTTGTCGTGTAAACGCCAGCGCTATCGATGTAGAGGAAGTCACCGATCTCCAAGGTCTCGGGTAGCTCATACATGCGCTTCTCATAGAGAACGTCAGCTGAATCACAAGTTGGCCCCGCAAGCACACAAGGCGTCTTGTTGTCCTCGTCACGCAGGGAGAAAATCGGATAACGAATGGCCTCTTCCATGGTTTCTGCAAGACCACTGAACTTTCCGATATCCAAAAACACCCAACGATGTGTATCATCATCGGACTTCTTAGCGATCAAAATGACCTCGGTGCGGATAACACCAGCGTTGCCAACCATACCACGGCCAGGTTCGATGATTGTCTCAGGGATATCATTGCCGAAGTAACGGACTAGAGATTCCTTGATTGCCTTACCGAATTCGATGGTAGATGGAACGTCCTTGAGGTAACGGGTGGGGAATCCACCGCCCATGTTGACGAGCTTCAAATTAATACCATCAGCCGCAAGACGATCAAAGATCTGCTTTGCTTCGGCAATGGCAAGATCCCAGCCAGTGACTTTGGTCATCTGCGATCCAACATGGAACGAAACCCCATATGCGGTTAGCCCGTATGTGTGAGCTTCGCGAAGAACCGAAACAGCCATGTCAGGCGTGCATCCGAATTTGCGAGACAATGGCCAATCTGCGCCATCACCGTCGGTGAGGATTCGGCAGAATACCTTGGCGTCTGGAGCAACCATTACCAGCTTCATGACTTCTTCGATGGAGTCAACGGCGAATAGTCGGATACCCAGCCCATATGCGGTCTTGATATCACGTTCCTTCTTGATGGTATTCCCATAGGAAATCCGATCCGGAGAAGCACCCGCAGCAAGCGCCATACGGATCTCTGGTACACTGGCGCAGTCAAAGGACGAACCACTGTCTGCGAGCATCTGGAGGATTTTTGGGTCGGGGTTTGCTTTGATCGCATAGTAGATTTTACTATCCGGGAGCGATTCCCTAAAACGTTTAAAGTTCTCACGAACCGTATTAAGATCAACAACTAGGACTGGTCCGTCCTCTCGGTAATCAGCGAGAAAGTTCAAAACCTTTTGGGTAACCATTTGTTAACTCCCTAAAACAAACAGAAACGAAAAA
>RCUH01001043.1_pt1 | contig 22656 bp, 21 predicted proteins | sample 2166191 | NCBI WGS metagenome assembly RCUH01 (sample SAMN09932848, study PRJNA488358) | compost metagenome | feature: garden; material: soil; isolation source: compost soil in an enriched community after 214 h of incubation | place: Germany: Experimental Botanical Garden Goettingen | collected...
CAGGCATTGAGTTGAATTGAGTGAGACCTCAATTTGTGGTCATGGTACCTGGAAGTACGGTATCGCGTTAGTGAAGGATTGAGTTGTCTTAATGGCAGCCATAAGGTATTTAAATATTCGATTCAATCTTAGCTGTATCCCAAGCTTTTTTTAATTCATTGATATTGTTGTATCGTTTTTCTCGTTCCTTACTAATTGCTCTTAAGGCTACTTCGTAGAGGGATATGTTTGCTTCCCATTTTGAAAAAGATAGATCCATCTCACCACCGAGTAATCCGAATGCGATAGCTCCCATTGTGAATACATTCGTTTTTGAATCAATAGGAGCCCCTAATATTTATATTCTTCTGGAGATTTGGATCGTCTTGCTCCCCAAAAATTCTCTCCCATATCATTGACAGATGGAGTTTTTCTGTAAAAATCTATATCGCAGATTTTAGTAATATCCTGAGAAAAATCATACAAAATACTTCCGTCATAGAAATCGACGGCTACATACCCTTTTGATTCGACATTTCTGTGGAATTCATAAATGGCATCTAATGAATATAGTCTTTTTTCAACAGGTAACTGCCTGTATTTATAGAACGATGAATCAGGATGAGTATGTTTAAATGCTTCTCCTGTAAATAACCAATGTGAATGCAAGCACTCACCATTAAACCATTCAAAAATGGCAGCATACCCGTTTTCGGTTTCAAAATGATCAACAAGTTTTATTAGATGCGGATGTTCTAAGGTCGTGTATAGCGGTATTGCAGTTGATAGTCGTTGGACTGCATCCCCAGGGTTTCCGGAAAACTCTACTGGTTTGCAACCCGCATACTTAACAAATCGCTTTTTGCCATCCTTCTCGATACCAAAACAAATGTTTCCAGAATCCTGTTGATCAAACACACAAAAAACTTTGCCAAGCGTTTGTAACCATGAAAAATCGTGATGCTCCTGAAGTTTAAATTCAACACTGTCTAACTTGATCAACACTGGCTTCTGATTCATTTAATCTTCCCCTTAATGTAGGGGACTCACGTAGTTTAGCGGGCTAGTTATACGTTATCCCCTTAATTTTAATAGCCCAATGATCGTTTAGATGCATCTTCATAAGACAACACTCCTCTCGTTACTTCATTATATACCATAATTAACCACCAAAGAATCTAACTGGCTTTCTCAACTAAACCTGCCCGTTAGCGCAATAAAAATAGAGCAGCTGCCGGCGGCAACTGCTCCATGGTGCGTTCAACTATAGTTCTCCGATAGCGGAGCAGCGGCCAGGTTTACGATTGGTGAAGCTTTAAAATTCAGGTTTCCTCCGTGCGCAGATTAAATCCCTTAACCATGAGCCAAACTGGTAAAACGATTTCAAATATCGCTCCTGGAATATAGAAAACGGTTCCTAAATCTAGGCCGGCGATCGACAGACAACTGCTCGCCAACAACCCCGTATACCCGATAAAACCGATAACGGACAACAATCGAGGAACCCATCTCGATCGATAGAGGATATAACAAAACAACAAGCTGCCTACGCTCAGCACGATCATAGCCACTTTGAATAGCATGAAATGAGTTTCCACCACTAAATTTCCTATCGTTTGCAAGTATGAATCACCGGTAGTTCCTGTGGAAATGGATGGTTTGCTTAAGGCGATGAGGACAAGCGGACCGATTAAACTCATGATAAGCAACGCAGACTCCATGACCCGGGAACCGAAGTACCCCAACGCAAACGCTTCATTCTGCTTTTTTAAAATAGGGTACAGAAGCATGGCAATCCCCACAACCGCTATGGCATTGATCAACTCTAAGAACAATCCCGCAAACACGTTTGTCCGATCGGGATACATACTGGCGAGTAAATCCGTCCGATGTAAAATAGGATCCATCATTCCGCTTCCAATCAGGTATGCAACCGTCGACACCAAAAACAATGCCCCTGCCACTCTTGCCTTCTTTTTCATGCTTTATCTCCTCTTGGCTAATTTTATAAACAGTATAGCTCCAAGGGGATTGGGCCTGTAGACACTTTAGTGTGGTTTAGGAGTGTTCATTAACAAGTTTAACTCGCGGGCGCGGGCGATCGCTTCCGTGCGTCTTTGCACTTGAAGTTTTTCGAAAATCCTTCGATTGTGACCTTTCACCGTATCTAATGCCAAGAAAAGCCTCTCGCCGATTTCACGATTGGAGAGTCCCTTTGCTATAAGCTTGAGCACTTCGATTTCGCGTTGACTGAGCGGCTCGATCCGTTTGCCTTTCATTCCATCTTCGAGGACCCGATGCACGCGCTCCAGACCCATTTGAGCTTCTTGAAGAGCCGGGTGCGGCAGATCGCCGGCAAGCCGCAGAGCCTCTCGGTAACGCTCTGCCGCCAGATCGGGCCGATCTTCCGCTTCCCTTATTTGACCGATTCCAATAATGGCCTTTACAGCCATCATTTGATGACCTATCTTTTGGCTATTCGATATGACTTCGTTATAAGCTTCACATGCCGCGGCATAATCTCCCCGCCGCTGGCAGGCGACGCCCAGCATCCAAGCGGATGCCGTCCGAACAGGGAGGTTATCCGGTCGCAGATACGCGAGCGCACGGCGTGATTGGGCAATAACATTGTATATTTCGTGTGTTCCTCTTATCCCAGCATCGCTTGCAGGCGCAATCAACCCGACAAGTTCATCGGTCTTGTCTTCGAGCCCCGTGACTTGCATGGCCGCTTCTGCTGCCTGAAGTTTTCGTTCGGTACCATCCTGATCATCAGTCAAAACTAAGGATGTCAATGTGGCGCGAGTCGCCGCGATTAATCCGATCAGGTCCCTGACGCCGACGTCTTGTTCCACGCCTTCCAAGGCCGCCTCTGCCGCTCGCAGCTTGTGTTCGACCTTCGTCGGCTTACCTGCAATCAGTAGAGCTGAACCATAGATCACCCATAACGCGGGTCTGGCATCCAGTTCCGAGGCAGGCAGCGACTCCAGCCAGTTGAGCGAAATTCCAGTGGCCCCTCGTAGATGTAGAGGCATCCCATCGCCTTGAAGCAGGCGTGAACTGCGCTCCATGTCCCGAGATTCTACGGCATGACGGAACGCCTCGATCTCGAAACCGTGTTCTTCATACCATACGCTCGCTCGTTTATGTAAATCCGCGATATTGCTCCCGTCGTAACTTTCCTGTAACCGTCTGCGAAGGATATCCGCGAACAAATGGTGATAACGATACCAACGTCGTTCCTTATCAAGGGAATGATGAACAAATTCTTACGATCAAGATCAATTAATATCCTTTGTCCGGAAACCTCGGGATTGAGCATAAGGTTATCGCATAGCGATCCGCAGAGTCGGTCGAGGAGCGATGTCCGCAGTAAAAAATCCTGTACGGCCTCGGGTTGCCGATGAAGAACTTCTTCTGCCAGATAATCCAGCACGAAATGGTGGTTGCCCGTGAAAGACCGAAGGAGCAGATCGGCGTCATGATCTTCCTGTATGGAGATCGCAGCCAAGTGCAGACCCGCAACCCAGCCTTCGGTACGTGTTTGGAACCCGGCTATGTTATCTATGGACAGGTTAAGATCCATTGCACGGTTAAAAAAAGCTTCGGCTTCGGTAAGTGTAAATCTCATGTCGGCAACGCGCAACTCTGTTAATTGGTCCCGAACCCGCAACCGCGGCAGGGAAATACTAGGTTCTTCACGGGTCATGATCATAAGGTGCATCTGCTTGGGAAGGTGGTCAAGCAGAAAGGATACGGCTTCGTTGACCCCTTTCGAACTCGCCGCATGGTAGTCGTCAAGGACGAGGATGAAAGGAGCCGGAATGGCCGCGAGTTCATTAAGAAGAGCCGTCAGAATCGACTTGGTCGGTGGTGGTTGAGGTGATTGAAGTACAGAAAGCACGCCTTCCCCTATATTCTTCTCTATGGTCTGAAGAGAGGAGATCATACAGGTTAAAAAGCGCGTAAGTTCATTGTCCCCTTGTTCGAGCGAAAGCCATGCGGCCGGCCGCCCGCAGTCGGCGAGCCATTCACAAACTAAAGTCGTTTTGCCATAGCCCGCCGGTGCAGAAATAAGGGTCAATTTTCGGTACAAACCCTTGTTCAGCCTTTCGGTTAACCGTTGGCGTAGAACCGCTTTCGGCCGAGGCGCAGGGATATAAAATTTGGTGGCTATTATGGGCGTTAACATAAATATATTTTACCAGAGTTGTTGGTTCAGCTTCAATGGAAATCAAGGAACCCATTCCAATTATCGACTGCTTGGTTAATTTCACTCGCGATTATGCAAATGTTCTTGTCGTCTGACCATGAAGAGTTCGTTCTTTTTTGTCGTCCCCTACAATTATTTAAAAGACGGTAGCATCGGAGTAAGCTACTATATCAGTGGTACCAAAGCGAGAACAATTAATAGTTCAATTAAAAGTCATGAAGATCATCACCCATGTCCAGTAACAGTTAAATAGGAACTTCGAAGCACTTATTTCAAACAATATTTAAATGACACATATGATGGGGAAATCAGCATACTTATCCGCTTTTTTGAGCTCTTTCAGCTAAGAAATACAATGTTTATGATCAAGCAATATACTTTTGAGCAGTTCCTTTTCTACTTTTTTGAAAGCATCGGAAGCCCTGTCCTTCTGATGCAATTCCACCTCTGAACATAGAATGATTACATTGAAATTTCGAGGGTTACAGATCAAAAACCTGTCAGCTCGATCACTAAATATTAGTCCAGAAGGCTGTAGATCTGAATGCTCTCCACCTTGGCATCCTTGATATGAAACGACATCACATCCACATAATTGGATGGCTCGTAACGGAAGTCATCCTCCTCATTAGGGGCTCCATCACCAAGCAGTTTCCCCTCAGGGTAGGCGTTCTTGAGTGTATCCAGGCTATCTCCTGCTTTAATGTTTCGCACTGTCGCGTACTTAGGATCTGTAATTTCGATATGAAAGATGGAGTCTTGTTTCCCCTTCGGTATACTGATTGTTTTAATCTCCAGACCAGGATACGTATAAACCTTTTCTGTAAAACCGATTAACGTATCCATGTTTGTTCCATCGTCGGCACTGTACGTATGAGATTTCAGGTTATCCGGTTTGCCCAGCATCTGTTCCATCTGATCTTCATTCGCTGTATCCGAAATCGCAATGGTGTGCTTATTATAGACAAAAGCAAGCTCCTTCAGCACCACATTGCCTTTCTTCTCCATCGATCCTTCCTTAATAGTTTCAGCACTCTGTCCTTTAGAATTTTCTGAAGCAGGCGCAGTAGAATTTAATGCTCCTTTGCCTTTAGCCTGTTCGTCGGGCGTGTTTTTTTCAGCCGATTTCTGCGCCCCTTCTGGCGACTTGGCATCACTCGACTGACAGCCCATCAGTGCCATCGTTAGTAAAATACTCAGCAGGATAACAGCTGTAGCTTTGTTTATCAATTTCATCATGATCCCTCCATAAATGTGTGGTTTCTTCTTATGAAGTGATTATAAAAAAAGCATTTGTTAGTCTCATAACAGAATTGTATCAATCTTGTAACGTTAACTATTTACGCGCGTGTTTACGCACGGGGTAACACAATCGTAACGGTCGTTCCTTCCCCGATTTGACTTTCCATGTCGATATATCCATTAAACCGCTCTACAATCTCTTTGCAAATAGAAAGTCCTAGACCTGAACCGCTCGCTGTGCTTGCATTTTTCGCCCGGTAAAAGCGTTCCTGAACTCTCTCCAGCTCATCGCCCGCGATACCAATACCTTGATCACGTATCCGTATAACTACCTCGCTTGGCGTATGTGTAAGCTTCAATTCGATTAGCGATGGACTGCCTGAATATTTGATGGCATTGTCCACAAGATTGGCGATCGCATGGGACATCAGCATTGGGTTCACGTTGGCGTGGACTCTCGTCATAAGCTTATCCTCCGGTTCCGGTTCCGCCTCCCTGAACATAATCTCGATTCCTTTATCTTTGGCTTTGGCTCCCATACTCGCTGCGACTTGCTGAATCAGTTCGTTCATTTCCGTTTTCTCGACTTCCAGTTCGTTAGAACCAGCCTTGTCGAATCGGGATAGCAACAACAGTTCATTAATCAAGCGCGTCAGTCGATCCGATTCCTGCAGCAGATGAGCATAGATTTTTTGCAACTCCTTGTCCTCGTTCTTCCCTTCATACAAGTATTGAGAGAAGCCACGAATTGCTGCCAAGGGTGTTTTTAACTCGTGAGATACGTTGGAGACAAATTGTTTCTGGTACTGAATGTAATCATGAAGCTGCCGCCCCATGGAATCCAGCCCATCTGCCAGCATGCCCAGCTCATCCTTCCGGTTTAGATGAACTCTCCGAAACTCCTGTCTAGAGAAGCTTTGCACAGCGCCAAGCAACAGCTTAATCGGCTTGGTTGTGCTCTTGGCAATCCATAGACTGGATAACGTAATCAGTACAATAAATCCGCCTGCACCCGCAAACAGGATATAACGGATTTGATCCATAATCGCATAAAAGTAGGAAATGTCCTCCACGAACTCATACACATAAGCGTTTTCATAGTATTGATCCTGAATGGGAGTGGCAAAATAAAGCAGATGATCTTCCGTTACGGTGTAGGCATAACTGCCGCTCAGGGCTTTCTCAATATTTTTTTCAAAAATAAGAGGTTTGCCATCATTAATGATGATGCCATCCACAGCCAAGCCCAGCAAATGCTTGGAGCTATCATAGATACGTACTTCCTTGCCGGAAGCTTTCAGCTTCTCCAGAGCAAGTCTGACGATTTCTTTTGTCTGCGGCTCTCCTGTCGATGATCTATGCTGTGCCAACACCTCACGGAACGACAACTCGGACAGATCCGCCTTCTCCATCATCTGTTTTTCAATGGTAATGAAGCTGTAGTAATCGATGGCTTTATTCACCGCAAAAATGATGATGCTAAAGGACAGTACGGAGAAAAATAAATAATTCAGCAGTAACCGGGTTGCATACTTCAGGCCTCGCCACCTCCAAGTTGATAGCCAAATCCATAGATCGTCCTGACATACTTCGGTTCGTCCGCGTTATCCTCCAGCTTCTTCCGTAATCGCATGATGGTCATATCCACACTGCGACTGTCTCCCATAAAGTCATATCCCCATCCGATCTGCAGCAGCTCATCCCGGGTAAAGATTTTGTCTGGCCTTTTGAGTAACGTTTCCAGAATTTTGAACTCTTTGGCCGTTAAAGACACGGGTACTCCGTTTTTCAGCACCCTTCGGCTTTCCAGATCAAATGTCAGCTCTTCATGAATGATGCGTGTAGATTTCCATTCTGTTCCTTCACTAGATTCCTCCTTGCTCTCGTCTCTTCTCAGAATCACCTTGATCCGAGCGAGCAATTCACGATTGTCAAAGGGTTTGGTCATGTAATCTTCCGCCCCTAGCTCTAGTCCCAACACCTTGTCGATTACCTCATTTTTGGCAGAGAGCATGATCACAGGAACGGCACATTTCCCGGTGATTTCCTTGCACAGGTCATATCCGGAGCAGTCAGGCAGCATCAAGTCAAGCACCACCAGGTCCGGTCTAAAAGCATCCAGCAGCTGCAGAGCTATTTTACCGTTTTCAGCCGTTTGAACGACGTAGTTTTCTCTTCTCAGTACGAGCTCAATTAGATCTCTGATTGCGACTTCATCGTCAATGACAAGTATTTTCTTCAAGGTCCACCCCTTCTAGCCTTGTTCCCCCAGCATGAATCATAATTTACCCTCATATTAGCACAGACACTTTAGATCCCTCCACTTACTGGAAGTTAAGGTATTTTCAAATGTCCGCATAATGCTGCTTAATGAGTTTTTAATTACAACGCCTTTTATTTAGATACTCATCTAATCGTTAATCGGGCTATGTTCTTATCCATTCCGGCAATCGGTACAAGTTCTTGTCCTTGGATTGAGACACGAACTTGTACCGATAAAACAAAAAAGCCGCTAAAAAGCAGCTTCAATGGGAATATCTTTTGATCTACTTTACTCCACTTTGCTGACCTTCATAATAATTCTCGATCTCCACGATTAAAGCACCCATTCGTTCTTTCTCCGGCACGATAATCCGGCTTATCCCTCGATCTCGAAGCGCTTCAGCCGTTACTTTGCCGATAGCGGCAGCCAGTACATCCTGTTCAAAGGCGGCTTTCACCTCTTCTTCACACCCATGTTCTCTCGCATAATCAAATAAATATCCGACTTGAACTCTTGTCGTGAAACAAACGGTATCCACTTCCCGCTGAATCAGTTCATTCAGAATCGTTGCAAGCGTCTCCTGCTCAGGAGCTTGATAGTGATAAGGCAGTATGGCCTGAACATCCATGCTTCCTTTGCTTTTGATAAACTGATATAACTCCGACGACAACTCGCCATGAAGCTGAATCCACACCTTCTGATCGATAAAATCAAACACCTCAAGCTTTTCGATCATACTGGCAATCGTTCCATCGTCATCACAGACGACCGGATGAATTCCAGATTTCTTTAACAAAGCATTTGTTTTATAACCACGGCAGGCAATCTTGGTTTCTTTCAATCTCTCTTCGAATTCAGAGACCACGTTAAGCCGATCCGCAGCGTCAATCATGGCTTCAAATCCAATACCTGTCGTGAAAATGAACCAGTCTGCCCCCTGCCGGATAAAACGTTTTACATCCTCTTCCACTTCAACCGGATCAGAGTACGTTAATCCCTGAAGTGACCGGACAAGGGGGACCCCACCTCTTCGTTTAATAATCTCAGCCATTTCCTCCGTCTTTTGCGACCCGGCAATGACAATTTTTTTGTTCTGAAGGTCTTTACTCATGGAACTCCCCTCCTTCATTCTTAAGTAATCCAACTCGTACCTCGCCTCCGAGAACATCAACCGGATAAGTCCGAACCTGCCCCGAATCGGGATCGAGTACATGACCGTCCTTCAGCGAAATTTGCCAGTCACAGATCGGGTCGAACAGGACCTCCCCGGATATAATTCCTTCTGCAATCGTGCCTCCACGCGGCCCAGGGCTTTTATTCTCAAGTGCATAAAATTGTCCGTCCGTTGCCTTGAATACCGCAATCTCTTCCTTACCCAAGTGCACAACCCGTCCCAGTCTCTCCGTGAAATCATCTACATGGCCAACCAGGTAATACGTGTATTCATTTCTATTCACTATCGGTTCCATCTTGCAGCTCCTCCCTGTGACTAGTCCTGTTTCGTAGAGACTCTGATATCTTCAAACATCCGTTCCCTTAAATTTGAATTATTCAGGATTTCACTCCAAGGTTCCTTCACCTGCGCCAAAGCGACCTCCATACGTTCAGCCAAAGCCCTGCGGTTATCCAGATCATTGACTACAGCTTCGGTGACGGATTGAAGTCCCATCCTTTCGATCCATTCCGAGGTCCTCTCCAGATATTTGCCTGTCTCCCGGTAGTGCTGCATGAACGCGGAGACAATCTCCAGAAGCTCTTCATCTGTTCGCACCTTACACAGCAGTTCAGCAAGCCGGGCTTTAATCCCGCCATTACCGCCAACGTAGATCTCCCAAGCCCCCTCATTGCCGACGATCCCGATATCCTTGGTTGATGACTCCGCACAGTTACGCGGACAGCCGTTAACGGCAAGCTTGAACTTGGCTGGCATATCTAACCGCTCGAACTTCTTCTCGAGGATTATTCCCATACCCATCGAATCTTTTGTGCCAAAACGACAGAATTGTGATCCTACGCAGGTCTTCACCGTACGCAGCGCCTTCGCATACGCATAACCGGACGGCATGCCAAGGTCTTGCCAGATCTTCGGCAGATCCTCCTTCTTGACTCCAAGCAGGTCAAGCCGCTGACCACCGGTTACCTTAACCAGCTTGATGTTGTATTTTACCGCAATATCAGCAATCAGTCTCAGATCCTCCGGTGTGGTTACCCCGCCATACATCCGCGGCACAACGCCAAATGTTCCGTCCTTCTGGATGTTCGCATGCATCCGTTCATTCACAAAACGTGAATCCTTCTCATCCACATGCTCAGCAGGCCAGATCATACCCAGATAGTAGTTCAGCGCAGGACGGCATTTGGAGCAGCCCTCCGGGTTATCCCATTCCAGCGCATACCTTACTTCTTTAGAGGTGATTAGCCCCTTTTCCTTAATCGCCGTCACGACTTCATCTCGGCTCAGTGTGGTACAGGAACAGATGGCTTCCTGTTTCGCCGCCGCTGAATCATATTTGTCCCCGAGCACATATTGTAGAATCTGCTCTACAACAGGTCGGCAGCCTCCACACGAACGCGAAGCACTTGTTGCCACCTTGATCTCTTCCACCGTGGTTAATCCTTTTTCGTTAATGGCATCCACAATGTGCTTCTTCGTCACCCCATTACAACCGCATACGATTTCCTCATCCGCCAGATCTGCGACCGTATTCCCGGTTTCGACCGAAGCTTGCCCCACAATCGCATTATGAATGGCTTCTGTCATCACAGTGCCTGTTCGAATCCACTGCTGCAGTCTGGAGGATTCCTTTCCGTCACCGATCAGAACACCGCCGACAATCCGTCCGCCGCGCAGCAGCACTTTTTTGTAAATACGCCGCCAGTCATCATGCACCCGCACAATAGACAGCCCTTCCGCATCCATAAATTCACCAGCGGAGAACACGTCTACGCCAGATATTTTGAGTTGAGTAGATACCACAGATCCTTCATATGGCTTCGTATCCACTCCACATAGATGCTTCGCAAGAACAGCCCCCTGCTCAAATAGCGGAGCTACGAGCCCATAGCTAATACCTCGATGCTCGTTACACTCCCCTACCGCGTAGATATCCGGTACTGAAGTACGCATATAGTCATCCACAAGAATACCGCGATTAACCTCAATGCCGCTTTCCTTGGCTAATGCAGTGTTTGGCCTGATCCCCACCGCCATGACTACGAATTCCGCATCCAGCATCGTTCCGTCTGAGAAACGAATACCGTTGACCCGATCATCTCCCAGAAACTCCTTAGTCTGTTTGCCGGTAGCAAACTTCAAACCCTGGCTTTCCAGCTCTGCCTGAAGCATCAGTGAAGCGGTATGATCGAGCTGGCGTTCCATGATCTCCTCGAACAGATGGACCACGGTCACATCCATCCCCAGTTTAAGCAGCCCCTTGGCCGCCTCGAGTCCAAGCAAGCCCCCGCCAATAACAGCAGCCTTCTTGTACTGATCTGCTGCATGCAGCATGTTCTCGCAATCTGCGATATCTCTGAAACCTACAATTCCCTCTTTATCTGCTCCTGGAACTGGAAGTATAAACGGGTTGGAACCGGTAGCTATGATGAGGGTGTCATATGGAACCTCCATACCATTGTCTGCCTTCACGATTTTTTGTTCCGTATCAATATGCGTTACAGTTGTTCCGGTATATAGCTCTATTCCATTCTCTAAATACCAATCCCAGTCGTTTAGAATGATGTCTTCTACTGCCTTACTCTTCTCTAGCACATACGATAACTGAATACGATTGTAGTTGGGATAAGGTTCACTTCCAAATACGGTGATCCTGTAGGTGCTGGGCGCCAGTTTTAATATCTGTTCCACCGTGTTGATGCCCGCCATCCCGTTGCCAATCAAGACTAGATGCCGACGTTCTTGTACTTTCACCATGCAGAAACCTCCTAAATAGATGTACGAATCCATGTAAAAGAGAACTTGTAACCTACTAAACATCAAACGCACAATCGAACCAGTTTTAGCAGATTCTCCCTCTATTATCATCATAGGAAAAGAGGGTTATAAAAGGAACCCCTTACTTTAATTTTTAAGTGAATGATTCATCATATAGTAACCTGATGTCTCTCCTCCAGCTTGGCATGGAAAAAGCCGCTTCTGTTAGTTATTTATTTCTGTAGTTTTCTTATAATTTGACGGTAATACTAGCAATGTCCTCGCTATTGATTCTTAAATGTTCGTCTATTATTCTCTTTAGTTTTTTGAGGCATCATCAGTTTATTAGGAACGAAAAAAGACGTTGTCATGCAATATGACAACGTCTTTTACTAGTTAACAGATTAGCCACCTTCTACCTCAAACCTAAGCATATTGCGCATTCAAGCCTGGTCCCGATTCTGACGAGGATGGCTTTTCATTCAAATCGAGTTAAATTTGGGACCCCAACTGTACCAAAAGCTCAGCATGTTCTTGAGTTAATCCCTTACCACTCTCGGCTTGCACTTGATGGATAAATCCGTTTATTGCGCCTTTTTTTCTTCCCTCATTGCCCGATTCATCGGCTTTTTGTACTTTGAACCATTGTTCCTTCAGTCTCTCAGCCAGCTTTGAATCGTTAGATAGTAACTTGTCAATAAGTCCTGCAATACCTTCATAGGTAAGGATCACTTCATAAGAAAAAGAGGACTTTGTAGTATTTCCGGCTATATCATTCACGGATGCATTAACCGAATGCACCCCAATACCCGTCAAATAGGCAGGGCTATCAGCAAGCACAGCATCGCACTCACTTGTTGCTACACCTGATAGTGCATCTTGAGCGGAACATTCGATCCGAATTACATCATCCAGTTCATAGACGGATTTTCCTGAAAATTGAAGTATAGGGGCTGTTTTGTCAATCTTGATTTCGGTAGTAGAAGGCACCCCGGACACGCCATAAGCCGACTTTGCCCAATAATTTACTGATGTTATTCCTTCTGCGCTTACTGTAAACTCTGTGGTACTGCCTGCGGTCTCACGCTGATTTATTCTCTCAGCCCCTGTAGTTTCGTAGAAGAGGGAAGCTGCTCCTTCCGAGTTCAGCGTTATGGAAACATCTTCATGGTGCCACCCCTGCTCATTTGCCTGCGGATTAAAGGTAACTTCAGTCATGGGAGCCGTATTATCCTTACCCGTTACGGAAAAATCATCATAGTACGCTGTTGAAATATTATAGCGGCTGGTTACTGCGATCAGTCTGCCATAAGCTGTTCCTTCCGGTGTCGTACCGCGAAGGGTTACTTTTTGCCATTGGTGAAGTCGAGATTCATCCAGATGCGTTTCCAAAGTGGACAAACTCTGCCCTTCCGCATTATAAAATCTGAACATGAACCCCGGCTGGCCTGATTCAATATAAATTTGGGTACTTGCGGTATACTCTTCCCCGGGCGATAATGCGATCGGATCGCTTTGAACCGCTACGGAGGCGGTACGGATAAGATCCGTAGTTTTCAGGCTGTAATCACCGGCATAACTCTTGTTGCCACTCCGCTCAAAATAAGCATCCCCGCTGGTCCAAAACATGGAAGTCCAGCCCGGCAGCTTTCCGCTCTCTTCCCGCTGCTCCAACCCGGCATTGTTTACTGGCAAAGGCAGTCCCGGCGGTTCGGATACAATCTCTTCATCGATCTTGATCCTATAGAGAACTGTATTTGTTGCAAGATCGGTGAAATAAAGATTGCCATCCATCCCAAGATCAAATCTCGATGCATCCGTTAATGTTCTGAAATCCAGCGTTTCGGGATCAATTACCGTCAGCTTGTTGTTAAACAGTACATACAAAAGTCCGTCTTCCGACCAACGCATCGGATGATGGTGCCACTGGGTGTAATAAAGCTTTGGATAAATTTTTTTATATTTTACAAGTTTGTACGTGTCTGGATCGATCGCAAAAATATATTCATAGGACGCTCCCCAGATGAGTCCATCCGGACCGAGAGACAGGTCCCCAATGAAAATAGGATCGACAAGTTCGGGAATATCCAGCGTAAACTCCGTTATTTTTTGCTCTTTCTGAACATCCCATACAAAAATTTTGGCCTGCTGCTCGCTTGGCGTGGAGCCCAGTCCTCCCCTAATGGTCGTTGATCCAAAAACCTTTCCATCGACATAGGCAGTACTAAGCACACTCTGATTCTGGACTACGTTGCGATGGACTTTGGTTTCGCCTGTAGCGGTATCATGGACCGTCAGCGACCCTCCTAACGTCCCGTATCCGGAGATGGTCGAAATAAACAGTTTACCGCCACCTTCAGACATATGGACAAGCCGCTCCTGATCGTTCCCGAGTACAGCGAGACGCTGCGGATTCGTGCTCCCCGGTTCTTGATTCAGATCATAAACGTACAAGCCACCTTCCGGGTAGACTCCCATATAAACTTTGTTTCCAATCGGGTATACACTGTCCGCTTGACCGATGCTGAAAGGTTTTGCCGTCATGGTCTTTAAGTCAACTAACGAAGATCTGGCTTGTGAACCTGTTGTTATCAGCTGTGTATCTGATACGCTTTGAAGACGATTGACAACACCCGGCAATCCCGGGATAATCGGCGGTTTTACAATGACTTTCTTGGTATCGATATTTAACATGGCTACCCCGCCGTCATATCGGACCGTAACAAGTGTTTTTCCTGGAAGCTCGGGATTATTTTTGAACTCTACCCAATCCGCCCCTCTGAATCCACTCTCATACGTCATGCCGGTTTCCTCTACCTGATGCATCGCCAGGTCAAAAGTTTTCAGTTTTTTCTCGGACATGTAATACAGCTTTCCATCGACCGAGTCGGTCGCATGAAGACCGGTTACCTGCTGGAGTTCTACATCAAGCCATGTTTCTGTTGTTGTATCGTAGATGTAACCCTCACCCGGTATACCACTTCCATCTGTATAACGGGCGAACAAATAACGGTTATCGATCGTACTTAAATCGTATACCGTATCGTTTTTTACGGTAAGCGAAGCGGCAATATTCGTTTTTTCGCCTGTAGCCAAATCCACACGCACGATCTGTTCATGAGCCGTACCGGCATAAATATATCCTCCCTGGTAAGCAATGGAGCGGACATATTCCTGATCAAGCGCACCAATAACGCGGCCGTAATCCCTCACTTTCTTGGTAGCCGGGTCATACTGCCAAACTTTGCCGCCCGGATAAGTCCCAACGTACACTCTCCCCTGCTCATCCGTTGTAATGCTGTTGGAAACAGATTGTCCGTCAAATTGGGCCACTTGAACGGCCTCATGAGTGACTGGAGAATACTCCCATAATCGTGCACCCGATCCTTCGGCCGCCACATAAAGCGTACCGTTCGGTGCAACGGTATGCGCCCATGAGCTTTCCGATGGCGCAAGAGAAACGGTCCGAAGCAGTTTGTACTCTTCGAGGTCGATCACATTAAGGAAGCCTGGCTTTCCTTTACTCGTGGCATACATCACGGGTTTTCCATCCTCGTAGCCTACGGTTCCGTTAAAGACAGCTACCGTGTAATTGTTGGGAACAAGCAATTCTTCAGGTTCGCTGAAGTTTTTTTGAGAAAGTTTGGATTCCTCCGCTTGGACAGGAGCAGGCTGGACGGGAAACATCGTAAATACAAGTAAACAGCTCATGAATATGGTGATCAGGTTGAAAGAAGACTTTGTCATCACTTATTCCCCCTTCTTCATGTCATTAAAAATACTTGATCAACGTGGCTAGGGCCCCTTGAGCCGAGTTGGACTGGTAATTGCCATAGGCTTCAAACGCTTCTTCTAACGCAAACATATGCGTGATAGCAGGACTTACCGTAATTCGCTTATCAGCAAGCAACCTGACATACTCATCCATATTTCTACCTTCCGTCCACCGCACGAAACCGATGGGATAATCCTGATTGTCCTTCTCGTACTGCATATCATACTTTCCGGGCCCGCCCGCTCTCGAGATAAGGACCTGGGCTTCTTTGCGAAACATCAAATCTCTTGAAAACTTCATGGACAAATCACCGACGATCACGACTTTTCTCCGGTCACGAAGCCAGTCAAGCGACTTGTTGATCAGCATTTCTCCAGGTCCGCCAGCAAATAAGAGAATGGAATCAAACCCGTATCCCCCCGTTTCGTTCACCACAAAACGTTCCACTTCCTCTTCACTTGAAAAGCCCGCTTGAATTCCCATCTGCTCCTGAAGCAGCTGAACCCGCGCTTCGCTCAGATCGTATGCAGTAGTGTGACATGCACCAGCAGCGGCAATTTGGGCCACAAGATTACCGAGAATAGCCAGTCCAACGACAAGCACCTTGTCGCCGAACCTCACGTCGGCTGTACGCAGTGCATGTATGGGAATCGCTCCGAGCCCTGTAAATGCGGCCTCCTAAGCTAGAATCAAGGGGTCACCCCGCATAAGGCTTTATCACATTTCCATGAGGACGGTGCGTTTTTGTAAACCGCTTTGTTCTGCACACTCCAAAAACCGGATGACTTCCAGCGTTTCAGAGGGATTCACCGTGCACACGCCGTTTTTGAACAAATTCATGACAGATTTTAAAAGCTCTTTGTAACTCGGTTCAAGCGGGACATGCCGGGTAGCGTTTATGGTGTGCAGGCATATTCCAAAAGTCTCTGGCCCACTTCGGATTCCGCGGATCGTTCCTATTCTACCTTCTTTCCAGATTCCGGTAATGAGATCGTCGTGATCTGTGGAAAAGGCGGTCACTTCCCTGCACCCGGGGCCCATGATTCGAAACAACAGTTCTGCCATATGGATGCCGTACCAGAAATAATGCCCCTGCGTCGATTCGACGTGCATCGGGCCGTACACGTCCGCCCCCAAGATTTCTCCCATTGTGTATTCAGGCAGGTCTTCTGCATAACGTAAGCTTGAAGCACTCATTAAAGGGATTTGAAACTCTTCCGCGAGTCTGATGATTTCACTTGCGTCTGCTGTTGACAAAGCAAAAGGCTTATCGATAAATACGGGTTTCCGGTAAGGGCAGATCGCCTTGAACTGATTCAGATGTATCCTTCCGTCTGCACTCAGGATAAGGATGGCATCGGTGCTTCCTGCAACTTGCTGCATCGTGGGCATCAATCTCACTCCATATTCTTTCGTCATACGACCGGCAAAAGTGTTAACACGGCTTATACTGAGCGGAAAATCCGGAGATCCGCCCGCATATGCAGCCGTCACGGTCACATCTGAAAAAAGAGTCGCCTGGCTTTCGTGAAGAATACGGGTGAATGCCAGGGCATGCGAGCTGTCAAGCCCAATGATTCCGATATTCATGACTGGGAAAGAGAAGCAAGCCTAAGCCACTCATCCAGATGCATCGATGTGCCATACTTGTAAGAGAAGTATTCAAATATCCGCTCTCTCCCCTGTGTGGATTGTGCATATTCACCGAGAGGTTCAGGGGATACCGATTCATCTACTCCGCCGAGACCCACTGAGGAAAGCGGATACACGTTAGCTGAAGAAAAAACGACGATACGCGAATCTTTATACTTATTTGCCACTCTTCCGGGCAAGTAAGTATTCATTGCCCATGTATAAAACTCTCTACCCGTTGTACCAAACTTGTTGCCTGCCATGTCACCTCTCCTTGTTAAGTTCTATAATTGGATCATATGTGGTATTTATTTTCACTAAGAAATTAACATATACCGAGTTTTCTGTCAATTGGTTCTTTTGTAGTTCATATAAAAAACGCACTTCCTCATGGAAGTGCGTTTTAGGCTTCTTTTCGTTTTTTATAGATTGAGTCCTTTAGACGGAAGCAACACTTCAGCCAGTCCCTCTTCATCCGTTAAATAAGATATGTACTGCTTCAGGCTTTCTCCGAAACGAATCTGGGTTTGCATGGAAATCGACAGATCACGATACGTCATGTATTTCGAACTATAGTCTCGATGAAGCTCCAATCTGGACGGTTTGTTTTTAAGCTCCACTGAAAATGTTTCTGTAATATATCTGCTTGCAGGTAAACTGTATGTGTACATTCTAATGTAGGTCTGTGCCTCATCTGAAGTGAGATAATTCACAAAGCAGGCTGCCGTTTCCTTTCGGCTCGATTCTGCACTGAGAGCAATGGCTGTAGAGAGAAGGAGTGTCTTATCATTCTTAAAATGTGGTAGTTGAGCGATATCAAAGGAAAAATTCGCATTCTTTAGCTCATTCAGCATGTAATATGTGGTTAGCATGACGGATATCTTCTGCTCCTTAAACAATTTCTCGGCTTCGAATTCACCTTGTGCCAAGGCAAGCGGAAATATTCCTTCCTCTGTCACAAGATCCCTGAGCCATCGTAATCCTTCTGTGGGCAAGCTAGTTCCGTTCTGAGCTGGACTGGAATCGATCGAAGATGGATCGTCCTCATTTTGCAACCAGAAAATGGGCCACCGATTCATGGAAAATAATTGAAAAGCAATGCTGTAGCGATGAGGCGCCTTGAGCTCCCTGAGCAGTGCTGCCAGTTCATCCCAGCTCCAGCTGCTGTTTGGTTCACCAAGTCTTTTCTCCCTTAGATGCTCCTTGTTGTAACACAAAATAACAGGTGAGTAAACGAAAGGCTGTGCTGCCAGAACACCCGATTCCTTCTCGAAATAAGGTGTAAGAAAAGGGTATATAGTATCGTCTCGATCCTGGTCGACAAACAAATCAAGGTAGTTTTTCTCTTGGAATTGGTACATATCCTGCAAGTTGATGGTTAACGCATCGATAATCCCTAGTTTGATAAGATTGGCGATATTGTCTGAATTCATATAAGGAAGCTCAATCGTTTCCACATGAATATGTGGATGTTTCTCGTGGAATCGCTTAATTAGTTCCTCCATCCCCGCTTCTTTATACAATGAGGGATATACGCCAAAACGTATGGTTTCCTTGGAAGCAGGCTTGGTTACCTGCGTGCCTACCCTGGGAATTTTAATGATCAATCCCTCTTGTACAAGCTCATCCAGAACGTATCTCACGGAGTTTTTGCTTAGTTTGTACTGTTCTGTTAGTGCCAACTCGGAAGGAAGAAATTCTCCCGGACTGTAGCCTCCGGAGTTGATTTTTTGCTTCAGATCGGCAGACATATGTCTGGTTCTGGTCTGAAAAGTATGACGATCTATTTTCGCCATTGGCCGTTCCACCTATCCTCTTCATCTTTTTATGTTCTAACTATATTTCATTGTACTTCCTGATTATTATACCAGATATGAACCAGTTCCACACGCTATGAGTAAATTAATTCACCTAAAATACAAACTGAAATTTTTAATGCCTTTTTGAATATAGTGGATGAAGCAAAATAAGAAGTGTCATAGGCAGCCGCTCCGCCGATGTAATGACCGAACACCCAGACATGACCGAGATCTAGTCTTTTTCAAAATTTATGCTTCCGAATCCATGAGACCGATGAATTCCCTGATCGGCTGTCGTCTATATAAACGAAGGCATAATGAACATAAACTAATTTGACGAAGAGGTGTTTTGAAAATGGCATTAATGTCCGCATTCACGAGCATCAACCTGCCTGTGAAAAATGTAGAACAATCGAAGTCTTTCTTCACCGGACTTGGTTTCGAGCTCAATCCGCAATTCCCCGAGGGCGAGAATTCGGTAGCCATTGTGATCGGCGACAATCTGCAGGTCATGCTGATCCATCATGCATTCTTCAATACGCTCACCGAGAAGGAATCCGTCGATACGAGCAAGTATGCTCAGATGACGATTGCATTGGCCTTCGAGAGCCGGGAAAAAGTCGATGAAATCGTGAATACCGCGGTCTCCTTGGGCGGGAAATTGCACGCTGAACCTGAATATCATGGGCTCATGTATCATTGGGGCTTCGTGGACTTGGACGGCCATCTGTGGGCTATTAACTGCATGAACATGGATGCGGCGTCACAAGATTAAGGCTAACTAGAGCACGCTCATACTTGGGTTCAAAAAGAAAGACGCCGGGCATCGTCCCCGGCGTCTTCTTCGCGTTGATTAGTTTTGTTCGGTATAGGCTTTGAAATTGTCCATGATCGCCTGCCATCCTGCTTGCTGGAACTCGACAGGATTTGAGCTTTCCGCGTCGAACGTTTCAATGACCTTCGTCTCATTCCCTTGATCGACGAAAGTAATATCCACTCTTCTTCCGTCTTCCATGGTGTAGCCGATTGCCTCATGCTGCTTCACGACATCATAGACGCCGCCAATATCAAAGCCCATGCTGCCATCCTTCGCTTCCATCCGTGTCAGAAACTTGCCGCCGACCCGTAGATCGTTCTCGGCTCTCGGCGCATGCCAGTCCTCGGACGCTTGATTCCACTTCGTGATATGATCCGGCTCGGTCCAATAGCGCCACACCTTCTCCACAGGGGCTTCGATAACAGCTTGCACGGTTACTTTCGTCGGTTGATTCGTTTCCATTTTTAAATAGACACCTCTCTCATGATATTCGTCATTTGTGATTCTCAATAATATAGACGTATGCCATTAACGAAATTCATCGGTCCATTCGCTCAGGCAGCCCAAATCGCGAAAATAATGGCGTATGAATGAAGTTTTGAACGTGCAGGATTTGATTTTCTTTGGTTACGATGACGTGGATACCCCAGGGTACCAGGCCAGAGCCCTCTTTGTCCGGCATATACTGGGCCAACGCCGGATAACCGCCATTCACCGTAATGGGCACAAATCGCGAACCTTCGCAATGCCAGCGAGTAAGCGAGAAGAAGGCGGACAAATCTTCCTTACCGCGGATCCACATCTCGAAGGGCGGCATCGACATGCAGCCTTCCTCGTGGAATAAGGCGACGAGCGCAGCAATATCGAATTGCTCGAAGGCCTCCACATAGCGGGCCAGCAGTTCATGATCCGGTTGAACGTTCATGCTGCTGAGCTCATCTGAGCGAAGCTGCGTTCGGTCCATCGTCTCTCGGGCTCTTTGTAAGGCGCTGTTCACAGCTGCCGGTGACATCGAAAGCGTATCAGCGATCTGCTTAGAGGACCATTCAAATACATCCTTCAAAATGAGTACCGCGCGCTGCCGCGGAGGCAAGCTCTGCAGGAGAGCTATGAAGCACAGTTGAAGGGTATCTCTGCGGATGAGCCGATCCTCCGGATTACCTCCAAAGTCGGGAGACGGCCAGATCCAGGCAGAGTCCGGCAAAGTGTCGCGCGGCGTAGTGATGGCGACGGCCGGGTCGAACAGGTCAACGGGAAGCGCGCGGCGTTTGGATTGTCTCAGCTTGTCCAAGCACAGGTTGGAGGCAATCCGATAGACCCAAGTTTTGAAGGAGGAATCTTGTCTGAACGTGCTCCAACTCTGCCATACCCGAATACTCGTCTCCTGAACGGCATCGTCCGCATCGTCCATGGAGCCCAGCATTCGGTAACAGAACGAGGTTAGGCCCGGCTTCAAGCTTGCAAATAATGTTTCATCAAATACGGTATCGTGCATCGCGTCCTCCCTTAACGATCTCCCCGAAGGGTTGTACTTTCATTATATGCAATGAAGCGGACAGCCTCAATCCATCCGATAGGTTGCCTAAAAGCCGCATACAAAAGAAGACCACTTTTTCAGTGGTCTTATACTGATTCTGCTGACAAAATATTAGCTGCATCAAAGCAAACATAATTTCAGGCAGCCTATTGGTTCGTCTTTTGGGACGCTCCTTTAGGGGCTTTAGCATCTGCACCAGCTACAATAGCGCCTGTTTCTGAAGCGAATTCCGCATCCAGATTTGGAACGCCATTTTTCTTTCCTACTTGCTTAGAGCTATGTTTCGCATTTTTATTCTTCATCACCTTACACCTCCCCAAGTCATAAGAATCGGTATTAACCGGTTTGAGAAAACACTTTCTTTCTCAAGTAGTATTATGTGATGAGAAGTTTCACCCTATGTATTGTTCATGCTAGCAGCACGTGTATGGCATATTTTTGAGTTAACGGATAGGAATTCACGAAGCATGGCTACAATGTCTCCTGCCCTAATCTTCTTCTTTAATACACAAAAAGCCGCACAGCTGGCGGCATTAAGTATTTTGTCACATGAAATTCCCGAAATAGCCCATTACCCTTCTACAATATCTGCCCGAAGATCAGACGCAATTTCCATCATGAGGGGCACGATTTCTTGGTGGGAGACGGCCACATACAAATCACCCATATAGTGCCTGAATGGAATGAGAGCCTCTCCATGTTTCCACATAAAGAAATCCCCATCTATAGACATGGTGCTCTCCTTCCCTTTCACGGTAAGCACCGTCTGATAAGTGAAATCAGCCTTGGATGAGAAGTACACTTGGCATTCATTCAATGAAATCTCTTGAACACCATCATTTGGCTGCATAGATCTCGTAATTCGAAAGCGTTGGTTCATAAATATCCTCCAGAAATATATTGATGGATTGAGATAAAATCATCTAACCGTCTGGTACACGAGGCCAATGGCTCCAGAATCAAATGTCTTGTTATCAATAAGTTTAAGATTGACCTTCTCCTTGAGACCTTGGAATAACGGCAACCCGCTGCCGATCAGGACGGGAGAAACCGTAATTTTATACTCATCTATTAAATCAAGCTGCATAAGATAGTGTGCGAGTCTAGGGCTTCCGAGGAGGACCATATCCTTGCCTGGCTGCTGTTTGAGCTTCTTGATCTCTTCCTCGGCATCTTCTTTCACCAGTCTGGAATTGTTCCATTCGACTTTATCCAGCGTCGTAGAAAGAACGATTTTGGATGTCTGTTCGATCCACTCGGCATGATCCCGTTCATGCTGTGAGGCTGTTGGGTCCGAAGACACAGATGGCCAGTAACTGTACATCATCTGATAAGTCCCGCTTCCCCAAATGACTGTGTCGGCAGTACTCAGAATTTCTTTTGCGTGTTTCTCCAAATCAGCATCGTAGGCAATCCAGCCAATGTCCATTTCACCGTTCGGCCCTTCTACAAAACCGTCAAGTGATGC
>RCUH01001045.1_pt1 | contig 22594 bp, 21 predicted proteins | sample 2166191 | NCBI WGS metagenome assembly RCUH01 (sample SAMN09932848, study PRJNA488358) | compost metagenome | feature: garden; material: soil; isolation source: compost soil in an enriched community after 214 h of incubation | place: Germany: Experimental Botanical Garden Goettingen | collected...
CCGACTTGAGTGGAAATCCTTTTTTGTGGCTGGAAAAGCGAAGGCAAAAAGATTGACTTCGTCGAACCACTTCGTTAGGTTTGGGAACGGAAGGCGGATAAAGGCGCCCAAACCTAACGTAGTGGTTCGACCTTGTCAAATGAAAATTATAACTTATTTTTACAAAAAATTACAAATTGGACTTATCCTTAAGAACAGTTACCGTCACGCGCTACATCCTGCCATTGCGGGAAGGTGGCTCGTTGCCAGCGTTGGCAGAAGCGGACGACGATTTCAAATATGTGTTGAAATTCCGAGGTGCTGGCCACGGTGTGAAAGCTTTGATTTCTGAATTAATTGGTGGGAAAATCTCGCAGGTTTTAGGATTTCGGATTCCGGAACTGGTGTTTGCGAATCTTTCGGTTGATTTTGGACGAAGTGAAGCTGATGAGGAGATTCAGGATCTTTTGAAAGCCAGTTGTGGACTGAATCTCGCTTTGCATTATCTTTCTGGAGCGATTACTTATGATCCTGGCGCAGTGAAAATTGATGCTAAATTATCTTCCGAAATTGTTTGGCTGGATGCTTTTCTCACCAATATCGACCGTACTTTTCGAAATACCAATATGCTGATGTGGCACAAGGAATTATGGCTGATTGACAACGGTGCATCTCTCTATTTCCACCATTCGTGGGACAATTGGGAAAAGAATGCTGTTAGTCCGTTTGTAATGATCAAAGACCACGTTTTGCTTCCTCAAGCTTCTGAACTAGATTCTGCTAATGAAAAATTCAAAGCGATTTTGACGGACCAAATTCTGAGAGAAATCGTAGAACTGATTCCTGAAGATTGGTTGCAATGGAACGATACAGACCTTTCTCCAACTGAAATAAAGGATGTCTATTTCCAATTTCTGACTTTGAGACGCGACCATTCTGATAACTTTTTAAATGAAGCCAAAAATGCAAGAGCAAAAGTTATATGAGTACGCGGTAATCCGCTTGGTGCCGAAGCCTGAGCGTGAGGAATTCTTCAATGTTGGATTGATTTTGTTCTCGAAAAGGGAGAAATTTATCAAGGTTAAAATTCATCTTTGTGAGGAGAAATTTCGAGTGATACATTCGAAAATTGATTTTGATGATGTGAAAAAACATCTGGAATCTTTTGTGAATATTGCCAATGGCGAAAAGTCGGCTGGTTCTATTGCGCAATTGGAAATCCCTGAGCGTTTCCGTTGGTTGACGGCTGTGAAGAGTTCTATTATTCAAACTTCTCGTCCGCATCCTGGAGCGAGTTTGGATTTGGATAAGACTTTTGATAGGTTGTTTGGGGAATTGGTTTTGTGAAGAGTTAGAGGTTAAAATGATAATCTGATTTTTGAATTTCAAAAACAACATTCAGTTTTTCTGGTTCTCCGAAATAGGCAACATTCACTTCGTCCACTTTTTTGGCGCCTAATTTTTCCATTGCTTTTTGCGAACGGATATTGTCTTTCCCAACGTGGAAATTAACTTTATCAACGAATTGGAAAATATAATCCAGCATCAGATTTTTAACTTGTGGATTCAGTTTTGAGCCCCAGAATTTTGTGCCATAGAAAGTATAACCGATGAAAATGGAATGATCTTCGGGATTGTGATCATAAAATCTTGTGCTTCCTGCAATTTCGCCCGAATTCTTCTCAATAATCTTGAATGCACCTCCACTTTCCATCGCACCTTTGAAAAAATTCTCGAAGACTTCCCTTTTGTAACGGTCTTTATTAGGATGCTGTTCCCAAACCAAAGGGTCTGAAGCGACTGCAAATAATTCCTCAAAATCAGTTTGATTGAGAGGACTAAGTTTGACGTTTTCGTTTTCTAAAGTTGGTTGGATATTCATTAGTTGATAGTTCATAGTTCATAGTTCATAGTTCATAGTTCAAAATTATTAAATATTGAATAACAAATTCTGAATATTGAATTAAAACAAAATTGCTTTTTCCAATTCCAGAAGTTTCTGTTTTCGCCAGATTCCACCGCCGTAACCTGTTAAAGTTCCGTTGGTGCCGATGACTCTGTGACACGGAATGATGATGGAAATTTTATTAAGTCCATTCGCATTGGCCACAGCTCTCACAGCTTTCGGATTGCCAAGAATGTCGGCTTGTTGCTGGTAACTTCTGGTCGTTCCGTAAGGAATCGTTCTGAGAATTTGCCAGACATTCTTCTGAAAATCGGTTCCGACAGGCGAAAGTGGCACTGTAAAATCCAATCGTTTTCCTTCAAAATATTCGGCTAATTCTATTTCCAATATTTTGAAATGCGGATTTTCTCCTTGTATAATATTCGCTTTGAAGTATTTTGAGATTTCATCCAATTCCTTTGAAAGCGATTTGCGGTCAGAATATTCTAATAGACAAATTCCATCTGCGTTGGCACACGCAATCATTGTTCCGAGCGGTGTTTCGATTCTTTTGAGGTCAACTATCTTTTCCAATTTTGAGTTCTTTGGAGAAGCTCCGATAATTGATTTGAAACTGTCATTGAAACCACTCAAACTTTCGTAACCATTTTCCAAAGCCACATCCAAGACATTCCCACCTTGCTGAAGTTTCTTGAAAGCCGAATTGATTTTGAACGTTCTTTGAAACGCTTGAAAAGTCATTCCGTGATGTTTGAGAAACCAACGTCTTACAGTTGCAGGCTCCATTCCTCGATTTATCAAATCAATATCTTTGAATTTGAGTTCGGGATTTTCTGACAATTCATCCATCAGTTTTTGAATTTCGATTGGAGTTTCATCCGGATTTTCTAATGGCTTACAAACTTTACACGGGCGATAACCTTTTTGTATCGCATCTTTTGTATTATCAAAAAACTCCACATTTTCAGGTTTCGGTTTTCTTGCAGTACAAGTTGGACGACAGAAAATTCCCGTCGTTTTTACACCCATCCAAAAAACCCCTTCGAATTCGGGATTCTTTTCAAAAGACGCCTGATACATTATTTCGTTGCTCAATTCCATAATTGATTGTCTTGAATGATACAAATTTAGATGTTTTCAGATTCAATCAACAACCGAAAAATGAACAAGTATTTTTTAGTTCCAATTATTTTAAAATTTCTATCTTCCAAAACACAAAATCAACAGTTTTATGGATAAGAAAAAACTTCGGGAATCGATTTTCAGACATTTGGATGGCATTGTGACAGCGCCAGTAATTTCGGCTTTGTCAAAGAAAAATATTTTGGATTTCATTAATGAAAATCAAACTTTAGAACTCTCTAAGATTAACGAAAAATTCAATTCTAATGAAGGTTATCTGAATGTTGCGTTGCGGGTTTTGGCTTCTCAGGGATTTATCAATTATGATCTCAATAATAAAACTAATGTTGTAAAAATCTCCGTCAATTCTAAAACCAAAGATGCTTTTTCTCATCAGAACATTTACTGTGATTTAGCTGAGTTTTTGGCGGATCAAAATGTGATTAATTCAAAAGAACTTACAGAAGAACTTTGTAAAAAATGGATTTCGATATTTGAAAAGTACAAATCATTTTTGATGGAAAACGAAGATGAAAAGTCATTAAAATATCAAATTCAAAAACATATTGAAGGTGCACTTGTCGGTCCAATCATCATCAAATTGGGAATGAGCGGAATGTTCCACAAATACTTTATGGAAGCGAGTTTCAGCGCGGAAGAATTCCATAAAAATCCGCATTATTTTGAAATCATTCTAAATTATCTTTCAGAAATCGGTTGGTTTTCTAAGAAAGGAAATAATTTTCAATTCACGGAAACTGGACTTTTCTTTGCGAGACGTGCTACAGCTTATGGAGTAACGGTTTCTTATCTTCCGATGTTCTCAAAATTAGATAATTTGATTTTCGGAAAAGCATCAGAGATCCGTGAAATTGAAGATGGTGAAGACGAAATCCACGTGAACCGCGAAATGAATGTCTGGGGAAGTGGTGGCGCACATTTGACTTATTTCAAAGTGATTGATGAATTTATCATTGAGATTTTCAACCGTCCAATCAATGAGCAACCAAAGGGAATTTTGGATATGGGATGTGGAAATGGCGCACTTTTGCAACATCTTTATGAAGTCATCGAAAGGCAAACTTTGCGCGGAAAATATTTGGAGGAACATCCGTTATTTTTGGTTGGTGCAGATTACAACAAAGCGGCGTTGAAAGTGACCAGAGCCAATCTCGTCAAAAATGACATTTGGGCAAAAGTAATCTGGGGCGACATTGGAAATCCTAAACAGCTTGCCGAAGATTTGCAATCCGATTACAATATAGAACTGGGAGATCTGCTGAATATCAGAACGTTCCTCGACCACAACAGAATTTGGGAAGACGTTTTGGTAACAGAAAGCCAAAGAATCAGCACTTCGACTGGCGCTTTCGCTTTTCGAGGAAAACGATTGTCCAACCAAGATGTGGAGGAAAATCTTTTGAATCATCTCAAAAAATGGACGCCTTATGTAGAGAAATTCGGATTGTTATTGATAGAACTTCACACACTTTCGCCAGAAATCACTTCAAAGAATCTTGGTTTGACAGCTTCTACAGCTTATGACGCCACTCACGGATTTTCTGATCAATATATTTTAGAAGTAGATGTTTTTCACAGGATTTGCAAAGAATCAGGATTGGAGCCTGACATTAATCTGTTCAAGAAATTTCCGGATTCTGAGTTGGCGACGGTGAGTATTAATCTTTTGAAGAAATAATTTAACAAAAAAACCTCATCAAATTGATGAGGTTTCTATTTATTCTACAGCTTATTTCACGTTTTTGATGCTTATCATTCCTTTGTTTTCGTGGAACATCATACACATAATTTTGCCGTCTCTTTCCTTGCATTCTTTTGTGTAATCATAAACAACTGATACCTTTTCGCCGTCATTTTTCGTGGCTAAAATATCCGCATTGCAAACCAAGTAATCTTCGTTTTCTGCGACTCTGACGTAAGTTCCCGTACAATCTCTTACAATGGTTCCCGTTTGCAATCTGTCGTGAACGGCTTTGCAAGAGAAAATTGATAATGCCGAAATGGCTAAAATTAAAATGTTTGTTGCTTTCATTTTTTGATAATTTATTTGAAATCAAAAGTACAATTTTTAAGTGTCGAAATCACATTGTTAATTTCAAAAATATAAATAAGTATGTTTATGAAATTGCAAAATATTTTCTTTTAGTAATTTAATCTAAGTCATTCCAGACATCATAATCGTCATATAATAATTGGCGCAATGCAACGCGTTCATTAGCAATATATCTTTGTGGTTCAACTCTTCAAAAGCATCTGATGTTGAGATTTGATATTCATAGTTCAATTCAAACCATTTCAAGTCGGGCTTCACTACCAAAAGTTCAATGCCATTAGGATTTGTCATAATAAAAGAATCTTTGAAAACGCCTTTCTGTCTGAAGATATAATCCTTTTCCACCTCATCAAAAAAAGTCTGAATTACGATTTCACCATTCCAGTTCATCGTGAATTTGAGGAGAACTTTTGCTCCATCTTTCAGTTCAACAGTTGTTCCCCAGAAGCCTTTCGGTTCGATTTTATATTTGGATTGGTCAGCGAATTCTATCTCAGCATCGAATTTGAACCAACTTTTATAACTTAGTTTCCCGATTGATTTTCCGTTTTGCATCAACTCGAAAAAAAAATTTTTGTCTGATTTAGCTTGATATTCCATCTTTGTGTTTTTTGAAGATTAGCTTAATTTTCACAATCCTAAGTTACTATTTTTTAGTTCATTAATAAAAAAATCGAGAGAAAATAAATTCCCTCGATTATGATATAAAATGTTATCTAAGCCATTACAAAGCTTACATCGCTTCCATTTTAAAAGTCATACTCTCAATCACTTTCAAAATCGCTTCAACCGTATCCATCGATGTCAGACAAGGAACGCCGTTTTCCACGCTCATTCTTCTGATTTGGAAACCGTCTCTTTCGGCTTGTTTTCCTTTGGTGGTCGTATTCACAACGTATTGGACTTTTCCTTTTTGAATCAAATCAATCAAATTGACATCTTCTTCTCCAATTTTGTAACCAATTTTTGTCGGAATTCCTTTTCCCTCGAAATACTTCGCTGTTCCTTCTGTCGCCCAGATTCTAAACCCAATCGTATGGAATCTTCTCGCAATTTCAGACGCTTCTTCTTTGTCCTGGTCTGCCACTGTGAATAAAATGGAACCGTGCGTCGGAACTTTTCTTCCCGCGCCAATCAAACCTTTGTACAAGGCTTTTTCGAAAGTTGAATCTTTGCCCATTACTTCGCCTGTAGACTTCATTTCTGGTCCGAGAGAAATATCCACTTTCGTCAATTTGCTGAAAGAGAAAACCGGAACTTTCACGAAGATGCCTTCTTTGTTTGGAATCAATCCTGATGTGTAACCTAAGTCTTTTAGTTTTGCTCCTAAAATTGCTTTGGTAGCAAGATTTGCCATTGGAACATCCGTTATTTTGGATAAGAAAGGAACAGTTCTGGACGAACGTGGATTCACTTCGATTACGAAAACTTCGCCTTTGGAAATTACGTACTGGATATTCATTAATCCAACCACATTCAAGCCTTTAGCTAATCTAATTGTATAATCTTCTAAAGTTTTGATTTGAGTTTCCGTCAAATGTTGTGGCGGATAAACCGCAATCGAATCTCCGGAATGGACACCAGCTCTTTCGATATGCTCCATAATTCCCGGAATGACAACCGTTTCGCCATCACAGATTGCATCCACTTCTACTTCCTGACCCGTCAAATATCGGTCAATCAAAACCGGTTGGTCTGGACTCGCTTCCACCGCATTTTCCATATAATGCGAAAGTTCTTTCTCAGTATAAACGATTTCCATCGCTCTACCTCCCAAAACATAACTTGGACGAACCAAAACCGGATAACCGATTTCGTTTGCAATCACAATCGCTTCTTCTTTTGAAGTCGAAGTTTTACCTAAAGGTTGCGGAATTCCCAATTCCTGAAGTGCTTTCTCGAATTTATCTCTGTTCTCTGCTCTATCCAAATCTTCTAGTGAAGTTCCTAAAATCTGAACACCATGAGCTGCCAATTTATCAGCTAAATTAATCGCTGTTTGTCCGCCAAACTGAACCACAACACCTTTTGGTTTCTCAAGTTCGATGATATTCATCACATCTTCTTCCGCCAAAGGTTCGAAGTATAATTTGTCAGCAATCGAGAAGTCTGTGGAAACCGTTTCAGGATTATTATTAATGATAATCGCCTCGTAACCCATCTGCTGAATCGCCCAAACCGAATGTACCGTTGCATAATCGAACTCAACACCTTGACCAATTCTGATTGGACCAGAACCAAGAACGATGATTTTTTCTTTGTCAGAAACTACACTTTCGTTTTCCTCTTCATAAGTTCCATAGAAATATGGTGTCTCAGATTCAAATTCTGCGGCACAAGTGTCCACCATTTTATAAACCGGCATTACCCCATTTTCTTTTCTAAAATTGAAAACTTCACGTTGCGTCGTTTCCCAAAGGTGAGCGATATTAAGGTCTGCAAAACCTAATTTCTTAGCTTCGATTAAAGTTTCTTTATCGAATTTGTTATCAGCTATTGTCTTTTCGAAATCAATTAATTTCTTGATTTTCCAAATGAAGAATTTATCTATCTTGCTCCATTCAACGATTTGTTCCCAATCATAACCTCTTCGCAAAGCATCGCCGATGATGAACAATCTCTCGTCATCACAAACTCGGATTCTCCTTTCGATTTCCTCGTCTGTAAGCGCTAAAGCCTGTTTTGTCTTTAATCCCAAATGACGAAGTCCGGTTTCCAAAGAACGAATTGCTTTGTGCAAAGACTCTTCGAAATTTCTTCCGATGGCCATCACTTCTCCGGTCGCTTTCATCTGCGTTGACAATCTTCTGTCAGCCGTTTCAAATTTATCGAAAGGAAATCTTGGGAACTTGGTCACGACATAATCCAAAGCTGGCTCGAAACAAGCGTAAGACGTTCCCGTGACAGGATTTTTGATTTCATCAAGTGTCAATCCAACTGCAATTTTCGCTGCAATTTTCGCAATCGGATAACCAGTTGCTTTACTTGCCAAAGCCGATGAACGCGAAACTCTTGGATTCACTTCAATGATATAATAATCGAAAGAATGTGGGTCGAGAGCAAGCTGAACATTACAGCCACCTTCGATTCCCAAAGCTCGGATGATTTTGAGTGATGCATTTCTCAGCATCTGATATTCTCTGTCAGAAAGCGTCTGCGAAGGCGCCACAACAATTGAATCTCCTGTGTGAACACCAACTGGGTCGATGTTTTCCATATTACAAACCACGATGGCGTTGTCGTTTTTGTCACGCATCACTTCGTATTCGATTTCTTTAAAACCTGCGATGGATTTTTCGATTAGACATTGCGTTACGGGAGAATATTTCAATCCCAATTCAGCAATTTCACGAAGTTCAGGTTCTGTGGCAGCAATTCCACCACCTGTTCCGCCCATTGTAAAAGCGGGACGAACAATCACTGGATAACCGATTCTATTTGCAAAATCAACCGCACCTTCAACGGTTGTTACGATGTCGGAATCTGGAACTGGCTCGTTCAATTCGTGCATCAATTCACGGAAAAGGTCTCTGTCTTCGGCCTGATTGATAGCGTCTAATTTGGTTCCTAAAACTTCCACTTTACATTCCTCCAGGATTCCGGATTTTTGTAATTCCACGGCCATATTAAGTCCTGTTTGTCCACCTAAAGTTGGTAACAAGGCATCTGGACGTTCTTTTCTAATAATTCTGGAAACGAATTCCAGAGAAATCGGTTCGATATAAACTTTGTCGGCAATCTCTTTGTCCGTCATTATCGTTGCCGGATTGGAATTGATCAGAATCACGCTGTAACCTTCCTCTCTCAAAGAAAGGCAAGCCTGTGTTCCTGAATAATCAAATTCCGCAGCCTGACCAATGATGATGGGACCTGAGCCGATTACTAAAATTGTTTTTATGTCTGTTCTTTTCATTTTTCTTTATTAGATTTAAGAGTCTAGAATCAAGATTCTGGACTTTCAATTTTTATTTCTAAATTAATTTCTTCTTTTTCAGTTTCAGTAAACAATATCACTTTGTCATTTTCTCTTTTAAAATCCCAATCTGATGAAACTAAATCCCTAATTTTTTTAAATTCAATTTTGTTTTTGTCTAAAAACCATAATGTCATTCCGTTTGGAATTGGATTAATAGAAATCAGAAAAAATCCTATTTCAGTTTCAAAAAAATTCATATCGAAAAAAAGTTGTTCAATCTCTTCAATTTTTGGAGTCGTTCTGAATTTAAAAACGTAGTCATTTAGTGTAACATCAAGTTCTAAATCCTCAATTTCTTTTACATAATATCCTACAAATTTTTTTTCAATAATTAAATCATCAGATTTAAATTCTATTTCAAATTCACTTTTAATTTCTTCAACTTTAGTTTTTTTTACAAATAAATCTTTTAAATATATAATTGGAAGAATAATCATACAGAATAAGATTATACCGATAATAAATAAAATGCATACAATCGGAAACAACAGATATTCACTCAAAAAATTCAATATGGAATTTCTTGATTTTAGTTTCGTTCTATATTCCTGTATTTTAAATTCCAATTTGATGACAAATTTTGCTTACCTTTCCATAGGTTTCACCTACGGCTACTAATATTAAAACCTTTGGGTTCTTTTGCAGCGAATTGCTCGCAGCCCGGCTTGAGCGGAAATCCTTTTTTGCTTGTATTAACGTTCTATTTGAACTGAAAGCGTCGGCAAAAAAGATTGGGAGCGGAAGACGGAAATAGCTGCCCAAATTATTCTATTTATTACTCTTAAAATCTTCCATTAACTCTATAAAATCATCAAATAGATAATTCGCATCTTCTGGTCCTGGACTTGCTTCCGGGTGATATTGAACTGAGAAACAAGGATGGATTTTGTGTTTCAAACCTTCGTTGGTCCTGTCGTTTAGTGCGATGTGTGTTTCGATTAAATCTGTACTTTTCAAAGATTCCTGGTCAATCGCATAACCGTGATTCTGAGAAGTGATGGCCACTTTATTTTTTTCTAAATCCAAAACCGGATGATTGCCACCTCTGTGACCGAATTTCAGTTTGTAAGTCTTTGCGCCACAAGCCAAACCAATCAATTGATGTCCCAAACAAATCCCGAAAATCGGCACTTTTCCAAGCAATCCATTAATCAATTCTGATGCACCTTTCACATCTTCCGGGTCGCCGGGACCGTTGGAAAGCATTATGCCATCTGGGTCCATCAATAAAATCTCTTCTGCGGTTGTGTCCTGAGAAACTACGATAATGTCGCAATTTCTTTGAGATAATTCGCGGATGATTCCCAATTTGGAACCAAAATCTACCAACACCACTTTGAAACCTCTTCCCGGACTTGCATACGATGTTTTTGTGGAAACAGATTCCACTTGATTTGTTGGAAAATTGGTCACTTTCAGTTCTTCAACCACGGAATTTTCGTCCGTTTCTGCGTTTACTATTTTTCCCTTAACAACACCTTTGTTACGAAGAATTCTGGTCAATCTTCTGGTATCGATTCCAGAAATTCCGGATAGATTTTTCTTGATAAAAAATTCATCCAAAGTCATTTGAGTTCGGAAATTGGAAGGCAAATCGCACAATTCTTTCACAATCAAACCTTTGATTGCCGGTTCGATGCTTTCGTAATCGTCGCGGTTGATGCCGTAATTTCCTATCAAAGGATACGTCATACAAACGATTTGTCCGCAATAACTTGGGTCGGAAATCAATTCCTGATAACCCGTCATTCCTGTGTTGAAAACCACTTCGCCGGCAGTTTCCTGTTCTGCTCCGAATCCTACCCCATTGAATACTTCTCCGGATTCTAATATTAATTTCTTTTTCATTTACTTTTTATCGATTTAAGAATCAACAAGTCTTGCTTCTTGTTTCTTTGTTCTTTTTTCTTTTTTCTTTATTCTTTATTTCAATTTTTACTCAAAAAAAACACGCCCGAAAAGCGTGAATTAATTTTTAATTTTGGGAGTCGACAAATTCGAATCCTTTATTCTCAAGGTCAAATTTAAGAATCGCCATTCTTGCAAAAACGCCGTTCTGCATTTGTTTGAAGATTCTGGACCTTTCACATTCCACCAATTCGGAATCAATCTCTACACCTCTATTGATTGGTGCTGGATGCATAATGATAGCGTTTGGCTTCATTTTCTTTTCTCTTTCCTTGGTCAAACCGAATTTCTTCAAATAATCTTCAGACTTGAAATTGAAAGTTCTCTCGTGACGCTCGTGCTGGATTCTTAGCAACATCAAAACATCCACTTCTTTTACCAAATCGTCGAACTGCATATAAGTTCCGTTGACCAACATTCCTTCGTCAAACCAGAATTCCGGTCCTGAGAAATATACTTTCGCGCCCATTCTTCTGAACAATCCTGCGCCTGAATTGGCAACTCGGCTGTGTTTCACATCACCTACGATTCCAATTTTCAAACCTTCTATCTTTCCGAATTCCTGAATGATGGTCAAAGCGTCCAAAAGTGCCTGTGAAGGATGACTTCCAACGCCGTCGCCCGCATTTACGATACTTAATTTCGCATCTTGAAGCTGGTCGTAATATCTTTTTTCAGAATGTCTGATAACTGCCACTTCCACGCCAATAGCTTCCAAAGTTTTGATTGTATCAAGCATCGTTTCGCCTTTTGCGATGGAGCTTTTATCAACCTCAAAATCGATAACTTGAAGTCCGAGTTTCTTTTCAGCCACTTCAAAGCTTGTTTTGGTTCTGGTACTATTCTCAAAAAAGAGGTTCGCGGCGAAAACATCACCTTTAATTTTGCTGACTTTACCATCTGCAAACTGCTGTGCTTCCTGTAAAATTTTCTCTATACTCTCCGTGGAGACGCGTGCAAGCTTAATCATATCTGAAATTTTTAAATAAAAAAAAACGAAGCCTAAAAGACTTCGTTAAATATAAAAAATATTGTTGTTGTCGGCAAATTTGCCAAACATTATTGTCGCTAAATTCTGTACCAGATTCATTGGGTGCAAAGATACCAATATTTTCGATATGATGAAATCTTATTCATACTTTTTTAAATTAAATCAATGAACTTCTGCGCTTAAAATTTCTACAGTCAAATATTTTCTTTACTTTTGAAAGATTGACAAGTACTTGAAACTATTTAAACATATATTTTTAACTATTAAAGCATTGCTTTTTAAGCCAATCACCAAAAGCTAATTGCTTTCAGCCACTTAACATTATGAGTTTGGACAAAAAAGACAAATTAATTCTCTCGCTTCTTCAGGAAGATTCTACGCTATCGGTAAAGGAAATCTCCGAAAAAATCGGACTGACTTTCACGCCGACCTACGAGCGTATCAAAAACCTTGAAAAAAGTGGCGTTGTAGAAAAATATGTCGCCCTACTCAACCGTGAAAAACTCGGAATTAATATCGTTGTTTATTGCAATGTTCGTCTCAAAGAACAGTCTCAAAATACGCTTAAAGATTTTGAAAATTATATTTCAAAATATGATGAGGTGCAGGAAATCATCAGTCTTTCCGGCGAATATGATTATCAGTTAAAGATTCTTGCGAATGACATTTACTCCTACAATCATTTTACTGTGAATGTGATTTCAAACAGTCCTCACATTGGGCAATATCACAGTTCTATCGTTTTGGCCGAAGTGAAAAAATCTACCAAGTTTAAACTGGATTAAAATCATTTTCCCCAGACCTAAAAGGAGTGATTTTAACCCAATAATTTATCTCTCCCTTTATTGAATTGATATTCGATTTCGTCGAGGCAAAGGTTTCCCAAACTGCCTTGATGAGTGTGATTGAGTTCCTTGTAATCATATTCGAACAAGCCATTTTCTATTTCCTGACCGATTTGGATGTAAGCATCTCGGAATGATTTTCCATTCTTCACTTCTTCGTTTATTTTTTCTACGCTAAAGATGTATTTATACTTTTCGTCATCCAAAATATTGTCTTTTACTTCGATGTTTGGAAGCGTATAAATCAGGATTTCCAGACATTCTTTCAACGAATCGATTGCAGGAAAAAGGATTTCTTTTGTCAACTGCAAATCTCTGTGATAACCAGAAGGCAGATTATTCGTTACCAAAATCAATTCATTTGGTAAAGCCTGAATTCTATTACATCTCGCTCTCACCAATTCGAAAATATCCGGATTTTTCTTGTGTGGCATAATGCTACTTCCGGTTGTAAATTCTTTCGGAAAGCTGATAAAATCGAAATTCTGACTCAGATAAAGACAAACATCGTAAGAGAATTTGCTCAATGTTCCAGCCAAAACCGATAGCGAATTTGCTAATAATTTCTCGGATTTCCCACGCGTCATTTGGGCGTAAACCACATTATGATTCAAAGTTCTGAAACCGAGTTTGTAAGTCGTACTTTCTCTGTCGATCGGGAACGACGAACCGTAACCAGCAGCCGAACCGAGAGGATTTTTATTAATGATATTCTTCGTTGCAAACAGTAATTCCAAATCATCAACCAAAGATTCCGCATAAGCGCCAAACCACAATCCGAAAGATGATGGCATTGCAACTTGCAAATGCGTGTAGCCAGGCAACAAAACGTCTTTGTGAAGATTGGCTTTGTCTTTCAGGATTTGAAAAAATGAATCGGTCAGTTCTGTAATTTCTCTGATTTCGTCAATCAGATATAATTTGATATCTGTCAAAATCTGGTCGTTTCTTGACCTTGCCGTGTGGATTTTCTTTCCTGTTTCACCCAATTTTTCGATGAGGATATTTTCGATTTGGGAATGGATGTCTTCTGCGGTTTTATCGATTTCGAAAGTTTCTTTTTCGATTTCAGAAAGAACTTCTTCCAAAACTGCCACAATTGCCTGCTCTTCATCCAGTCGAATTAATCCAACTTCTGCCAACATTTTTGCATGAGCGATAGAACCCAACACATCGTATTTTGCTAATCTGTCGTCAAAATCTAGGTCTTTCCCGACTGTGAATTTTGTAACCAAATCATTAGTTGTTGTGTTGTCTTTTTGCCAGATTTTTTTCATTTTGTAATATTTTGATATTTGAACGCAAAGCGCGCAAAGATTTTTTTTAATTTTTATTGAAAACATTTTTAAGGTTCGCAAAGGCGCTGACGCTCAGCTAAGAATGAACTTTTAAAGTTACTTTGTCATTCCGTAAAAATCTCGACTGTCTAGATTCCTACGGAATGACAAACTGCGTGGTTACAATCCTGTCTTGTTTTATGCTGAATCTGCAGCCCGACTTGAACGGAGCTCTTTTTTTCATTGCGAATATTGTCAAGTTCTATTTATCGACTCACGTCAATCGCAATGAAAAAAAAGCGGGAGTGGAAGGCGGAAATAGCTGCCCAAATCCTTAAAATTTATTACAATATTTTTTCTAATATTTTGATGTAAACATCGATGCCTTCTCGGATTTCGTCTATGTAAATAAATTCGTCTGCGGTGTGGGAACGTAAGCTGTCGCCGGGTCCCATTTTGACCGATGTGCACGGAATAATTGCCTGGTCCGAGGATGTCGGCGAACCGTAAGTTGTCCTGCCCAACGCCAATCCAGCCTGAACAAACGGATGATTGACGTCGATTTTTGAGGAGTTTAGGCGGAACGACCTCGGTGTCAGTTTTGAATTCATCTGCGATTGGATGATTTCGAAAACTTCTCGGTTTGAATATTCGTCTGTCACGCGGACATCCAAAGTGAAATTGCATTTTTCGGGCACGACGTTGTGTTGCGTTCCTGCGTTGAGAACTGATAATGTGACTTTCACCTCGCCCAAATAATCTGAAACTTTCGGAAATTTGAAATCTAGGATGTTTTGCAAATCATTCATACATTTTACAATCGCATTGTCATCGTTCGGATGCGCAGCGTGGGAAGGCGTTCCCAGCATTTCGCCATCGATGACGAGCAAACCTTTTTCTGCGATTGCCAAATTCATTTTTGTAGGTTCGCCGACGATTGCCAATTCGACGTTCGGAAGTTGTGGAAACAAGGCTTCGATGCCGTCCAGACCGGAGATTTCTTCTTCGGCCGTCAATGCAATGACCAGATTATGAGTCAAATCTTCGGCTTCATAAAAGTAAAGAAACGTCTGCGCCATCGCTACCAAAGACGCGCCTGCATCGTTGCTTCCCAAACCGAATAATTTGCCGTCTTTTTCTACTGGAATGAATGGGTCCAAAGTGTAAGCTTTGTTCGGTTTTACCGTGTCGTGGTGCGTGTTGAGGAGAATCGATGGTTTCCCTGCATCAAAATTTTTGTTGGTTGCCCAAATGTTATTTTTGAATCGATTAACTGTTAATTGATGCTCATTGAAAAAGCCTTCTATGATGAGCGAAGCGTTGTATTCGTCGCGACTCATAGATGGTGTTGCGATGAGTTTTTTCAGTAATTTGACGGCGTTTTCCGCAAGTTCTTCTCTGCTAAAGACAGATTTCAGTTCCTTCATTTCCTTGTTTTATTTGGTCTGATAGTTTTTTCTCGTTAATCAAAGACACTTTCTGAACACCATTTTCTTTGGCCTTGAAAGCATTTTCGAGTTTTGGTAAAATTCCTTTGTGGAGTTTTCCTTGTGATTTTAATTCAGAAAATTCATTTTTATTAATGGTTTTCAAGTTTGAATTTTCGTCTTCCAGATTTTCTAAAACCCCGTTTTTATCGAAGCAGAACAACAATTCTGTCTCGAAATTTTTTGATAAAGCCTGAGCAATAGTTCCGGCAATCGTGTCTGCGTTGGTGTTTAACAGATTTCCTTTTTTATCGTGAGTGATTGCAGAAAACACCGGAACCAAACCCAGATTTATCATATTTATAATCAATTCGTGATTGATATTTTTTTCATTAATATCGCCAACAAATCCAAAATTAATGGTTGGATGCTGGCGTTTTTTGGCTTGAATCAAATTGCCGTCTGCACCGGAAAAGCCCATTGCATTACAATTAAAACTTTGCAGTTTTGCAACAATATTTTTGTTAATTCTTCCGGCATAAACCATTGTCACCAACTTCAAAGTTTTCTTGTTGGTAATCCTGCGTCCATCAATCATTGTCTGCGTGATTTTCAGTTTTTCCGCCAGTGTTTCTGCAATTTTTCCACCGCCGTGAATCAGGATTTTGGCGCCTTCGATTTGCGAAAACTGCTGGAGAAAAGCTTTCAATGATTTTTTGTCATCGATTAGAGCGCCTCCGATTTTTATGATGTGTAGTTTTTGCATTGATTGTTTTTTGAACGCAAAGTCTGCTAAGATTTTTTAATGATTGAAAATATTTTAAGGTTTGCAAAGGCGTAAAACTCATCAAAGACTTAAACCTTATTTGTTATTTTAATTCATCTAAGATTTCAGAAAAAACCGCCTGTGCAGAGAAGATTCTGTTTTTTGCTTGTTGATATATTATTGAGTTTTCACCATCCATCACTTCATCACTCAATTCAAGATTTCTACGGACGGGAAGGCAATGCATCACTTTTCCGTTGTTAGTCAATTCTAACTTTTCATTGGTCAACATCCAGTTTTCTTCAACTTCCGGCATCGCGGTATAATCTTCAAACGACGACCAGTTTTTAACGTAAACAAAATCTGCATCTTTCAATGCTTCGTCCTGATTATGAATCACTTTCGTATCTTTTGTGAAATTTTTATCCAAATCGTAACCTTCTGGATTTGCAATCACGAAATCAACGTCCATTTGTTGCATCCATTCCGTGAACGAGTTTCCGACAGCCTGCGCAATTGGTTTGATGTGGGGCGCCCAAGTCAAAACGACTTTTGGTTTTCTGGTTTCTGTCCAATTTTCTGTGATTGTGATGCAATCTGCCAGACTTTGTAACGGATGACGCGTCGCGGATTCCAAAGAAATCACAGGAACTTTTGCATGTTTCAGGAATTGGCTCAGAATACTTTCGTTCACGTCGTCTTCTTTGCTTTTCATTCCTGCAAAACATCTTACGGCGATTACATCACAATATTGATTCAGAACTTCGATGGCATCTTTAATGTGTTCAACTGTATCACCATTCATTACTGTTCCATCACCAAATTCCAGATTCCAGGCTTCTTGTGCGGCGTTTAGTGTTAGGACATTTAATCCTAAATTTTGAGCGGCAATTTGAGAACTCAATCTTGTTCTGAGACTGGAGTTGAGAAAAACCAAACCAATCGTTTTTCCATTTCCTTTGGTTGGATTTTCTAATGGATTTTCTTTTATTTTTAAAGCTTTTGCAATGATGTCCTGCAAATTATCTATATCGTAAACCGAGGTGAAATTTTTCATTTTAATGAATTTTGGAATCAGAAAGAAATATTTCTAATTCTCTGTTAAAATTTTCGTTTTCTCATCAATTGCTTTCAAAGTTTTTTCTAAAGCATTGATGAACAAATCGGATTCTTTTTCCGAAATATTGAGCGCTGGTAAAATCCGAAGAACATTCTTGTCATTGGCATTTCCAGTAAAAATAAAATGTTCAAAAAGCAATGCTTTCCTGACATCTGCGCAGGTCTGGTCGAGCTCAATTCCAATCATCAGACCACGCCTTTTTATGTTTTTGATGTGAGGGAAATCTTTAATTTTTTCCTCGATGTAAGCTCCTATTTTTTTAGAATTCTGAATTAGATTTTCATTTTCAATCACTTCTAAAACTGCAATTCCAGCTACGCAAGCGAGATGATTTCCGCCAAATGTAGTTCCCAATAATCCGTAACTCGCTTCGAATTTTGGACTTATTAAAACACCACCAATCGGAAAGCCATTTCCCATTCCTTTCGCAACGGTAATCAAGTCAGGTTTGATATCGAATTCCTGATGGGCAAAGAATTTCCCGGAACGTCCGTAACCAGATTGTACTTCATCTAAAATCAAAACTGCATCATTTTCTTTGCAAAGTTTTTCAATCGTTAAAATGAAATCTTTATCCAATAAATTAATACCGCCAACACCTTGAATTCCTTCTACAATTACTGCAGAAATTTCGTTTTGATTTTCTTCAAAAACCTTTTCCAGTTCTTCCGAATTATTGAATTCACATTTGATGAAATTCTCGGATTGATTGACTGGCGCTACGATTTTCGGATTGTCTGTCACAGCAACAGCGGCAGAAGTTCGGCCGTGGAAAGCTTCGGAGAAATAAATCACTTTCTTTTTATTATTATGAAATGAAGCCAATTTTAAAGCGTTTTCATTCGCTTCTGCTCCTGAATTGCATAAAAACAATGAATAATCTTCGTAACCTGATAATTTTCCTAATTTATCAGCCAATTCAATTTGTAAATTGTTCTGAACCGAATTAGAATAAAAACTGATTTTCTCCAGTTGATTTTTCAATTTGTCAACATAATGCGGATGATTGTGACCAATGGAAATCACAGCGTGACCGCCATAGAAATCGAGGTACTTTTGTCCGTTTTCATCCCAAAGGAAAGAACCTTCGGCTTTGACAGGATTGATGTTGAAAAGAGGATATACGTTGAATAAATTCATAATTTTTATAAATGATAATCGATAAATGATTATTGATAAATTTTAAAAAACGCTTCGACTCCGCTCAGCGTGACAACTCTAATACTAAACGTTGTCAGTCTGAGGTTCTCGAAGACTTTTATTTAAAATGCAATTGATTTTAAGTTTAATCCGAGATTTTGTTCCCAGCCATTAGCGATATTCATATTTTGAATCGCTTGTCCCGATGCACCCTTCAGAAGATTGTCAATTGTGGAATGAATTGCTATTTTATTTCCTTGTTTTTCGATTTGGATGACGCAGAAATTAGTATTTACCACTTGCTTCATATCAATCGGTTTCTTTGAGATTTTCACGAAAGGCGAATCTTTGTAGAAGTCGTTATATAAAATGTAAATTTTATCTAATTCTAAATCACAACTTATAATAGAACTTGTGAAAATTCCTCTTGCAAAATCGCCACGCCACGGAATAAAATTGAGTTCTACATCTTGATTATTGAGCGAATTAACTTGTTTTAAAATCTCATCAACGTGCTGATGGTTTAGAGTTTTGTAGGCTGAAATATTATCATTTCGCCAGGTAAAATGCGTTGTCGGTTGTAATGATTGTCCCGCTCCAGTTGAACCCGTAATTCCTGTTGTATAAACATCTTTAAGCAGATTCCCCTTTGCTAAGGGCAATAATGCCAATTGAATCGCAGTTGCAAAACATCCCGGATTCGCGATGCTTTTCGAATTTTTTATTTCATTAAAATAAATCTCGGGCAAACCGTAAACAAAATTTCTATTTTCAAAATTACCATCCAGACGGAAATCATTTCCCAAATCAATAATTAAAGTTTCATCTGAAATTGGATTTTCATTCAGCCAATTCTGACTTTCTTTGTGTGGAAGGCAAAGGAAAAGAATGTCAGTTTCTGAAATTTCGTTCGTCAAAACCAAATCGCAAATCGAGTCCAAATCCGGATATAATTCTGAAATTTTCACTCCGGAATTAGAACGACTGAACAAAAACTTTAATTCTATATTCGGATGGAATGCAAGCAAACGAACGAGTTCGCTTCCTGTGTAGCCATTGGCCCCGATGATTCCGACTGATTTTTTCATATTTTAATCCTCTCCCTAAATCCCTCTCCAAAGGCGAGGGACTTTGAAGTGTTGTATTTTATAATATTTTACTGACTTTTTATATCACACAAAGTCCTTCGACTCCGCTCAGGATGACATCTTAAAAATTATTCTAATTCAATTTGTTGACCTGGTGATATATATTGAGAGAGTTGCTGAGGATTTTGGTAAAACCCTTTACATCATCGCCACTCCAAGCAAGATTTTCTTCGCCATAACTTCCAAATTTTGAAGACATTAAATCATTTTCAGACTCGATTCCATTCAAGACGAAACGGTAAGGATGAAGCGTGATAAATACTTTTCCGTTCACCGTCGTCTGAGAATCTTGCAAAAATGATTCGATGTTTCTCATCACTGGGTCCAGGAAAAGAGCTTCGTGAAGCCAGTTTCCATACCAATCTGACAATTGTGATTTTATGGTCTGCTGATATTTGGAAAGCGTGTGTTTCTCCAAAAGATGGTGAGCTTTTAAGATAATTGATGCCGCCGCAGCTTCAAAACCGACACGACCTTTAATACCAACAATCGTGTCTCCAACGTGGAGATCGCGACCAATACCGTATGGCGACGCTAATTTTTCAATCTTCTGAATCGCCAAAACAGGATGAGAAAAAGTTTCACCATTAACTGAAATCAGTTCTCCATTTTTGAATTCGATTTCAAGATTTGAAGGTTCTGTTTTCTCAACTTGCGAAGGAAAAGCATCTTCCGGAAGTAAAAATCGGGAAGTCAAAGTTTCTTTTCCGCCGACGGAAGTTCCCCAAAGTCCTTTGTTGATGGAATATTTGGCTTTATCAAAATCCATTTCGTAGTTGTGGTTTTTCAGGAATTGGATTTCATCTTCACGCGATAAACTCAAATCACGGATTGGTGTGATGATTTCGATTTTCGAACACATTACGTTGAAAATCAAATCGAAACGAACCTGGTCATTTCCTGCGCCTGTACTTCCGTGCGCAATCGCATCGGCTCCAATTTCCAAAGCAGATTCGGCAATTGTCTGCGCCTGAATTGTTCTTTCTGCACTGACTGACAATGGATAAGTGTTGTTTTTCAGAACGTTACCAAAAATCAAATACTTGACACAATCATTATAATATTTCTCAGAAGCATCGATAAATCTGTAAGAAGCAACGCCTAACTTTTCCGCTTTTTCTTTAAGCAAAACCTCATCGTTTTTGTCGAAACCGCCTGTGTTAATCGTGACTGCGTGAACTTCATAGCCCAAAGTTTCGCTCAAATATTTCGCACAATACGACGTGTCCAAACCTCCGCTAAATGCCAAAACTACTTTCTTACTCATTATCGTTATTTATAGATTCAAAATCTTTTTCTTTATTTATATTTACTTTTTCCGGGACGAAAAGCATTGCTGTGCAAAGACAGTTTTTGCGTTCTTTCATCATCAGAATTTCATAATTCACGCAGTTTTTGCAACCGTTCCAGAATTGTTCATCTTGAGTCAACTCGGAATAAATCACGGGTTTGTAACCCAAACTGCTGTTGATTTTCATCACTGCCAATCCGGTGGTGAGACCGAAAATCTTTGCATTTGGATATTTCTCCCGGGAAAGCTCGAAGATTCGTTCTTTAATCAAAGTTGCCAATCCAGCGTTTCTGAATTGTGGCGAAACTATCAATCCCGAATTCGCGACATATTCTCCGTTTGTCCAGGTTTCGATGTAGCAGAAGCCTGCCCAGGTTCCATCTTCGTCTATGGCGATGATAGCGTTACCTTCCGAGATTTTTTTGCCCAGATATTCAGAGGAACGTTTTGCGATACCAGTTCCTCTTTTCTTTGCAGAATCCTCCATTTCGTTTCGGATTTCTTCCACATAGACCAAATGTTTCTCTGAGGAAACTTCTAATTTCATTGATATTATCTAATTAAGGCGCAAATTTAAAAACATTTATCTTTATTATCCAAATTAATAAGATAATATTATCTGTTAATTATTATTTAACAACAATATTATCTGTTATTAAGCTAAATAATAATCTATGCAGGTATTCTATTTGTTGTAGATTTTGTGTAATTTGGCTAAGCTATTACTGCGGTCTGCAATAGGATTCGCAACTATTCATTAATCAAAACCACCACAATAAATCAATTAGTATGAGAAATTATCACATTCAGAATCTGCAGGATTATTTCAAAGAGTATAAAAAGTCAATTAAGAATCCGAAGAAGTTTTGGGATAAGATCGCGGATGAGAATTTCGTCTGGTACCAGCGCTGGTCCAAAGTTGTGGATTACGATATGCAGGAAGCCAACATCAAATGGTTCAAAAATGCTAAGCTTAATATCACCAAGAACGCCTTGGACAGACATCTTTCTGTGCGTGGCGACAAGACTGCCATTATCTGGGAACCGAACGACCCAAAGGAAGAAGCGCAACACATCTCATACAGCGAACTGTACACCAGAGTCAACAAAGTAGCGAATATCCTGCGTGAAATGGGCATTGAGAAAGGCGACCGCGTTTGTATCTATCTCCCGATGATCCCGGAATTGGCAATCACGATGTTGGCTTGTGCTAAATTGGGCGCCGTTCATTCTGTGATATTTGCCGGATTCTCTGCTTCAGCGGTGGCTTCCAGAGTAAATGACTGCGGGGCGAAGATGGTCATCACGTCTGATGGGAGTTACAGAGGAAACAAAGTTCTGGATCTGAAAAGTCTTGTGGATGAAGCCTTGGAGAAAACGCCAACTGTGGAAAACGTCTTGGTTGTCAAAAGAACGCACAACGATGTGAAGATGAAAGAAGGTCGCGACCATTGGATGGATGAATACTATGATAAAGCTTCGGCAGATTTCGTAACGGTCATTATGGATGCGGAAGACCCGTTGTTCATTCTGTACACGTCGGGCTCGACTGGGAAACCGAAAGGGATGTTGCACACTTGCGCAGGTTATATGGTTTACACGGCTTACACGTTCAAGAATGTGT
>RCUH01001047.1_pt1 | contig 22585 bp, 22 predicted proteins | sample 2166191 | NCBI WGS metagenome assembly RCUH01 (sample SAMN09932848, study PRJNA488358) | compost metagenome | feature: garden; material: soil; isolation source: compost soil in an enriched community after 214 h of incubation | place: Germany: Experimental Botanical Garden Goettingen | collected...
TGACATCTTCTTCTCACCAGCTGATGTTAAACCCGGTGATACCAATACGAAGGATGTCCTTGATGAAGCAAAGAAACGAGGATACACATTAACTATTGTTCCGGTAAAAACAACTCATGAAGCGGTGGAATACTTACGGAAACTTCCGCCCAAATCCTGAAATATATACAAGAACTTATAGCACACAGCCAACCCCTTATAGAGGTTGGCTGTTGTAATTGTCAGAAGAAAATAAAGTATTAGACTGACGGTGCTTCATTAAGCTAACGGGCAGGATAGTTAAACAAAACATGGAACAAATTGAATAACTTGAACGTTGTTATATTATGAGGAAAGGGGACATAAATGATGAGGATACTCATTTCGGTCATAATCGCTTTATTAATGCTTACAGGATGTAATCAACCGAAAGTGATCAATTCTGAACGTCCAACATTTGAATCAACTCATAATCCGACAGCAAAGGAAATTCTCGACCAAAACCCAAGTGCAGATATTTTTCAACTCAATGGAACCATTTATACAAATGCAATTAACATCGAATGGGTGCAACAAACAGAAATAACAATTGGAGAGAGTGTAGGAATAATAAAAAGGCAATATAAAGATAGTCTTACCTTTGAAAACGAAATGTCCACTAAACTTCCTGTTGGAGCAAAAATTTTTGAGCCGATTAAGAAAAGTGGACCAATCTTAATAGTCAAATTAAATGGTAAGGAAATTAAGTATTTAGGATTAATCGAGGGTTGAATCTTTTCCTTTATTCCGCTAACGGGGAACGTTAGCTGAACAGATAGCTCAACAAAAACAGCGGCAGTCTAGGACTTTTCTTGTCCACGGCTACCGCTGTACTTTATTTTCTTTCAACAGTAATTATCAAAGAAGATACCTGGCAGATTCACAATAATCTCCGCGCAGAGCTTCCAGCTGCCCAAAGCCCTGCTTTTTTAATATCCTTGCCGCCTTTCTGCTTTTACGCATACTGTCTGCAAGAATAAGGACGGAATCCTCGGCCGAGATATCCTTCCTCCACACGAAAGGCAATCTTCCAATTGAGATATTAATCGAGCCTTGAATGTGACACTTCTCATAATCATAAGCGTCCCTAACATCAAGGAGTTTTCGTTCGGATCTATCTGTCTCCCGCAGTGCTTGAGCGTCAACGTAGGAGAGTCCTTTGACTGGCCATACTGTGCGTATATACCAGAGAATACCCAAGATAATAAGCAGTAAGAGAATCGTCATTTCACCCTCCAATGTCCCAAATTCATATCTACATACCCCTATGGGTATTATAAGAGACGACAAAGATCCTTGCAACTTTAATTATATCTTTATCAATGCTGCTTATTATTAAAAGAAAGAACCCTCCAAGTCTGGAAAGTTCTCTTTGAGAAGAAAAATTATCAGTTATTATTAGCTACTCCTGTGAGATGGGTAACCGAATATTAACCGTAGTTCCATATCCCTCCATACTGCTCATCATCAGACCATATTCTTCACCATAATAAAGCTGTATTCGCTGATGAACATTCCGAAGTCCGAATCCATGGTCACTCTCAAGGTCATCTTTCCAATTCGATAATGAACTGTGCACTTGCTGCAATTGTTCCTCGCTCATTCCCACTCCATCATCTTCAACTTCCAGTACAATCATCTCGGGTTCAGACCATAACCGAATATAAATATGTCCCGGTTCATTCAAGCAATACTGGAAGCCGGCCGAATAATGAATAATTAATTTTTGCAGCTTACGGGCATAGAAAAATAAGAGGTCAGCATAAAAACTAGCTGACCTCTTATTTAACAACAGCCCGAAAACTTTATGAGAAATTGCTTCCACGGATTACTACTTTGATTGCTCAGATCTTAACATTAACTTCAGCTGCCTCACATAGATACGAAGTTCCGAAGCAGTCTCGAGAAAGGTCAGATAGACACGAATCAGTGTCGAGCTTGCCGAAGGCTGATCATATTCTTTGCCGAGCAGTGTCACTACTTCGAGTAGCTCCTGACGAAGAGACTCCGATTTATCGGATTCCTGAACTTCCTTGGTCATGGCACCGAGCAGTTCCTGAACAGCCGCCTTCCTCATCTCGGGAAGCTGGGGATTAGCGGAATTGCTCAGAATATCGGATTCTTGAAGGATGGGGCTCGCGTTCTGAACACTCAGATCGGTGACAACCGCATTCATCCGGCTGACGATAAAGCTGGCTATCTCCACAATGGGTTGTCCTATTATTTGCTGATGCAGCAGTGACAAATATTCCTTCAGAATTCCCCGAAAGATCATCACGATATCCCATATGCATGCCTCAGATTGTTCCCCATACATGTTAAGAATGAAATCCCGGTGCCATCTGAGCATATAGTCTTTCTTCTTCATCCTTAATGAAATGAACTGTTCGTTCGTCTTAATAGGCAGTTCATTGAATTCCATCATTAGAAAGTAGTGCTCGGTTATATATTCCAGCTGGAACGAAATATGCCGCAGGAATAGTTGTTCTCTGGACCATCCTTCTCGTTCCGACTTGCGCTTCAGCTCTTCGGCCTGTTCGAACATTTGGAAGTGGCAGTCTTCGAACACTGCAATGAATAATTCTTCTTTGGAAGGAAAAAGCTTATAAATACTCCCCTTCGCCATACCGCATTTCTCCGCTATATCCTGCATGGAAGCATTCATATATCCCTTGTCTTTGAATACCTCCAACGCCTTATTCATAATTTGTCTTCTCTTTAATTGTTCCATGGATAGCCCCCCTCATAAATAGTGACAGGTTCAGTTTCAGGCGTCAACCGAGTTTATGATTGACGAAGGAAACTCAAAAGTCATATAATGAACTCATAAGTTTCAAAATTAAAGGGAGGTGAATCCAAAGCTTAAAGCTTTGGTCTACGATGAAAATTGCAAATGGTGTTGAAATGTTAAGTTTATCCTTTCAAGCTGGTGGTCATAACCTGGTCATTCACCCTGTCGTTATCTATGATGAAGAGCAAATGGTTCTCATAGATACAGGCTTTCCTGGCAGTAGAGAACTCATCTTGAAGCAGATTAGCGAGGCTGGTCTTTCACCTGAGAAGCTTGATGCCATTATACTTACTCACCAGGATATTGATCATATCGGAAGTCTTCCCGAGTTCCTAAGTAATAGCAGCAACCGTCCAGAGATCTATGCCCATAAGGAGGATCAGCCATATATTGAAGGAGAGAAGCCGCTGATCAAGTTGTCTCCAGAAAGACGTGATCTGCTGATGGGTTTACTGAGTGAACAAGATCAAACTCAATTTGAACGGATCTTCTCACCGGAATCTGGAGCGAACATTAATGTGCTGGTGGAAGAAGGCCAGACCTTATCTTTTGGCGGGGGATTAACGGTTATCGAGACGCCTGGCCATACCCCCGGTCATATTAGCCTCTATCACAGCCCAAGCCAAACATTAATCGCTGGAGATGCGATGACCATTATTCAAGATAAGATTAGTGGACCCAATCCTGGCAATACCCCGGATATGAGCACGGCTATGAAATCGGTTAGCAAATTCTTAGAATTCCCTGTACAGAACGTGATCTGCTACCACGGCGGCTTTAAGAATACGGATGTCCAAGAGCAGATTGCCAAGCTGACGCTCCAACATGAATCCTAGAAAGCTAACTGACTTCCCTTTAATCCGCTTTAGTTATACTTTACTTATTGCGATTATCGGAGGTTATTTATTTCAGAGTCTTCATCTGCCTGTGCCTTGGCTGCTGGGTCCTATGCTGTTCGTATTTACCTTCTCCCGCTTGCTGAGGTCTGTCCAGCCTCATTGGCCGGGCTATGTCCGCAATACCGGAATGATTATAGTAGGTTATGTACTCGGATTGTCGTTCACCTATGCGACCTTCATCCAAATCAGCAATCAGCTCCCTACCATGATATTAATGACTATACTGCTCATGATGTTCTGTATATTCATCGCTTGGGTCATGTCCAGAATTACCGGGATTGCATTTCAGACCCTGCTTCTGGGCAGCATCCCTGGAGGGCTTACCCAGATGATTATTCTTGCGGAAGAGACGAAAGGTATCGATATCACCCTTGTTACTTTTCTTCAGGTCTCCCGGTTAATGATGATCATCACCTTTGTGCCCATGCTCATCTTCAGCCCTGTATTCGGGGCCCGGCATGCGCAGATTCCAATCAGTACGAACGCCGGGGTACCGAGCTGGGATGGACTGTTCCCTAATATCCTGCTGTATGCGGCCGTATGCATAATGGCTGCTCTGCTGGGTAAAAAAATCCGGTTCCCGACCGCATTCCTGCTGGGTCCAATGGTTGCTACGATAGTGCTGCACTTGTCTGGTGTATTTGGCCCAGCACTCCCTCCTTCACTTACCAGCGTCTCTCAACTGATGATTGGCAGTTATGTCGGACTTCTCCTGAAGCCTGAGAATCTGGTAAGCAAGGCGCGAACTGCGCTCTTGGCAGTCGTAAGTGGTATCATTCTCATCATCGGCGCGTTCTTTTTAAGCCTTCTGCTGACCGATCTGCATCCGGTCTCTGCGGCAACCGCCTTTCTGAGTCTATCCCCTGGAGGAATGGATCAAATGAGTCTCATCGCACAGGAAATTCACGCAGACCTTACCATCGTCGCTTGTTATCAGCTGTTTCGAACCCTGTTCATCTTTATCGCTGTACCGCCTTTAATCAAGTGGATATTCCGAATCATGAACCTCCGGGTGAGCAGCCAGATGAAGCGGAGCGGTCATGCACATCATTGATGATGCCCTTCCATATCAAATAAGAGCTGCAGTACCCATGAACGTGGGATACTGCAGCTCTTCTATTCTCATTTCATGCACATGACATGATGTTCTTACACTTACCTTGTCTGAAAAGCTACCACAGCTGCACTACCTTCTCTTGCAGGCTTTCTGAAATATTTGACGTAGAGCAGGGCAATAACCAGACAAATCCATGCATAGCCGCTCATCATAATAAAGCCGAGCATATAATTGCCTGTGAATCCTTTGATCAGGTTCAGACACAGCGGCGGGAAGAATCCCCCCAATCCGCCAATTGCGGAAATAATCCCGTTCGCTACACCTGCCTCCCGTACAAAGTACAGGGGAACCAATTTGAACACTGCCCCATTACCGACACCTGCGAATAAGGCAATACACATAGTAGCCGCGGTGTAGACCCCAAAGCCTGGGGAGAGACTCAGAACAAGCGATGAGATTCCGATTCCGGCAAATACGAAGGATAACAGCGTATAAGGATTCATTTTATCGGCAATAAGGCCCCCTACCGGGCGGATCAGAGTAGCTATACCGATGAAACACGCCGTATAGATACCTGCCTCCGGCTTGGTTAATGCAAAAGATTCTACAAGGAAATTGGGAAGAAATACGGTAAAGGCGACAAACGAACCAAAAGTAATGAAGTAGAACAAACTCAGTACCCATAACTTTGATTGCTTGGATAGCTCTTTGATCTGCTTCATAAGCGGCTGGTTCACCCTGGATTCCTCCCGGTCCCCTGCTTTAAATATGATAAAAGCCATGAGCAGCATTACACCCATATAGATCCATGGAGCATTGCGCCAGCCGAGTGATGCAGCAAGAAGCGGTAAACCGAAGGTTGTCAGTGCAGAACCCAGATTACCGAGTCCATAGATTCCGTTGACAAATCCCATTCGTTCTTTTTGATAATATTTCGGGAGCGAGGTTACCCCTACTGAGAACATGGATCCTCCTACACCTAAGAGCAATCCGATCACAAGCAGTTCTTCAAAGTGACGAGCGGCTGTCAGCCACAGCATTGGAATAATAAGAATGAGAAATCCAGTCATAAATATAACCCTTGCACCATATCGGTTCGTTAAATAACCGGCGGGTATCCGAAGAAGTGAACCCGAAAGTACCGGAATGGCTGTGATCCAAGCAATTTGACTAGGTACCAGATGGAGATCTACTTTGATCGTAGAGATCATGGATGACAGAAGTACCCATGCGGCAAAGCCCAGTATCAGACTTAGGGTCTGAAGAGGAAGTTGATATACACGCTTATTATTCATCGATTCCACTCCTATCACTTTATCTCTTTATCTACACGTAAGCTTGAATTCGTACAGCGCATACTTTGAAGCCCGGCATTCGGCAAAAAGGATCCAGAGCTTGGTTCGTCAGGCGGTTCACATTCTGTGTATCTCCCCAGTGCATAGGAACGAACAAAGTGTCTTCCCTGATTTGATCGGTGACTCGGCACCGCACTACGGTAGTTCCGCGCCGGGATTCCAAAGTAACCCACTCTCCATCCCGAACCCTGTAGCGTCTAGCCGCGTTCGGGTGAATTTCAACGAAGGATTCCACATTTCGAGCCGCTAAAGAGGCGCTTCTTCGGGACTGAACCCCGGATAGATAATGCGCGAGCACCCGTCCGGTAGTCATGTAGAGTGGATATTCAGCATCAATCTGCTCGGGAAGATCATGTTCTGGAACACAGACAAATTCTGCTCTTCCACCCGGATGCGCAAAGGCCTCTTCGAATAATCGGGCTTTACCCGGCTGCCCGGCTTGCGGACAAGGCCAGTATACACCCTCCTCCTCACGCAGCCGGTCATAAGTAATCCCATAATAATCTGCTGCTCCACCTTTACTGGCCACTCTGAGCTCATTAAAAATTTGCTCTGCGGACTCGTAAGGGAAGTATTCCGGCTTGCCCATTCTACGAGCAATCAGCGAGAGAATCTGCCAATCATGAAGCACTTCTCCCGGGAGCGGACGATCAGCCTGGCGGAGCAGAACCCGCCCTTCCAGATTCGTCAGCGTCCCTTCGTTCTCAAGATAAGAGGACACGGGAATGACCAGATCGGCCATTCGCGCCGTTTCGGACAGGAACATATCCGCTACAACCAGGAAATCAAGCTTCCTTAGCCCCTCCTCAACAAAATCGGCATTGGGGTTCGAGACAATCGGGTTGGAGCCCATAACGAACAAGGAGCGGATTTCTTGCTCATGGACCTTTTCCATCATTTCGTAAGCCGATACTCCCTTCCCGGGAAGATGAGCCGGATCAATTCCCCATACTCCGGCAATGTACTCACGGTCATGCTCGTTCTCGATCAATCGGTAGCCGGGAAGCTGATCTGCCTTCTGTCCATGCTCCCTGCCACCTTGGCCGTTCCCTTGGCCTGTTATTGCACCGTAACCGCAGTAAGCACGGCCGATTTTGCCGGTTGCAAGCACCAAATTCAAGTAATTGCGGACTGCGAGATGTCCGTCGGTGTGCTGTTCAACCCCTCTTGCCGTAAATAACATGCCTGTCTCTGAGGTTCCATATTTCACAGCCGCTTTCCGTATATCCTGTACTGAGACCCCTGTCAAATTAGCAAGCTCCTCCAGACTGGACGACTCCAAATGAGTCTGCAGCGACTCAAAGCCCTTCGTTCTGCCTGCAATAAAGTTCCGGTCTGCCAGCCCCTCCTCCAGAATCACCTTCAGCATTCCATTCGCAAGTGCCGCATCCATCCCTGGTTTGACCTTCAAATGCAGATCAGCCATGCTAGCCGTAGCAGTATTTCTGGGATCTATGACAATAAGGTAGGCACCGTTCTTCTGAGCTTCTGTGAAATAAGGCATCAGTGTAGGCTGGCACTCGGCGATATTCGTTCCCGCCAAAATAATACAGCGGGTATGCGGGATATCAGAGAGCGGATTAGTGAGTCCCCGATCGACCCCAAATGTCTTAATCCCAGCCGAAGCTGCGGATGACATACAGAATCTTCCGTTATAGTCGATATAACGTGTTCCCAGAGCTACCCGCGCGAACTTGCCGAGTAAATAGGCCGACTCATTGGTTAATGAGCCCCCTCCGTATACACCTAGTGCATCCTTGCCATACTTGGCTTGAATGGATGTGAATTGTTCGTGAATAAGCTCGAACGCCTCATTCCAAGAGACCCTGACAAAGCTTCCGTTATGCTTCTTAAGTGGATACAGAAGCCGGTCACGATGTACCGCATGCTGGTGGGCATTCATCCCTTTGATGCATAACCGCCCCTGAGAAGCTTGATTGGGAGTGGGTTCCACAGAATAAGTGGAGCGCCCCTCCGCCGTTTTCTCTTCGGTGACCTGCATTTTGCACTGGACACTGCAGAAGGGGCACTGCGTATTCATGACGAATCGTTCGGTAGATAAAGCTCGCTCTGTAACACTCATTAACAACACCTCCTCATAATGGACTGAAGTCAGTTCAGATTTCTAATTGTTAAGAACCAAGGTATGAAGGCCAGAATGTTCAGTATAAGGCTGCCTACTCCAACGCTCGGCAAGATCATCTCTGAACTGCTCGTCGAACAGTTCTTCACGCAGCTTAATGATGCCGCCCATACGCTGGGCCCATTCCCAGCTTGGCTCCATGAACCACGCTGACTCCCGGTACCACTGCAAGAAGGCTGCTCCGAGCTTCACTGCCTCTTCATCCCCAGGTTCCACAGATAGGAGCTGTCCCTGCACAAGAGGCTGCTGACCGCTTCCTCCCACATAAACCTCCCATCCGGCCGGCACCGCGGCAAATCCCAAATCCTTGGTCAGGGTTCCAGCTAAATGCCGGGGACTACCAGATACCGCGATGGAGAGTGGACTCGGCATTTGCCTGGTCCCAAAGCTCATCTCAAGTTTGGCTGCCAATCTGACCGCTTCATGATAGGCATCCACTCCGCAGCCTGGTTCTGTACAAGTCGTAATTGGGGGTAGAGGATGACCGTAGTGATACTCCATTACCTCTAATCCAAGATGCTGGATAAGAGAATCGATATCGGAGTCTAAGATCCCGGACAGCTCCATTCCTCCATTCGTTAGGCGAGTATGCGGAATTTCGTATTTCCTCACCGCATCGGTTATTAACGTCAGCTCCTTTTCACGCAGACTTCCGCCTGGAATTCGCGGAATCACAGTATAAGTTCCATCCTCCCTCCTCAAAGCCCCGGACTTCTTGCGCGAATCCTCCTTATTGAACAGAGAAGGATTCTGTGATCCAAGATAATATTTAAGAGCAGGCAGACATGTCTCGCAGCCCATAGGCTCATTCCAACCGAGAGAGGTCATAAGCTGATATTCATCTTCGTAAGAATTCGAATGAATAGCCTCCTTAACCATTTCATGAGAGTAAACCGTACAATCGCATATGGCTTCCACTTTCTGAATACCTGACTCCTTATTCGAAAGAGTATAATTCAGAAGTGCATGGACCAGCGGTTTACATCCTCCGCAAGTTCCGGTTGCCCTAGTACATTCCCGAATTTGTTCAACCGTCTCCAGCCCTTCCTCGCGTATTGCAGTCATGATTCTTGACTTACTGACTCCGTTACAGGAGCAGACGGTCTCATGATCTGACATTTCAGCGATCAATGAATCGCCAGTGGACGAAGCTTCTTCTTGGTTATCCGTCTTGTACAATACGGAAACATCCGATTGACGACGAATATGCTCAAGCAGATTCGTCCCCTCCCGCACATCCCCGAACAACACCGCTCCAGCTATGCTGCCGGTAGAGGAGATAACAACCTTCTTATAGGTTCCTCTCTGACCGTCATAAGAAATGATGGATTGATCGGCCGTTTCTTCGTGAATTTGTCCTGCCGAGAACACGTTGATACCAGCAACCTTCAGCTGAGAGAATAAAGTGGAGCCTTGGTAAGGAGCTGTCTGTACTCCACACACTGTGCGGGCAAGTACCTTCCCCTGCTCATAGAGTGGGGCAACAAGTCCATAAGAAATGCCGCGATGCTCCGCACATTCACCTACTGCGTAGATATTTGGAGCACTGGTCTCCATGCGATCGTTCACTATAATTCCGCGATTCACCCGGATTTTACTTCTAAGAGCCAACTCAGCATTTGGACGGATTCCGACCGCCATAATGACAAGATCCGCTGAAATGTGCGATCCATCTGCGAAATGCAGTCCTCCAACTCTCTTCCGTCCCGAGATTCGTGTGGTGTTCTTATCCAGGAGGAAGTTCATCCCCTGAACCTCAAGCTTCTCTTGAAGCATCCGGGCTGCAGTCCTGTCCAGCTGGCGGTTCATCAAGTAGGGAGAGTTATGGACAACATCAACTTCCATACCTTGGTTGAGCAATCCCCGGGCAGCTTCAAGACCTAACAACCCGCCCCCAATCACAGCTGCTTTCCGGTAAGTCTGGGCAGCTTCAATAATTTGAAGGCAATCTGAAATACTGCGGAAGGCCATTACGCCCGGTTTGTCTACACCCGGCAGGGGAAGCATGAAGGGCAGGGACCCCGTAGCTAGGATCAGAACATCATAACCCCGGATACGCCCGGAATCGGACAATACGGTCTGCTTCTCAGGATCGATATGCGTCACATTCTCTCCCGTGTACAGCTGAATACCGTGTTTGGTGTACCAATCCCTGTCATTAAGAACAATATCCTTAATCCCTGAATCTCCCTGAAGCACTTTAGATAGTAAGATGCGGTTGTAATTGGGATGGGGCTCGCTTCCGAATATGGTGATTTCAAATGCATCCGGCGCAAGCTGCAAGATCTCTTCAATACACCTTACTCCAGCCATTCCGTTGCCTACCATTACGAGTCTTCTTCTCATTCATGCTCACTCCAATGCAAGAGAAACCTAAGAATTAATTCACACACTACATGTTATGTTAGTATTTATTACGGGAAATTTTTGATTACAATCATTCTAATCTAACTTTTAACAAATATAGCCGTAAATTAAAGATTTGGTCAACATAAATGTTAGTTTATGTGACATAAATCATTTCAATCACACTCATTCTATAATTTTATCGACTAATTATTTAACTTCTCATGTTAGATATATGGCATTATTAATTCACAGTAAAAAAGCTCCTCCGGCAGAGCTGCCGAAAGAGCTTAAGCGATTTCACATATTCATGGTCACTTTCATGAACATCTCTTTGGTTCATTCCATCAAGATCTACAAATTGTTGGCAGAGAAGGTATCCCCGCCTTCTATACTGCCGGTCTGGAATCCTTTATAGAACCATCTTTTCCTCTGCTCGGATGTTCCATGAGTGAAGCTCTCGGGTACTACATAACCCCTTGCCTGCTTCTGCAGAGTATCATCACCTACTGCACTAGCTGCGGTCAAAGCTTCATCCAGATCGCCTTCCTCCAGTACCCCCTTCCCTTGAACATGATTAGCCCATACACCAGCCAGATAATCCGCCTGAAGCTCGAACCGCACAAGATATTTATTGAATTCGGCTTCGCTCAGCTTCTGGCGAAGCGGCATAACTTTGTCGCTTGTCCCAAGCAAAGTTTGCACATGATGTCCTACCTCATGGGCGATAACATAAGCCATCGCGAAATCACCTGGAGCTTTGAACTTCTGCTTGAGCTCGTCATAAAAACTCAGATCAATATAGAGCTTATGGTCCCCAGGACAGTAGAATGGGCCTACCGATGAACCCGCTGTACCACAAGCCGATTCCACGCTGTCCGTATACAGCACCAGAGTTGGATTCTGATAGGTAAGTCCCTTCTTCTTGAATACTTCTGTCCATACATCCTCTGTGTCCGCAAGGACGACCGAGACGAAATCCTTCATCTCCTGCTCTTGCTGTGTAGGGGCGTAAGTAGTAGTATCCGCCCCAGACCCCGTTATATTGTTCAAGAGGTCACCGCCATTCCCGCCAAGCAAAGTGACAAGCAGCATAATAATAATTCCGCCGATCCCTCCACCCACAAGGGTCTTACCTCCCATACCCCTCCGGTCCTCGACGTTCGTGCTTTCTCTTCTACCCTTCCACTGCATACGGTTACCTCCCTTATCGCATCCATCAAGCAAAATTTAGATGTTATAAGTGTTTATACCCGGGAATGGCTGCGATTCACACTCCATTTGCTGGAATACGTATGAATTTATCGGGAGGTAGAAAGATACTTACCGTGGTCATGCCGAAAAGGAAAAAACCTTAATCGGCAATAGTTTCCCGATTAAGGTTTCATTACATTTTTTGAAATTTTCATTTATACTCCTGGGTGCCATGCAAGAAAATATCAATCGCCTGCTTGTAAAGGGGTAGAGCCTCCTGCATGTCCAGCTTTTTGGACATTTGGTTAAGACCGATAAATAAGCCTTCAAAAATAACAGCCAGTCCATTCATTTGTGCGGATGACAAGTTATTGCTAGCCACCAACTCCTGAATCAGACGCTTATTGAATTCGATATGTGAATTCATCAGCTTACTGATGCGTTCCTCAATATCGTTCTCCATCTCATTATTGTTGAAGAACTCCTGAGCTGCCTTGGTAAGAGGATGGTTCAAATCTTCGATAACCATATGTTCCGCAAAGCCATACATCTTCTCTTTGATCGTCTTGAACCGAGATTCCTTCGCCCGCCATTTCTGGTCCCAATCCCGTTCCCATTCATCGATTAAATATAGGAATAACCCCTCTTTACTCTTGAAGTGATAATAGATATTCCCCTTGCTGCTTCCCGTCTCGGCCACGATGTCCTCAATCGATGTCCTGGCATAGCCTTTCTTCACAAACAGGGCACGTGCGGAGTCAGCCACCTTTTTCTTGGTCTGCTCACTTTGCAGCTGCTTCTTGTTCAATGACTTCATCTCCGATTAGTTGTAATGCATCCATATTGATTTAATCATAAATTTACCCGAAACAAAATATTAACTTTCAGGAAGCTGGACATTCATTTTTGCTCTCTGTCCCAGTGACAATACAAAACATACTGCAAGGACAACGGCTGCTGACATATATGGGAAATTGATATCTATATCAAACAATATCCCCGCGATAACAGGCCCTATGATATTGCCAAGGCTGGTATAAGCTGAATTTAGTCCGGCCACAAATCCCTGTTGCTCTTCAGCAAGCTTCGACATTTGTGTACTGATGGCAGGACGCAGAATATCAATCGACAGGAATACGATAAAGGTAACTACAACAATCATCCAGTACGTGTTCACCCAGAGGGTTAACAGCACGAACAAGCTGCATACGATTAGGCATGCTGAGATAACATTTTTCTCCCCAAATCGATTTAAAATCCAGCCAAATACAGTAGCCTGAACCACCGCTCCAGAAATGGAGCCAAACGTAATAATAAATGCGATATCGTTAGGTGTGAAGCTGAACTTCTTATCCACGAATAGTCCAAATACCGTCTCATAATTCGCTAGTCCGAAAGCCATAACGAACACAATGATTAAGCTCAAGAAATAGGGTTCCCGGTAAGAATGCAGCAGTTGAGAGACCAGACTCTGCTTAGGCTTGTTAGTTGATCCTCGACCCTCTCGCTGCTTCGCCTGCAAAGATTCAGGCAGAACAATAATCGTAATGATAGCTGCCAATCCCGCTGCCAGCGCGGCTGCATAGAATGGAATTCTGACGCCATAACCGGCTATAAATCCACCAATCCCTGGACCGATGATGAATCCAGTGGTTATAGCTGCATTAATGAATCCCATTCCTCTTGCTCTTTCCTCATTGCTGGTCATGTCCGCCGTATAAGCCATAACGGCAGGCATGATGAAAGCCGCACCGATCCCCCCCAGCATTCTTGATGCGAATAACAACACTGGTGAGCTCGCCGCACCGAACAACAATTCTGATAATGCAAAAATAATCATTCCAGATACGATCATTTTCTTCCTGCTGAAGGAATCAGACCATCTCCCCGCAAGAGGTGAGAACAACAGCTGTGTAAGTGAGAAGGCAGCCACCAGCAGTCCCACAAGACTGCCGCTGATATGCAGATCTCTCATATAAGTAGGCATAATGGGAATTACAAGCCCAATCCCCGTGAATACAAGGAATATGTTGAGCATTAAGAGCAGCAAGGCACCCCGGTTTTTAGTAAATAAAGACATTCGAAAGATCCTCCAACTTCTTCAAAATCAAAGATATACAACACAATAATACTGAACGTTCGGTCTGTATTGTATCATGAAACGAAATTAAAATACATATTGACAACTTCTATTTATGGTTTTAAAGTAACCTATGTATTGATATTGATAATCATTATCGATTAGGTCAATTCAAAATATGATTAAAGGAGCTTGAAATATGAAACAACTATTTATCCCGTTCATCCTGCTTACTCTGGTTCTCGTTAGTGCATGCAGCAGTACCGCTTCTGAAACACCTAAGAAAGAAGTTGACACACAGACCCAGACCCAAAACGCGATGATTACATACCAATCTGAAAGCGGCCCTGTCCAGGTCCCTGCCAATCCTGAGCGTGTCGTCGTTCTCTCTTCCTTTGCAGGTAATGTTATGGCACTTGGCGTGAATCTCGTAGGAGTCGATTCCTGGTCCAAGATGAATCCCCGGTTCGACAAATTGAAAGATGTTCAAGAGGTATCCGATGAGAGTCTTGAGAAGATCATTGAGCTCAAGCCCGATCTTATCATAGGCCTCTCCACCATTAAGAATATAGACAAGCTGAAGCAGATCGCACCTACGGTAACTTATACATACGGCAAGGTAGATTACTTAACCCAACACCTGGAGATTGGTAAGCTCCTTAATAAGGAGAAGGAAGCCCAGGCCTGGATTAGTGATTTCAAGACACGGGCCCAGAAGGCCGGCGAAGAGATCAAGGCTAAGATCGGTGCTGACAAGACCGTATCCGTGATTGAGAATTTCGATAAGCAGCTCTATGTATACGGCAACAACTGGGGCCGGGGCACCGAAATTCTGTTCCAGACCATGAAGCTTGAAATGCCGAAGAAAGTGAAAGACATGGCACTGAAAGCCGGATATTACGCTTTATCCACCGAAGTATTGCCTGAATATGCGGGTGACTATGTCATTCTGAGCAAAAATCCCGATACAGACAACTCATTCCAGCAAACCGACATTTACAAGAACTTACCAGCCGTCAAAAACAACCATGTCTTTGAAGCGAATGCCAAAGAGTTCTATTTCAATGATCCGCTGACCCTGGACTATCAACTGCAGTTCTTCATTCAGAAATTCCTTGGGAAATAAGCTGATATGAATACACCTAAGAAGCGTTCTATCCCCTTTGCTTATAAAATGGTTGGCGGTATCGTTTTCTTCGTGCTTATGTTCATTATGGCTATGATTCTTGGGGCAGCGGATGCGACGCTCCACGATGTCTGGCTGGCTCTTTCCTCCAGCCGCACCAGTAATGCGATTTCGATTATTCGCGATATCCGGCTCCCCCGGGAGGTCGCAGGAATATTTGTAGGTTCAGCATTGGCTGTATCGGGAGCAATTATGCAGGGGATGACCCGTAATCCGCTTGCGGACCCCAGCTTGCTCGGATTAACTACAGGTGCGAATGCTGCCCTAGCGTTCACGATCGCTTTTATTCCTGCTGCGGGATACTTTGGAATAATGACGGCATGCTTTATTGGTGCGGGCGTGGGAGCCCTTATGATCTTTGGGATTGCAGCACTTCGAAGAGGGGGCTTCTCCCCACTTCGAATCGTACTGGCTGGCTCTGCAGTCTCCGCCTTTCTGTATGCGGTTGCCGAAGGCATTTCCCTTTATTTTAAAATTTCCAAGGATGTCTCGATGTGGACGGCAGGCGGCTTGATTGGTACGACCTGGGAACAGATTCAGGTCATTGTCCCCTTTATCGTAGCAGGGACTCTAATCTCGATTGCCTTATCCAAGCAATTAACCGTCCTTAGTCTTAATGAAGAAGTGGCGACCTCGCTCGGGCAGAGGACCACACTGGTCAAGGCAGTTCTAATCGTTACTATTGTAATGCTCGCAGGGGCATCCGTGGCCCTTGTTGGGAATCTGGCCTTTATCGGATTGATGATTCCCCATGTGGCTCGTGCCCTTGCAGGAACCGATTACCGCTATATTATACCCATGTCCGCGGTGCTGGGAGCCTCATTCATGCTGCTCGCGGATACGCTGGGTCGCGTCCTGAATCCTCCTTACGAGACACCGGTAGCCGCAATTGTCGCTATGCTAGGTCTCCCTTTCTTCCTTGTTATTGTTCATAAAGGAGGTAAAGCATTCACATGAGTCATCTAGCGTTCCTAGTGAGAAAACAGCGCTTTATATTGATCGGCCTCACGATACTAACCGTATTGACCACGGTGATTGGAATGGGTATTGGATATGCCTCCCTTTCCTTTGATCGGCTGATCCCTACGCTTCTGGGTCAGGGTACATTTGCAGAAAATTTCGTATTATATTCGGTCCGTCTCCCCCGTATGCTAATCACTTTGTTATCTGGTATGGCGCTGGCTGTATCGGGGGCCATCCTGCAGGGGATTACCCGCAACGACTTGGCCGATCCGGGTATCATCGGAATTAATTCCGGCGCGGGTGTAGCCATTGCCTTGTTCTTTTTGTATTTTCCCCTTGAGGCAGGGAACTTTGTTTATATACTGCCCCTGGTAGCTTTTATCGGAGCTTTAGTTACGGCAGGCTTGATTTATCTGTTCTCCTATTCCCGTTCCAGCGGTATACAGCCTGTAAAGCTCGTATTAATCGGTGTTGGATTCTCCATGGCCCTTTCAGGCATCATGATCGTTATTATCTCCTCTGCTGAAAGGGAGAAGGTCGATTTTATCGCCAAATGGTTGGCCGGAAGTATCTGGGGTACGGATTGGCCGTTTATCTGGGCCCTGCTTCCTTGGTTAGCTGTTCTCATCCCATTCACCTTGTACAAAGCGAACCGGCTCAATTTATTAAGCCTGAACGAACCTGTGGCGATCGGTCTGGGTGTCTCGGTGGATAAGGAACGGATTGTTCTGCTCTTGACCGCTGTAGCTTTGGCTGCATCCGCTGTCTCCGTAACGGGTGGGATAGTGTTCATCGGATTGATGGCTCCGCATATGGCCAAAGCCTTGGTCGGACCGAGAAATCAATTGTATCTCCCGATTGCCACCCTAATCGGTGGATGGTTATTAGTCTTCGCCGATACTCTTGGACGCAATCTCGTTGATCCTGACGGGATATCCGCGGGGATCATGGTATCGTTGATCGGAGCCCCCTACTTTATCTATCTTTTGTTGAAAAAATGATCGATCTCACTCCCTTGTCTACAAGACTGGGGAGTTTTTGGGTTTTGCCGTAATTAATCTGAAGAAGCTTGAACATTTATATCGTGATTCAATTAAGCGCGAATAAGTTACTGTTATATGAACCACATTATTCTGTAAGAATGCAGTGAAGGAAGAAGGAATTGACACCATGTATCTATTATTGGCGCTTCTTCCGGCTGTTTGCTGGGGGAGCATTGTTTTCTTCAATACCAAATTAGGTGGAGATGCATATAGCCAGGTACTCGGAACAGCCATAGGCGCCTTGATCTTCTCGATCTTTCTTTATGTGATCAGCACCCCGCCATTGTCCCCACTGATCTGGATTGTGGGTATTATATCTGGGCTCTTCTGGTCAGTTGGTCAGAGCAATCAGCTGAAGGCTGTTCAGTACATGGGCGTCTCCCGCACCGTACCTCTATCCACGGGAATGCAGCTCATCGCAACCACTCTTGTCGGTGTAATCGTGTTTCGTGAGTGGACGAATCTAGTGACGATTCTACTCGGAACAGCTGCCATTCTGTGCATCATTCTGGGTGCAGTCTTCACAGTAATAGGCGATAAGAATGCTCCCAAGCAGGATAAAAAGTCAAAGATGAGCCGCGGGACCGTCATTTTGCTCTTGTCCACCCTCGGGTACCTTATCTATGTCAGTCTCCTGCGCTATTTCAATATCAACGGCTGGGCCGCAGTTCTTCCTCAGGGGATAGGGATAACGGTTGGAACTTTACTGTTAACGTTCAAGCATGATCCGTTTAATAAGTATATGACAAGAAATATCCTTACGGGGATATGGTGGGGAATTGGCAATTTGGGGCTGCTTTTGTCTCTCCCCCATATCGGTCAAGCCACCAGCTTCTCTCTCTCCCAGACCGGGATCATTATTTCTACTCTCGGCGGGATCTTTTTTCTGGGTGAGAAGAAGTCCAAACGGCAGATGGTCTTTGTCATTATAGGCTGCTGCTTGATCATTGCCGGAGGCGTTATGATGGGATTCACCAAAAGATAACTTTAGGAGATGCTTACATGTACAAAGATCTTGAAGGAAAGACGGTAATTATTACAGGTGCTTCAAGCGGGATTGGCAAGGCTATGGCACTGCGTTTTGGGCAGGAAAAAGCCAATGTGATCGTTAATTACCGTTCCCCCGGCGAAGAGCTGGATCAATTGATCCAGGACATTCATGAAAGCGGCGGGAAGGCGCTGCCAGTACAAGGCGACGTGACGAAAGAGGAAGATGTGAAGAAGCTTATAAGTTCCGCCGATGAGTCCTTCGGAAGTGTCGATGTCTTTATCAATAACGCAGGCGTGGAGAATGAGGTTCATTCTGAGGAATTATCATTGGAGGACTGGAACAAGGTTATTAATGTGAACTTAACCGGTGCTTTTCTTGGCAGCCGTGAAGCTATTCATTATATGCTGGAAAAGAAGATCAAAGGCTCCGTCATCAACATGTCCAGTGTACATGAGAAGATTCCTTGGCCTCATTTCGTGCACTATGCGGCTAGTAAAGGCGGGATCAAAATGTTAACCGAGACCCTTGCCCTTGAATTTGCGCCCCATGGCATTCGGGTGAACAGTATCGGCCCGGGAGCTATTAATACCCCAATCAATGCCAAGAAATTTGCTGATCCGAAGGTCAAGGAGGATGTCATCTCTATGATTCCGATCGGTTACATTGGAGAGCCCGAGGAAATTGCAGCTGTTGCCGCCTGGCTGGCCTCATCCGAAGCCAGCTACGTAACCGGGATTACGCTCTTTGCGGACGGCGGGATGACCAAGTATCCAAGCTTCCAGGGAGGACGGGGTTAACGCCTGGTCAAATTAGAAATAGGATGTCCCTACGGCCGTTCACGGCTAACGGGGCATCCTATATTTTTGCCACAAGAAAGTAACTTCTGAAGCGAAGAGCCCCCCGTTTCTCTACTTGGCGGCCGCACTATTCCTCATGGGATGCCTTCCACCACGGCTTGCGATGAACACACCGCCAAGTATGAGAATCAGGCCTGCTACCAGGCTCCAACCGATAGGCTCATTTAGCAAAGTATAGCCCCAAATCATAGCTGTCGCGGGTACCAGGTAGGTAACCGAGGTCGCGAACTCAGGGCTTCCTTTGAGCACCATATAGTTGAACAGAATATAAGCCACCCCCGACCCCAGGACACCCAGCCCCAGAAGCCCAAACAGGTTAGCCGGAACTGCAATCTTACTCAAGTTCACACTTTCTAACGTAGTCGCAAGAATGCCGCTTCCAATCATCGCCCCAAGCAGCGTTGCGAACGTTAACTGATACATGTTAAGCCCGCCTAGCAGCCTTTTGGATAATTGGGAACCTATTGCATAACAAAGTGTAGCCGCAATCATAGAACCGAAACCGAGCATGTCTACTTGAAGAAATGAACCGGGACGAATTCCGACCAGTACGACCAAGCCAACGAGGGCAACCCCCATTCCAAACCACTGAATACGCCTAAATTTCGAGCCGAAGAACACCAGCCCCACCACCATGGTCCAAATAGGTGTTGTTGCATTCAGTACTGAGGCCATGCTGCTGGCCAATCTGGTTTCACTGAAACCAATTAGCGTCCATGGTAATGCCATGTTAATCATGGCTACGATTACCGCAGGAACCCACCTTATCTTCCGCACTGCAAATGGAATGCGCATAATCAGCATATATCCAGTAATGAATAAGAATCCGAAGGTTGAGCGCAAAAATGCAATTTCCCAAGGGCCAAAATCATGAAGCAAATTTTTGATGAAAAAGAATGAGCCACCCCATATTAAACTCAGGAGGACCAGCGAAACATACAGAGATCGTGCCAAGTGATTACCTTCTTTCTTATGTACAGAACTACCCATAGAGATGTCCCTATATGTTAACCGATTTTTTAAAAGATTCACAGCAAAAAGCAGCCGACTTCAGTTGTCAGCTGCTTGTGTTCTTACGATGTATGGAAAGTTTTGACCAATGAACTCTCCGGATAGGCATGCTACAATTTGTAGCGAACTTGAATCTATGGCCAAAGCCGTTATGAATACAAGGATTCAAGTAAATAAAGGCCGAAGCTTATTACAAGCACGGGGGACCCATACACTGGGGTGAAGCCATAACAATGGCGGGGTGATTACTCTTTGACCCTAATCCGTCAGCTAACCTCGCAGGCTGTTAAAAGGAGAAATGCTCATATGAGATTCAAAAAAAGTCTAATTACCGGCGCACTCGCGCTTAGCATGGTAGTAGGTACCGGAGCAGCATCTGCATCCGCGAATACCACCACAGAAAATTACAAGGTCTGGACCTACAGCACGAACCAAAATTTCTCTTGGGAGAACTTTCTGCAGCAATTTAGGGATCTGAATCAGCAAGGAACAGCAAAAGTTCAAGCTGGAACTAGCAATCAGACTGGGTCGAACACGAAGACTAACACCAAGACCGCGCAGACTAACACGAATACCAATACGAACACAAATAAGGCTGGTACTACCCAGTCCGCTTATGCCGATCAGGTCGTATCACTGGTTAATCAGGAACGTGCCAAAGTGGGTGCGAAGCCCCTTGCCGCTGATAAAGCCTTGGCTGCTATGGCGCTGGATAAAGCTAAAGATATGTACTCCAAAGGATATTTCGACCATACTTCACCTACCTACGGTTCCCCATTTGATATGATGAATTCGTACGGTATTCATTACACTTATGCGGGAGAAAATATTGCCAAAGGTCAGAAGAACCCTGCAGAAGTCATGACAGCATGGATGAACAGCCCAGGACACAAACAAAACATTTTAAGTCCTAACTATACTAAAATCGGTGTCGCTTATTATAACGGTGAATGGGTTCAGGAATTTATTGCGAACTAATAACGCAGCTTCAAATAGATAGAGATTTACAGCAAAGAGACTATCCAGGCATGGGCATCAGGCCGGATAGTCTCTTGTTCTTTTTTCACATAACAAAGCCGCTTGAATTTATCTATAATTAAAACCTACACGCTGGGTGAAGTTCGAATGATAGCTATGGTCCTTCATGGCACGGATAACCTTTATGGAGATTACGGTGGACTCGGCCTGGTTAAGCGGTCTGAACTTCATCTCTATGAAGTCTTTGATTTCCATAAGATGCCCCTCTTTCTGAAAAGAATCCAGATAGTCAGAGATCGCCGGCAGCTTCCCCATCTCACTGAATACCTCGAGCTCTTTCCTTACCTTGTCCACTCGATCCTGAATTTCGACTGTTACATAGTATCTGTCTTTCATGCATACACCCTCCTGTCGATAGTCAGCCAATAGCAAATAAAAAAAGGATATTGCCTCAATGGACAATCATCCTTCTAGGATTGTGTCTGATAGGCAACTGGCTGGCTTAATACCTGACCCAGGTATCTTAGCCCCTATAGCTTTGCGTCACTGACTTTCATCAGCTTTGCCTGTAATTGTATAAATACACCAATGATTCGATTAAATAATACACCATTCGACATATAATGACAATATTTATTTAAATATCATTACAGTGAAAAGAAAAACCGATTAGACCTAACATGCTGCTCTAATCGGCTTTTCAATATTAAATGCTTTATTTGGTAAGGAACAGCAGAAATATACAATGAAGCTACTTTTTCTCGAATATGAGTACCGTTTTAGGATTTGCCATGTATTCTACGGAGGATTCCAAAAAGTCGGATACAAAGCGTACCGGTACAAATGTACTGTTATCATTCTTTTGTAATATTTGCTTGACCGCTTGCTCCAACTGATCGTCTTGAAAGCTTACTTCAAAGAACTGCTCCATAAATGCCTGCCCTGGCAAGCTAAAAAAATAGCGAATACCAACAACAATCCCGATAAAACCTTACTCATACCATCTCCATCCTCTCTTCTTGGTGTCTATGATAGTATACTTCAGTTAAAAGTTTCATACTCTCCGATGAAAATAAAGATTTAGACTGACCCAAATATAAACCAGCGGCAGTCTAGGACCTGAAAATAAAGTCCTAGACTGCCGCTGGTTTATTGAAATAACGAAATAACGTTCTCTGTTAGCGTAACAAGTGGTGCAAAATTATTTCATGCGATAAGACTGGCTGTTTTGATAAAGTTTATTTGATATAAGATGAGGTTCTTGTCATCTGCCGTACCGATCCAGCCAGTCGCGCTGCCACGCCTCGAAGGACTTGCCACTGGGGAGCGAGAACATCCGATCCCCGTTAATATCTACAACAGTTTCGTTGCTGCCGATCGGCTTGCCGTCAGTAAGAACCACCGAGGCGATAAATTCTCCCTGAATCGCTAGGCTTCCAATCGCCTTAAATCGTTCAACCTCTATGGTTCTGCCGAAATAATCGGCTGGATCAACGTCTTCCATCAGTCCCCATTCGACCATATCTGGCGTAAGGGTCAGCACTTTCCGATGCGACTGTCGAGAATCCTCTCTATCGCTGGATATTCCTCGAATCTTCGTTCGATGAAATGTTGAATAACCGCCCCGTAAAGGGGCGGTTTTCTTATGCTTGCATGAATGCTTCTAACGGCTC
>RCUH01001051.1_pt1 | contig 22548 bp, 23 predicted proteins | sample 2166191 | NCBI WGS metagenome assembly RCUH01 (sample SAMN09932848, study PRJNA488358) | compost metagenome | feature: garden; material: soil; isolation source: compost soil in an enriched community after 214 h of incubation | place: Germany: Experimental Botanical Garden Goettingen | collected...
CCACAAGGCCAAGAAAACCAAAGCCAAGGCTGACGAAAAGCTGGCATCGGCCACCACCGAAGCGGCACCAGCAGCAGTACCGGCACCAGCAGCAGCCAAGTAATTCCGACACCCTTTACTGACCACACATACCAAGGATCTCATCATGAAAAAAGTCATCGCCACCCTGATCGCCAGCCTGTTCGCCACCGCCGCTTTCGCCCAGGCGCCTGCCGCTCCTGCCGCCACGCCAGCGACGCCTGCCGTCGCAGCCACCCCGGCAGTCAAGGCCGAGGCACCGGCAGTCAAGGCCGAAACGCCGGCCGCCGCCGTCAAGCCGGCGGAGCACAAGAAAGCCAAGCATCACAAGGCAAAGAAAGCCGCGCCAGCCGACAAGGCAACGCCTGCGGAACCAGCAGTGCCGGCAGTACCAGCAACGCCAGCCAAGTAATCGCGGCGGCACCAAGCAAAAAGACAGGGTTTTCCCTGTCTTTTTTTTCGTCCGGTTTTCGCCCGCTTATTTAGGCATCAGCACCGAATCGATCACATTGATCACGCCATTCGACTGGTACACGTCGTAGGTGCTGATGTTGGCGCTGTTGCCGCCTTCGTCCGTCACCACGATGTTGTGCATGCCGTTCATGGCGAACATCAGCTTGCCACCGCTGGCCGTGGGCAAGGTGGCTTTACCGTCATGCATCTTGATTTCCTTGGCCAGCGCCTTGAAGTCGTATTTGCCGGGCACCACGTGGTAGGTGAGGATTTTCGTCAGGGTCGCCTTGCTTTCCGGTTTCACCAGGGTCTCGACGGTGCCGGCCGGCAGCTTGCCGAAGGCCGCATTCGTCGGCGCGAACACGGTGAACGGCCCCTTGCCTTTCAGGGTGTCGACCAAGCCGGCCGCCTTGACGGCGGCGACCAGGGTCGTGTGGTCGGCCGAATTGACGGCGTTGTCGACGATGTCCTTGGATGGATACATACTCTGGCCACCGACCATGGTCGTCATGTCGGCGGCAAACGGGGCGCTGGCGGCCAGCATGGAAGTGATGAACAGTGCTGCGGGAACGAAGGTGCGCATGATGGTATCTCCTGGATGACTACGTTTGCGTGATTGCAGGAGTATTTACGCGGTGGGTCGAGGATTGGATTCAATTTATTTTTTGGTCTGACCTGGGTTGGAGGCGCGGGTGGTGTCGGCTTACGCGCTATGCGCTAAGCCGACCTACCGCGCTGCATGCCAAGCCGACCTACGCAAGCATAAAAAAACGGCGCCGTGCAAAGCACGACGCCGTTTTCGGCAGGCTTATCGCCGCGGACCGGAAACTAGTTGGCCGCGACCTGCGGCTCCGTCTCGCCCCAGCCGCCGCCCAGGGAGCGGATCAGCGCCACCGTGGTGACGGCGCGGTTGCCGCGCAATTGCACGGCGTTGCGCTCGATGGCCGCCAGGTTGCGCTGCGCGTCGAGCAGATCCAGGTAGCTGGAACGGCCAGCGTCGTACAGCTTTTGCGCCAGGTCGGCCGAGCGGCGCGCCGAGACGACGGCTTCGTCGATCTGCTGCGTCTGGCCCGACAGGATGCGCAGGCCGGCCAGGTTGTCTTCCACCTCGGCGAAGGCCACCAGCACGCTCTGGCGATACGTCGCCACCGACTCTTCCAGCTGCGCTTCGCTGCGGCTCACGGCAGCTTTATTACGGCCACCGTCGATGATCGGCATCGACATCAGGGCGCCCAGCAGCCAGGAGCGGCTGCTCCACTTGAAGATGTCCGAGAAGGTATCGGACGCGCCGCCGCCGGAGGCGTTCAAGGTCAAGGCCGGGAACATGGCCGATTTCGCCACGCCGATGCGCGCATTCGACGCTTCCATGGTGCGCTGCGCCGACGCGATGTCGGGACGGCGTTCCAGCAAAGACGATGGCATGCCGGCCGGGATCACGGGCAGGAAGCCGCTATCCTGCAGCGGGTTGACGGTCGCCGTGAAGCTGGCGGCAGGTTTACCCAGCAGGACGGCCAGCGCATGTTCGCTGGTGGCGCGCTGGCGCTGCAGGCCGATGGCTTCGGCACGCACGGTCGACAGCTCCGTGCGGGCACGCGACAGGTCGAACTCGCCGATATCGCCCAGGTCGTAGCGGCGCTGGTTCACATGCACGCTTTCTTCGCGCAGGCGCACCGTCTGTTCCAGAGTCGCCAGTTCGGCGTCCGTGGCGCGCAGCTGGAAGTACGTCTGCGCCACGTCGGCCTGCAAGGACAGCAGCACCGAGCGGTACGTCGCTTCCACGGCCAGCGCGTCGCTGCGCGAGGCGCTGACGTTGGACGCCACGCGGCCGAACAGATCGACTTCGTAGCTGGCCGTCAGGTTCGCCTGGTAGACATTCGTGGCCGCCACCGGCGCGCCGTTCGGCAAGCCGAGCGACACGGCGGAAGCGCGGTTGCGCTGGCCGCCCACGTTCATGCCCACTTGCGGGATGCGGTCCGCTTCGGCGATGCCGGCAATCGCCCTCGCCTGCTTGACGCGGGCGGCGGCGATGGCCAGGTTGGCATTCGCTTGCGTGGCTTCGTTGATCAGGCCAGTCAAAGCCGGATCATTGAACGCCAGCCACCACTCGCCGCGCGCCTGGCGCTCGGCGGGCACGCCTTGCTTCCAGCGCGTACCGTCGGCCGCCGTCTGCACGGCGGGCAAGGTTTGCGCTTCCTTGAACGCGGCCGGCGTCTCGATCTGCGGCTGCTTGAACTCGGGCGCCGCGCAGGCGGCCAGCAGGACTGCGGCGGCCATGGCGGTCAGCACGGGCTTGACGCGCCAGATGATTTCCTTGGTTTTCAATATATATCTCCTTCCAGGTCCAGCGCTGGCGCGGCGACAGGCTTGGCGGCAACGGCGGCTGGTTTTTTCTCAAAACGCTGCGCCAGGGTGCGCAGCAATACATAGAACACAGGCGTCAGGAACAGGCCGAAGAAGGTCACGCCCAGCATGCCGGCGAAGACCGCCACACCCATGGCATGGCGCATTTCCGAACCGGCGCCGTTCGAGAACACCAGGGGCACCACGCCCATGATGAAGGCGATCGACGTCATCAGAATCGGACGCAGACGCAGGCGGCAAGCTTCCAGCGCCGCTTGCACGACGGTACGGCCATGCTCTTCCAGTTCGCGGGCAAATTCCACGATCAGAATCGCATTCTTCGACGCCAGCCCCACCAGCACGAACAGCGCGATCTGGGTAAACACGTTGTTGTCGCCACCGGTCAGTTTCACGCCCAGCAGTGCGCAGAGGATCGACATCGGCACGATCAGGATCACGGCCAGCGGCAATGTCCAGCTTTCGTACTGGGCGGCCAGCACCAGGAACACCAGCAGCACGCACAGCGGGAACACATAGATCATCGTATTGCCGGACAAGATGTCCTGGTAGGTCAGCTCCGTCCATTCATACGAAATCCCCTGCGGCAGCACTTCCTTGGCGATGCGTTCCAGCGCGGCTTGCGCCTGGCCGCTCGATACGCCAGGGGCTGCGCCGCCATTGAAGTCGGCTGCTGCATACGCGTTGTAGCGCTGCACGCGGTCCGGGCCATAGCTGTCCTTGACGCGCATCAGGGACGACAGCGGGATCATCTCGCCCTTGTCGTTGCGTACCTTCAGCTGCGCGATATCCTGCGCATGCGAACGGAACGCCGCATCGGCCTGCACGCGCACCTGGTAGGTGCGGCCAAACTGATTGAAGTCGTTGACGTACAGCGAACCGAGGTTGATCTGCAAGGTCTGGTAAATCGTTTGCAGCTGCACGCCCATCTGCTTGGCTTTTACGCGGTCGACGTCGGCGAACAGCTGCGGCACGTTGATCTGGTAGCCCGAGAACACGCCCGCCAGTTCCGGCGTCTGGTACGCTTTCGCGGCCAGCGACTGGGTGGCGTTGTACAGCGCGTCGTAACCGAGATTGCCGCGGTCTTCGATCATCATCTTGAAGCCGCCGATGGTGCCGAGGCCGTTGACCGGCGGTGGCGGGAAGACCATGATGAAGGCGTCCTGGATACCGCCCAGGCGCTTGTTGATCTCGGCCGCGATGGCGCCGCCCGACAATTCCTTGCTGGTGCGCTCGTCGAACGGTTTCAGGGTGGCGAACACGATACCGGCGTTCGGCGCATTGGTGAAATCGTTGATCGACAGGCCGGGGAAGGCGATGGTCGATTCGACGCCAGGCACCGACTTGATGACGTCGGACATGCGGCGCACGACATCTTCCGTGCGGTCCAGCGACGCGGCGTCAGGCAATTGCGCAAAGCCCACCAGGTATTGCTTGTCCTGCGCTGGCACGAAGCCGGCCGGCACGGACTTGAAGGTGAAGATGGCGGCAATGACCAGCAGCGCATACACGCCCAGTGAAGCGCTCTTGCGGCCCAACACGCCTTTTACGCCCGCTTCATAGCGGTGCGAAGCGCGGCCGAAGAAGCGGTTGAACCAAGCGAAGAAACGGCCGAAAACCATGTCCATGCCGCGCGTCAGCGCATCTTTCGGCGCATCGTGCGGTTTGAGCAGCGCGGCCGACAGGGCTGGCGCCAGGGTCAGCGAGCTGAAAGCGGAGATCACGGTCGAAATGGCGATGGTCAGCGCGAACTGGCGATAGAACTCGCCCGACAAACCAGGCACGAAGGCGATCGGCACGAACACGGCGCACAGTACCAGGGCGATGGCGACGATAGGACCGCTGACCTCTTTCATGGCCTGGATGGTGGCGTCGCGCGGCGACAAGCCCTCTTCGATATTGCGCTCGACGTTTTCCACCACCACGATGGCGTCATCGACGACGATACCGATGGCCAGCACGAGGCCGAACAGCGACAGCGTGTTGATCGAGAAGCCAAAGCCCAGCATCACGGCAAAGGTGCCGACGATGGAGACGGGAACGGCCAGCAGCGGAATGATCGATGCGCGCCAGGTTTGCAGGAAGATGATCACCACCAGCACCACCAGGGCGATGGCTTCGAGCAGCGTATGGATCACGGCTTCGATGGACGAACGCACGAACTGCGTCGGGTCGTACTCGATCCGGTATTCCACGCCTTGCGGGAAGTCTTTTTTCAGTTCGTCCATCTTGGAGCGCACGTCGGAAGACAGTTGCAGCGCGTTGGCGTTCGGTGCTTCGAAAATACCCATGCCGACGGCCGGATTATTGTTCAGCAGCGAACGCAGCGAGTAGCTGTTGGCGCCCATTTCCACGCGTGCCACGTCCTTCAGGTGCGTCACGGCGCCGTCGGCATTCGTGCGCACGATGATGGCGCCAAATTCCTCGGGCGTCTGCAGACGGCCCTGAGTGTTGACGGTCAGCTGGAAGTCCGAGTTCTTCGCTGGCGAGGCGCCGATCACGCCGGCAGCCACCTGCACGTTCTGCTCGCGAATCGCGTCGACGACATCATTGGCCGTCATGCCGCGCGCCGCTACCTTTTGCGGGTCGAGCCAGATGCGCATGGCGTAGTCGCCGGCGCCGAAGATCTGGATGTCGCCCATGCCGGGCAGACGGGCCAGTTGATCCTTGACGTTCAGCACCGCGTAGTTACGCAGGTACATATCGTCATAGCGCTTGTTTGGCGAGACCAGATGCACCACCATGGTCAGGTTGGGCGAGGACTTGACGGTCGTCACGCCGATCTGGCGCACTTCCTCGGGCAGGCGCGGCAAGGCGCGCTGCACGCGGTTCTGCACCTGCGTTTCGGCCTGCTCGACGTTGGTGCCGATCTTGAAGGTCACGGTCAGCATCATCGCGCCATCGGACGTGTTTTGCGAGGACATGTAGAGCATGTTCTCGACGCCGTTGATCTGCTCTTCGAGCGGCGCGGCCACGGTTTCGGCGATCACTTTCGGGTTGGCGCCAGGGTACTGGGCGCGCACCACCACGGATGGCGGCACGACGTCGGGATATTCGGAGATGGGCAGGCCGAAAATCGACAGCAGCCCGGCCACGAATATGACGATCGACAGCACCGCCGCGAAAATCGGCTTGTCGATGAAAAAGCGGGAAAAGTTCATGTTTATTCCTTGGAAGTCGATGCTGCTTTCGCGGCGATCTTGGCATCTTTTGCTTCAGGTTTTGCGGGAGCGGCAGGCGCGGTCGGATCGAAATCCATCGCCACCATCTGCGGCGTCACCGGGGCGCCCGGGCGCACGCGCTGCAAACCGTTGACGACGATTTTCTCGCCCGCTTTCAAGCCTTCGCGCACCACGCGCAAGCCGTCCGAAGTCGGGCCCAGCTTGACGGCGCGGTATTCGGCCTTGTTGTCGGCGCCCACCACGTAGACGTATTTGCGGCTTTGGTCCGTGCCGACGGCGCGGTCGCTGATCAACAGCGCCGTGCTTTGCGCCTGCGGGCCGTTGCCGCCATCGAGCTGGATGCGCGCGAACAGGCCAGGCACCAGCTGGCGCTCGGCGTTGGCGAAGGTGGCGCGCATGCGCACGCTGCCCGTGGCCGGGTCGAGCTGGTTGTCGACGAATTCCAGCTTGCCTTCATGCGGGAAGCCCGTTTCGTTGGCCAGGCCGACCTTGACGGTGACGGGCGTGCCCTTTTGCGCCGTGCCGGCCACGCGCAGGTAGGTATCTTCATCGCCGTCGAAGCTGGCGTAGATGCGGTCCGTCGACACCACAGAGGTGAGGATGGCGGAAGCGTCGATCAGGTTGCCGACGGTGATTTCCGCCTTGCTGACGCGGCCGCTGATCGGCGCCTGCACCTGCGTGTACGACAGGTTCAGTTTCGCCGCTTCATACGCGGCTTGCGCCGAACGGACATTCGCGTCCAGCTCTTTCAGGCCCGACGCTTTTTCATCGAATTCGCGCTGGGCGATGGCTTTTTCAGCCAGCAGCTTTTCAGCGCGCGACAGTTCCAGCTTGGCCAGTTCCGCCTTGGCGCGGGCCGAGGCGGCAGTGCCTTCGGCGCGCGACACTTCGGCCTGGAATGGGCGCGGATCGATGACGAACAGCACATCGCCCTTTTTCACTTCGCTGCCCGGCTTGAAATTGACGGCCGTGATGAAACCGCCGACTCTCGAACGGATTTCCACGCGCTCGATCGCTTCCAGGCGGCCCGAGAATTCCTGCGTTTCCGTGATCTGTTTTTCAACGACGGCGGCGGCCGAGATGGGTGGGCCGCCGGCCGCTGGCGCGTCGGGCACCTTGCTATTGGCCGAATCGCAGCCGGCCAGGCTCACGGCCACCAGTCCTGCCAGCGCGAGCGAGGCAGCCAGAGGCTTCAGCAGAGTGGAAAATTGTTGAACGTTTTTCATTTTATTTCCCTGTTTTATGAAAATTTCTAATGGTATGGGCGGCAGGAAGCAACCCAGCTAAAAAGAGTGAATGGTGGTGCCATGGCGCCCGACGGCGCTCGATCAAAGGTAAACAGGCCGCCAGCTGCTTAAAAGCGGACGGGGACGACAAAGCTGGCTGTGCGAACGCACAACTCAGGCAAGATGGGAACTACACTGCATAGTGTAGCAACCGAAACTTAAAAAGTAAACTGATTAGTGTAATTATTTTGCGGTGCCGCGGATGGCGGCGTCATGACTCGGGCTCCTGCCCCAGTCCAGCGACAAAGCTGGCGATTTCACTCAATACCTGCACCTTGCAGGCGCACTCATTGCGGGCGCCGGCATCTTGCAGCGGCGCGGCGGCCATGCGCCGCACGGTGGTCTTGATGCCGCAGGCAATCAATTTGCTGCCGTATTGTTCAGCCTCGTCGCGCAATGGGTCGTCTTCGCTGGAGAGGATGAGTGCTGGCGGCAGATTCTTCAGGCGGCTCGACTGCAATGGCGACGCGTACGGATGGGTACGGTCAGCGGCATTCGGCAGGTAGCCACGGTAGGCGGCGGCGCATTGATCGGCCACTTCCGCCAGGTCAGGGCACGTCGGCAAGTGGCGCATCGAACAGGTCGACAGGCCGGGATCGAGCATGGGCATGATCAGCACCTGGCCCGCGAGGGGCGGTCCGCCCCGGTCGCGCGACATCATGGCGCACACGGCGGCCAGATTGGCGCCCGCCTCGATACCCGACACCAGCATCTGCTTGCCAGTCCAGCCCAGCTTGGACTTGTTCTTTTTTGCCCACAGCAGCACGGCGTGCGCATCTTCCACGGCGGCGGGGAATGGCCGCACCTTCGCCAGCGTATAGTTCGCGGCCAGCACCACATGGTCGGGATTGCTCAGCACGAGGCAGCGCAGGAAGTCGTCCGCATCGTCCAGGTCGCCGTCGACAAAGCCGCCGCCATGGAAGAAAACGATCAGGCTGGCCTGCTTGGCGCCCGGCACGCCGGCCGTGTAGACGCGCGCGCCGAGCGCATCCTGCGCGCCCTGGACCTGGATGTCGCGTATCTTCAGCGCCTGGCCAGGAGCCAGTTCAGCCACGGTGCCGGCAACGCTCATTGCGCCACCACCGGCTGCACCGCAGCATCAAGTACCGTGTCGTTCAGGCACAACAGGGCGACGCCGCCCACTTCATGGGTCAGGGCGCTATAAGCACTGGCTTCGCTTTGCGCCGCCAGTGAATACGCATCCGTCGATACCATCGCGGCCAGAGCGAGCGCAACCGCAACCAAGGCGGGTACTGCAAAGTGTCCATTCCGATAAGCCATGATGTTTCTCCTGTTGTACTTCCTGCGGCATCACATTTATGCTGCAGTACAACAACTATAGACTTGATCTACAATCTGATAAAGAGTGCAATGACGAATTGATTGTTCAGGATTCTGAATAATCAAGCCTAAAGTGACAGGAATTCAAGTGAACAAGCTGCAAGCAATGGAAGTTTTCATCCAAGTCGTCGATGCGGGCGGCTTTACGCGCGCGGCGGAAAACATGCAGCTGCCGAAAGCCACCGTGTCCACCCTGATCCAGTCGCTGGAAGCGAGCCTGTCGGTCAAGTTGCTCAACCGCACCACGCGCCACGTCAGCATCACGTCAGACGGGGCCGCCTATTACGAACGCTGCGTGCGCATCCTATCGGACGTGCGCGAGGCCGAGGAATCGCTGTCGCGCACGCGATTGAGCCCCAGCGGGCGGCTGCGCGTGGACGCGCCCACGGCCCTGGCCAGCGAACTGATCATCCCTGCCCTGCCCGATTTCTTTGCCCGCTACCCGGACATCTCGCTGGAACTCGGTTGCAGCGACCGCCCCGTCGACCTCATCGAAGAAGGCGTCGACTGCGCCGTGCGCGGCGGCGAACTGGGCGACCTGAACCTGATCGCGCGCCGGGTCGGCGTGCTGCACTTCATGACGTGCGCCTCGCCCGGCTACCTGGCGCACCACGGCACGCCGCTGCATCCAAACGACCTGCCCCGCCACCGGGGCGTGAATTTTTTCTCCGCCAAGACGGGCAAAACGTTTGACTGGGATTTCACGCGTGCCGGCGAACGCATCCAGATCGCCATGCCCAGCCATATCGCCCTGAACGACTCGAACGCCTACACGGCCGCGGGCCTGGCGGGCCTGGGCATCGTGCAAATGACGCATTTCATGCTTGCCCCATTGATAGAACAGGGCAAAATGGTGGAATTGCTCAATGAATGGGAATCCGACCCGCTGCCCATCCACGTGATCTATCCGCCCAACCGCCATCTGTCCGCCAAGGTGCGCGTGTTTGTCGAATGGGTCGCCGACATGTTTACCAACCACCCGGCCACGCAGCTCAAGAGCAGGAATGCCAGCCCGAGCCCGCGCGCCACCCTGACCGAGGCCCAGCCATGACCGCAGCAAGCACATCGCCCCACCGCATCGTCTTCCTCGACCGCGACAGCCTGATCGCCACCGTGCGCCCGCCCGCCTTCGCGCACAGCTGGGAAGAGCATGCGCACACCAGGGGCAGCGAACAGACGGTGTCGCGCCTGCAAGGCGCCACGATCGCCATCACGAACAAAGTGCCGCTGCGCGCGGCCGAGCTGGCGCAGCTGCCGGACCTGAAAATGATCGCCGTGGCCGCCACCGGCACGGATATCATCGACCTGCTCGCCTGCCGCGAGCGAGGCATCGTCGTGGCGAATATCCGCGACTATGCACGCGCCACCGTGCCCGAACACACCTTGGCACTGATGCTGGCCCTGCGCCGCCAGCTGGTGGCCTACCGCGCGGACGTGGAAGCGGGCCTGTGGCAGGCATCGGACCGCTTCTGCCTGTTCGGCCACCCGATCCGCGACCTGGCGGGCAGCCGTTTGGGTTTGCTCGGCTACGGCGCGCTGGGCAAGTCCGTCGCGCAGCTGGGGCGCGCCTTCGGCATGCAAGTCATCGTGCATAACCGCTCGCCCATCGAGGACGACGGCGTGACGCAAGTGAGCTTCGATGACTTGCTGGCCACGTCCGACGTGCTGAGCCTGCACCTGCCTTTGACGGACAAGACGCGCAACATCATCGGCGCGCAAGAACTGGCGCGCATGCAGCCGACGTCGCTGTTGATCAACACGGCGCGGGGCGGCCTCGTCGATGAAGCGGCGCTGGCTGAAGCATTGAAAAGCGGCGTGATCGCCGGCGCCGGTTTCGACGTGTTATCGAAGGAGCCGCCGCTGCCCGACAACCCGTTGTTGAATTTGCGCTTGCCCAACTTCATCCTCACGCCGCACACGGCCTGGGCCAGTGGCGAAGCCATGCAAAAGCTGGCGGACATCCTGATCGGCAACGTGGAAGCGTTCGAACGGGGTGCACCGACAAACGTGGTGGCATGAGCGTATTGCACGAACTCGATGAACTGCTGTGCGGCGATGACGAGGAATACGACCGCCTCGACCTGTTTCATGAAGCGGACGAGCTGATCGGGCAACTGCGGGTGGCCGACGTGCCCGCACTGCTGGCCCTGTGGCAGGCCCGCAGCCTGTGCTGGCGACAGCGCTACACGCAAGCGAGCGGCTCCATCGACGGCGCCGTGCTGCGCGCCCTGCTGGCCGGTTTGCTGCAGGTCAAAGAGGCCCCACACGGCGTGTTCGAACTGATGAACCGCCTGCCTGCGACAGCCGACGCCTCCCCGCTCAGCGACGCCCTGCTCGATTATGCGGAGCAAGCCTGGCATGCGAACCCGGCACGGCACCGGCAAATCCAGATCAGCTGCTGGAGTTGCGGGCTGTCGGGCCGGCTATTGAAGCGGCTGGGGTTTTCCGCGTGGAAGGAAGCTGGACTGTAGTTCTTACGATGCGGCCGGCTTCTCGAAGGAAAACCCCGGCGCATACGCGTGATAGCCATCGAAATCGCCCTTGCCGATGCTGGCTCCCTGGCTGCGGGCAATCGCATACGCCATGCTGAAGTGAAAATAGAAATTCGGCAGGATATACAAATTGAGGTATTCGTCGGCCGGCAGCGCGATGTCGGCAAAGCCGGCGCGGTCACGGCATATCCGGTCAGGCGGCCCGTCAAAACGTTCCGCCGGAATGTCCTTGAGGTAGCGCATGGTCTGTGCGATCTGCTCCTGCAGGCTGGCGGCGGCGCTGAAATCGGCCACGACCAGGCCCGCCAGCGGGCAGCAGCCGCGCAGGGAAAAACTCACGGCCGCGCGCACTTGCTGGGCAAACGGCAGCATGTCCGGGTGCAAACGCGCCGCCAGCATCGACGGCGCGGTGCCGGTCTTGTCGAGCATGGCGGAAAGCTGCGCCAGCGAGCGGCAAAATACGGTGACGGGGTGGCTGTTCATCATTTCCTTGTGCAAGATTCAATATGACAAGAGTGTGCCACAGGCAGCCGCGTCCCCGTCACATTAACGCCGGTGCTTGCTGAAAAATTCCCAGATGACGTCATTCGCATCGACGGCGCGCGTGGTCTTGCCGATGGGCAGGCCGATATTGAACGCATCGGCGCCCGGCCACGTGTGGCCGCCATCCTTGACGGTGAGCAAGGCAACGCTGGCGCCGCCGTCATCGCCACTCTGCTCCAGCCAGCGCACTTGCGTCGTATCGCCGGCAGGGCCAGGAATCAGGCGCGGCTGCGGCGTGGCGCCTTCGATGCCGTTGTGCTTGCGCCAGTAATCGAAGGTGCCCTGCGCCGACAGATAGCCGTTGGCCTTGCCTTCGTGCAGCACGACCTTGTCGGCCGTCCCCTGTATCAACAACATGCCGACCTTGCCGCGCTGTTGATGGTGCTGCACCACGGGTTCCGGCATCGGCGCGCCCACCGAGGCGACGGCGGCGAACTGCTGCGGCAGCTCGGCCGCCAGGCGCAGGGCAAAGAAACCGCCACGCGACAGGCCCGTCGCATAGATCCGTTTGTCATCGATACGGTAATCCTGCTTGAGTTTGCTCAGCATGGCTTGCGTGAAACCGACGTCATCCGTGCCCGTCAGGTAATCCATGCCGAAGCCCACGTTCCAGTCCTGCTTGATGCCTTGCGGATACACAACGATGAATTGGTGCCGATCCGCAGTCCTGTTCATTTGCGTGTACAGCATTTGTTCCGCCATGCTCATGCCGCCGCCATGGAAATTGAAGACGACGGGAAAGGCTTGCTGCGGCGCGCTTTGGTAAGACGGCGGCGTGTAGACGATGTAGCGGCGCTTGTCTTCCTTGTGGACGAGGCTGCTCACCTGGGCCAGCGCGGATGTGCACAAACAGGTCAGGGTCAACAGGCTGATGGCGATTTTCATGGGCTTCCCTTCAAGTCAAAGAGCAGCCAGCATAAGCAGGAGCAGGTGAAATCGTGGTGAAATCCGCCGACTTTATGGCGCTGCGGCAGGAACGATCGCGACACGGTACTGCGTCGCGCCTGGGTGGAAAGCAATGTCCCAGCGCATCGCTTGCGCCAGGCGCAGCAGCAGATTCTGGCCATGCGCGAAACCGTGGACGCGCCGTGGCTGCCCCGCCTGCACGGTATTGATGATGTTCAGGTGGCCTTGCGCAAACGCAATGCTGATGCGGCAATCGGGGCCGCCATGAAACAGCGCATTCGCCAGGCAATTATTGATGAGCAACATGACCAGCTGCGCGTTGCCGGCCACGTCCAGCCGCTCGGGCAAGTCCAGGGTCAGCAGGCTGGCGTCCCACGGATGTTCGTCGAGCAGACGCAGCAGGCATTGCTCCATGCAGCCGCGCAACTCCACCACGTCGCCGGGCAGTTGCTCTGCCCGTGCCAGCGCGAACAGCACGTCGATGGTAGCGCGCATCTCGTCCGAGGATTGCCGCAGCTGCGCCTGCTCTTGCCTGCCCAGAGGCCGCGCCTCGGCCAGTGCCAGCGTGTTGTGCATCAAGGTCAGCGGCGTGCGCAGTTCATGGCTGACGTCGCGGGCGAAGGCCTGTTCGCGCTGCAACACCGCCTGCAGTTCGGCAAACGTGGTTTCCAGGCGGCGCGCCAGGAAACCGATTTCGTCGGGGCGGTAACGCTCGCTGAAATGGACGGCGCTGCCGGGCGCCAGCTGGCGCGCTTCCTGGGCCAGGCGCTGCAGGGGCAGCACGAGGCGCCGCGCCAGCCAGTACGCCAGCAGCAAGGCCAGCGCGATCAGCGCCAGCGCCACGCCCAGCACGACACCGCCCACCTCTTGCGCCAGGCGCTGCACCACCAGCACAGGTGCCACGTCGGCCAGCAGATAGCTGCGCTGCGGCTGGCCAGCGGCGACGAGGTCCAGCGCCAGCACGTGATAATGCTGGCCCGTGGTGGTAAACACTTCCCCGCGCGGGGCTGACGGTGACACTTGCTCGCGCACCACTTGAGGCAGATCATGGTAGTTGACGTAAGTCTTGATGAGGTCGTTACCGGAAGGCGTAAGCTCACCGTGCTGGCGCAAATGCTGGCTGACCACCGCCGCTTCGCGTTCGAGCAGACGCTGCACCAGCATGTCTTCCGTCACGTAGGCGATCACCAGCGCCAGGCCCGTGTAGCACAGGCACAGCAAGACAGTAAAGCCGGCCAGTGCAGCGAACAGGCGCTGCCGGATCGACTTGCTCATGGAAACGCCGCAGTGTCGAAGGCAAGGCGGTAGCCCAGCTGCGGTATGGTCACCAGCATGCCCGCGCCGCCGGCCAGCTCCAGCTGCTTGCGCAGCGCGTAGATGTGCGATTTGAGCGCATCGCTGTCGGGCGGCTGGCTGCCCCACAGATGCTGCAGCAAGGCCGAACGCGACACGGCATGCGGATGCTCGCGGCACAGCAGCAGCAATATCTTGAAACCCGTCTGCGTCAAAGGCAGCGCCACGTCACCGAGCAGGGCGCGTCCTTCGCGCGTCTGCAAGGTGAAGGGGCCCACGCGCATTTCCTGGTGCACGTGCAGCTGGTGCCGGCGCGCCAGCGCTTCGCAGCGCAAGGCCACTTCGCGCAAGTCGAACGGTTTGCTCAGGTAATCGTCGGCGCCGTCGCGAAAGCCGCGTGCCTTGTCTTCATACGCATCGCGCGCCGTCAGCATCAAGATCGGCACATTGCTGGGAGCGCCCGCCTTGATGGCGCGGCACACTTGCAAGCCATCGATGTCGGGCAGGTTCAGGTCCAGCAGCACCACGTCATAGTTGTTGCGCGTGGCCAATTGCACGGCCAGCGCCCCCGTGCCCGCATGGTCGGTCTGCCAGCCCAGGCCGTCGAGGAAGTCGAGTACCTGGCGCGCGATGGCCAGGTGGTCTTCCACCAGCAATATGCTCAAGGGCAAGCGATTCATGGAGTGCCGGCAATGCGCGCATACAGCCAGAAGTTGCCGGACCTACCGCGAATTTGCCGGTAGCAGCGCAGATAGCCTTCGCGCTCGAAACCGCAGCGTTCCAGTACGCGGATCGAACGTTCATTGCTCTCCAGCACAGTTGCCTGGATGCGCAGGAAGCCCAGGCGCTGGAAGCCCCAGTCCATGACCGACGCGGCGATGGACGTGGCCACGCCCTGCCCCCATACGGCAGGAGACAGATCGTAGGCAATCTCCGCCGTGCGGTGCTGCGGGGAAATGGCATTGAAGCCGATGGTGCCCACCAGCTGGCCGCTCTCGCGCAGCACGATGGCCAGGCGGATGGACGACGCTGGTTGGGCCGATGCATAGTCATCGAAATTGGCCTGCAGATCGTCGACGCAACGCAAGTCCCAGCTCGTATGTTCCACGACAACAGGATCGGCCAGGTAGGCATACCAGGCGGGCGCGTCGCTGCGTTCCAGGTGGCGCAACGTCACCAGGGCATGATCCGAACTGGGTAAATCGACAGCTTTCATTGCTTGGCATCCTCCTCAGGCTAGCGGGCAATCGGCGGCCAGCCAGGATGTAAAATCATTGGCGGCCACCTCAAAATCATCGCGTTGCATCGAGCCATGCCCGACCAGATACACGGTGCGGTCGCCGCCATCGAGGGCCAGCATGACGGCGCGCCCGCCGCTGTCGTCGCCGATGGTGATGTAGCCTGGGCAGGATTGCTGCGTGTCATATGTTTCGTTACGCTCAACCAAACTTTCTGCGCCATACAGCAATACCTGTTCACCGCGCATGCCCTCCTCCCAGTCCCGGAGAAAGTGCAGGTAGTACGCCGGCAAGGCATGGCCCAGCCAGCGCTCCATCGCTTCGATTTCCTGCTGGCTCACGCGGTGCCCTTGCGCCGCGCTTCCCACTCGCGCCGCAGCAAGCCGTACAGGGCGGAATCGCTGACGTGGCCACCGACGATCCAGCGTTCGCGCAAAAAACCTTCCCTGTTGAAACCCTGGCGCTCGAGGGCGCTGGCCGAGCCCGCATTGAGCGGGTCGATATCGGCTTCCAGGCGGTTCAGGTCGCGCTCGATGAACGCATATTCCAGCAGCGCCGACAAGGCTTCGTGCATATAGCCACGACCCCAGTGCGGACGCGCCAGCGCGTAGCCGATCTCGGCGCGGCGGTTCTGGCGGTGCACGGAAAACAGCGTGCAGCTGCCCAGGTATTCACCCGTCTCCTGCAATTCGATGGCGAAGCGGAAGAATTCTTCGTTGTCGAAGGCGGCGCCGTCCTCGGCGATCTGGCGCGCCGCGCGGCCCGCATCGTCCCAGGGCGGTTCGCTGAAATAGCGCATCACTTCAGGGTCGGAATGCATGGCGAACAGGGCCGCCTCATCGGATGGCTGCGGCTTGCGCAGGATCAGGCGTTCAGTGGTGATGGTTTTCGTGTAGGCCATGCGACTCCAATCAAAGGTTCAAAGGGGCAATGCTTATTATTCCATGCAACTATAACGAAGTGGCAATTTTGTGACGGTGCTTTTAATGTAGTATGGCAATATTTCCACCATATCATTGATGCAACTTCATGATCCGCTTATGCCCGCAGTAAAAGAAGCAGCACATACCGACGCCGTCCCGGCGCAGCCCGAAGTCTTGAGCAAGCACAAGCGGCCGGTCATCGTCTGGGCCAGCATCGCCTTCTTTTGCATGTGCGCCATGCTGCTTGGCATGACCATCTGGATCGTCTGGTCTTCGCGCGAAGTACGCTTGCACGAAGCGAAGGCGACGACGGAACACATGGCGCGCACCCTGGCGACCCAAGCGTACATGGAACTGGAAGTCGCCGATGTGATGCTGGAAGATATCGTCGAGCACATCCGCAACGAAGGCAATAATGACGCGACCGGCGAGCGGCTGCAATCGCATCTGCAGCAGTTGTCGAAAAATATCGTGGAAATTGCCGGCGTCTTCATTTTTGACAGCCGCGGAGACTGGCTGGCCAGCTCGTCCGGCGCCGGGCAAGACGGCAACAATGCGGACCGCGACTATTTTACTTATCACAAGATGCATGCGCAGCTGGGCAGCCGCATCAGCGCGCCCGTGCGCAGCAAATCCAGCGGGCAATGGGTCTTGCCCGTGTCGCGCCGGGTGGAATTGGCGGACGGCTCCTTTGCGGGCGTGGTGCTGGTCACCCTGGGGCTCGCCTCCTTCGAACGCATCTACGATAGCCTCAACCTTGGCAATACGGGCACGGCCTTCTTTGCGCTCGATGACGGCACCTTGATCTACCGCCGGCCATTCCAGCCCGGTGTCATCGGCATGGATATTTCGTCGGGTGCGGTCCTGCGCGCCTACCGCGAAAAAGGGCCTGTCGGCACGGCCATGATGACGGCGAAGGTGGACGAAATCGAACGGCTGTACAGCTATCGCCACCTGCAGCGCTTTCCCGTCATCGTGGCGGCGGGGCTATCGGAGGAAGATATTTTCGCCGAGTGGCAACGCTTGAGCATGCAAATCGTGCTGGCGTCGCTGGCGGCAGGCGCGGCGCTGATCTACCTGTTCCGCAAGCTGATGCGGCAGATTGCCGTACGCGACCGTATCGAAGCCAGCCTGCGCGTGGCCACGACGGAGTTGCAGCACGCGAATGCGGACCTGGCGGCGCGGGCATCGCAGGATGGCTTGACGGGGCTGGCCAACCGCCGCTGTTTCGACGAGACCTTGGCGCATGAACTCAAGCGCGCCCAGCGCAGCGGGCACGCGGTATCGCTGATCATGCTCGACGTGGATTTCTTCAAGAAATTCAACGACCAGTATGGCCACGTGGCGGGCGACGAGTGCCTGCAGGCAGTTGCTGGCGCTGTGGCGCGCAGCGTCGGCCGGGCCGAAGACCTGGCGGCCCGTTACGGCGGCGAAGAGTTCGCCGTCATCATGCCCGGCACGGGCGCGGCGGGCGCCCTGGAAGTCGCGCAAGCCATCCGGGCGGCCGTGGAAGGCTTGCAGATTCCCCACGCGGCCAGCGCGAACGGCGTCGTGACCGTCAGCCTGGGGGCGGCCACGCTCCAGCCCGGCCAAGACCGCCCCACGGATAGCAGCGAGCTGATACGCGAGGCCGACGCCTTGCTGTACCAGTCGAAAAACACGGGCCGCAACCGCGTCAGCGGCGGCGTACCAGCAGCATGAGGCCGCTTATGTCCGGGAAAAGAATCGCTCTCACCATGCCGCTGTCCCTCATCGCACTGGCCGTCTGGCTGGGCTTGAGCATGGGCGGCCGCTGGCTGGAAGCCGCCGGCTATGCCTTGCCGGGCGCGGCCGTCACGGGCCGTATCGGCCTGTCATGGGCGCTGGCCGCACTGTTCGCGCTGGCGCTGCTGATGGCGTCAAACCAGCGCCGCGAAGCGGGCCTGTGCGCGCCGCAGCCGTGGAAAACGCTGTGGCTCGTCTGGCCGCCCCTGCTGTATGCGCTGCTGATGCTGTTGCTGGCCTGGGCCGGCGGCTGGCCGCAGCCGCGCGTGCTGCTGATCGTCGCGTGCAATGCGGCGCTGGTGGCCATCTCGGAAGAACTGATGTTCCGCGCCATCTTGTTGCAGGGCATGCTGGACCGCTACGCAGTCTGGCCGGCCGTCCTGATTTCCTCGGCGCTGTTCGGCCTGGCCCATACGGCCAATGGCCTGGCCACGGGCGACGTCAGCGGCGCCTTGTGGCAAGCCGTGGCCGCCACCTTGCAGGGCGTCGGCTATGCGGCCATCCGGCTGCGCACCCGCTCGATATGGCCGATGGTGCTCGTGCATGGGCTATGGGATTACGCGCTGGTAACGGCCACCTTGCCGAACCCGGCCGAAGACGGCGCGTCCATCCTGCCATACGTCGCCCTGCTGGCGGTGCTGCCCTTGTGCCTGTACGGCGTCTACCTGCTGCGCCCGAGCCAGCGCTCGGCCATATCGCAACCGCAGCCATAATGTCGCGACAAGCTTTTCCATCCATTGGCCAAGAAAATGACCGCGCATAAGGCAGGCTTGACAGCGCGGCCCATCGCATGGCATCGTTCAGCCATGCAATCGCCACGCCCTACCCTGCCATCGATTATTGCCGCCATTCCAACGATGGTGGCTTAGCAGCAGTGTGATTGCCAAAGCCGCCTGAGGGGCGGCTTTGATGTGCAGTCACTGGTCAAACCGTCTCGCAGGCTTCATTTCTTTTTTAGCGAGCGACCATGACCCCGACTTCCAGCACCAACGCTTCCCCCACCCTGCACCTCGTCTGCGGCAAGATAGCCTCCGGAAAATCCACTTTGACCAGCCGGCTTGCGCAAGCGCCGCACACGGTGCGCATCAGCGAAGACACTTTATTGGCGCAGCTGTATCCGGGCCAGATCGCCAGCTTGGCCGACTACGTGGCCTGCGCTGCGCGGCTGCGCGCGGCCATCGCCCCTTTGGCCCTGCAAATGCTGCGGGCGGGCGTGTCCGTCGTGCTTGATTTCCCCGCCAATACGCCGGCCAGCCGCGCGTGGATGCGCGAGCTGCTCCAGCAGGCGGGCACGCCGCACGTGCTGCATTATCTCGACGTTTCGGACGAAGAATGCAAGGAGCGCTTGCGCCAGCGCAATGCCAGCGGGCTGCACCCGTTCTCGACCAGCGACGCGCAATTTGATGAAATCACGCGCCACTTCGTGCCGCCTTCAGCGGCCGAAGGTTTTCATATCGTGCACGTGACCGCTTAAAACGTGCCCGGCAGCAGGATCTTTTTATCGACCTGCTGCAAGTCGCGCAAGCCGCAAAAGGCCATCGTCAGGTCCAGTTCGTTGCGGATGATGTCCAGGCATTTGGTCACGCCCGGCCCGCCCATGGCGCCCAGGCCGTATAAAAACGGGCGGCCGATGTATACGCCTTTCGCGCCCAGGGCCACGGCCTTGATCACGTCCTGGCCCGAGCGGATGCCGCCGTCCATATGCACTTCGATCTGGCTGCCGACGGCGTCGACGATGGCCGGCAAGGCTTCGATCGACGATTGCGCGCCATCGAGCTGGCGCCCGCCGTGGTTCGAGACGATCAGCGCGTCGGCGCCGCTTTCCACGGCCAGGCGCGCGTCTTCGGGGTCCATGATGCCCTTGATGATCAGTTTGCCGCCCCAGCGCTGCTTGATCCATTCCACGTCCGCCCACGACAGGCTCAGGTCGAACTGCTGCTGCGTCCATGCCGACAGCGACGACATGTCGGACACGGACGTGGCGTGGCCGACGATGTTGCCAAAACCCCGGCGTTTCGTGCCCAGCATGCCTGCCACCCAGCGCGGCTTGGTGGCCATGTTGAGGATGTTGGGAATCGTCAGCTTCGGCGGCGCCGACAGGCCGTTGCGCAAATCCTTGTGGCGCTGGCCCAGCACCTGCAAATCGAGCGTCAATACCAGCGCGCCACATTTCGCCGCCTTGGCGCGGTCGATCAGGCGGTTGATGAATTCGCGGTCCTTCATCACGTACAGCTGGAACCAGAACGGCTTTGTCGTGTTCGCCGCCACGTCCTCGATCGAGCAGATGCTCATGGTCGACAGGGTGAACGGCACGCCGAAGCGCTCGGCCGCCTGGGCCGCGAGGATTTCGCCATCGGCATGCTGCATGCCCGTCAAGCCCGTGGGCGACAGGGCCACCGGCATCGACACGTGCTGGCCCACCATGGTCGAGGCCAGGCTGCGGTTTTCCAGGTTGACGGCCACGCGCTGGCGGAATTTGATCTTGGCGAAATCGCTGTTGTTGGCGCGGTACGTCGATTCCGTCCAGGAGCCGGAATCGGCGTAGTCGTAAAACATGCGCGGCACCCGTTTCTGGGCCAGCACGCGCAAGTCTTCGATGCTGGTGATGATACTCATGCGTTTCCTCGGTCGATGGCAAGTCAAGCCATGATCGTGCATTTGCCTGCAATTGTCTATCCGGCAGGCAATGCCGCCACACTTACCAGGCGCGCGCGCCGAGGATTTTCTCGCCCAGTTCAGTCAACTGCGCTTGAGGATAGCGCAGCTTTTCCTTTTCCTCGGGGTCGCCGGGAAACGCATAGCCCTGCGGCGCGCTGCGCTCGCGCCAGCTTTGTACGCGCCAGTCGCGCAGGGACTGATTGTCTTCCTGCGCTGGCGTAAAGGAGATGTATTGGGCCAGGCGCACCTGGTCCGTCGACGTGTTCGGGCGGATGCCGTGCGCCAGCAGGCTGTTAAAGATCAGCAATTCGCCTTTCTTCATGGCGATGAATTCCATCGGGTACGGCACGGTCGCCAGGTCCGGCTGCCATGGATTGCGGTCAAGCGGCACGGTCTTGCGCCACGCCAGCAAGTTGTTGAACAATTCCGGATAGCATTGAAAACCGCCGCTCTCGGGCGACGTATCGGACAGGGCCAGCACGCCCTGCACGTTGACGGGCAGCGGGTCGAGCGTCGTATCGGCATCCCAGTGGATGAAGCCGCCAAACTTGCGCTTGCCATTGTTCGGCGTGTTCAGGTTGGCGCGGTCGATCGTTACCCACAGGTCCTCGCGATCCCAGATGTCGACAAAGGCGTCATAGACGCGCTGGGTCTGGCGGTTGTCCCACAGGGTCTGGTTGTGATACGCCTCGACCATGCCGGAACCGTTGAGTTCCTTCATCGCGTGGTCGCGCAACTGATCCCGGTTCCAGGTGGCCGGGTCGTTCTCGTCGAGTCCCTGGAATTCCCACAGGAAATCGGTTGTGCGGCGCACCTGCTCGGGCGACACGGCATCCTTGACGATGACGTAGCCATAGGTTTGCCAGTGCAAGAAGTCGCTGTCGGAAAGCACGCGCAGCGGCAGCTGTTTCTGGATGTCGCGCAACTGGGTTTGTTCCGTGTAGGCCACGGACGGGTTGCCGGGACGGTCTTCGCCGTATTGATATCGGTCTTGCATCGCTGTCTCCTGTGTTGGTGTGAGACAGATTGTGCTCCGGCAGAGCCGGGCAAAATGCGCGTTGAGCGGCCAATACTGATACTATCCTCACCATCAACTCCTTCAAAACGTCACGATGACGCCTTTATTCGAACAAGTCACGATCCCGACGGGCCACTCCTGGGGCTTGCTGTGGCGCGAACTCGATGCCATTCCCTTCATCTGGCATTACCACCCGCAATTCGAGCTGACCCTGACCGTGAATGCGCGGGGGCAGCGCTACATCGGCGACCATCTGGGCGACTTCGAACCGGGCGACCTGGTGCTGCTGGGGCCGAATTTGCCGCACACGTGGTCGGCCAGCGAGCGCATCGACAGCGCGCAACCGATGCTGGCCGTCGTCGTGTGGTTTTCGCTCGAGTGGGTGGAGCAGCTGGCGGCCTGTTTTCCGGAGTTGCACGGCGTGCGGCAGCTGGCGGCCCGCGCCGGCCCGGCCCTGCATTTTTCAGCGGACACGAGCGCGCGCTGCGCCCATCAACTGCTGCAACTGAACGCCCTGCCCGTGCCGCAGCGCCTGCCGCTGCTGCTCGACGTGCTGCTGGCGCTGGCGGGCGATGGCGCCGCGCGGCCGCTGGCCTCGCAAGCACAGACGCCGGTGCATGCCGATGGGCAGCAAAAGCGCATGGCCATCGTGTTTGACTTCATGCACGCGCATTTCCGGGAAGAGATCGCACTGGAAACCTTGGCGCAGCGGGCCGCCCTGTCGCTGGGCGCGTTTCACCGCTGTTTCAAGCGCCACGCGCATTGCACGCCGGGCGAATACCTGGCGCGGCTGCGCATCGGCCGCGCCTGCCAACAGCTGATCGAAAGCAATCTCGCCATTGCCGTCATCGCGCAAGAGGCGGGCTACCGCAACCTCGCGCATTTCAACCGCCAGTTCCGCGCCGCCAAGCACGTCACGCCGCGCGCGTTTCGCCGGCAATACCGGCGCGGCGCCAAAGACTTGGCGTAAATCCGTTCGGAAACGAAAAAGGGGATCAGATTTTACAATCTGACCCCCAATATTCTGGTGCGGCTGGCAGGAATTGAACCCACGACCCCTTGGTTCGTAGCCAAG
>RCUH01001052.1_pt1 | contig 22534 bp, 19 predicted proteins | sample 2166191 | NCBI WGS metagenome assembly RCUH01 (sample SAMN09932848, study PRJNA488358) | compost metagenome | feature: garden; material: soil; isolation source: compost soil in an enriched community after 214 h of incubation | place: Germany: Experimental Botanical Garden Goettingen | collected...
ATGGAAAATTATAACTGTAAAAATCGGATATTGGAACGACCAATTTTACTTCGGTCGACCATACCAATTATCATGCCCGATCAATTAAGGGAACCAAACCAGATGCATCTTAAGATATATCTTCTAAAGTGAATCCACGTAATCTTTCGCTTCCTTTAATGACAATCCCATATGCTGCCTGGCCTTCTTGATGGCTTCGATTTTCTCTTTATCTCTAATGAGCTGCCGCAGTTCTTCATTCAAGGGATGTTCAGGAACCCGAGCGTGTTCTGTCAAGAATTTCAGCTTTGATTCCGTACGTTGTATTCGTCTATTCATCCTGATCATCGCGTCTAGCAGATAGATAAAAGCAAAAATAATCACGAACGTGATCCAGTTCTCCACCAGTTTCACCCCTTCCCATTTGCCATTATATTACAATATTTACAAGTAGTAAAACAATCCCATTACGTTGATGCACAAAAAAGAGCCACTCACGTGGCCCTAATTGAAGTTAGAACTTATACTCGTTCCGTCATTTGGTTCAGATCAGCAATGATCTTCTCAAGTTCTTTGAAGCTGGTTACAATTTGCTGGGTCATAACATGCTGCTCCTCAATTCCTGCAAGAATTTGTTCTGCCGATGCAGTTGACTGCTCCGTTACACCGGATATTGAGGTCACTTCCATCACAACCTCACCCGAGGAAATACTCAAGTGCGTAGTTTTGGCTCCAACTTCTTCTGCCTGGGTGAGAACCTGCTTCGTGTTCATGCGGATTTGTCTGAGTGATTCTTCGGAGCTTTTGGCCGAAGCTATACTTTGGTTCAGCACTTGCTTTCCCTCGGAGACTTGAAGAGTCAACCGCTCGGTCTTAGCTTTAATATTATTTAAGATACTGGATATTTCAACCGCAGAATTAGAAGAATTCTCCGCCAGCTTTCTAACCTCAGCAGAGACTACAGCGAAACCGCGTCCATGCTCGCCAGCCCGGGCCGATTCAATCGCGGCGTTAAGAGCCAGAAGGTTGGTCTGATTCGCGATCTCCTGAATGGAAGTCAGGATCGTGCTGATTTGGTCGTTTTGCTGATTGAGCTCCATCATTTCCTCGCTAATAGCTTCCACAATCGTATTGGCATGCCCAATTTTGTTCGTCAGATCGGTTATCTGATCATTTCCAACCTCAGTCGCTTCCTCGGTATGAGAGGTCAACTCCAGCATCTGCTGGGTATTTCGAGATACATTCAAGATATCCTCGTTTGACTTACGCATCAATTCGTTAATATCCGCTACACTGACTGCTTGCGATTCAATTCCCTTTACGACCTCATTGAAGCCTTGGCTTACTTCTTTCGCATTGCGCTGAGTCACAGCGACCTTAATCTGAAGCTCACTGTGGAATTCCTTCAGGAATTGCAAAGCGTTCTTTACCTGGATCATCAACTCGTCCGATCTTTGTTTGGCAGCTGCGGTCTCTTGGCTGCGAACTGCCACCTCACGTGTAATCTTCTCGGAGATCCGTACTACAGTGATACATAATGCTGACACCATTATAAAAGCGAAAGTCCCCTTTTCCAGGAAATGATGGGGGTGCAGCGCCAGTCCACCACTACTGATGACAAGTTCCGCAAAAATAGCAGCTGCCGCAATCATAACCGGTCGATACGACGGGTATAACGCAGGAATTACCGCCAGTATAATCGGCAGGGTTACATCCTGGAGATGTATAACAAAGGACAATAAACCGTAGAAAACTACGAAAATACCAATATAGATATACGGCATGATTAATGACAATTTCTTGAATCTGGACATGACTGTAAGTACAACTGCGACGACACCCATAGGGATGCCAGACGTGAGAAAAATATCTGTATTGCCATCAAAAAGAGAATATGTACCAGGTACTAACGCGAGCAGCCAATAGAAAATGACCACCAGCTTATTTCTTTGAAAATAGAGATCTCTTCTAAGTTCCAAGTTCATATCAATGACCCCTTCATATTCTATAACTATAAAGTTTAAGTATAACTTTACTTACTTTTTATCGGCAGAAATGTGCCTTGTTGTTACATAGATATTGCTTTCCTACCCGTAGCAAAAAAAGCCCGCCAACGGGCGGACCCTTTCTACTTCTCTATAAGTTGAATTCTAGTTCACCGCGGCAGGACGTTCCTTTGCTTTATCGGATTCACCTGCATTCCGGCTGGCTTCTTCCCGGTTCTCCATCATCTCATCTACTGTCTTGACCTTCAATCTGGCGGCTCCATCATAATCCCTTGTAGGAAGCAGGTCCCCATTCGATTGGCGATCTTTGGCCTTGGCAATAGCCTCCGAATACTGAGGCAGCCACTGCTCCTGTGCCACCAGCATCTCATCCACCAGCTGCCAGATCTCTTTCGGATTACATACGGCACCAACCAACGGGTCCATCATCATCGCCTGGCGAAGCAGCAGATCATCTCCAGCTATGGCGGCTTCGACAGCGAGCCGCTGCACTGAGATACTTACATTGCAGACGGCTGCGCAGCCAAGCGGCAGATCACCGACATACGGCATGGAAATCCCGTTACGATCCACATAACCGGGAGCTTCAATAATGGCGTCATCCGGTAGATTCGAGATTATCCCATTATTGACGACATTAAAGTGCCCACGGTAGACTCTGCCCGTCTCCAGTCCCTCAATGATATAAGATCCATGCTCCTGGCCGCGATTCTCCGCCGTGTACTTCATGGCAGGCTCCTTCATCCAGTTCGGAAAATCCGTCTCGAACCAGTTGCGTCCTTCCTTACACACCCTCAGATAACCACCTGTCTCCCCGTTGATCCAAGTACCCAGATCGATCCACTCTCTGATCTCCTCTGGACGCTTCCGGTACCAAGGCACATACTCGCTCAGGTGTCCATTCGACTCTGTACTGTAGTATCCAAAGCGTCTGAGCATATCGATGCGGACTTTCTCGGTCACCTTGAATTCAGGATGATTTTCGAAGGCCTCTAGAAGCTTACCTGTCATATCCACACCGTTATGTTTGACCTGAACATACCACGTCTGATGGTTAATTCCTGCACAGACGATATCCACTTCCTGCTGCTCTAGGCCCAGAGCTTCAGCGATCTGCCAATGTCCACCCTGGACACCGTGACATAATCCGATGGTTCGAACACCGCCATATTTATTACATGCCCAGGTCAGCATCGCCATCGGATTCGCATAATTCAGAAGCAGACAGTCTGGATGAGCTACCTCTCGAATGTCTTTGCAGATATTCATCATCTCTGCGATTCCGCGTTGTCCATACATAATCCCGCCAGCACACAAGGTATCTCCGACACATTGGTCAATCCCATATTTCAGAGGAATATCCACATCCATCTGGAAAGCTTCGAGTCCACCGATCCGGACCACGGTAAAGATATACTTGGCATCCTTAAGTGCTTCTCTACGGTTGAGCGAAGCCTGAATCTGTATATCAAGTCCATTCTCGTCAATATCCCTCTGGCAGAGTTCGGTAACCATATCCAGATTATGCTGATTGATATCGGTAAAGGCAACTTCGATATGGTTAAATTCAGGGACAGACAACAGATCCCGCAGCAGCCCTCTTGTGAACCCAATACTTCCCGCTCCAATAAAAGCAATCTTAAATGACATAATAATGCCTCCCTTATGACCTCTTCCATAGTGTTAACTTATAGAAATGTTCATGACCATTCCTTCTAAATCGGATTGTATCAGTTTCATAAGGAAAGCGTTATCAAAATCCTAGCCGGATGTGACTTAAATGTTCAAAATCCTCACTTTGGGTTGCGATATTCCAGCGGCGTTTTGCCGGTGATTTTCTTAAATAGCGTACTGAAATACTGAGAGCTGTTAATCCCGATATAGTCGGAGATCTCCACAACAGGGATATCCGTATGGGTAAGTAACATTTGTGCTTTCTCTATACGGTATGATGTCAAAAACTCAGTTACCGTTCGGCCTGTATAGGCTTTAAATATACGGTGCACATAACCAGGGTGAAGGTTCACGCTACTAGCAATATCCATGACCCGGATATCCCGGTCATAATTCTGGTAAATATACCGGATCATCTTACTAACATATTTGTTAGTTTCATGCCCCTCATTAGCAGCCTCTTCTACAGCAAGCGTAGCTATACGAATAATCAACTGGGAGAGCAGAAGGCTTATCATCAGCTGGTTATCTGAAGTATTGGCATCCATCTCATGGATTAAGTTCTTTAGCGTAGAATATACATCGCCATTCTCTCTTAAGAGAACATAAGGAACCTTGAGAGCAAGAAGCTGGGCAACAGCTAGGTTCCCTTCCGCCATTCCCTTCATGCTGGGAGCAGCCGAACCTGCTTCAGCAAAATGGAATTCAACGTTCAGCATTCGGCATGGACTTCCCTTATCCACATGTAATTTGTGGGATACATCCGCATCGATTAGTATAAAGTCACCTTTTTTCAGTCGAAAAGATTGGGATTCCGTATCCACCCTGCATGTGCCGGAGATTACATACATGACTTCCACTCGGTTATGCCTATGAAACTTCATTTCAAAGCCATCCCATTGCTTATAGTAATAAGCTGCGATCTGCGGAATATAAGCTCCTTCCAGCAGCTTGGGCTCATACAAGCTATAACTCAAATTATGTATATCCTCACCCCCTGGTCCGTACCTGCTCCTTGGCGTAACCATAACTAACTACCCGTAACCTATTATAATAGGATAGCTTGACCAATTCACCTGATTATGGATACCTTCTCGAGTCCCATGACAAAAAATCCCCCTACGATGAACGACTAAACGGGACTGACCCCCTAACGTGAGACAAATCAAAACACCTTCAAGAGAATTCCAAAACATCGTAAGATGTTAGGGACAACTTTGGAGGTGTTTTTGCGTTGGCAACTAGAGTAAGTTACCCCGTTGAAATCAAAATGAAAGCTATCGAGATGAGATTAGCAAATGTGCCAGTTAGGGAGGTCATGGAGCAGCTTAACATACGGAATAAGACGCAATTGAAAACTTGGATGCGTTGGTATCGAGCGGGCGAATCACACCGCCTTGAGCAGCCTGTAGGCAAGCAATATAGTTATGGTAAGGGGCCGGAGTACGAATCTGAAATGAAGAAATTACAAACAGAGAATCGCTTCCTTAAGCAACAGATAGAAGTGCTAAAAAAGTTCAAGGAGTTGGAGAGGAGCTGTCGCCTGAAGTTGTAATTCCATGGATGGAAAGTATTCGAAGCATTACCACAGTACAGCAGGCCTGTGTGTGGATCGGCTTGTCACGGTCTACGTACTATCGCTGGAAGAAGCAAGGACTACCTACAACGCCGGACACGCTTGTCTCACGCGTCCAGGCGCTGTGTCAGAAACATCGTTTTCGTTATGGGTACCGGAAGATCACCTCTGAGTTACGGCGCCATGAGACCGTCAATCATAAGCGCGTACAGCAGATCATGCAAAGGCACGGTTGGCAATGCCGAGTGAAGGTAAAGAAACGGAAGCAGACGGGACAACCTGCGCACGTAGCGGAGCATTTACTGAAGCGGCAATTTCATGCAAAACAGCCCATGCAAAAGCTAGTTACCGATATTACGTATCTACCTTACGGCAGCACCATGATGTACTTGTCGAGCATTTTAGACCTGTACAACGGCGAAGTTGTCGCCTACAGTATTGGAGATAAGCAAGATGTCCAGTTTGTCTTGGACACGCTAGAGCAGCTGCCTGAAGTGAACGGAGCGATGCTACACAGCGACCAGGGCTCCGTTTACACGTCTAACGACTATCAAAAAGCAATCAAGGAAAAGGGCATTACCATGAGCATGTCCCGTAAAGGTACACCCGCTGATAATGCCCTCATCGAATCGTTTCATTCCACTCTAAAGTCTGAAACGTTCTACCTAGAAAACCTCACTCGTACGACGACTGCAATCGTTGTACAAACGGTACAAGAGTACATCCATTACTATAACTCAATTCGTATTCAAGCGAAACTAAACAACCAGTCACCGATTGAATTTCGGCAACTGGCTGCTTAAGTAAATAAGGTGTTTTGATCCCTGTCTCACAAACGGGGGTCAGTTCCAACCATCTGGTCAGAGGTTTTTAATAACGTCGTTATCCGTAGGGGCTCTTTACTTACTTCTGTCAGCTGAGATCCAGGACGATTCGTCCCTGAATTTCACCGCGTTCCATTTCGGCGAATACCTCATTAATTTCATCCAGGCTCCGGGTCTCGATGTTCGCCTTAACCTTGCCTTCTGAAGCGAACTGGAGCGCTTCCTGAAGGTCTTGGCGTGTACCCACGATGGATCCAACAATCCGAGTCCCATCCAACACCGTGTTAAAGATCGGAATCTCCATCTTTTCCGGCGGTAAGCCTACGAGCACAAGTGAGCCTCCACGCTTAAGAGAATTGTATGCACTCTCGAAAGCTTTGGAGGTGACGGCGGTTACAATGCTGGCTTGGACACCTCCAGCTTGCTTTTTCACGGCTTCTTCCACATTCACTTCTCTGGGATTAAATGCGAGATCAGCTCCCAGTGACTTTGCAAGCTGAAGTTTCTCCTCAAATGTGTCTACCGCAATGACATTCAGCCCCATGGCTTTGGCATATTGAACGGCCAAATGTCCAAGTCCTCCTATCCCGACAATGGATACCCACTGACCTGGACGGGCCTCCGATACCTTTAAGGCTTTATAAGTCGTTACCCCTGCACAAAATAAGGGAGCAGCTTCTTTAAAGCTGAGATTATCGGGGATTTTAACTACATAATTTGCCATAGCCACACAGTACTCGGCAAAGCCCCCATCTACGGAATAACCTGAATTTTGCTGCTCCAGACAAAGGGTTTCCCGGCCGCTTAGACAGAATTCGCAGTGTCCGCATGCAGAATACAGCCATGGAATGCCAACACGGTCACCGACCTTTAGGTGCTGAACGCCTTCCCCCACCTCTGTAATCTCCCCTACTCCTTCATGTCCGGGAATTAGAGGCAGCTTGGGCTTTACAGGCCAATCTCCGTTTGCAGCGTGCAGATCCGTATGACATACCCCGCACGCCTTAATATGTACCAGAACCTGGTTGGGACCAGGCTTTGGCTGATCAACTTCCATGATCTGCAGCTTGTCTTTAAATTTCTTAGTTACAGCAGCTTTCATGTTCGTTCCTATCTCCTCTGATCTATTTATAAATAATATCTCCGCGAAGAGTTTCTACCTTTTCCAGAGCAGTGGAAATATCTTCTTCACCGACACCGAAATGAGCTAGTGCGTCATGCAGATGTTTGACGATCGCATTGAAATGCTCAGGCTGAAGGTTCATGCCTGTGTGAACTTTAGTCATGGCTCCTCCCGAGTATTGATTGGGTCCTCCCAAGGCATAACTGATAAATTTGGTTTGGTGTGCGCGCTGTTTGGCCATATCTGTATTCTCAAAGAAATGATTCACTTCATTATCAGCCAGCACCAGATCATAGAAATAATCTACGACTTTAGCTATCGTACCTTCTCCGCCTAATTTCTCGTATAAAGTGCTCATATTGTCATCCCCTCTTCATTTGATTATGGTTAACATGCCCATATACTGCAATATAATACATTAAACCAATTAGCTTTAAGTTACTCTTTATTTTTCCCCATTTCTATAGTTCTCGTCTTGCCTCAATCCTCACATGTGATAATATATTCATATATTCAAAAGTTTGAAATCAAAAGGGAGCCCTCGGTCATGAACCAATACCAAAGTCTTCAATTATTTAAAGCGGATTTTTTCAAAGCACTCGCACACCCGATGCGTATTCATATTTTGGAGGTACTCAGCAAAGGCAGTAAGAATGTGAATGAACTGCAGGCTATTCTGGGTTCAGAGGGCTCTGCCGTATCTCAGCAGCTAGCAGTTTTGCGCAATAAAAATGTCGTGTATGGCATAAAAGAAGGAACCTCCGTCGTCTATTCTCTGCGCGATCCTCTAATTAAAGAACTGCTTGATGTAGCAAAGCAAATCTTTGATAATCATCTCGTGGACGCCATTTCTTTGCTTGAGGACATGCGAAAAGAGAACTAAGAAGGAACAAGGCGATCCGAATAATACGGACAACCTTGTTTTTTTGTTGGAAGAAGCAGCAAATGCCGTTGACATCACAAAAGCTATGGGCTTACTATCTTCATATATTCAATAAATCAAATATATAAAGAAGAAGGAATTTGGATGAAGTGGACAGGAAGATTTGAAGGTTACACTCTTGCATCTTTACAGAAAGATCTTATCTCGGGTGTTATTGTTGGTATCATTGCCATCCCACTCGGAATGGCCTTTGCCATTGCATCCGGGGTCAAACCGGAATACGGTATATACACCACCATTGCCGCAGGGATTCTTATATCTCTGCTAGGCGGTTCAAAGTTTCAAATTGGGGGCCCAACAGGCGCATTTATTCCCATTCTGTTCGCGATTGTAATGCAGTATGGATACGATAACTTGTTAATTGCCGGTGTCATGGCTGGTATCCTTCTGGTACTAATGGGGCTATTAAAACTCGGAGCCTTGATCAAATTCATACCGCGTCCGGTGACCATAGGATTTACGTCAGGGATTGCAGTCACGATCTTTAGCGGTCAAATCGCGAACTTTTTGGGCCTTACCCATCTTGAGAAGCATCAAGATTTTCTGCCTAATATGCGAGAAATCCTTGTGCATTTAGGAACCATGAACCGCTACAGCATCATTACCGCATTCATCAGCCTGGCTGTCATTCTGTTAACTCCTAGATTCCTGCCGAAAGTACCGGGCTCCTTGATTGGGCTGGTAATATCGACCTTGGTCGCCGCCGTTTTCTTTAAAGATCAGGTGGCAACAATCGGTTCATCCTTTGGGACTATTCCGAATACCCTTCCCCATTTTCATATTCCTGAAGTGACGTGGGAACGGATTAGTCAACTGATACAGCCTGCGTTCGTGATCGCTATGCTAGGCGGCATTGAATCGCTCTTGTCGGCTGTAGTGGCGGACGGGATGACCGGAACCCGTCATAATAGCAACCGAGAATTAATCGGTCAAGGGATTGCCAATATCGTGACTCCGCTGTTTGGGGGCATTCCGGCAACGGGCGCAATAGCAAGAACAGCTACCAATATTAAGAATGGCGCCGTCTCTCCCCTTTCCGGAGTCATTCATGGTGTTATGGTGTTTCTTATTCTCATCCTGTTCGCCCCATTCGCCTCGGCCATTCCGCTGGCCAGTATGGCTCCAATCCTGATGCTTGTAGCTTGGAATATGAGTGAACGAAAGGAATTCGTCCATATTCTGAAGACCAGAACCAGCGATTCTATCGTGCTGGCTATCACTTTTCTGCTGACCGTATTCACAAACCTGACCACTGCGGTTGAAGTGGGGCTTCTATTGGCAGTTCTGCTGTTTGTCAAAAGAATGAGTCAGATCTTATCCATAGCCAAAGTGCTGCCCGATCCCAGCTCCGAAAAGGTCAACCCGCATATGGTTACAGAGGGCCATGACTGCCCGCAGCTTAACATCTTTACAGTTGAGGGTCCACTATTCTTCGGAGCAGCTAATCTGTTCGAGAAGTCCATTATGGACACGATACACCTTCGCCCCCGGATTCTGCTTCTTCGGCTAGCAGGAGTCCCTTTTCTGGACACAACAGGGGAAGGCAATTTGTCCAGCCTGGTTCAGCACTTCAGAAAAGAAGGCGGGATCGTGCTCATCTCGGGAATACAGCCCCAGCCTTTGGAGTTTCTAAAAAAGACAGGGCTATTTGACAAAGTAGGGGCTCGGCATTTCTATGAACATACGGGCGAGGCCATTGACTTTGCTTTGTTAAAGCTTGATTATGACAAGTGTCTGGGCTGCAAGCATTTTGCATTCCGTGAGTGTGCCACTCTCTCGAGAAGTGAAGATAATGAAGGCTCCACAGCGAAGTTAAAAGCTGGGAAGCCTGATTCGCCGAATCTTGTACCTGAATTAGCTCTAACGGGAGAATAGATGCAATTTTACTGAGCAAGGAATCTGCTCGCCAGTGCTTCTGCGGCTTGCTCGCCCTGAGTAATGCAATCAGGGATACCTACACCGTCATATCCTGAGCCGCAGATCAACACACCTGGATAGTGCTTTTCCATCGCTGTACGCAGACTAGAGATTCTATCCTTATGTCCTACCCTATACTGAGGCATGGATTTGGACATATGGGATACGACACACAGCTGGGGTTCAGCAGTGATCCCCATGATTTCACGTAGTTCTTCTCTCACCCTTCCAACTAATTCTTGATCCTCCATATTAGAAGGAGCTTCAGCACCCGCCCGGCCAATGTAAGCTCTAAGAAGAATCTTGTCTTCAGGTGCGGTATGCAGCCACTTCGAGGAGGTCCAGGTGCAGGCGGTCATTAACCTTCCCTCCGATCTCGGAATGACGAATCCAGATCCTGTGAGTTTCGTATGGATCTCACTCGCCTTGTAGCCGAGAGCCACATTGGCAACAGATACATAAGGTACGGAATCAAAGGTATCCGATTCTGCAAAACCCTCCAGCAGCTTACCGCATGCAAATGCAGGAATAGCCAAGATGATACCATCTACCACATAACGTTCACCTGTTTCCAGCTTAAGCTGATAGATATCACCCACGCGGCTTATCGAATCAATCCCGCATCCTTTCAATATATTTGCTGAGGACAGTTCACTTTCCAGCTTCTCTATGAGCGTAGATAGCCCCCTCTTGAAAGTGAGAAACATACTCCGCTTAGCAATTTCAGGCATCTCCCTTGACCGGCCCTGAAGTTCAGGAACAGGCTTCGGTGCAGGTGGTGCTGTTCTCCCGGCAATCATTCCAAGGATCAGACTGCGGTACTTGCGTTCAATCTCATGGAACTGGGGAAAGGTGGACTGCAGGCTTAGCATTCCGGTATCTCCCGCGTAAATGCCTGCAAGCAGCGGTTCAACCAGGTGTTCAAGCACCTCCTTGCCGATTCTACGCTCAATGAAATCGCCGAGGGCCTCATCCCCTTCCGCCTTTCTTTTTGGAAGAATCAGATCCATTGCAGCTCTGGCCTTGCCTTTGATAGAGATTAAGTCAGTTTTGATAAAAGGTCCTACTTTCGTCGGAATTCCAAGGGCCAGCCCGGCCGGCATCTGACGCAGCTTTCCTTTATGGAGAATATAATTGGTTCTCGCTGCCGGGTTCGTGCCTGTTAATTCGCTCTCCAGACCAAGAGACTGAGCCAGATGCAAGGCGGCTACCTTCCGCCCGATGAATGAATCAGGACCCTTCTCGATAATGTAGCCATCTTGGCGTATTGTACGGATTTTACCGCCTAATTCATCACTCTTCTCTATTAATGTAAGCTCCAGTGGCTTTCCAGCCTTCTGAAAATATGTCTTCAAATAGTAAGCGGCACTGAGTCCGCTAATTCCTCCACCAATTACAGCGATTCTTTGAGCGCGATCACTCATCTAATATCCCCTACCTTACATTTTTGTGTTAACGTATCATAACTAAATTTCATTACTTGTGATAGTAATCACAAGGCCTGCACCCCATTTACTTATAATCTAACTATGAGGAGCGGCAGTCGATCGGTCCTCAGTATTCAACCATCCTAAGGAGGAAGACAAAATGAACGAATATACAGCTACCGTGAACGCCACCGAGTATCCGCCCCAGTTAAAGCACAAAGTGATTTTTGAGACTTTTGACGAGTTAGAGCCTGAACAATCCATGCTGCTCATCAATGACCATGATCCCAAACCCCTGTATTATCAATTCTCAGCAACCCGTGGCGATCAGTTCAGCTGGGAATACGTTGAACAAGGTCCAGAATGGTTCCGTGTAAAAATTACCAAACAGTGAAACGAGGGTTCTATTATGGCTGATGTCCGCATCGTCGACGAACGTACCATCAAGATTACAGCCGGTATCCCGGATGCACTCTACATGATTCATGAAGCCAGATCCGATGTTCAAAAATACGCCCGTGATATTGTGACTATATTTGAGAAAATGCCGGAATTCGAATATATTTACTTCTGTTTCTACGCTTATAACAGCGCTTTGTTATTCGAGAACATGCTGGGTATCGACCCCAAGAAATATACCTCCTTCAGCATGGATGCCCCGGATGCATTCTTCCATACTCTGTATGGAGGCATGGCTGCACTTCACGAGGAGGCACGTCACTACCTCGCGTTGCTTGCTAAGTAGATCATCCGAGTGAACCCCCCGTTTCTTTGAAAGGAGGTTGATCGAAATCATAGGAAAGTATAAAACTGTACAAGCTGTCCTTCTTGTGCTTGCAACTCTGATAATTACAAGCGGCTGCGATTGGAGTATTGGTCAGCCTACCGAATCCAAATTGCCCTCCGGCAAGTCCGAAGTGCAGCGGCTGAATCAAACCCCTGTTCCACCTGTAATCACACGTAAGGGCAATGAGGTAACCATTGAAATGACCGCTCAGGTCACTCAAGTTGAAATTTCCAAAGGTGTACCTTATGAGGCATGGACGTTTGACGGTACTGTACCAGGACCCGTGATTCGGGTAAAGCAAGGAGATCAGCTTCATTTTACTCTGAAAAATATAGATCCCCAGATGCCTCACTCCATGGATCTTCACGCCGTACATGCGGCTCCAAATCATAAATTCATTGATGTGATGCCAGGTCATGAAGGAACTTTCACCTATTCGGCGGACTCACCGGGTGTGTTCATGTATCATTGCGGCACTAAGCCGGTCCTTATGCATTTGGGCAATGGAATGTATGGCATGATTATCGTAGAACCGAAGAACGGATATCCTACCGATCAACAGGTAGACCGGGAATACACGATAGTGCAAAGTGAATGGTACAAGGAGAATGACTACCAGGATTTTCAGAATGCAGAGCCGCGCTATGTTGTCTTTAATGGAAACAACTATACCCTGACCGATCATCCACTGACAGCCAGAGTCGGAGACCGGGTTAGACTATATGTTCTGAATGCCGGTCCAAACGAAGTATCCTCCTTCCATGTGGTTGGGACATTGATGGATACGGTCTACCTCGATGGCAATCCTGATAATGTACTGCATGGGATGCAGACCGTGCTTCTGCCCGCAAGCGGCGGTGCTGTAGTGGAGTTCCAGCTGACCGAAGCTGGTGATTACACCATGGTCAGCCATCAGTTCAATCAAGCTTCAAAAGGAGCCGCCGGTCTAATTAGAGTCACTCCGAACGGTAAATAACCTCATACGCCCTCTCCTTGCCAAAAGGCTGACATCCGTGTCAGTCTTTTTTTTAATATAGACGAACAAAGTTGAAGTTTTTGTGATATTTTTCACGCTACCAAAGTTAGATTTTTCACATTTGTAATTCAAATCACAAAGTCCCACCTTTAATGAACTTATGCTTGATTCAACGAAGGAAAGGAGATGTCAATCATGGCAAGAAACAAGGCTCAAAACTCATTTTTGAAAGGGGTTCTTATTTGTACACTCTTGCTCAGCTTCACCGTGTTGATTGCTGGGGGATACTGGATATTTAAAACGAAGGCGCCTACGCCACTTAAAATGGTGGACAGTCAAGGCAACGTACTCACCACTCAGGAGCAGATTACCGGCGGCCAGGCCGTTTTTCAGAAATACGGATTGATGGATTATGCCACGGTTCTAGGTCACGGCTCCTATCTAGGACCTGACTATACTGCTCAGTCTCTCAAGATCATGGTGGATGCGATGCATGAACAGCACGCCCAAACTGAATATGGTAAGGCGTACACCGAGCTTAGCGATGATCAGAGAACACTGATCTTTGATAAAGTCAAAAAGGAAATGAAGCAAAACCGTTATGACAAGAATACGCAGGTCCTAACCTTAACTGACGGGCAGGCGCTGGGTCTCTCCAAGATCAGGGCCTTCTATGAAGATGTGTTCACCAAAGGAGATGGCCTTGGCATTCAGCCGAATCTGATACAGGATAATCAAATGCCCAAGGACAACCGGGCTTATATAGCCCCTGGTGACATGCGGAAGCAAATCGCCGATTTCTTCTTCTGGACGGCATGGCTGTCCGGTACGCAAAGACCAGGTGATACGATCACATATACCAACAACTGGCCTTACTTTGAAGATGCCGGCAACACCATGTCCTACTCGGCCATAGTCTGGAGCGGGGTGAGTGTTACACTGCTGATTATGTTCATCGGAATCATTTTATACATTTACAACCGTTATAAACTGCACATGCATGAAGCCTATGAACCCGGCAACTTCCCGGTACTGGATCTTAAGAAGATGCCCGTAACGCGAAGTCAGGTCAAGACCGGAAAGTACTTCCTGGTTGTGGTCCTGCTCTTCCTTATCCAATCGGCGCTGGGTGGACTCCTAGCCCACTATTACACTGAACCAAACACATTCTATGGGATGGATTGGATTGCCAAGCTAATTCCATTTAATATAGCCAAATCCTATCACCTTCAGTTGGTCATCCTTTGGGTTGCAACGGCTTGGCTGGGTATGGGAATTTATGTCGCACCGCTTGTTGGGGGCAAGGAACCGAAGCGCCAAGGACTGCTCGTTGACATCCTGTTCTGGGCACTTGTTGTATTGACAGCGGGCAGTACGATCGGCGAATGGCTTGGAGTGAAAGGATATCTCGGGAATCTGTGGTTCTGGCTTGGACACCAAGGCTGGGAATATCTCGAACTCGGCAGATTCTGGCAGGTGCTTCTTGTGATCGGGATGGCCATTTGGCTCTATATCGTGTTCCGAGCAATTCGTACAGCACTACGTAAAGAAACGGACAAAGGCGGATTAACGCACTTACTATTCTACTCGGCTATCGCAGTGCCTTTCTTCTATATTTTCGCCTTCTTCTTCAACCCAAGCACTTCATTTACTTATGCGGATTATTGGAGATGGTGGATTATTCACCTATGGGTTGAAGGAATCTTTGAAGTATTCGCCGTGGTTGTCATCGGATTCCTAATGGTCCGAATGAAGCTGGTAACCCGGGCATCTACCGTGCGCTCTTTGCTGTTCCAGCTTATCCTGCTGCTGGGTAGCGGTGTTATCGGTATCGGGCATCATTACTATTACAACGGTTCCTCCGAGATTTGGATTTCACTGGGAGCTGTATTCTCAGCCCTGGAAGTCATCCCGCTTACGCTACTGATTCTCGAAGCTTACGATCAATATAAAGTTATGCGTGACGGGGGTACGTCTTTCCCTTATACTTCCTCCTTCCGCTTCCTAATCTCTACGGCGATCTGGAACCTGCTGGGTGCAGGTGTTCTCGGCTTCCTGGTCAATCTTCCCGCAGTCAGCTACTTTGAGCACGGGACAACATTAACCACAGCCCATGCTCATGGTTCCATGATGGGGGTATATGGCATGTTCGCCATTGCGGTCCTGCTGTATACGATGCGCAATATCGTTGAACCGGATAAGTGGAATGACAAGCTGCTGCGTCTCTCCTGCTGGGGTCTCAATATTGGTCTCACCGGCATGATCGTCATCACCCTTCTTCCTGTCGGCTTCATGCAGCTGAAGCATTCATTCGACTTCGGTTACTGGTCTGCCCGTGATTTCTCCTTCTATCAGGAAGGCACGGTTAATCTGCTGCTGTGGCTGCGGATCATTCCAGATACAATCTTCATCGTGCTTGGTATTCTGCCGCTTGTTTATGCGGTAGTCCGGTCCATGTTCCACCTTCGCAAGCCGAACGTAGCTGATGAAGAAGTCTTCGAATAGGACAGCAGATAGATGCCCTAACACTACTGTCGATTGATAGGGAGGATTTATTTTGGAAATTTCATCAGATCTACTCCGTACAATTACGCTGCTGCGTGATCTTGACGATGAAGAGACGGAAGGATTTAGGAGTGCAGCCGTTCCTCGCAACCTTCCCAGGAAGACCGCGGTCTTCCGGGAAGGCGAAGAGGTAGAAGCCATCTATTTTATCGTACACGGATTGATCAAGACCTATAAGACGGATGAGAAAGGGAATGAGCATATTGTATCCCTGTTAAAATCGGGAGACATGTTCCCGCACACCGGTCAGTTTGGTACGAATCAGTACCCGGCAACCGCTGAGACTCTAATCAATACCCGTCTGCTTGCCGTACCCATTCGTGCCTTCGAGCAAATACTAACCACGAAGCCAAGCATTGCATTCAAAATGATGGGCGTTATGGGAGGCACAATCCGCGAACTCCAGAACAAGCTCCAGGGCTTCACCCATCGCAATGTGGAAGATAGGGGAATATCTTTGCTGATTAGACTTGCAGAGGATTTCGGTACAGTTCTCGATGGCGGCGATATTCTTATCCATGTACCTATGACGCATCAGGAGATTGCCAATATCATTGGATTCACCCGGGAATCGGTGACAAGACTGCTCAACAGTCTGTGTAAAGAAGGCATCCTTTTGTCGAATCGCCAAGGCTTTATCGTTAAGGATCTGCAGGCTTTGAAAGAACGAATTTGTGTGAAAGAAAACTGTTCACACTGCCGTGAACTGCGGCTGTATGAGAGATAACATATAATCCAAAAACCGCTCCGGTGCTGATCAATTCTGAGTCAACCCCGGAGCGGTTTATTTACATTGCAGCTGAATTTTCACTTAGGTATCGTAAAGGTCACAATAGTCCCCTGTTCCGGAGTACTCTTAATCTCCAGTCCCCGCCCATATAGACGTCGTAATCTTCGATCGGTATTCTGTACTCCTACACCTCGATTCCGTTCTGATCCGCTCCTAATCGTCTGAAGGGCTGCCTCGTCCATCCCAACACCATCATCTTTTATCATAATGGCGATTTCCCCTGGGATTTCTTGAATTTGAATGGTCAGCGTACCTCCCCTAGCGCGTTTCAATATACCGTGCCGTACTGCATTCTCAGCGAGCGGCTGTATGGATAGCGGAGGAATCTGTGCTGACAAAGGTTCTGGTACTTCCCAAATTACCTGGAGTCTATCACCAAAGCGCTCCTTCTCAATATACAGATAAGACCTCAATAGCTCGAGCTCATGCGAGATAGGCACCAAGCTCTGGAGATTCCTTGCATCAAAGCTGGTTCTTAGATAATTCCCGAACTGTTCAAGGAGGTCTACCATTTTTGAAGTATCAGTTTCACTTAGAGACGCTATTGAAGTTAGAGTGTTAAATAAGAAGTGCGGCTGTATCTGGGCTTGCAGCCACGCCGCCTCCATCCTCAATCTCTCGCTGATTGATTCCTTGAGATCAATCCATGCCTTGACCCTGGACTTTAATTCGATCCCTTCCACAGGTTTGGTTAGATAATCATTCGCCCCCGATAAAAATCCAGTCTGTATATCCCCCGGCTGACTTCTTGCGGTAAGCAGAAGGATAGGAAGCTCTGAGAGAGAATACTCGCTGCGTATTCTTCGGGTCAGCTCATAACCTGACATCTGGGGCATCATCACATCAGAGATTATCAAATCCCACTCCCCATGCTCAAGATAATCTAAGGCTTCCCTTCCACTAGTTGCTGTAACGAGCTGATAATCATCGCCTGCTAAAATATTGCCAAGAACCTTCAGATTTATTGGATCGTCATCAACTGCCAGTATTCTGTGCCGGACTCTTGACTCAACTGAGACCGCGGTTTCTTGCTCAGCATGAATCGTCACAAGACTTACTTCTTCCTGGCTCAGTAGATCAGGTATAGATTCTTGAAGGAAAGCCTGCCGATTCTCCAGCCTGCTGAAATCCGCCCGCAGGGAAAAGGTAATCTCAGCCCCCTCTTCCAAGCTGGAGTTAATATGAAATGTGCCACCATGAAGCTCGATTAATTGCCGGCAGATCTTTAATCTGAGCTCTTGATAACCACTCTCCATTCCAGCCTCATTTCTCTCATGCTCCTGTTTCACACAGGGAATATAGATTCTAAAGCGAGCCATACCTTCATAGACATCACCCTCGAGCACAATCCTGCCCTCCGGGGTCAATCTTACCGCTTCATGGAGCAGATTAAAGATAATCTGGACTAGCCTGTTCTCATCTGCAATGACATATGGAAAGTCTTCAGGTATGCGAAGGAGTATCTCGGACTGCCGACTGTTCATAGAAAACCGGAGCATATCCATGACGCCTGAAGCTGCTGCCGAGAAGCTGATGCTTTTCTTATTCAGGTGAAGCTCCTGCTCTTTAAGCCGAGCAGCATCAAGCAAATCATCAAGCTGAAGTGACATTCTCTGGCCAATCTGGATCAGGAGATCCAGGTTGTTCTTATGCTCCGCGCCTAGCTCATGCTGAGCTTCATCCCGAACAGCTTGTGCCATATTCAGCATCCCGTGAAGCGGGTTGCGGAGCTCATGGGAGGTATTGGTGAGAAAATCGTCCTTGATTTTGTCCGCTCTTTGAAGCTGCTCCGACAGCTGCTTCGCCTGCTCATTCATCTGAGAGAACCGGACGAACCAGAAGCTGGCAAGTCCAAGAAAGGCAACGATCAGATCAACAGGATAAAACTGCATGCCCTGCCAAAGGTTATTTTTCAAAGCTCCCCATATCCGGTTGGCCGAAACTGCTGCCAATGATAGCAACAGAAAGACAGCTGTACTCTCCCGCCTGGAAATTGCCGCAAACATGAGTCTGACTTCCGTAATGATCGTGACGGTCATCACAATCAACAAAATAAATGAAGCGGTTTGCTTTGACCATTCCACAGGTATGAAGAGAATTACAGTACAGAACAACAGATTGATCCAAGCGTAAGTACGCGTAAACCAGCTTGTCCGAGTACCGGTAAACGTCTTGACCCAGAAGAACAAAGAAACACCACACGCCATATAGGCCCATATCCTTAGCCTTATTGACCATTCCAGTTCTAGCGGAATCCACTGTAAAAGCAGCTTATCATCATCCAGCAGGACTGCAAAAAGCACACTAATTACTATACTCGCGAAGTACAGCAGTTCTTTACCACGCACTCCTAGAACGTACAGAATAATCGCGTAGATGCCGTGCAGTACGATCACTACACATACAATAAACTGTAGATTCTCTAAGAAAAAAGCTTCACGGGTCACCGCAGTATCTGTGCCAAATCTAATAGATTGGATAATTCCCCCTGTTGTAGGGAGTTGAAAGTTAGAAACATGAATCAATATCTCAACTTCAGGCTTACTACTCTGGAAAAAGACCGTGTAGGGTACATTTCTGGCTTTGTTATCTTCTTTGCTCACTGAAGGGCGTCCCATACCACCTAGCTCTTGGCCGTTCACATACAGTCTGGACGCTGTTTGAATGCCCGTAACACGGATCCCATACATCCGTTCCGAAGGATCAAGAAGAACTCTAAGACGATATGTTCCGTAACCGATAGAACTTCCTGTTCCCGTTAGGTTATCCCAATTGCCCGGCACAACAGCTTTAAGTGGTCTGGGTCTTTGAGTTTCGCCTTCCGGGTGCAGGAACGAATTCGGGTAGAACTCCCATTCACCATCCAGGGTAATCGTCTTATTATCCTCGAACTGCCAGCCGCGTAGATCAAGGATACCTGCAGAAGGGTCTGGATGCTCTGGAGTTCTTAGTTCGTAGTTCCACAAGAACCGGATCCCCGTTAAGATAAGAAGGAAAAGTGCGGTAAGCAGGATTAATTTTCTTTTAGACAGCAAATGTGTTGAATTCAGCAATAAAGGGCTCCATCCTTTTGTAATATGAAGAATTACTGATACATCAATGCGGTATTAGCCTAGAGGCAAGGTAAAAGTAAATATCGAACCATTGCCAGGCTTGGAACTAACGGTAATTTCCCCACCGTGCAGTTGAACCAGCTGTCTGCAGATGCTAAGTCCAAGCCCCAGGCCTCCAAGAGCCTCCGTATCGGTTGAACTCCCCTGCTCATACGGTAGGAATATTATCTGCTGAATGTCCTCGTCCACACCTATGCCGGAGTCTTCAACATGAATCCGAACCATGGAGTCCTGAATGTCCGCATATACCATAATCAATCCCTCATTCGTATATTTCAATGCATTATGGACTAAATTGAATAAAATTTGGATGAGCCTGTTCTCATCGGCATATACATGAGGAAAGTTACCTGGAACCCCTGGAACAAGCTCCACCTTTTTGCCTTCGGTCATGAACCGAAGCATACTAAATACGCTGGACACTACCGGAGCAAGGGATATGCTTTTAGGACTAAGGCGAATCTCTTGGGCATTTAGGCGTTTTATATCAAGCAGATCGCCCAGCATTACTGACATACGCTGACCTACCTGAATAATCAGCTCTAAATCTTCTCTGCTTCTTGGGCTCAGCGTAGTTCTGCGCTCCTCCAGTACAGATTTGGCGATCCCCATCATTCCCTGCAACGGGGCCCCAAGCTCCAATGAAGTAAAAGTTAGATAGTCGTCCTTCTGTTTGTCCGCCTCCCTAAGCTTATGCGTCCAGTTCCGGGTCTGTTCATGTGCTTGGAAGAAACGGGTGAACCAGAATGCGGCAAACCCGAGATAGGCGAAGATACTGTCAATAGGATAGTAAGGCATCTCAGGCCAGAAACTGTGCTTCACAATCGACCAGAATGCCAATGATGCAATACTAACAGCGGAAAGGAGCAGGAACACCCCTCCTTTCTTCTCTCGGCTGATCGATTGAAACGTTAGAATGAGTACCTGGGTGATATTAAGCAGCATAAGAAGCCAGAAAATATTCCCTAGCCACAGAACTCCCCACAGGGGCAGGAAAGGAATAACAATCACAGAGACTATACTTATGTACAGGGTCCACTTCCACAAAGCTCGGAACCTCGATCCAGATGACAGCTGCGTAGTGCCAAGAACAAGAAAAATCGTTGTGCTTAGATAAGCGATGACACTTAGTTTAAAAGACCACTCCGGGGTAATCGGAATCCAGATGAGCAGCCACCTCGCACCATCAACGAGATTGGACATCACCATGAAGCAGATGGCAAGAGACATATACAGCAGCGTCCGGCTGCGTATTCCTATCAAACTTAGGACACCAGCGTAGACCAAATGTAGTACTAGTACTGTGTAGACAATAATCTGTAGTCTCATGTAAAAGTGATGTTCGTACTTCACAGCCGATTCTGTACCAAACTGAACGGACTCCGTAATCCCCCCACTGTGCGGATAATCGTAGTTGGATACCTGAATTAGAAGATCAATCTCTTCTTGATCGGGGATGAAGCTTATTGTGTAGGGATAATTCCGGGGCTTGCTCTCCTGCGGGCCGCTTCCTGGAAGCCCCGCCTCCATTAGAAGCTTTCCGTTCATATAAATTTTGGCCGCGGTCTGTATGCTATTGATATTTAAGGAGTAAGCTTCTTGAGCGTGACTAATCCGTATTTTTAATCTGTATGTAGCGAACCCGAAGGAAGAATCGGTATTCATGGAGCTGTTCCATTTGCCAGGAACGGAAATATAGCCGATTTTGAGCTTGTCCCTATCCCTTACTTCTACATTTCCGGGCTGCACCCACCTTCCAGGATAGAACTCCCACTCTCCGTTCAGCGGTATCGTCTGACGTGTCGAGAAGTTCCAACTCCTCAGGTCAATGACACCCTTCTCTACGCTCGGGTGTGAAGGAGGCTCGTTAATTCCGTACCAAAGAAGCCGAAAACCTGTGATCACAAATACAAATAACACGGTAATCAGGATTAATTTACGTTTGATCATCATGATTCTCAATTTCGACATTTTTTTCAAAATTCCTCTGAAAGGATGCAAATTAATATTTGAAATGGTTCCTTATTCCTCCTTCGCCTGAACAATAAGACGGTGAGTCGGGTTAATTAAAGGATCACAAGTGATCAGTGTAAGAAGCTTCTCATTCCCGATTGGATCAAGTACGGAGACGTCGGTTGGAAGCACGACCCATTTTTTATATATCTTATATGTAAACTTCTTCCCTCCGGATCTTATGATAATCTCATCGCCTTCGGCCACTTCATTCAGACGATTGAACAGGCGCCCCGTTGTATGCGCACGGTGAGCAGCAATAGCCGTATTTCCAGATTCTCCGAACCATGCGGTCTCTGGCAAATGTACAGCAGCATGCTTCATATTGGTTTTCGTTGCTCCCTCAAGAATGGGGAGCTTTACGTCAATTGAATCTATAGTTATGGTTCCAACTAAGAGTTCGTTCTCTTTGTAGGCTGAATCGTCAGAGCTCTTGGCACTTTGCCCGTCTTCTCCTTCGTTCAACAAGCTCGAAACCTTCTGGAGTCCATCGGCCCTCCTAGAGTCCTCTATTGGAATTTGATGTTCACGGGTAACTTCCTGGGTTTCAGCTTTCTTTAATAGTTCCGCCTCTTCCATATCCGCTCGCCATTCCATTATTTTGGGACTTAAGAGGATGATAATTCCAAGAACTATTACAACATAAGACAACTTCCGCATATATTTGATGGCTCCTTCACAAGTATTCCATGTAACTAAAAATACAACCTAGAACTATACAAATTCTCAACTTCCGGCATAATGCCTTCCTAAGTCCTATTATCTCAATCGAGTAGGAGGCTACCCATTAGTTGAATAGCCGACCTCTCACACCACCGTAC
>RCUH01001053.1_pt1 | contig 22529 bp, 22 predicted proteins | sample 2166191 | NCBI WGS metagenome assembly RCUH01 (sample SAMN09932848, study PRJNA488358) | compost metagenome | feature: garden; material: soil; isolation source: compost soil in an enriched community after 214 h of incubation | place: Germany: Experimental Botanical Garden Goettingen | collected...
AAATGAAGTTTAGCATAATTTTGCATTCCTTCGATATATAAAATATCTATCCAAGAAATTTTCTGAAATCCTTCTTCCTGACGCACATATAAAAAAGGATCCAATTGACTTTGTTTTGGAGAATTATTCATCTGATGCCATTGCTTTGCCTTTAACGAAGCCTGATAAAATCGCTGAAAAGTAATAGGCTTTAATAAATAATCTACAACCTGAAGACGATATCCATCTAAAGCATGTTCTGAATAAGCGGTTGTAAAAATCACCAAAGGCGGATTTTCTAATGATTCCAAAAATTCCAATCCCGTAAGATAAGGCATATTGATATCCAGAAACATCAAATCGATTTGCTTTTCCTGAAGAAACGAAGTCGCTTCTAGAGCAGAAGCACAAGTACCAATAGTTTCAAGGAAATCAATTTTAGAAACAAAATCTGCTATTCCGTTTCTTGCTATAGGTTCATCGTCGATAATGAGACATTTCATTTTCATAGTTTTTTTTTTCTGGTTTGTGTGTGTTTTTGTTTCTCGCAGATTTGGCAGATTTAGCAGATTTTTTCTTTAACCGCAAAGAGCGCAAAGGTTTTACGCAAAGTTCGCAAAGTTTTAATTTTATAAAAGGATGCTAAGAGAACAAAGCAATATGTTAAGATTTTGAAATTTAAAAATTCGTGTAATTCGTGTAATTCGTGGCTAAAATAAAATCATTTTTAATCTTTATATCCCGATAGCTATCGGGAGTGGCTAAAAAATTATTTTAAATCTAAAACCACTTCAACAGCAAAATCAGAATCGGTTTTATGGATGTCTAATTTGTACTTTTCAGGATATTGTATTTCCAATCTTTTCTTAACATTCTCTAAACCTAATCCTTGATTTTTTGAAGGTATTTTATATTGTTCTGTATATGAATTTTCTATTTTAAAATTCAGCTGATGATTTATTTGCTCGCAAGACAAATGCACAAATCCTTTTTGATTTGGAAGTCGAGAAACATGTTTAAAAGCATTTTCGATCAAAGGAACCAAAAGCAGTGGCGCAATTTGAAGTTGTCCTTCTTCTATATTCCATTTGCTTTTTACCTCCAATTCATTTCCCCAACGGGTTTCTTCAACTGCAATTAAATCTTTCAAATATTTAATTTCAAGATGCAAAGGCACATATTCCTTATTACATTCGTACAATTGATAACGCAAAATATCCGAAAACTGAACCAATAAATCTGAAGCTAACTTTACATTGCTTTGCATCAGAATATGAATATGATTCAAAACATTAAACATTAAATGCGGGTTTATCTGATCTTGCAAAATCTTGATTTGCGCTTCTAAATGAACCTGCTGCAATTGCGCATGATTTCTTTCGATAACATTATGTTCCTGATAAAAACGAAGTCCGCAAGCAGTACCGCAAATTAAAATCGCTGATGGAATGTTGCCGTAAAATCGTGCCCATAAAAAATGAAGAGAATCTACATCTGCTGCCTCCGGATATGCTTTCCTTCTCAAAACCGAATCATAAAAAACAATATAAATCAATGACAGACAAAATGCTAAAAGCAGTACAACAATAACGCTTTGTACCGCAAACCAGTTCATTTTATTTTGTTTTAGCGCTTTGGGCAGTATAACATCACTTAAAATATGAGCTAAAACAGCAGAACAAATCAAAACTAAAATAGCCTGAATCGTAGCCGTCAAAAAATCGTAATCTTCGATCATCTGCGCCCAAATCGTGATGCCTAATAAGCTCCAAAAAAAGACTAAAAATATCCAATGCCTATTCTTATTGATTGCGATCATTTATAAATAATTTACTGAGAAAATTTAACTCCAAAAGTAGTTCTATATTTTTTAAACAAATAGCAAAGAAGCGCAAACCGTAAGTATTATTGAAATCAATTTGACGAACTGCATTTTTGTGTTGACCAATGGAATTTATAAAAGCAATATAAAATAACCCCGACAGTTTTTTAAAACATATCGGGGTTCAAAAAATTATCTAATTGGCTAATTATCTCAATTACCCAATTACTTCTCTCCTAATTCTTTTTTATACAATTCGATATTTATAGCCGTTTTCTCGTCCAATTCAGGTTCTTTAATATCGGTGTGTTTTTTCATTTCTTCCCAGATAATTTTGGCAACAATATAACGTGACATTTCTTTGTCATCAGCCGGAACAATATACCATGGTGCATGAGGTGTAGACGTTTTATTGATGGCTTCTTCGTAATACTTCATATACTCGTCCCAATAACCGCGCTCTTTCAAATCTCCTGGCGAAAATTTCCAATTGTGTTTTTCTTCTTCCAAACGGCGCAATAAACGCTGGCGCTGTTCTTCTTTGCTCAAATGCAGATAAAATTTCATTACAATTGTTCCGTTTTGGCAAATATGCTTTTCAAAATTATTAATCTGTTCAATCCTGTTTTCCCAAAATTCAGGTGTAATATCATCTACCGAATTAATTTCTGGCAAATTCTCAGCCAGCACATATTCAGGATGCACACGGGTTACCAAAACATTTTCGTAATGTGTTCTATTAAAAATAGCAAACTTTCCCTTTTCTGGAAGTGCTATATAATGACGCCACAAATAATCATGCTCCAGTTCTGCTGAAGTTGGAGTTTTAAAACTATGCACCACTACTCCACGCGGATTAAACTCCTTAAAAACTTCTCGAATCAAACTGTCTTTTCCCGAAGTATCCATTCCTTGCAGACAAATCAAAACACTGTATTTGTTGTGCGCATACATTACGTCTTGCAAATCGCTCAATTTGGCTTGAACCTTATCTAGTTTTTCTTCTTTTTCATCGTCATCTGCTTTAATATTTAAAACAGTCGGAAGTTTACTCAACTTGATTTTATCTACAACTTTAAAATCTTTCGGGTCTATTGATTTCATATTTTCAAATTTTATATCATAAATATACTACTTTTACGAAGCATATTCCTGCTATCCATTGCAATACTTTTCAATAAATAGCTTTTTTCCAAAGCCATAACAAGAGCTTCCGTTGGTCGCTTTCTTATGTCAGGAAAAAATGCAATTTCTTTTCAAAGTATTTCCATTACTATCAGGGCTAGGCATTCGTTTTCAAAAGAACAATTCAAATATTTCAAATTCATAATGACAAAAAGAATTATCATTTTCATTCTGTTCTTACCATTTATTATAAATGCGCAAACTAATCTAAAAATTAACCTTAATGACTTAGTTTCAGACTTTATCAAAACCCAAAAAACAGATACTTTGTTTACCTACGAAACTTACTCAACTGGAAGTATTCCCATTGTTGAACTTTCTGAAAACGAAGGCGAGATTTGTATTGCCGATTTAACAAATCATCCCATATATGTTTTTTGGAAAGAAAAAGACAAAACCTACTTTTCTAAACTTGGTTATTGTGATGAATATTCAAAAATCATACTTCAAGACGATTCTTTTTGGGAAACTTATTTCTCTAATAAAGCTTTAATTGAACATGAAATAATCAAACCTTTTGAATATGTGACCATACAAAAATCAAAAAAAATAAAACACACGATGGCCAGAAGTCATTCAAGTTTTCAAAACTTAAGAATTATTATAAAAGGAAATATAACAGAAAAACGATTTGATGATTTTGATTTACAAAAAGAAGATGGAAACTTTATAAATATAAATTACAAAAACAACATCAATCTAAAAAGTAAACTAATCGTTGATATTCTTGAAAAAATAACTTCAGAAGCCGAAAAAAACAATATATTTAAAAAGATAAAGTCAAGATAAACTAAAGGCTTCAAAATAAAACTTCATGGAAAAATTCACCTTAGAAATATTATTTCAAATTATCGGAATCGGTTCTGCATCAGGATTATTTTACAATAACGATGCACTTTATGTAATTGGCGACAACAGCGGATTCCTTTACGAATACAATATGCAGAATCAACAATTGAATCAGCATGCTTTAATTGACAATCCAACACAGAATATTCCAAAAAACTTAAAACCCGATTTTGAGTCGATTACACATCATAATGACACACTGTATGTTTTTGGTTCTGGTTCAACCGAAAACCGAAACAAAATGATTGAATTCGACATTAAATCGAAAACCGTTTTACAAAAAAAAAATTTAGTCGATCTGTATGCAGTTATGCAAAATTTCGGAGAAATAAAACCAGAAGATTTTAATCTAGAAGGCGCTATTTTCGACGGAGAAAACTGGTATTTATTCAATCGCGGAAATGGCGTTTCTAACAAAAACACGATTTTTACCATTCACGCCAAAAATCTAGGAGAAGAATTTGCCTTGATTTCTGTTAATTACAAGCTTCCAAAAATAAAAGGCGTTCGTTCTAGCTTTACAGATGCCATTTTGGTTGATGATAAAATCTACTTTCTTTCAACCGCAGAAGACACAAAATCTACTTATGATGATGGAGAAATCTTAGGAAGTTTCATTGGAAGAATCGATGTAAAAACAATGAAAATTGATTTTACTCAAAAAATCACCTCAACAAATAAATTTGAAGGTCTGACTTTCTATAAAAAAGAAAACAACAAAATCGAATTTTTGCTTTGCGAGGATAATGATACAGAAGTTTTAGAAACTAAGATTTATAAATTGACTTTGCCGATTAAGTAAAACTATTCGATTACAATATTAACGTAGAGACGCACTGCAGTGCGTCTAACATCTAGAGAATCTACAATTTGATATTCTTTGCGTAGACGCACTGCAGTGCGTCTCTACAACAAAACCTTTGTAACTTTGCAGCTTTGCAGCTTTGTAACTTTGTAACTTTGCAACTTTAAACTAAAAAAGAATATTTTTTTCACCCCCGTCCCAACCTTTTTATCTTTTTCTCTCTCTATATAAGAAAGACCACAATTGTGATAAACGAAACTCAAATAGCAAACTGTAAAAAAATGCACCGCGATGCCCAGCGTCAGGTGTACGAATACATGGCGCCCAAGTTGTACCGCCTTTGCAAAAGATATTTAAAAAAGGAGGAAGAGATAGAAGAAGCTTTGGCAGATTCTTTCTTTACTATTTTCACCAAACTTGATCAGTTAAAAGAAGCGTATGCTTTTGAAGCTTGGGCAAGACGTATAACTGTAAATCATTGTTTGGCGACCATCAGAAAAGCAACCAATTTTAATATGTATCTAGACGACGTAAAGCTGATTTCTCAGCCTTCTGTCGACGAACTCAATACATTAGAAGAAGAAGATTTACTTAATTTATTAAACCATATTCCTGACGGCTGTAAAACAGTGTTTAACCTTTTTGTCATTGAAGGTTTCTCACATAAAGAAATAGCCGAAATGCTAAAGATTTCTGAAGGCACCTCAAAATCACAATTGAATGCTGCTAAGACCAAACTGAAAGAACTGGTTAATAAACTGTATTATCAAAAAGCAAAATAGTCATGGACAATCAAGATAAATTATTCGATAAAATAAAAGAAGCTTCGCAAAAAGCCGAGTTTCAAGACTTTCCAGGAATGGAAAAAGTCTGGGCGCGTGTAGAAGAAAAACTGGACAAAAAAGAAGATAAAAAAACAATTGCATTATGGAAAAAAATTGCTGTTGCGGCTTCTCTTCTATTATTACTCTCTTTAGGTTTTCAATTTTTACATACTGACAAAGATGCTATAAATGAAACCCCTAAAGTTGTTATTCAAGAAACAGAAAAAGAGCAAGAGCCTATTTTAGAACAAAAAAATACAATTCCTTCTTCAGATTCGGAATTGGTCTCAAAAGAAGAAGCTACTGAAATTCTCAATAAACAGATTAAGCAACAACAAAAGGTAGCAATTCAGGAAGTAGAAGCTTTACCAAACGCAGTTACTTCTCCTCCTGTGGTAACAGAAAGAGCTAATTATGATGCAATAATGGCTACGCCTTCTCCAGTACGTGCAGAAGTAACCGAAGAAGACAATAACAGTTATTCACAAAAAGAAGAAGCTTCAGAAATGGAATATTCGAGAGCAAAAGAATCTGCAAAAGTAGCGTTCGCTGCCAGAGAATCTCAATCGATGAAAGCAAAAAAAAGCAGTCCATTAGTAGTGCTAAACGGAAATGCATTAGCGCATAGTGATGATGTCAAAAAAGACAAAATGATTCAGAACGAACTTCCAAATTTAAAACCAGAAAATTTAGATTCGCTTGTAGTTCTTGACGAACCTTTGTATATCATTGACGGAATTTATTATTCAGAAAATGATTTATTCGGCAAAAATCCAACAAGTCCTTATGCGCCTTTAGACAGACAAGACATTAAAACCGTAACCATTTTACAAGATCTTGAAGCGACCGAAAAATATGGCGAAAAAGGCAAAAAAGGAGTTGTTATAATCACTACAAAAAACGGAAAACCGGCTCCGAAAAAATAATCTTATGCTTTGTCAAAGTCTGCAGCTTTGACAAAGCAAAACCCAAACATTAATTCTAAAACTTATTATCATGAAAAGTCTAAAACTTATTTCATCAGCCATTGCTATGCTTATATGTTTCGTAACGATGGCACAAGAAAGAACGATTTCCGGAACTGTCACAGATAAATCTAATTTACCGCTTCCTGGAGTTCAGATAACAATTAAAGGAACTAAAAAATATAGTCAAACTGATTATAATGGTAACTACTCTATTCAAACTAAAAAAGGAGATGCTCTTGTTTTTAGTTACCTAGGAATGGATTCTCAAACTATTTACGTTAAAGATTCTAACATAATTAATGTAGTCCTGAAAGAAAATAGCGCTCAACTCCAAGAAGTTGTAGTTGTTGGGTATGGTGTCCAAAAAAAATCAATGGTAACTGGTTCAATCTCGGAACGTAAAGGAAAAAGAGCAAAAGTTCAAGCTGAAAGTAATTCCCTTTACGCTCCCAGCCCAACTGTTTCTATTCGCGCAAATGAATCAGTTTCTTCCAAAAATGAGCCGATGTATATTATTGACGGAGTTCCAGCGAAAGCCAATCAAATGGCAAAAATTAATCCGAATGATATTGACAATGTATCGGTTTTAAAAGATAAAGATGCAACTTCAATTTATGGAAGCAAAGCTTCAAATGGCGTTGTGGTTATTTCAACGAAAAATGAAATCTATAAAAACCTTTCAGAAAAAGAATTGGACAAAAAATTAAATATTATGCCAATTCCGACAGAACCAACTCAGGAAGACTATGAAACTTTTGTAGAAAATGCTTTCGAAAGCCCCAAAACAGCTCCACTTTCTACCTTTTCTATAGATGTAGATAATGCTTCGTATACCAATATCAGACGTTTTTTAAACAATGGACAGGAAGTCCCAAAAGATGCAGTTCGTGTAGAAGAAATGATTAATTTCTTTAAATATACTTATCCACAGCCAAAAAATGAACATCCGTTTTCTATCAATACCGAAGTAAGCGATTCGCCTTGGAACAAGAATAATAAAATTTTGAAAATCGGTTTACAGGGAAAAAATATTCCAACTAATGATTTACCAGCTTCAAATCTTGTTTTCTTGATTGATGTTTCGGGATCTATGAGCGACATGAATAAACTGCCTTTATTGAAACAATCCTTAAAAATATTGGTAAACGAATTGCGTGCAAAAGACAAAGTTGCTATTGTGGTGTATGCAGGCGCTGCCGGAATGGTTTTGCCTCCAACTTCTGGAGACGAGAAAAAAACGATTATCGACGCTTTGGATAAGTTACAATCTGGTGGAAGCACTGCTGGAGGAGCAGGAATTGAACTGGCTTATAAAACAGCTACTGAAAATTTCATTAAAGGCGGAAATAATCGCGTAATTCTTGCAACTGACGGAGATTTTAACGTTGGAAGTTCTTCGAACTCTGACATGGAAAAATTGATTGAAGAAAAAAGAAAAACAGGTGTTTTCTTGACTTGTTTAGGTTACGGAATGGGAAATTATAAAGACAGTAAAATGGAAATTTTGGCCGATAAAGGAAACGGAAATTATGCTTATATCGATAATATTCAAGAAGCGAATCGCTTTTTAGGAAAAGAATTTAAAGGTTCTATGTTTGCGATTGCTAAAGATGTGAAGATTCAGATTGAATTCAATCCAAAACAGGTTCAAGCATATCGTTTGATTGGTTATGAAAACAGAAAATTGCGTCCAGAAGATTTTAAAAATGATGCGATCGACGCGGGAGAATTAGGAAGCAACCATACTGTAACGGCTTTGTATGAAATTATTCCTGCTGGCGTAAAAAGTGATTATTTAGCTGAACAGCCAGATCCTTTAAAATACACTAAAACCGAAACTAATTCAAATAATTACAACAACGAATTGGCAACGATAAAATTCCGTTACAAAAAACCTGATGGCGATAAAAGCATCGAAATGGTTCAGGTAATCGAGAACAAATCGGTTGTTTTGGAGAAAGCGAGTGATGATATGAAATTTAGCTCTGCCGTAGCTTGGTTTGGTTTGAAACTGAGAGATTCAAAATTAATTGCCGACAAGTCTTCTGAAGAAATTGTAAAACTAGCGAAGCAAGGAAATTCAAACGATGGCGAAGGTTACAAAGCTGAATTTATTCGTTTGGTTGAAACTTCTAAACAATATAATTAATAAATATTGTATTACATTTGTGGCTTTATTTTTAAAACTTATTTTACACACGCATGAATCCTATTTTAAGCCAAAATCTATTTTTAGTAAAAGAACATGTTGGAATGTTCAAAGCCGCAAACAATTACGATATCTATCATCCAGAAACCAATCAAATCATTATGAACTGCCGAGAAAACAATCTTGGCTTCTTTACAAAAGTATTCCGTTTTACAGATTATAAAAGAGCAACTCCATTTAATGTTGAAATTACAACTGCTTCTGGCGAAAAATTAATTACCGTAAGGAGAGGTGTTGCCATATTTAGATCAACTGTTGAAGTATTGGACGAAAAAGATCGTTTGATTGGAACTTTCAAACAGAAATTTTTCTCAATTGGAGGAAGATTTGAGATTTTAGATAAAAATGAAAAACCTGTGGCTACTCTGCAAGGAAAATGGACTGGCTGGGATTTTAAATTCTCTCATGAAAACAAACAATTGGCTCAAGTAAGTAAAAAATGGGCAGGATTAGGAAAAGAGTTTTTTACAAGTGCTGACAATTATGTTCTTCAAATTGAAGATACAGTTACTGCTGACAGTCCGTTGAGGCAATTGATTTTAGGAGCTGTCATGTGTATTGACATGGTTCTGAAAGAATAACAAAAAGTTGTTAAACTTAGATTAAGAATACCTTTTAAAGCATCATTTTAGTTTTCAAAATCTTATTTTTGTAAGACTTAAAATGATGCTTTCTGCATTTCTAAAAACACAATCATGACCGACTTAAAAAATAAAAACGCCTTTATTACTGGCGCAGGAAAAGGAATAGGAAAAGCTGTGGCAATTGCTTTGGCTAAAGAAGGTGTAAACCTGATTTTGGTTTCGAGAACCCAAAAAGACGTAGAACAATTAGCTGACGAAGCTTCTAACTTAGGCGTAAAAGCTTTGGCTCTAACAGCAGATGTTTCTGATATAAATTCTATTAATAAAGCCGTTGAAAAAGCTTTGGCTGAATTTAAACATATAGATATTTTAATCAATAGTGCCGGAATTGCTTCTTTTGGAAAATTCTTAGAATTGGAACCAGAAGCTTGGGAAAGAATTATTCAGGTGAATTTAATGGGAACGTATTTCACAACTCGTGCCATTATCCCGAATATGATTGAAAGACAAACTGGTGATATTATTAATATTTCATCAACTGCTGGATTAAACGGAAACGCTTTGACTAGTGCTTACAGTGCCTCAAAATTTGCTGTTTTAGGCTTGACTGATTCTTTGATGCAGGAAATGAGAAAACACAATATTCGCGTTACTGCTCTAACTCCTAGTACAGTTGCAACTGACATGGCAAAAGATTTAAACTTAACTGACGGAAACCCAGAAAAAGTAATGCAGTCTGAAGATATGGCAGATTTAATTGTTGCCCAACTAAAATTAAACCGAAGAGTGTTTATTAAAAACAGCAGTATCTGGTCTACTAACCCATAAAAAATAAATTCCAATTTTTTAAAATTCCAAATTCCAATTGCTTTAAGATTGGAATTTGGAATTAAAGTATTAGAATTAAAAAAAATGTAGATCCCAAGTATAATTGGAATTTGGAATTTAATTATTGGAATTTTAAAAAAACATGATGGAACAATATTTAAGACAATTGGTCGAAATAGAATTTCAGGATAAAAAAGAAATCTTCAGCGGATTTTTAATTGATTATTCTGATGAATGGATTTTGCTTCGAAATAATCCTGTAGATTTTATTTTGGATGGTTTTGTTATTTTAAGAAATAAAAACATTGAAGCTGTTAACCGAGATCACGATTTGGCTTTCACAGAAAAAGTAATCCGTCTGAAAGGATTAAAAATTAATTCTGATGATATTATCCCAATCAAAGATTTGGCTTCGATCATTAAATTTATTTCTGAGAAATATGGCATTTTTCAGATTGCAAAAAAATCATCTAAATCTGCTTATCTAGGAAAATTAATCGAATTAAATGAGGAAGAATTGACTATCGATTTTTTAGATACGCAAGGTCAGTTTGGAGGGGAATTAAGTTTTAATCCTGAAAAAATTCGAGTTATTGAGTTCGATACGGATTATATTAATTCTTTGAAATTGGTGGTTCACGAAAATGAATAATTTATAAAAACAGAAAAGCCCTTTTTACAAAGGGCTTTTCTGTTTTTTTTGTCATTTCGACGAAGGAGAAATCTTCACTAGAAGCTCGACAAAGATTGGAATTTCGTTGCGGAGTTACTTGCGGAGATTTCTCCTTCGTCGAAATGTCAAACTATGTGGTAACTTTTTGATTATCTTAAAAAAATTAAGCTTCCGCCAGTTTATTCAAAAACTCAATGCGAACACTTCCGTCTTCATCAATCTTAGTTAAATTGATTTCTTGAAGTGTGTTTACCAATTCCGGATTCCATGGCGTTTTTACTTTCACGTAGTTTTCCGTAAACCCATGAATGTATCCTTCTTTATTTTCACTTTCAAAAAGAACTGTTCTGTTTGTTCCTAATTGGCTTTCGTAAAAAGCGCGACGTTTTTTAACTGACAAACCACGAAGCATTTTACTTCTTTTTGCTCTAACATTTGAAGGAACAACACCTTCCATATCAACCGCTTCTGTATTATCTCTTTCTGAATACGTAAAAACGTGTAAATACGAAATATCTAAATCATTTAAGAAATGATAGGTTTCTAAGAAATGTTCGTCTGTTTCGCCAGGGAAACCAACAATTACGTCAACACCAATACAAGCGTGTGGCATTACTTCGCGAATTTTAGCAACACGATCAATGTACACTTCACGTAAATAACGGCGTTTCATTAATTTCAAAATATCATTGCTTCCTGATTGTAGCGGAATATGAAAATGTGGAACAAAAGTTCGGCTTTTAGAAACAAATTCGATCGTTTCGTTTTTCAATAAATTTGGCTCAATAGACGAAATTCTCAAACGTTCGATTCCTTCTACTTTATCCAAAGCTTGAACCAAATCCAGAAAAGTATGTTCGTGTTTTTTGTTTCCGAACTCCCCTTTTCCATAATCACCGATATTTACACCCGTTAAAACAATCTCACGAATATTTTGAGCCGAAATTTCTTTGGCATTCTTAAGTACATTCTCTAAAGCATCACTTCTAGAAATTCCTCTTGCCAGCGGAATTGTACAATAGGTACATTTATAATCGCAACCATCTTGAACTTTCAAAAATGCTCTTGTACGATCTCCAATAGAATAACTTCCAACGTAAAAATCAGCTTCGGCAATTTCGCATGAGTGAACTTCACCCATGTCATTTTTGCTTAAATCATGGATATAGTCTGTGATTTTGAATTTTTCTGTTGCACCCAAAACCAAATCAACTCCGTCAACTGAAGCCAATTCTTCAGGCTTTAATTGCGCATAACAGCCCACAGCGGCAACAAAAGCTTTTTCGTTCAGCTTCATTGCTTTTCTAACTACCTGCTTAAACTGCTTATCGGCATTTTCTGTTACAGAGCAAGTATTAATGACATAAATATCTGCTATTTCTTCAAAATCGACGCGGTCAAAACCTTCGTCATTAAAATTTCTGGCAATTGTAGAAGTCTCTGAAAAATTCAGCTTACAACCCAGCGTATAAAAGGCAACTTTTTTTCTATTTTCCATAATTTGTCTTAAATTAATGAAATCGTTGTCAAAAAATTTAAGGGTGCAAATTTACAAACAATATTCATCAAAAGAAAGTAATTAATTCACTTCGAATCAAGAATATGCAGTAATAATAATTTAGAAACATCAAAAACTGAATCTTTCCTATTTTATTTAAAAAAAAATAAAAGCTTGTATTTTTTTAGATTTTGCCTTTCAGATTAAGAATAAAACGGCAATATAATCGACTAAAAGCAAATTTTACCGATTAAATACATTTTTTTGTGTTTTAAATTCAAAATTTCTTACATTTACCATTGTTATGAATCAAGTTGCCAATAAATTCATATTAAAGAATTTTAGTAAGCTTTAATTAATTTAATAATAATTCAGCCATAACAATTTTGAATTTTACTCGTTATGTTGTTGTTTTGTGTTACAAAATGAAATGGGAAAGCCGAAAACCAAAGAGAGTAGGCAACAATTATAATAACAAATACCACTTTATGAAAGCATTTTTACCCACAATCTGCTTGATGTTCTTAACCATTTTTAGTTCGCAAGCGCAAACTAATGCTCCAGCTGCAAATGCAAATCCATTTCCTTCTATTAGCACATTAACAACTTGGGCAAGCTTAAACTCTCAGCAGCAATTTGATGTTGCTATTCGTGCTGTTGGGTTTAAATTTGAAGTAAAAGAACCAGGTGAAGGATCTACAGCTTATACCTACATTCGTAAAGTAACTGTTAACGATGTAAACTATACAGATAGAATTGTATACAGAATTACAAATAACAATTCTGCAAGTATTATTTCGTTAGTAACTGCTTCTACTGATTTGGTTAGTTTATACACACCACAATTGGCAAGCTTTAAAAACAACAACTGTAAAACAGAAATGTCTAAAGACAAAAACACAACTTGCAGCTGTTACGAAAGTGCAAATTTTGCAATCGATCTTTGCGACGAGCGTGTAAAATTAACGATGGGTGACGGAAATAAATATTTTGTTTCTGTAGCTAAAAAATAATATTCTCAAATATTACTTCTTTAATTAATTCCAAATCTTTACTGACTTTTAAGTATGTAAAGATTTGGAATTCGTTTTTATATTAAGTTCGGATTTTTGAGTTCGTACCAAACTTCCAATTCTTCTTCGTATTCAAAAGAATTTACGAAATTAAAACCTAATTTCTCTAGAATTTTTCTTGAGTTTTCATTCCCCGCATCTGCATAAGCATAAAGCACTTCTACTTTCATTACATTAAAAGCATAATCAATAAAAGCTTTTCCTGCTTCGGTTGCATAACCTTTTCCCCAATGCTTTTCGATAAAACGATATCCTAACTCGTAAAAGTTTTTATGATTATTTATCTCGTCAGCAATAAATTTGATTCCAGACCAGCCAATAAATTCATTTGTTTCTTTTAAAATAACTGCCCATCGACCTATCCCAAAATCTTTATATTGTTTTTGAATGAATTTAATACGCTCTGTACATTCCTCAATATGCTTTATGGGCCTATTCCCAACAAATAAATGCACATTAGGGTTTGCTTCCAATTCAAACATTCCTTCTGCATCAGAAAGTTGTAATTCTCTTAAAAGCAAACGCTCTGTTTCAATTGGATTTTTCATTTTTTATCTAATTCAAAATATACTTTTGCACCACTTCTGCAACACCATCATCATTATTTGAAGCTACAATTATATCGGCTCTGTCTCGCAATTCTGGCGTCACATTATCAACCCAAACACCAAGACCAGCATATTCAATCATCGTTAAATCATTTCCTGCATTACCAACCGCAATAATTTCTTCTTGAAGAATTCCTAGTTTATCTGCCAAAAACTTCAGACTTGCCGCTTTATCTATTCCTTGCTGCGCCGCTTCAAGGAAAAAAGGTTTCGACATTGAAACGCTTAAATGTGGCATTTTAGCTTTCAGATCCTCTTCTAATTGTTTCAATTCAGAAGGTTCTTTTAACAGAATACATTTTACAGCAGGTCTGTCAACATAATCTTTAAAACTAGAAACCATAAGATGTGGCATGCCAGTAATCTCTTTTTCGATTTCTATGAATTCAGAATCGGTTTCGCTGATAATTTCATCATCTAAATAAGTAATGATATGCGTATTCATTCTCACGCTGTAATCATACAATTCGTGAATTTGTTCAACAGTTAATTTCTGTTCAAACAAAACCAAATCATCTTTTACACGGCTGATAATTGCTCCGTTAAACGAAATCATATAAGAATCGTTTTTATCTAACTCAAGCTCTTTTGCGTAAGCAGTCATTGCCGAAGTTGGCCGGCCAGAAGCCAAAACCACATAAACTCCTTTTGCCTGAGCTTCTAATAAAACTTTTTTGTTTAAATCTGAAATTCTATGATCGTCTGTCAACAAGGTATCATCCATGTCGAGCACTAACATTTTGTATTGCATATTTTTTTAGTTTTCAGTCACAGTCACAGTTTTCAGTATTCTAACTGTAAACTGTTACCGCAAACTGCGACTTTTTAAAGACTCATTCTAAACTCTTCAATAACAGGATTTGCTTTTGCAAAATCGGTTTCTTGAATAAAAACCTCAACTGCCAAATCTGTCTGGCCAAAACCTCCCAAACGAGCCGATTGAATATTATCTTTTTTAACGGTTTCCACTCCCGCTTCTTCTAATCTTTCCTGCAAAGCAATTGCTAATACTTCACTTCCAGAAAATACTTTCATTAATCCCATAATCTTCTTTTTTTTATTCTAATATTCTTTTTAATTGCTTTTGAAAATCTTCATTTTCATTTACTCCAATATGCTCCTGATTTCTCAGCGGATAAAAATAGGCATTTGCTTTTAATAACTTCTTTAGCCTGACTGAATTATCAATTGGAATTAACTGATCTTTAGTTCCATGGAAAATATAAATTGGGCTTTTTATTTTTGGAAGATAAAGATTTGTTTCTAAACTAAATTTCTTCATAAAGTCAGGAAAAAATGGCGCTCTAGAGCTAGATAATTCTAGAAAATTATAATATGGCGCTTGAAGAATCAAAGCTTTCGGTTTATTCTCTAATGCCAATTTTGCGGCAAAACCAGAACCAATTGAATATCCTGCAATAATAATTTTATCTTCAGGATATCTCTCAGCCACTTTCTTATATACGATAGAAATATCTTTACTCAATTGCTCTTCATTCTCTATTTCGCCTTCACTTTTTCCGAAACTTCTGTAATCTAAAATAAAGATATCATAGCCTAATGAGGTGTATATTTTTGCAATTTTACCCCAAGTTTCAAGTGTCCCAGCATTTCCATGAAGATAAAAAACAAGTCCTCTTGAATTTTCAGCTTTAAACAATAATCCATTCAACACAGCTCCATCAAAAGAAGAAATATTGATTTCTTCAAATTTTTGCTGATAATCAAATTTATAGTCTTTAGGCAATTTTGAACGATAGAAAACTAAATCAACCTGATTAAAATAAAAATAGGATATCATCAAAACATAAATAATTAGAAAAAAGCACAACAGTACAATTCCTAAAAATTTAAACGTTTTTAAAATCTCCATATCTAAATTAGTTTTGAGTCGCAGTTTTCATTTTTAGTCTTTACCCAGATTGAAAACTGAGAGTGGCAAATAATTAATAAAAAATCCCGCTTTTCAGTTACTGAGACTGAAAACCGGGACTGAAAACTTTATTGTAAATTATTCTTCTTCAATATCGTCTTCGTCTTCATCAAGCTCCTCGCCTTCTTCATCCATATCAAATAAATAAGGTTCGATCATGATTTTGTCTGCCAAAATTTCAATTCGCTCTGTCAGAGTTTCTGTAAAAATAATTCGTTGCACTTTGGCTATACTGTTTGAAATTCGAGTGATTTTAGCATCGTGGCGCAACTTCAAAATCGGATCTGCATCGTCTATAATAAACATTTTTAAACGATTTACATTGTAACCCGCCGTACTAAACATGTCGTTTAATTTAGTTGGCGTACCAATTAAAACGTCAATTCCGGTAGAAACATAGTTTTTATCGTAATCCATGTCGCCTTTTTCGTTTACGCCATATACTTCTAAATTGGTATATTTTCCGTATTTCTCAAAAAGCTCAACCATTTCTAAAACCTTTGCCTTATCTTCTACAATGATTAAAGCGCGAGGCGATTCTTCTGTTTTACCTGCCAATTGCTGGATTACATTTAAAACAATAGTTGTTGTTTTTCCACTTCCTTTTGGAGAAATAATAACACAGTCGGCACCACTTTTTATGGTTGAAAAAGTTTCCATCTGCAAAGCATTGGCTTCTGTCAGACCATTTTCAATTAGACCGTCTTGTAATTTTTCGTTTATTTTTTTTAGTTTCATTTCTAAATTTTAGATTTATGATTTTAGAATTTAGATTCCAAATCATTATTTGCTTGCGAACATTTTCACATCTGATTCTGAGATTTCGTTTCCTCCCAAAATGATCAATCTTTCCACCACATTTCGAAGTTCACGAATATTTCCTGTCCAATCGTATTCTTGCAATAATTTAATGGCTTGCGCCGAAAATGATTTAACCGCATTTCCTTGTTCCGAAGCTATTTTCTCTGTAAAATGAGAGATTAAAGCCGGAATATCGTCGCGTCTTTCGTTCAACGGCGGCACTTTTATTAAAATTACAGCCAGACGGTGATATAAATCTTCACGAAAACGGCCTTCGGCAATTTCTGTTTTCAGATCCTTATTGGTTGCAGCAACGACACGAACATCAACTTTTATGTCTTTATCGGCACCAACTCTCGTAATCATACTTTCTTGTAAAGCACGTAAAACTTTGGCTTGCGCCGAAAGGCTCATGTCTCCAATTTCATCTAGGAAAATAGTTCCTTTGTCGGCCGCTTCAAATTTTCCCGCACGATCTTTCACTGCCGATGTAAAAGCTCCTTTTACGTGGCCGAATAATTCGCTTTCGATCAATTCGCTCGGAATTGCCGCGCAGTTTACTTCGATTAAAGGAAAACCAGCGCGCTCACTTTTTTCATGTAATTGATGCGCCACCAATTCTTTTCCTGTTCCGTTTGGTCCAGTAATTAAAACTCTAGCTTCTGTTGGAGCCACTTTATCAATCATCACTTTGATATGATTAATCGATTCGCTGTCACCAATCATTTCGTAATTTTTGCTGACTTTTTTCTTTAGAATTTTATTCTCAACTACTAATTGTTTTTTATCTAAAGCATTACGGACTGTGTTTAGCAAACGGTTCAAATCTGGCGGTTTCGAAATGTAGTCAAAAGCTCCTAAACGCATAGTCTGAATAGCAGTTTCCATATCGCCGTGACCCGAAATCATCACCATCGGAATTTCTGGTTTTATCTTCTTAACTTCTTCTAAAACCTCAACTCCGTCCATTTTTGGCATTTTGATGTCACACAAAACCAAATCATAATCGTTATTCTTTATTTTTTCAAGCCCCACAACACCATCTTCCGCTTCATCTACCTGATATGAATCATTTTCTTCTGATAAAATTTTTACCAAAACTCTTCTGATTGCTGCTTCGTCTTCTACAATTAGTATTTTACTCATTTTTTTCTAAGGTTCTAAGGAGCTAAGACACTAAGGTTCTGAGTTTTTTTTAGAAGCTAAAAATCTTAGCACCTCAGAACCTTAGCACCTTAGTACCTTTAAAATTAATACTTCAGCCACTTATACAATTCCTTCCAAGTCGGTTTTTTGCCGTACATTAAAATACCGATTCGGTAGATTTTTGCAGCAAACCATACAACAAGGAAAAATGTAGCAAACAATAATGATACCGAAATTGCAATTTGCCACCACGGCACCCCAAACGGAATACGCATTAACATTACAATTGGCGAAGTTAACGGAATCATCGAAAAGATAACCGCGACACTTCCGTGAGGATCGTTTACTACTGTAAAGAATCCGATATAAACACTCAAAATCAGAGGCATTAATATTGGAAGTAAAAATTGTTGAGAATCGGTTTGATTATCAACTGCTGCTCCAATTGCCGCATAAAATGAGCTATATAAAAAATATCCTCCAATAAAATATATTACAAATCCGATTAAGATACTAGCAATTGGCAAATTCCATAGTTCAGCAATATACATTTGTGCAGATCCAGAAAGTTCATGCTGAGCTGCCTGCATCATTTCTGGAGAAATTCTAGCCGTTGGGCCAACATTTACGCCAAAGAATGCCGAAGCGGCAAACATTAATCCTAAACCGATAATTGCCCAAATCACAAATTGTAAAATTCCAGCCAATGAAGTTCCAACAATTTTTCCAATCATTAATTGAAATGGCTTTACTGATGAAATGATAATTTCGATAATTCGGTTCGTTTTTTCTTCTATTACGCTTCTCATTACCATATTTCCGTAAATGATAATAAACATCATAATTAAGTAGCCGAATGCCCCACCAATTGCAATTTTAATTTCGTTTAAACCTTTCAGACTTTCTTCTCCAGAAGCTTTAACCAAATGGATATTTACATCTGACTGTGCTTTCTTAATAGCCAAAGTGTCTAATTTTGCTTCTTCCAGATTTAGTTTTGTAATTTTTTTTCCGATAATATCCTGCGTATTTTCAATAAAAGAAATGCTCGGACTATTATTCGAAATAAATTCAATCTTACTTTCTAAATCTTTAATATTTTTTGTTTTCGGAATAACGATTAATCCGTTGAAGTTTTCTTTTGTGATACTATCTTTTAAAGCTTTTACATCAATTTCAGATAAATTCAAGTATTTAAATTCTGCTCCTTTTCTATTTTCCTTTAAAAAATCTGAAGCAAAAAGCCCAGTTTCATCATGAATCGCAATTCTTTTCGTTTCTGCTTTCATAGTACTCAAATACCCAATAAAAACAGCAATAGCCACAAACAAAAGCGGACTCAAAAAAGTCATGACAACAAAAGATTTATTACGGACTTTAGCAATAAATTCTCTTTTTATAATCAACGAGATAATACTCATAAATAATTAATTTTCAAATTTTAAATTCCAAATCCCAATTTATAAACTTGGAATTTGGAATTTCTATATTGGAATTTTTAAATTTTGTTTTCAGTAACTGTTTGGATAAAAATATCGTGTATACTTGGAATTTTTTCAACGAAATGCGTTACCTGTCCGCGTTGTGTCAGAATGTTTAACAATTCGTTTGGCGTTGCATTTCCAATTTGGACATTTAATTTCAAGTCGTCATTGAGCGATTTGAAATTAGCAGGTGAAACGGTAAATTTTTGAGTAATGTCATACATTAAACCTTCAACATTGCTAGTCAAAATTCCAACTTCAAAACTATTGGTTCTAAACTGGCGTTTTACATCTGCAACTTTTCCTTCTATCAATTTATTTGATTTATGAATCAAAGCTATATTTTCACAAAGTTCTTCTACGCTTTCCATTCTATGGGTTGAGAAAATAATTGTTGAGCCTTGTTCTTTCAATGCTAGAATTTCATCTTTAATTATGTTAGCATTTACGGGATCAAATCCAGAGAAGGGCTCATCTAAAATCAGCAGTTTAGGCTTATGTAAAACACAAACAACAAACTGGATTTTTTGCGCCATTCCTTTAGAAAGCTCCTGAATCTTTTTGTTCCACCATCCCTGAATTCCCAATCGGTCAAACCAATAATCCAATTGTTTTTTGGCTTCAGCCTTAGAAAGACCTTTCATTTGAGCTAAATACAAACATTGCTCGCCTACTTTCATCGAGCTGTACAAACCTCTTTCTTCTGGAAGATAGCCAATTGTCTGTACATGCTTTGGCTGTAACTTTTCTCCGTCCAAAATTACTTCACCACTGTCTGGCATTGTAATCTGATTTATGATTCTGATAAGGGAAGTTTTTCCTGCTCCATTGGGACCTAAAAGTCCATATATACTGCCTTTTGGCACATTTAATGAAACTTCGTTAAGCGCTACATAGTTGCCATATTTTTTTATGACTTTATGTACTTCAAGTAAGTTGCTCATGTTGTTTTTAAGGATTTACTGCGTTGCCTCTCCTATTACGGTTTAGCGACTGTAAAAGTAAATAATTACTAGCGAATCTGTGTCATATTACGCAAAAAACCCATTCTATTTTATCCTAGAATGGGTTTTTAATTTTATAGTCTTTAAAAAATGTGCAAATTATGAGAACATATCTTTTACTTTTTCAAAGAATGATTTCTCTGATTTCTCTGGACTTGGAGCAAAGTGCTCATCGGTTAAAGCATTTTCAAAGAATTGCTTTTGTTCTTTATTTAATGTTTTTGGAGTCCAAACGTTTACGTGAACCAACAAATCTCCACTTCCGTAACCGTTCAAACTTGGAATTCCTTTTCCTTTTAATCTTAAGATTTTTCCAGACTGAATTCCTTCTTCCAGTTTAATACGCACTTTTCCGTTGATTGCTTCAATATCTTTTGAAGCTCCTAAAACTGCTTCAGGGAAACTGATATATAAATCGAAATGAATGTTTTCGCCTTCACGCTTCAAGAATTCGTGTTCAACTTCTTCAATCGCTACAATTAAATCTCCTGGAATACTGTTTCCTGGAGCATCGTTACCTTTGTTAGCAACTTTTAACTGCATTCCGTCAACAACTCCCGCAGGAATTTTGATTGATACTGTTTCGTCTTCTTGAACCATTCCTTGAGCATCTGCCTCAGAAGGTTTTTTATCTAAAATCTGACCAGAACCACCACAAGTAGGACATGTAGATGCTGATTGCATTCTTCCTAAAATGGTATTGGTTACACGCATTACTTGTCCTTGACCATTACAAGTCGTACAAGTTTTATACGTTACACCTTTTGCCTGAACTTTACGTTTTACTTTTACTTTTTTCTCAACTCCATTTGCAATTTCTTCCAAAGTCAATTTCACTTTAATTCGAAGATTGCTTCCTTTCGCACGACGAGGTCCTCCGCCTCCGCCTCCGAAACCGCCAAATCCACCACCAAAAATATCACCAAACTGGCTGAAAATGTCATCCATATTCATACCGCCATGACCACCGCCAAATCCGCCAGAACCATCAAATGCTTGATGACCATATTGATCGTATTTCGCTTTTTTCTGCGGATCACTCAAAACTTCATAAGCTTCTGCCGCCAATTTGAAGTTTTCTTCTGCCTCTTTGTCGCCTGGGTTTTTATCAGGGTGATATTTTAAAGCACTTTTTCTGTACGCTTTTTTTATTTCGGCAGCATCAGCATTTTTTGAAATGCCAAGTATTTCGTAAAAATCTTTTTTCATAATTAGGTTTAAATTCCAAATTCTAAAATTCTAAAATCCAAAAATGGAGCCAGAATTTTTATTTGCTTTTTAGTTTCCAACTACAACTTTAGGGTAACGAATAATTTTCTCTCCTAATTTGTATCCTTTTTCAATAACATCAACAATTTTCCCTTTTAATTTGTCAGACGGAGCTGGAATTTGGGTAATTGCTTCAGCAATATCAGCATTGAAAGCATCTCCTGCTTGAATTTCAACTTGCTCTAAACCTTTAGAAACTAAAGTGCTTTTCAATTTTTCGTGAATCAACTCAACACCTTTTTTCAAATTCTCATCCTCAGATTTGTTGATCTCTACTGTTGCTCTGTCAAAATCATCTAAAACTGGAAGCATAGCCAACAAAACCTCTTGGTTTGCAGTTTTAAACAATTCAAGACGTTCTTTTGAAGTTCTTTTTTTGTAATTTTCAAATTCAGCAAATAATCTCAAAAACTTATCTTTTTCGTGAGCCAAGTCTTTAGCTAATTGCTCCTCAACACTTAATTCTTCAACAATTAACTGCTCTCCGTTGGCATTATTCTCTAACGTTACATCGTCTAATTCCTGATCGAATTCTGTATTTTCCGTAGTCATATTACTTTTATTTTTAAAAATATTCTTAAACTTCATTTTTATTTCTTTCTGTTGGATTGCAAAAGTACTGCCAAACCTTATAAAATGTCAAATTGTCACTTTATTAATTATGAGACATTTAAAAAACGCAATTACACAGAAAAAATTTATTATAATTTTAAGACTATTACGTTTTAGTTTATGCTATCTTTGAGACCAATAAATATAAATTATTACCACCAAAAATTGAATTTAAGGGTTGGCTTTGGCCTCTAAATAATTATTAATTCAAATTTACCTTATATTAAAAAAAGCTTCGCCTACAGAGACGAAGCTTTTTTTGTTTGAGCTTAACATGACAAAGTTGTCATTTACTTATTTTGCACGGGCGGAGGGATTCGAACCCCCATCAACGGTTTTGGAGACCGCTATTCTACCCTTGAACTACGCCCGTAA
>RCUH01001056.1_pt1 | contig 22490 bp, 19 predicted proteins | sample 2166191 | NCBI WGS metagenome assembly RCUH01 (sample SAMN09932848, study PRJNA488358) | compost metagenome | feature: garden; material: soil; isolation source: compost soil in an enriched community after 214 h of incubation | place: Germany: Experimental Botanical Garden Goettingen | collected...
GCCCGGCGGCGCGGGCGCCGTGGTTGCGAGCAACCTCGATGCGCCCGAGGGAATCTGAAGGGAAGGCCGAAGGCCTGGACGAAGATGACGACGGGGGGGCCCGCCTAGGGCAGTCCGGAGCGAACGCTCCGGACCGCAATCGTGGGCGCTCGCAGCCACGGCGCCCGCGCCGCCGGGCGACCTACGAAGATCTCGGACAGGTACCTACGAAGCACTGACACCACACAGCACAAGAACCTACAAAGCACCAACTCCCGCAAAGCAACCTGCCACCCGCAGCAAGCCACCCAAGAAAAACACCAACGTAACACCACAACCACACAAAAGTAATACCCCCACCCCCACAAGACATTCGCCTAGAATGTCCCCCACCAAAAATCCCGCCCGCCAAATCACCATGTCCGACACCCCCACCAGCGCCATCGCCTACGGCCTGGCCACCATCGCCGCCGACGGTGCCGTCCTCGACACCTGGTATCCGCGCCCCTCGCTGGCCGACAACGCCCCCGCCACCGGCACGCGCCATCTGACCCCGGAAGAAGCCCGCGCCGCGCTCGGTGAACACGTTGCCACCTCGCTGGTCCGGGACACCCGCCGCAAGGTCGATATCGTTGCGGTGCGCACCGCCATCTCGTCGCTGGACGAGCCGCCCGTCGACGCCCACGACGCCTATCTGCGCCTGCATCTGCTCAGCCATCGGCTGATCCGTCCGCACGGCGCCAATCTGGACGGCCTGTTCAATGTGCTGTCCAACGTGGCATGGACGTCGGCCGGACCGTGCGCGGTGGATCAGGTGGATGCGCTGCGCTGGCAGTTGCGCGCGACGGGGCAGGTCCTGGAGATCCGCGGCGTGGACAAGATTCCCCGCATGACCGATTACGTCGTGCCCGCCGGCGTGCGGATCGCCGATACGGCCCGCGTGCGGCTGGGCGCGCATCTGTCGCCCGGCACCACCGTGCTGCATGAAGGGTTCTGCAATTTCAATGCTGGCACGCTGGGCGCGTCGATGGTCGAAGGCCGCATCAGCGCGGGCGTGACCGTCGACGACGGCACCGACATCGGCGGCGGCGCGTCCATCATGGGCACCATGTCGGGCGGCGGCAAGCAGGTGGTCTCCATCGGCAAGCGCTGCCTGCTGGGCGCCAATTCGGGCCTGGGCATTTCGCTGGGCGATGACTGCGTGGTGGAGGCGGGCTGCTACATCACCGCCGGCACGCGGGTGCTGACGCCGGAAGGCGCCGTGGTGAAGGCGGTGTCGCTGGCCGGCCAGCATGGGCTGCTGTTCCGCCGCAACTCCCAGACCGGCGCGGTGGAGACGCTGGTCCGCACGGCCGCGTGGGGCACCTTGAACCCCGCGCTACACGCCGGGCATTGACTGAAAAATGGCCGCGCTGAACCGACGTCCGGAAGTCGGACGATCGGGCGCCAAAGCCCGAAGGTCTTGCAGCGGCCATTTACTACTTGGCGCGGCACGCGCTCCGTGCGCGCCGCCAGCGGGGCGATCCCGCGTCAGGCGTATTCCGCGGTCTGGCCGAGCTGGTCGTAAACCAGGTTCACGAACAGGTCGGAGCTGAGGATGCGCGTGGCAAGGCTCGAGAAGACCATCTTGCCGCTGTCGTCACGCAGGCTGACCGTTTCGGTCCAGTCATTGAGGTCGATGCGCTGAAGCGACTCGAACGGCCACGTGGCGGCGCCGATGTGCAGACCTTGGGCCGACAGGGACAGCTCGCGCGTTTCCAGGTCCGGAAAATCGCCGCCCACGATGTAGCGGAACGTGACGCGCTCGCCTTCGGCGGTCAGTGCGTCCAGTACGGGCAGGCGCCGCGCGACATAGTTCGAGCGGAACGCGTCCATGAACTTGCTGAATTCGTTGAGGCCGGACGCGACGGTCCAGGCATTGTCGGGACGGGTGCGATAGGCCAGGCTGTCGACCGGGCCAGAGGCCGCATCGGGTCCGGCGGCGAAAAGGCACAGGTCCTGGATATCCGAGAATGCGGTGTAGCTGCGGGCGTCGCCTTGGTGGCTGACAACGCCGTTTTCATGCAATTCAAAGCAATCCGGGGAGCTCCCCGTGCGCGTAAACACCGCTAATGCATCCGAGGCCTGCGGGGTTCGGCTATCTGTCATGCAACTTCCTTATTGAGTTAGGGTGCTTTCGCGGCCCAGGACGTCGCAAAGTCATGCGATCCGTATTCTCCCTTATATGAGGAATACGTGCTTGGTAACCCTTATTTACAAGAATTACCGGCGATTCAGGCGCCTGGGGGAATTGGCGCGAACGGATAGTGATTCACGTCGCCCCGTCCGGCGATGATGGCGGTGGCCTCGGGCACCTCTTCCCAGGCGCCGGGCACCTCGGAGAGCGGCTCCGACAGGAGCAGGAAGGCGTCATCGTCCAGTGCGGCGACCTGGGGATTGTCGGGGTAGAGCTCGCGCAGATGGCGCACGCAGGTGTTGTGGAACAGGGTGCGCGAATCGCCTTCGCTGGAATAGCGCACCGCAATCAGGCGCTTGCCGTCCAGCGCGCAGACCGTCATGTTGATGGGCTGCGCCACCCCGTGGCGCCGGCCGGCCTCTTCGACCGCGCCCACCATGCGGGCAAGCGCGGTGAGCGGATCCTCGTCCAGGCCGAAGGTCAGGGCCAGCAGGAACATCACTTCGGAATCCGTGGAGCCTTCCAGCGACCCGAAATACGCGGGCGCGATCATCAGCATCAGGTCGCGCCTGAGCAGCGGATAGTCGCGGATCAGCCCGTTGTGCACGAACAGCCATTGTCCGTGCCGGAACGGATGGCAGTTGGTTTCCTGCGCGGGCGTGTCGGTGGCCGCGCGGATGTGTGCCACGAAAAGGGGCGCATGGATGGCGCGCGCCGCCTCGCGCAGGTTGCGGTCGTTCCAGGCGGGATGCACGCTGCGGTAGCGGAACGGAGGCTCCGGGGGCCGGGGCTCGGCGGGCCGGCCATCCGTGGAACGGGCGGCCGGCGTGGGGCCGTACCAGCCCAGGCCGAATCCGTCCCCGTTCGTGGTCGTGGCGCCCAGCCGCGAATGCAGGCTCTGGTCGATCAGGGAGTGCTTGGCCTTGAACAGCACGCTCTCCATCTGCAGGGGACTACCGGTGTAAGCCAGCCAGCGACACATGATGCGCTCCTTCGTTCTGGACCTGACCAGTGTAGGAGCGAGCTGTAATGTTCCACAAGCGCGGTCCCGCCAGCGCGGCTCCCGGCCCCCCGAAGCACGCCGCCACTGGGCGGGCGGAACCATCGCGCAGGCGGCGTGGCCGCTACTTCTTCAGCAGCGCCTTCAGCATGGCCATGCGTTCCTTGGGATTCATGGCGGCCGTAGCCTCGTCTTCCTGCACGCGCACGTCGCCCAGCCCCATCTCCTCGATGAAGCGCGACGGTTCGCGCACCAGGTCTTCGCGCGCGCGGCGGCGCCGCTTGCACCAGCTCAGGTTGAGACTGCGCTGGGCACGCGTGATGCCCACGTACATCAGACGGCGCTCTTCCTGGATGCGCGTGGCCAGGTTTTCGGCCGCGCGCGCCGGGTCGCCGACCTCGTCGTCCTTGCCCAGGTGAGGAAGCAGCCCCTCTTCCACGCCCGCCAGGTAGACGTGCGGGTACTCCAGCCCCTTGGAGGCATGCAGGGTGGACATCTTCACCGCGTCGGGCTCGTCTTCCTCGCCGCGCTCGAGCATGGTGACCAGCGCCACGTGCTGCACGAGGTCGAAAAGCGTCATGTTGTCTTCTTCGGCCTTGCGCTTGAGCCAGCCCGTCAGTTCCAGCACGTTCTGCCAGCGGGTCTGCGCGGGCCGCTCCTCGAACAGCTCGAACAGGTGGCGTTCGTATTGAATGGCTTCGAGCAGGTCGTCCAGGATCGCGCCCGCGGGCTCGGCGGGCGCCGCGTCCTTGCCCGATGCCGCCCCCCGCCCCGCGCGCCATTGCATGCGGCGGATGAACTCCGCGAAGGTGCGAAGCTGTTCGAGCTGCCGGGGCGCCATCTGCGTTTCCAGCCCGGTTTCCGCCACCGCGGCCAGCAAAGAGATCTCGCGGCTGGCGGCGTACTGGCCCAGCGCCTGCAAGGTGGTCTGGCCGATGCCGCGCTTGGGCGTGGTGGCCGCGCGGATGAACGCGGGATCGTCATCGTCGTTGGCCAGGACGCGCAGGTAGGCCAGGATGTCGCGCACCTCGGCCTTGTCGAAGAAGCTTTGGCCGCCGGAGATCGTGTACGGAATCTTCAGGTTGCGCAGCGCCTGCTCCAGGATGCGCGACTGATGATTACTGCGGTACAGGATGGCGAAGTCCTTCCATTGCGCCTGGCGCTCGAAGCGCGAGGCCGACACCTTCATGGCGATGGATTCCGCCTCTTGTTCTTCGCCGTCCATGGCCGACACCAGGATGGGTTCGCCCACGCCCAGATCCGACCACAGCTTTTTTTCGAACAGCTTGGGATTCTTCTCGATCACCTGGTTGGCGGCGGCCAGGATGCGCTGTACGGAACGGTAGTTCTGTTCCAGTTTGATCAGCTTGATGTTGGGATAGTCGGTGGTCAGCTTGGCCAGGTTCTCGATGGTGGCGCCGCGCCAGGCATAAATGGCCTGATCGTCGTCGCCCACCGCCGTGAACATGGCGCGCGTCCCCGTCAGCAATTGCACCAGCCGGTACTGGCACACGTTGGTGTCCTGGTATTCGTCCACCAGCAGATAGCGCACGCGGTTCTGCCAGCGGGTGCGGACGTCCTCGTTGCTGGCCAGCAGTTGCGCGGGGATGCGGATCAGGTCGTCGAAGTCCACGGCCTGATAGGCGGCCAGCGTGGCGGCATAGCTGCGGTAGATATTCGCGGCCTCGACGTCGCCCGGCGTGACGGCTTCGCGGGCGGCGTCATCCGGTTCCACCAGCCCGTTCTTCCAGAGCGAGATGATGCCTTGCACGTGCCGCAGGCGGGCCTTGTCGGTGGTGGCCAGCAGTTCCTGGATGATCGCCATGGCGTCGTCGGCGTCCAGAATCGAGAACGTGGGCTTCAGGCCGGCATTGCGCGCCTCTTCGCGCAGCATCTTCACGCCCAGCGAATGGAAGGTGCTGATGATCAGGCCCTTGGACAGCTTGCGGTCGACCAGGGTCTTCACGCGCTCGTCCATCTCTCGGGCGGCCTTGTTGGTGAAGGTCAGCGCCACCACGTTGCGCCCCATGTAGCCGCATTCGCGCAGCAGATACGCGATCTTCTGCGTGATCACGCGCGTCTTGCCGCTGCCGGCGCCGGCCAGCACCAGGCAAGGGCCGTCCAGGTAAAGCGTCGCTTCCCGTTGAGCGGGATTCATGCCTAGGGCGATCGTTTGGCTTGCGGACATTGGCGTCAGAGAGTCATGCATCGCGCTGGCCGCGATGCCGATGCGGCCGGCAAGCACGGGGCTTGCGGCCGCCAGCGGCGGGCCGGAAATACGCGAGAAAATGGGGACGGGCGCGGCCGCCAAAACGGGCCTGCCGCGCCGGCGCGATAGAGGAAGAAGATCATAGAACAATCGGATCGATGGCGCATCGGCATGCGCCGCCGTCAGATTTCCAGCGGATCGACTTCGAGTTGCCAGCGTACGCGGGCTTCGTTGGCCAGATACGGCAGATGGTGCGACCAGGACGCCAGGAACGCCTGCAGCGCCGGACGGCTGCTGCTTTCCACCAGCAGTTGGGCGCGCTCGATGTTGGCCACGCGCACCACGCGCAGGGGCACCGGGTCATACAGCATGATCGCGTCCAGGCCGGGGAAATCGGCCGCCCACTCGCCTTCCGGCAACACGCGGGCCCGCTCCAGAAAGGCCTGCGCGACCTTGAGCTCGCGCGCTTCGGCGGTCAGCAGCGCCTGATACACAAAGGGCGGCAGGCCGGTGCTTTCGCGTTCGTGCAGCGCATGGCGCGCGAATCCGGCGTAATCGTGCCGCAGCAGGGCCTGATACACCGGCTGCTCGGGGTAGCCGGTCTGGATCAGCACCTCGCCGTTGCCCTGGTGGCGGCCGGCGCGGCCCGCCACCTGCATCAACTGCGCGAACAGGCGTTCGGGCGCGCGGAAGTCGTGCGCGAAGAGCATGGAGTCGGCGTTCAGCACGCCCACCAGGCCCAGGCGCGCGAAGTCGTGACCCTTGGCCACCATCTGGGTGCCCACCAGGATGTCGACCTCGCCCGCGTGCACGGACGCGAACAGCGCCTCGGCGCTGCCCTTCTTGCGCGTGCTGTCGGCATCGATGCGCAGGATGCGCGCCTCGGGGAACAGCTCGGCCAGATGCTCTTCCACGCGCTGCGTGCCGCGCCCCATGGGCGCCAGATCCTGGTCGCCGCACTCGGGGCAGGCGCGCGGCACGGGGGCCTGGTAGCCGCAATGGTGGCACTGCAGGCGATGGCCGCGTCCGTCGGTGCGATGCAGCACGGTAAAGGCGGTACAGCGCGGGCAGTTGCTGACCCAGGCGCAGGACTGGCAGTGCAGCACCGGCGAATAGCCGCGCCGGTTCAGGAAGATCAGCGACTGTTCCTTGCGTTCCAGCCGCTGGCCGATGGCCTCGAGCAGTTGCGGCGACATGCCATGCTTCATCTGCAGCCGGCGGGTGTCGACCAGCCGCATCGACGGCAGCGTGCTGGACCGCGCCCGGCCCGGCAGGGTCAGGCGCAGGTAGCGGCCGCGCTCGGCGTGCTGCCAGGTTTCCAGCGACGGCGTGGCCGATCCGAGCACGACCGGGATGTTCAGGTCGTGCGCGCGCCACACCGCGAGGTCGCGCGCCGAATAACGCAGGCCGTCCTGCTGCTTGTACGACGCATCGTGTTCCTCGTCCACCACGATCAGGCCCAGTTTGCTCAGGGGCGCGAAGATGGACATGCGCGTGCCCAGCAGCATGCGGGCCTCGCCGCGCTGGGCGCGGGCCCAGGCCTGCACGCGTTCGCCGTCGGACAGGCCGCTGTGCATGACGGCGAGCCCTTCGGGGCCCACCAGGGCCTCCAGGCGGGCGCGCAACGCGCCCTCGAGCTGCGGCGTCAGGTTGATTTCGGGGACCATCAGCAGCACTTGGCGTCCGGCCGCCAACACCTGTTCGGCGGCCCGCAGGTACACCTCGGTCTTGCCGCTGCCCGTCACCCCATGCAGCAGGACAGGCTTGAACCCGGTCAGCGCGCCGATGGTGTCCACCGCGGTGCGCTGGGCGTCGTTCAGCTCGGGCGGCTGGTCGGCGGCGGCCCGCGCGCGGACGGTCTTGCGCTTGCGCCCGTCCAGCCGCGCCACCGGACCGCCCGCGGAACGCTTGCCCTGGTACGCCGTGGGCTTGCGCAGGGGCGGCGGCAGCGTGGGCAGCATCACTTCACCCAGGGGCCGCTGGTAGTAGTCCGCGGCAAACCGCGCCATCCGCAGCCAGTCTTCGGTCAGCGGCGGCAGGTCATCCAGCACTTCTTCGATGGGCCGGATCTGCTTGGGGTCGAATGAGGGTTCGGCCGGGTTGTCCACCACCACCCCGATCATCTTGCGCCGGCCGAACGGAACGATGACCCGCAGGCCCGCCGTGATCGGCGTATCGCTCCGGTAATCGAAGGGTCCGGGCAGCGGCACGTCCAACGCGACGCGCACCCAGCAGACCTCGGCCGGATTCGAATTCGCCTGCGTGTCAGACATGGGGGTTCGGACGGAGCATGTAAGGGAAAATGCCTAGCTGAAAGGATGAGACGCCGCAGGTCCGGCCTGCGCGGGAATGTGGCGCCAGGATGCACCGCCGAGAGATCCGAGCCTGTGGATAACTTTGGGGAAAAGGCGGGAGCAACATCAGAAAATGGAATATGGCAAGAATGCCCAAACTATTGCATTTCTGTTGAAAACTTGCTTTTTCATTTTAAAAACAATGGGTTGGCGCGGCTTTCAAGATTGTAAACCAGCTTATAAAGGGTTTCCCCCAAGCCGAATTTTATTGTGTACAAGTCCGTCGGCCGGGTCCGCCCGCTTCGGCCCTTGGAGCCGAAGCGTTCACTCACTTATCCCCGCAGCGACCGGCTGTGTTGGTGAACTTCATCGACCAGTTCGGCTACGGCGTCCGGCGGAGTGAAGCGCGAAATTCCGTGTCCCAGATTGAAGACATGGCCGCCCTTGCCCACCGGCCCGAAGGCGTCCAGCACCCGCCGCGCTTCAGCGCGGATGGCGTCCGCGCCGCCAAACAGCGCCATCGGATCCAGGTTGCCCTGGAAGGCCACCGCGTCCCCGGTACGGCGGCGGGCCGCCGCCAGGTCCACCGTCCAGTCCAGGCCCATGGCATCGCAGCCACAAGCCGCGATGTCTTCCAGCCATTGCCCGCCGCCCTTCGTGAACACGATGACCGGCACGCGGCGGCCTTCGTGTTCACGGGTCAGCCCGGCGACGACCTTGCGCGTGTACGCCAGCGAAAACTGCTGGAACAGCCCGTCGGCCAGAACGCCGCCCCAACTGTCGAACAGCATGACGGCCTGCGCGCCCGCGGCGATCTGCGCGTTCAGGTACTGCAACGTGGCCTCGGCGTTGATTTCGAGAATGCGGTGCAGCAGGTCGGGGCGCGCATACAGCATGGTCTTGATCAGGCGGTAGTCGTCACTGCCTTTGCCTTCCACCATGTAACAGGCGATCGTCCAGGGACTGCCGGCGAAGCCGATCAGGGGCACCTTGCCGTCCAGATCGCGGCGGATCGTGCCGACCGCGTCAAAGACATAACGCAGCTTGTCCATGTCGGGCACCGCCAGGCGCGCGACGTCTTGCTCCGTACGGATCGGATGGGCAAAGCGCGGGCCTTCGCCTTCGGCGAAGTCCAGGCCCAGGCCCATGGCGTGGGGCACGGTCAGAATGTCCGAAAACAGAATGGCCGCGTCGAGGTCGAAGCGCTCCAGCGGCTGCAGCGTGACTTCCGAGGCGTAGTCCGGGTTCTGCGCCAGGCCCATGAAGGAACCGGCGCGCGCGCGCGTCTCGCGGTATTCGGGCAGATAGCGACCCGCCTGGCGCATCAGCCAGATGGGGGTGTAAGGCACGGGTTCGCGCAGCAGGGCGCGCAAGAACACATCGTTCTTCAAACGGGGAGCGGACACGACTATCCTCGATGATCGGAAGCCGTGAGTTTACTTCCCCTGGCTGACAAGGCGGCAGCGCGGGCGCATTCCCGCTTGCGGCGGCGCAAGCGGCATGTCCGGGTACGTGGCGAAAGCCGCCGGGCCTAGAAGTCCCGTCCCTGCGCGGCCTGGCGATAGGGCGCGGCGTCGATGCCGTGCTTGCGCATCAGCGCCCAGAAGGCGCGGCGGTGCTTGGCGCAGGCCCGCGCGGCCTGCGCGACGTTGCCGCCGTGGCGCGACAAGGCGTGGCGGATGTATTCGCGTTCGAACCCATCCACCACCTGCGCCTTGGCCGCCCGAAAGGATTCCTGCGCCAGCCGCCGATGCTGATGGCGCATGCTGGCCAACGCCTGTTCCACGACGTCGGTCGATACCCGTGGGCGCGGCGGCACGGGGAACCGCGCCCCGCCCGCGTCCCTTGGCGGTCCCAGGTAGCTTGCCGGCAGTTCCTGCACGCCGCCCTGCTGCACGCTGCCTTGCTGCGCGCCGCCCGCGCGGCCGGCATCGCGCCAGGCGGCGGGCCTTGCCAGGCGATCCAGCCGTACGCGCATGCTTTCCAGGCAGACGGGTTCCGCGATGAAGTCCGCCGCGCCCAGGTTCAGCAGATCCAGAATGGCTGGCGCCTTCATGTCGTGTATCAGGAGCAGGATGGGGGTGCTCAGCGCCTGGCTGGCCTGCTGCAAGGCCATGCGCGCCCAGGCCAGCGAGCCCGGCGCCACGGGCAGGATGCAGCCGTCGTAGCGCCTGAGCGCCACGGCAAGCCGGACGAGCGCATCCGGGGCCGGCGGCGAGGCGTCCGCGCCGCTGGCGTGCGGCCGGGGCCCGAGCAGCACGGGGTGCAGGCGCACGCGCGTCAGGCGGGCCTGATGGCCATCCACCCAATCGTCCATTGCCCTTTCGTGGCCAGGTGCCAGCAGCACCCCGCAATCCAGCAGTTCTCGCACGGCGCCCTCTCCGTTCGCATCCCAAAGCTGAAGGCTACTGTTGCAGAACCCGCCTCGCTATTCGTAGTGAACGCAATGCGGTTGCCATCACTGCGCCGTCGCGGGGCCGGGCGCGCGAGCGGGCGCAAAAACGCGGGCGCAAACGCGGGCATGAAAAAAGCGGCCCGAGGGCCGCTTTTTCCGAGTCCGGAGCAAGCTCCGGCTAATGCCTTGCCGCTCAGTGCGAGCGGCCGCCTTGGCGCAGCTTGCGCGCCGCGATGGCTTGCGCAGCCAGCATGGCGAGTTCGGCTTCGACAACCGCGATGTCAGCCTTGTCCTTGGCGTTCGCCAGGGCCTGTTCGGCCTTCTGGCGCGCTTCCAGGGCGCGGGCTTCGTCGAGGTCGGCGGCACGGATAGCCGTGTCGGCCAGGACCGTCACGCTGCCCGGCTGCACTTCCAGGATACCCCCGGCGACGAAGATGTTTTCCTCGCCTTGGTCGGCACGAACGATCTTGACCGTTCCGGGGCGTATGCGCGAGATCAGCGGGGTGTGGCCGGGCAAGATGCCCAGTTCACCCGCTTCGCCAGGCAGAACCACGAACTTCGCCTCACCGGAGAAGATCGCTTCCTCTGCGCTGACCACATCCACATGCAGGGTAGCCATATCGGTTCCTTATTGCAGTTTCTTGGCCTTCTCGAAGGCCTCGTCGATCGAACCGACCATGTAGAAGGCCTGTTCCGGCAGGGCATCGCACTCGCCGTCCACGATCATCTTGAAACCACGGATGGTTTCGGCCAGCGGGACGTACTTGCCGGGCGAACCGGTGAACACTTCGGCCACGTGGAACGGCTGCGACAGGAAGCGCTGGATCTTACGCGCGCGGGCCACGGCCTGCTTGTCTTCCGGCGACAGTTCGTCCATGCCCAGAATCGCGATGATGTCGCGCAGTTCCTTGTAGCGCTGCAGCGTTTGCTGCACGCCACGCGCAACGGCGTAGTGCTCTTCGCCGACGACTTGCGGGTCGAGCTGGCGGCTGGACGAATCCAGCGGATCCACGGCCGGGTAGATACCCAGGGCGGCGATGTCACGCGACAGCACGACGGTGGAGTCCAAATGCTGGAAGGTCGTGGCAGGCGACGGGTCGGTCAAGTCATCCGCGGGGACGTACACGGCCTGGATCGAGGTGATCGAGCCCGTCTTGGTCGACGTGATGCGCTCTTGCAGCTTGCCCATTTCTTCGGCCAGCGTGGGCTGGTAGCCCACGGCGGACGGCATACGGCCCAGCAGTGCGGACACTTCGGTACCGGCCAGCGTGTAGCGGTAGATGTTGTCCACGAAGAACAGGATGTCGCGGCCTTCGTCACGGAACTTCTCGGCCATCGTCAGGCCGGTCAGCGCCACGCGCAGACGGTTGCCCGGGGGTTCGTTCATCTGACCGAACACCATCGCAACCTTGTCCAGAACGTTCGACTCTTCCATTTCGTGGTAGAAGTCGTTGCCTTCGCGGGTACGCTCACCCACGCCGGCAAACACCGACAAACCGCTGTGCTGCTTGGCGATGTTGTTGATGAGTTCCATCATGTTCACGGTCTTGCCCACGCCGGCGCCGCCGAACAGGCCGACCTTGCCGCCCTTGGCGAACGGGCACACCAGGTCAATAACCTTGATGCCGGTTTCCAGCAGTTCCACCGAAGGCGACAGTTCGTCGAAACGGGGAGCGTCCTGGTGGATGCCGCGCTTTTCTTCGTGCACGATGGGGCCGGCTTCGTCGATGGGACGACCCAGCACGTCCATGATGCGGCCCAGCGTGCCGGTGCCGACCGGCACCGAGATCGCGGCGCCCGTGCCGGTGACCTTCATGCCGCGGCGCAGACCGTCGCTGGAGCCCAGCGCAATGGTACGCACCACGCCGTCGCCCAACTGTTGCTGCACTTCCAGCGTCAAGCCCTTTTCGGCGAACGAGGAACCCTCGTCGGCCAGGGTAAGCGCTTCATAGATCTTGGGCATCTGATCGCGGGGGAACTGAATATCCACCACGGCGCCAATGCACTGAACGATGGTTCCGTTGCTCATGTCGATTCCTTGCTTGATAGCTTTTGACGGGATGCTGCCTGCCTTAAACGGCGGCAGCGCCCCCTACGATTTCCGAAATTTCTTTGGTGATCGCGGCCTGACGGGTCTTGTTGTAGACCAGTTGCAGATCGCCGATGACCTTCTTGGCGTTGTCCGACGCCGCCTTCATGGCGACCATCCGGGCCGACTGTTCCGAAGCCATGTTCTCGGCCACGGCTTGGTACAGCAGGCCTTCAACGTAACGCTGCAGCAGGTCGTCGATCACGCTACGGGCGTCGGGTTCGTAGATGTAATCCCAGCTGTAGTCCGACTTCACTTCCGCGGTCTTGGCCAGGCGATCGGCGCCCATCTGGTACGGATCGTCCAAACCGCTGGCCAGAGGCAGCAGGCGCAAGAACAGCGGCTCCTGCTTCATCGTGTTGACGAAGCGGGTCGACGCCACGTACAGCGCATCGATGCGGCCTTCCAGATAGGCGTCGAGCTGCACCTTGATCGCGCCCAGCAGGCGGTCGAGTTGCGGCTTGTCGCCCAGTTGCACTTCCTGGGAAACCAGCTTGGCGCCGATACGGGTCAGAACGCCCACGCCCTTGCTGCCGAAAGCGGTCGCTTGCACGGCAACGCCGTTCTTTTCGAACTCTTTCAGCTTGCCCAGCATCACGCGAGTGATGTTGGTATTCAAACCGCCGCACAAACCCTTGTCAGTCGTGACCATGACCACGCCGACCGCCTTGATTTCGCGTTCGACCAGGTACGGGTGGCTGTACTCGGGGTTGGCCTGCATCAGGTGCGCAGCAATCTCGCGCACCTTGGTGGCGTACGGGCGGCCGGCACGCATCCGTTCCTGCGCCTTGCGCATCTTGGATGCGGCGACCATTTCCATCGCCTTGGTGATCTTGCGCGTGTTTTGCACGCTCTTGATCTTGGTTCGGATTTCCTTAATTCCGGGCATTGCGCTTTCCTGTGAAGACTGGCCGATGGGTTCCGCTCGCGCCTCAACCATCCGGTAAGGATGGGTGAGGCGTCGCGGACGCCTAACCCATCACTTTCTTAAAAAGCACCGTGCTTCTTGAATTCCTGGACAGCGGTGGCCAATTCGGCCTCGTCGTCCTTGGACAGTTCCTTGGTGTCTTCGACGCGCTGGATCAGGGCCGCATGCTTGGCCTTCAGTTGATCCTTCAGCGACTTCTCGAACGACAGCACTTGGGCAACGTCCACGTCATCCAGGTAGCCGTTGTTGACGGTGTACAGCGTGACGGCCAGTTCCCACACTTGCAGCGGCTGGTATTGCGGCTGCTTGAGCAGTTCCACCACGCGCTTGCCGCGTTCGAGCTGGCGACGGGTTGCGTCGTCGAGGTCGGAAGCGAACTGCGCGAAGGCGGCCAATTCACGGTACTGCGCCAAGTCGGTACGGATACCGCCGGACAGCTTCTTGACGACCTTGGTCTGGGCAGCGCCACCCACGCGCGACACCGAGATACCGGCGTTGATGGCGGGACGGACACCGGCGTTGAACAGGTCGGTTTCCAGGAAGATCTGGCCGTCGGTGATCGAGATCACGTTGGTCGGAACGAAGGCCGACACGTCGCCTGCCTGGGTTTCGATGATCGGCAGCGCGGTCAGCGAGCCGGTCTTGCCCTTGACGGCGCCGTCGGTGAACTTCTCGACGTAGTCTTCGTTCACGCGGGCTGCGCGTTCCAGCAGGCGCGAGTGCAGGTAGAACACGTCGCCCGGGTAGGCTTCGCGGCCCGGCGGGCGGCGCAGCAGCAGCGACACCTGGCGGTAGGCCCAGGCTTGCTTGGTCAGGTCGTCATAGACGATCAGGGCGTCTTCGCCGCGATCGCGGAAGTATTCGCCCATCGTGCAGCCGGCGTAGGCGGCCAGGTACTGCATGGCGGCCGAGTCGGAAGCGGTGGCGGCCACGACGATGGTGTATTCCATCGCGCCGTGCTCTTCCAGCTTGCGCACCACGTTGTTGATCGTGGAAGCCTTCTGGCCGATGGCGACGTACACGCAGGTGACGCCCTTGCCCTTCTGGCTGATGATCGTATCGACGGCCACGGCGGTCTTGCCGGTCTGGCGGTCGCCAATGATCAGTTCGCGCTGGCCGCGGCCGATCGGGACCATCGAGTCGATAGCCTTGATGCCGGTTTGCAGCGGCTGCGACACCGAGCGGCGGGCGATAACGCCAGGCGCCACTTTTTCGATGATGTCGGTAGCCTTGGCGTTGATGGGGCCCTTGCCGTCGATCGGCTCGCCCAGCGTGTTGACCACGCGGCCTTTCAGTTCGGGACCAACCGGAACTTCCAGGATGCGGCCGGTCGTCTTGACCTGGTCGCCTTCGGAAACGCCGGTGTAGTCACCGAGAATAACGGCGCCCACGGAATCGCGCTCGAGGTTGAGCGCCAGACCGAAAACGTTGTTGGGAAATTCGAGCATTTCGCCCTGCATCACGTCGGACAGGCCGTGGATGCGGGTAATACCGTCGGTCACGGACACGACGGTGCCCTGAGTACGGACATCAGCCGAAGCGCCCAGGCCCTCGATGCGGCTCTTGAGCAGTTCGCTGATCTCGGAGGGATTGAGTTGCATATTGACTCCTGGAATCCTGTTAGTAGCCTTAAGCGGCGAGCTGATCGCGCATGCGGACCAATTGGGCTTGTACGGAAGTATCGAGCACCTGGTCGCCGACGGCCACGCGCACGCCGCCGATCAACGACGGGTCGACGGTAACGCTGGGCTTGAGCTTGAGGCCGAATTTTTGTTCGAGCGCGGTGACCAGTTCTTTGACCTGGGCATCGCTCAACTCGAACGCGCTGGTGATTTCCGCCTGCGCCGTGCCATCGTGACGATTCCGCAGCGCCGTGAATTGCGAGGCGATGTCGGGCAGCAGCAGCAGCCGGTCGTTTTCGACCAGCAGCTCGATGAAATTGCGGGCGGCTTGCGGCAAATCGGCCTTGATCAGGCCGGTAAACAGGTCGACGCGCTGCTTGTCACCCAGACGCGGGTCGGCCATGGCCTCGCGCACGTCGGGGTTGGAGGCGACCTGCGCCAGTTCGCTGACCAGGTCGGCCCACGCCGGCAAGCCGGCTTTGTCGTCGCGCGCTGCGCTGAAGAGCGCTTCAGCGTAGGGCCGGGCAACAGTGGAAAGTTCAGCCATGACGGTCCCGGATTAAAGCTGCGCGCGGAGCTGGTTCAGCAGCTCGGCGTGAGCGCGGGCGTCAACCTCGCGCTTGAGGATCTGTTCAGCACCCTTGACGGCCAGCGCGGCGACATCGTCGCGCAGCGCATCACGGGCGCGCTGGACTTCCTGCGCGGCATCCTGGGCAGCCTGCGCCACGATACGGGCGCGTTCGGCTTCCGCTTCACGGCGTGCCTGCTCGATCAGGGAGGCGGCTTGCTTCTCGGCCTCGATGATGCGTGCGTGGTTTTCGGACTTGGCAGAAGCCTCGATCAGACTGACGCGCGCCTGGGCTTGAGCCAAGTCGGCTTTGCCCTTCTCGGCGGCGGCAAGGCCGTCGGCGATTTTTTGGCGGCGCTCGTCCATCGCCTTCGTCAGAGGAGGCCACACGAATTTCATCGTGAACCAGCCCAGAACGAAGAACACGAGCATCTGGAAAATGATCGTCGCGTTCAGATTCACGGTCGTTCCTTTAACACCTTGCGGCTCCGACCGCACCCGGAAAGGGGCGTCACGGAGCACTCGATACTTTGCTGACCGGCGACGGAGCGTTTGCCCTCATCGCCGCCAGCGTCATGACCCACCTATTTGCCGGCGGGCGGTGCCTTATCCGACGAACGGGTTGGCGAAGGCGAACAGCATGGCAATACCCACGCCGATCAGGAATGCCGCGTCGATCAGGCCAGCCAGCAGGAACATCTTCGTTTGCAGAGCGTTCATCAGCTCAGGCTGACGAGCCGAGGCTTCCAGATACTTGCCGCCCATCAGTGCGATGCCGATGCAAGCGCCGATAGCGCCCAGACCGATGATAAGACCGCATGCGAGGGCAACGAAAGCGACGTTGGTCATGACAACTCCTTGGTTAGAAATCTGAAGTCAAAAATTGAAAAATAAGAGGTACAGCTCAATGCAAGATAATCTTGCTATCCAGCGCTGGCCGGGTGGCCAACGCCGGAAATTCGGGGGGATCAGTGGCCTTCGTGCGCCTGGCCGAGATACACCAGCGTCAGCATCATGAAGATGAAGGCCTGCAGCAGAACGATCAGGATGTGGAAGATCGCCCAGATGGAGCCGGCCAGGATGTGGCCGATGCCCAGGCCGATGCTGGCGCCATTGAAGCCGGTCCAGGCGCCGCCCAGCAGGGCGATCAGCATGAACAGCAGTTCGCCGGCGAACATGTTGCCGAACAACCGCATGCCCAGGGAAACGGACTTGGCGGCGTATTCGATCAGGTTCAGCAACAGGTTGAACGGAGCCAGGACGATGGCGGCAAGGCCATGCGCGTGGAACGGCGCGGTGAACAGTTCCTTGACGAAACCACCCGGCCGCTTGATCTTGATGCCGTAGTAGAACATCAGCAGCAGCACGCCCAGCGACATGCCCATGGGCACGTTCAGGTCGGCGGTGGGAAGAATGCGGTGGTAATAGAGCGGATCGCCGTGTTCCGCGCCCAGGCCGGTCAGGCGCCAGATCGAGGGCAGCAGGTCAACCGGCAGCAAGTCCAGCGCGTTCATCAGGATGATCCAGAGGAACACGGTGAGCGCCAGCGGGGCGATGAAAAGACGGCTCTTGGCGTTGTGGACAATGCCCTTGGCCTGGTCGTCGACCATGTCGACGATCATTTCCACGAATGCCTGGAAACGGGTGGGGACGCCACTGGTGGCGCGGCGCGCGGCGCGCCACAGGAAGAAAATGACGATCAGGCCCATCAGGCCGGACCAGAACAACGAGTCGTAATTGATGATGTCGAACTGAGCAATAGCGCTCTGTTTCTCGCCGGTACTGTTCAGATGCACCAAGTGATGCTGAATATACGCGGACTGAGGCGACACGTCGCTGGCAGCAGCCATTTGAATCCTACCCTATTTGCTGTATGCCCGGCCCTTGCGAGCCGGACGATTCCACGATTTCGTTTGCCGCAACTTACTCGGCGCTAAGACAACTTGCGGAACATCAGAAGCAGGAGATAGCCCTTCAATGTGAGTATCAGACCGAGCAGCGCGGCAGGCCAAACCAGCCAGTCCTGCGCCACACGCGAAAGCAGCCCCAACAGCAATGCCGTTGCGAACAACTTGAACAACTCACCAGAGAGAAAGGTAAAGGGACTGGCCTTACCGGCCCGTACGCTGAAAGCCAGGCGCAATGCGAACAACGCATTGGGTATGAAATACGCTCCTGCCCCCGCCAGCGCCGACCAACCTGCCGCCGCCCCTCCGACAACCCCCGCAATTACCGCTGCTGCGAGCCCCATGGCGCCTTGCGCCGCCAATGCCAACAGGAGCCCGCGGCTAGCTTGAGCATCCAGCGCCGCGCGATCCGCGTCACTGAGAATCAGAACCTTATCAACCATGGCTTTATCCAACATGTCCGGATCCATCAATTCCTGGCCCAGACTCTGCTCGTGCTGCATGGAGTTCTGTTGCATCAAACTTCCCCGCTTAATTTCCCCCGCCAGAACCGACGCGCTTTTTTAGGCGCATGTTCTTATCCCGCAAGCGTCAAACCCGCAGAGTATAGCGTGATTCTTTTTACCCGAGCAAATGAACTTTCGGGTGTTTGTAAGGCGCCGACAACACCGCCGCCGGGCAAAAAAGGGGACGTGAATGCGTCATGGCCGGACGTGCTCGGGCTTTGCGCAAGCGCCGCCTGAAGAAAGCGCGGCCTCCCGTCAGGAAGGCCGCGCGCCATGACCATGAAAGGTCAGTCTTCCTTGACCGGCGGGGGGGCCCACTGCCCGTCCAGCGCCGTGTCCTGCGGCCAGTACAGGCGCATGCTGAGCAGGAACGGGCCATCGGCGGCCGGCGTGCTCACCCAGTTCGCGCGCTTCGATTCGCCAGGATCGCGCCGCTGGATATAGATGTCCAGCGAACCGTCTGCGTTGTACTTCAGGCCGTCGGTGCTGCGCACCACGTAGCGGTTGGCCGGATTGTCGGCGAAACCGTACTTGTCGTTATAGACATGCAGCGACCAGAACGCGTTGGTGGGCGGCAACTGGCCCTTGTCGAAGTGCAGCACGTAATCCTCGTTGGAATTCAGCGCGCGCCCCTTGGCATCGGACACGGTGACCGGATACAGCACGTCTTCGGGCGTCGGGGCGCCCAGGCCCGCATAGGCGATGGCGGCGCGGCGCGAGTAGTCCGTGCCGTAGGTGCCGATGCCGGTCAGCACGGTGTTCCATCCATTGATGGGCGTGCCCAGGCGCGAGACGCCATCGGCGATGCGGCGGCCCGCCAGCGGCTGGGCGTCGGTCAACGCCTGCTGCACCGCCGGACTCAGCCGGCCATAGGAGAACGGCTGCCTGTCGTCCAGGCCGATGCGGCGCATGCGGTCAAGCATGGGGGTGTCGTTGGCGTGGGGCGGGTTGTTGCGCAGCACATCGAAGAACACCGCGAAGAAGGCGGATGCGTCCATGCCGGCGACCTGCTCGGCCGGCGTGCCGTCGGGCACCGCCGCCGGCGTGGGGGTGGGCATGGACAGGCCGCTGCCGATCGGTTGCGAACCCACACCCGCTCCGGTCTGCGGATAGACCGTGCCGGCGTTGCGGTTGCGGTAGGGTGTCGACGACGCCACCGGCACGGCCAGCGGCCGCGCCGTCATGCCGGACTGGATCTGATTGACCGCCGCGTAGTCCTGCGGTCCACCGGCCTGGGTCCAGCCGATGAGCCAGCCCGTGGAGGTGGGACTGCGGATCACATCGACGCCGGCCGGAACACTGCCCTGCCAATTGGGGCCGACGATGGCGAAGGATTGCGCGCCGCTGCCATTGGTGCGCGTCCCGCGGGACGCGAACACGTCGCTCCACATATCCAGCGCGGACAACACGGTGTAGCGGCCGCCGGTGTCGGGCAGATTGACGATCAGGGGCGCGTTGGCGACGTCGAACCACAGGCTGGAGTAAAGCGCGTCGGCGCTGGGCCACGGCGTCTCGACCGCGCGCGGGTCGGGAAAGGCAGCCTTGTGGCCGAACTGGTTCACGGGCGCCTTGCCATCCAGCGGGCTTTGCACCGCCGTGGCCGTGCGGCGCGCCAGCTCCATCAAGACCATGGGATATGCGTAGACATAGGCGTCGATAGCGGTATCGCGCAATTCCTGTTCGCTCATCCGCGCGGCGGGCGCCGGCGCGGAGGGGTAAGGCGTCTCGGACACCAGGCGCAGAGAGGGGCGTGGCGATTGAGCCTGGGCGGCGGAGACGAAGCAGACGCTGAGTGCGCCGGCAAGCGCCGCCGCGGACAGCCGGCGGTTAGCGATAAATGTACGCATGCAAGCTCCTTCTTGGTTTTGTTTGCAAGCGAGCCGCCGCGCGGGACTTGGCCAGTGTGGGCAAGCCGCTCTGGCGCGGCACCTCGGGATGACGCTCATCCAGGATAGGGAAGAAGTCTGCAACAAGGTGCTGGGCAGACGTTTCAAGGCGCAACGCCCTGGCCGGCCGCCGCCGCACGAAAAAAAGCGCGCCCACAGAGGGCGCGCCAGGATAATCAGCAGTTACCAGCGCGGTTCGCGCGGGCGTAACAAGCCTTAACGGTGTTTAAAGTCCGGTTTGCGCTTTTCGGTGAAAGCGGCCATCCCTTCCTTTTGGTCCTCGGTCGCGAACAGCGAATGAAATACGCGGCGCTCGAACAGCAGGCCTTCGTTGAGCGAACCTTCGAAGGCGCGGTTCACGCATTCCTTGGCCATCATGGCTGACGGCAGGGACATGGACGCGATCACCGTGGCGGCGTCCATTGCCTCTTCCATGAGCTTGTCGGCGGCCACCACGCGCGACACGAGGCCGGCGCGTTCGGCTTCCTCGGCGCCCATCATGCGGGCGGTCAGCGCCAGGTCCATCGCCTTGGCCTTGCCCACCGCGCGCGGCAGGCGCTGGGTGCCGCCGGCGCCCGGGATGACGCCCAGCTTGATTTCGGGCTGGCCAAACTTGGCGGTGTCGGCGGCGATGATGATGTCGCACATCATGGCCAGTTCGCAGCCGCCGCCCAGCGCGTAGCCGGCGACCGCGGCGATCACGGGCTTGCGGATGCGCTTGAGCGTTTCCCAGTTGCGGGTGATGTATTCGCTGCCGTACACGTCCATGTACGACCAGTCTTTCATGGCGCCGATGTCGGCGCCCGCGGCGAAGGCCTTTTCGCTGCCGGTAATGACCACGCAGCCGATGTCGGCGTTCGCTTCGAAAGCCAGCAGCGCCGCGCCGAGCTCATCCATCAGTTGATCGTTCAGCGCGTTGAGCGCCTTGGGGCGGTTCAGCGTCAGCAGGCCGACACGGCCCCGGGTTTCGACCAGTACAAACGACTCGCTCATTGAATGTCTCCAGTAATAAGATATGCGCATGAAAAAACCAGATGCCGCTTCTCCCGTACTTTACCGCCTTGCGCCCCACGACCCCGCCGGCCACCGCTACCGGATAACCCTAACGATCGACTCGCCTTCCGCCGAAGGCCAGCGCCTGTCCCTGCCGGCCTGGATTCCGGGCAGCTATCTGATCCGCGATTTTTCGCGCCAGATCGAATCGGTGTCCGCGCATGCCGGCCCGCGGCGGGTGAATGTCGACAAAATCGACAACCACACCTGGCAGGCCGCGCCCTGTGACGGTCCGCTGCGGGTGGAGTACGTGGTCTATGCCTGGGACCTGTCGGTGCGCGGCGCGCATCTGGACGAAACCCACGGCTTCTTCAATGGCACCAGCGTTTTCCTGCGCGTGCATGGCCAGGACCACCTGCCCTGCCTGGTGGACCTGGCGCCGCCGCGCGGCATCGAGGGCTGGAAGGTCTACACCAGCCTGCCCGAAGCCCACGGCCACAAGGGCGCAGCCCGCCGCCACGGTTTCGGCCTGTATCTGGCGCCGGACTACGACGCGTTGATCGACCATCCCGTCGAGATGGGCACGCCGCAGGTGGCGCGTTTCGTCGCCCATGGGGCCGAGCACGAACTGGTGTTCACCGGCGTCGCGCCGAATCTGGATCTGGCGCGCATCACCGACGACGTGAAGAAGATCTGCGAGACACAGATCGCGTTCTTCGAACCGCGCACGAAGCGCGCGCCGTTCCTGGACAGTGCCGACCGCTACGTCTTCATGACGATGGTGACGGGCGACGGCTACGGCGGGCTGGAGCATCGCGCCAGCACGGCGCTGATGACGGCGCGCAAGGACCTGCCGGTGCTGGGCCAGCAGGGCCAGGGCGACGGCTACCGGGGCTTTCTGGGCCTGGTGAGCCACGAGTACTTCCATACCTGGAACGTGAAGCGGATCAAGCCGGACGCCTTTGCGCCCTACGATCTTTCGCAGCCCGACCTGACGCGCCTGCTGTGGGTGTTCGAGGGCTTTACGTCCTACTACGACGACCTGCTGCTGCTGCGCTCCGGCGCGATCACTCAGGCCGACTACCTGCGCCTGCTGGCCAAGACGATCACGAACGTGGCGCGCACGCCCGGCCGCGCCAAGCAGTCGGTCGCGGAAAGCTCGTTCGACGCGTGGACGCGCTATTACAAGCAGGACGAGAATTCGCCCAATGCGCTGGTCAGCTATTACACCAAGGGCGCGCTGGTGGCGCTGGGCCTGGATTTGCTGATCCGCCAGGAAACGTCGGGCGCGCGTTCGCTGGACGATGTGATGCGCTTGCTGTGGGAACGCTATGGCCGCGATTTCTACCGGGGCAAGCCGCAAGGCCTGCCGGAAGACGGCCTGCCGGCGCTGATACGCGAGGCCACCGGCGTGGACACGCGCCGCTTCATCGCACGCCATGCCTACGGCACGGCGGATGTGCCGCTGGCGCAGATGCTGGAGCCGCACGGTGTGTCGCTGAAATGGAAAACGGCCGCCAACATCCCGTCGCTGGATGTGCGCGCGCGCAAGCAGGGCGATTCACTGATGCTGGCGACGGTGCTGGAAGGCGGGGCCGGACACAAGGGCGGCCTGTCCGCGGGCGACGTTCTGGTCGCCATCGACGGGTTAAGGGTGGATGCGCCGGCGGGGCTGGATCTGCTGCTGGGGCAGTATCGGGTGGGGGATCGGGTGACTGTGCATGTGTTTCGGCGGGATGAGTTGAGGGAGTTTCGGGTGCGGTTGGGTGGGCCGGAGGCTTTGGAGTGTGTGTTGGGGGGGTGAGCTGATTTTTGGTTGTCGCGGGGGTTAAGTTGTTTTTAGCGTCGGCTGAGTTTTTATGACGCCTGGCGTGGCGGGGGCCTGGGGGGTGCGGGGCTGCGATTGCGGTCCGGAGCCTTCGCTCCGGACTTCCCCGT
>RCUH01001059.1_pt1 | contig 22448 bp, 25 predicted proteins | sample 2166191 | NCBI WGS metagenome assembly RCUH01 (sample SAMN09932848, study PRJNA488358) | compost metagenome | feature: garden; material: soil; isolation source: compost soil in an enriched community after 214 h of incubation | place: Germany: Experimental Botanical Garden Goettingen | collected...
GATGCCGTTCGGGGGGGTGAAGGCGTCGGGGTACGGGCGGTTCGGGGGGCGGGCCGGGGTGGAAGCGTTCACTGAGCTGCGGTGGATCACGGTGCAGACGACGGGGCGGCGGTATCCGTTTTGACGCTGGAAACAGCGCTTACCGGAGCCGCTCTTTCCGGGTAACGCCGGTGATCGGCCCGTGCGGTGAGCACCGCTTACTGGCGGGATCTGCCTGCAAGGACGAGGTCAACGACAGCCTGCTGCATCCACGGGAGCTATGGGGAAACCACCAGCCGGGTGATACGCCAGCAACTACCCGACCTCCACGGCGTCGCAGCAGTTTTGAATAAAAAAATTCGCCCTTTGACGCATAGCACTTCCGCGACGCCAGCCCGCCACTGGCTACACGAACAGTCTCTGGATCGAACTCGACTTCATCCGCAGCCTATTCCTGCGCAACGATTGCAAGGGCGTCCGTGTGGCGGACAGACTCCCAGTAAAACCGTGCACACTGACGCTGCTGCGCGAGGGGCGGCACCGCCTCGAATGGTGGGCAAGACACACCGTCGCGTATTGCGGCGAAAAGTGATATGCACGTTGTCACCTACTCCCCAGAGTCCAAGCGATCTTCAAGCCATTTCCTCACCGCATTCAATCCCCAATCGGTGGCTTCGGCCTCCGTGGTGAACGTCGGCTCGAGCCATTGCAACGAGTGCTTGTCCGGGCGGGGTTCCGCAAGATATGTCGCGGATCCCGCCGGCGCAAAACGACCATCCGGCAGTCGTACCGCGTGGCTCTCGATTTGCCACTTGTCTCTTATCGTCATCGCTCTCTCCATACGTGCCTTCATGGTGGTCAATCCCCCCGGGGGTCTCCCGATCGCCGATTTGCGGGAAGGGATCACGGGCCGCACCTACCAAAACTTCCACCAAGCCCGCCGCGGCCAACGCAGTCTGCTTGCTGGCCCCATCTCCTGAGCCTTCGCCGCGTCGGCCTCCTGCTGGCGCCGTCGTACCTCTGCTTCAAAGGCCGCTGCAATTCCAGGGGCGATCGGATCGCCTTGTTGTGCCCACTCGCGCCACTCGCGGGCTAATTTCTCCAGGCGCGCATCGTCGAGCGCGCCGTAAGGGCTATCAGTTGTTCGCGTCCGTCCTTGCGCCGCCTCAGCGCGAGGGGCAATGGCCGGCTTTTTCAAGGTTCGGTCCTGGACGCCATGGATCGGCGAGCACTTCGCGCATGCCCGTTCAACTCTCTCGGTCGGCCCGGCCCCAAGGCGGTGCGACTTGCCATCACGTCACTGGTCTTGATGGCGTGATCAAGACTTCGCTTCTGCTTCCTCTTCCTGCTTCACTCCGCTTGGAACGAAGGTGACACCGTGATGGTTCAGGTAGTCGCGGATCAAGCGCCGAACCACCTGCGAAGGGGTGACGTCCTGTCGATCGCAAAGCGCTTCGAAGGCCTTCTTCTTCGCGGGATCGATCAGCACCGTGAGGCGCGCTGTCTTCAGTTCCATGAGGTTCCCCTATGCTATTCCTATGATAATAATAGTATCATCCAATGCAATAAACTAGGTCGACAATCACGACATCTGTTTCGCCGAGTCACTGGAGCCACTCAGTTGCATCGCTTCGCAGATTGCTACGCGCGGTACTTGCTTTCGCTATTCAGTTGCGACGACGTGCGTCTCGGAACGCATGCTTGGCAGTGCAGCGTGTGCTTTCATGAGGCTCGGCCTTCGAGGCGGTAATGGCGGCGCTTAACGCGGCGGTCTTCTTTCTGCTGGTGGGCGCTGCAGCCTGCTTGCTGCCCCTGCGCAAGACAACGCAAGCAGGTATCGGACTTGTCTCTCAGGCTCTGGCCACTGGGGCTGTCTGGTACGTAGCAGTCCCCATCCTCGCTGGCAGTGCGCCGGTGGTTGGCGATCTCGCGTGGGCCTACCCGGTCGGCACCCTTCGTGTGCGGCTGGACGCTCTCGGGGCCTTCTTCCTCATCTGGTCGCTTCCGATGACCCTGCTCGGAGGGCTGTACGCCGTCGGCTACCTGAAGCCTTACTTCCGGTCGACGCGGCACCTGGGCCTGCACTATGCGCTGCTGAATCTGACCTCCCTATCCTTCGTGGTGGTTTACACCGCGGATCACGCCCTGATCTTCCTGCTGGGCTGGGAGACGGCCGCCTTGGCGGCTTGGCTTCTGGTCATCTGGGACTACACGAACCAGAAGGTACGCTTTGCCGGGTTCAACTACCTGGTGTCCACGCACATCGGCCTGATTTTCCTGGTCGCTGCGTTCATGGTTCTGTATACCCATTCGGGTTCCTGGGACCTTGGCAGCTTCGGTCAGTGGCTGCGCGCCAGTGCTGGCTCGGAGCGCAACCTCGTTTTCCTGCTGCTGATCGCAAGCTTCGGTCTCAAGTCGGCATTTTTCCCTTTTCATTCCTGGCTACCTCGGGCCCACGCGGCAGCGCCGGCCCATGTCTCGGCGTTGATGTCGGGGGTCATCCACAAGGCCGGCCTCTACGCGCTGGTTCGCTTCATCTTCCTGATCGGCAAGCCCGATGAATGGATGGGTTGGTTCCTGATCGGCTTTTCCGTGCTGTCAGCAGTGGTTGGCGCGCTGTACACCGCCGGACAGCGCGATCTGAAGCGCCTGCTCGGCTATTCGTCCACCGAGAACGTCGGTATCGCGGGCATCGGCTTCGGCGTCGGGTGCCTGGGATTGAGCTGGGGCAATGCCTCACTGGTTGCGATCGGCTTTGCAGGCGGCCTCCTGCACGTGTTGAACCACGCCTTCTTCAAGTGCCAGCTCTTCTACGCCGCTGGCGCGGTCTATCAGGCAACGCACACCGTCGACATGGAGCGGCTGGGCGGGTTGTCGCGACTGATGCCCTGGACGTCGCTGAGTTTTCTCCTTGGCGGCGTGGCGATCGCGGCCCTGCCGCCGCTGAACGGGTTCGCCAGCGAATTCGTCATCTATTCAGGGCTGTTCACCGAGGCGCCCATCAGGGCCGGAGCCAAGGTGGTGCTGTGCGCGGTGGGTGCGCTGTTGGCGTTTGTCGGCGCCATTTCCGCACTGAGCATCACACGCGCCTTTGGTGTCGTCTTCCTCGGTACGCGGCGCGACCATGGTGCCCCCCCTCCAACCGAGGTGAGCCGCTGGATGTTAGCGCCCATGGGTATTCATGCGGTCGGCGTAATCGCGCTCGGCGTGTTCCCCCTTCTGGGCTTTAAGTTGGTACAGGGTTCCACCATCATCGCGCTGGGTTCGTTGCCTCGGTCTGCGATTCACGTGCTGACACCGATCGCTACCACGTTGACGTGGATCGGCATGGTTTCTGGTGCACTTGTCCTGGCGATCGAGCTGCTGATCTGGCTGCGATCGCGAACGATATCGCGGCCCACCGCTACGCACGTCACCTGGGGTTGCGGCTACCCTGCGACCAATTCGCGCATGCAGTACACAGGCTCGAGTTTTTCGGCGGACTTCAGCGCACGTTTTCGCAGCGTGATGACGATGCTGCGACGACAGAAGGCGCCCACAGGCTATTTCCCGGACGAAAGTTACCTGATCACCGACTGCGTCGACGCGGTGGAGCGGCGGATTTTCTCGGTCATCAACCATGGGGACGCGTCGGCCGGCGAACTGTCGGATCGGCTCCATGAAGACGACCCTCGTGTCGCCTTCGCGGTGGCACTGCTTGGCATCGTTGTGATCGCCGCAGTGCTGGTGCTCACGAGTGGGCCGCTGCCATGAACTTTCCACTGGGATTGGCGCATGCAGCTCTTGCCCTCGGCATGCCGGTGCTGATGGTTGGTCTGATCAATCGCGTCAAGGCGCTGTGGGCCGGGCGCAAGGGGCCACCTTTGCTTCAACTCGGTTGGGACTTGCTGCGCCTTCTGCGCAAGCAGCCTGTATTCAGCAGCGTCGCCACGCCCGTGTTCCGTGCTGGGGCCTGGGCCGTCCTCGCCGCATCGCTCCTCGCTGCGATGATCGCGCCGATGCTCGGCAGCTTCGCGCCGCTCGAGTTCCATCACGACTTCATCTTCTTCGCCTACACGCTGGGATTCGCGCGCCTCTTCCTCATGCTGTCGGCCCTGGATGTCGGCAGCGCCTTCGAGGGCATGGGAGCCGCTCGTGAGGCGTCGTTCAGTGCCTTCGTCGAGCCGGCGTTTTTTCTGCTCATTGGAACCGCCAGCGTGGCCACGGGGTACACCAGCTTCGCCGCCCTGATCGGTCATCTTCACGAGAGCGACCTATTTCGCTGGCTGGCGCTGCCCCTGGTCGGGGTCTTGTTCATCCTGCTGCAGGCCGAAGCTTCGCGCGTGCCGGTGGACGATCCGCTGACGCACCTTGAACTGACCATGGTCCACGAGGTGATGATCCTCGATCACAGCGGCCCGGAACTGGCCGCGATGCAGTATGCAGCGGCATTGAAGATGACCCTCTATGCGGGCCTGATCGCGGCATTGCTCAATCCCTTCGACCCACTGGACGCGCCGCTCGCCTGCGTGGCTGCCTCACTGGCAATCATGGCTTGCGTTGCCGTGGCGGTCGGGTGTGTCGAGTCACTGGTCGCGCGATTGCGAATGCGGCAGGTCCCGCACTACCTGATGCTGGCGTCCGCCGTGGCGGCCCTGTGCCTGGGCGGTGCGGGGTGGTGGGTGTCCTGATGACGCTGCCGCTGATCCTTTTCCTGTTGACCGCAGTGGTCTCGGTCTTCTTCGCCAAGATCCGGTCCATGCCCGCCTGGCTGGCGATCCAGGCATTGGCCCTGGGCTGGAACGGTGCCGCCCAGCACGCCGAACTGTCGCCCCACGCGCTGGCAGCGCTTCTGGAGGTTGTGGTGGTGCGCGGCATCATCGCGCCAAAGCTGCTGCGCCGCGCGATCCGCACGCGGATGGAGCCGAACACGGATCTGATGCCCTCCAACCTCTTCACATGGGCGATCGCCATTTCGCTCATCGTGCTGGCCTTCGAATTCGGTGCGCCCGCCATGTCCGACCGGCAGGCCTTCACGCTCGGTGTCGTCGGCGCGACGGTGGCCGTGGCGCTACTCGTGCTGTCGACCAACAACTCGCCACCGGCGCAACTGGTGGCCGTGCTGTTCATGGAGAACGCCCTGGCGTTGTTCGAATCGCTGCTGCCTCGGTCATGGCCGCTGCCCGTCCATGTGGCGCTGAGCGTCATTTACCTGCTCACCGTCGGGATCGGTACTTGGTTGATCGGAAGACGCGACCCAGTCGATGAGGGCGATGCAAGCGCTGCGGCAAACGTAGCGGCAACGGCAAGGGAGCGAACATGAACCTCCCGGTCGTGGTACACGAACCAGGCGCACTCCCGGCGAGCACGGCCGCGGGCGACACAGTGGCGCGCATCCCCCAGCGTCACCAGGGGTGGATTGGCCCCACGCTGGTCGCTACGGCAATGGCCTTCCTGCTGCTATGGAGCATCGTCTTCGCGCGCACGCCGCTGGACGCGTTGCCGCTTTACTTCGTGCAGCGCTACTTCCTGCTGGATGCCACCTCACTGCTGTTCCTGCTGGTCATCAACAGCGTCTTCTTGGGTATCGCTGTCTACATGGCCTCCAGGGTCGGCACTTCGGCCACCCTGGCCAGGCACATGCTGTCGCGGTCGGCGCTCACCTTCGCCTTCATGGTGGCGATGAACCTCGGCGTGATGGCCAACAACCTGCTGCTGCTGTGGGCGTTCATCGAACTCACCACGCTGTGTGCGGTCCCGCTGGTCGCCCAAGGCAACGCCAAGGCGCCACACCGCGTCGCCTGGCGCTACCTGCTGTACTCCAGCATATCGCTGGCACTGACCTTCTTGGGCATCATGTGCCTCACCCGGTCGGCATATTTGCAGGGCGCTGAGATCAATTTTGCGTTCAGCGAAATGGCGGCGACCGTCCCGCTCCGAGGCGACCCGTGGCAGCAACTGGGACTCGGCTTGATGTTGTTCGGGCTGGGCAGCAAGCTGGGTCTTGCGCCACTGTACAGCTGGATGCCCGAAACCTATGAGGCGGCACCTACGAGCACCAGTGCGCTGCTCTCGGCGGTGCAATTCAACCTCAGTGTGGTGGCGGTGCTGCGCATCCTGCAGGTGTTCCGTGCCCAGGATTCGAGCTTCGTGGCCTACCAGCTGCTGATCATGGGCTGCCTGTCGCTGGTGGTGGCGACAGTCCAGGTGATGGCCGCACGCAGCTACAAGCGGCTGATCGCTTACGCGTGCGTGAGCTCCTCGGGCGTGATTGCCATCGGCCTGTCGGTCGGGCGGGCCGCCGCGTACGGGGTGCTGCTTTACGTCGTCAGCAATGCTTTCGTCAAATCGCTGCTGTTTCTCACCGCAGGGCGTTTGCGTGCGGTGTACGGCACCCATGAGATCAAGGCGCTGAGCGGCGTGATCCGGGTTTTGCCTTTTTCGGGGCTGCTGTTCACCGTGGGCATCTTCGCCTTGCTGGGGTTCCCGCCGTTCGGCGGCTTCATGGCGGAGATGCTCATCCTGTCGGGCATCGTGCAATCCGGCAATCTGATTGCCTTCACTTTGATGTGTGCGCTGCTGACGATCATCTTCGTGGCGACCGGACGCTCGATTTTCCCGATGCTCTGGGGCCCCTCCGACCGTCCAGACATGCCGACCGACACCAGCTGGCTGACCACCGTACCCAAGATCGGCTTCGTCGCGGCCCTCGTCATGCTCGGTGTCTACACGCCCGCACCAGTCAGCCGATTGCTGCTGCTTGTGGCGCAGTCCATCGGAGGACAGTGACGATGGCGCCCATCCAACCTTTGGCCTTGGTGCGCACGCGCGAGCGCGCTCCCGAAGACCTGGCCGCCTGGTCGGCGCAGTGCTGGCAGGCCCTGGCTGCCGGCGAGCGCTTGCTCACCCTCTTTGGTCGCGCCGACGGCGAGAAGGAAACGATGGTGACGGCCGTGCTGCTGAATGACACGGGGCGGCTTCGGGTTCTGCGCGGACGAGGGAAGCGCCACGCGTCTTTTCCCTCGCTGACGGCACGCTTTCCTGCTGCGCAGATGTTCGAGCGCGAGCTGTGGGAGCAGACCGGCCTGGTCCCGCTCGGCCATCCCTGGCTCAAACCCGTGCGCTACGAGGGCGAGCGCCAGGAACGCATGGCCGAGTACCCGTTCTTCAAGGTGCAGGGCGAGGAAGTCCACGAGGTCGGCGTCGGCCCGATCCATGCCAGCGTGATCGAGCCGGGCCACTTCCGATTCATGTGCCACGGCGAACAGGTGCATCACCTGGAGATCCAACTAGGCTATCAGCACCGCGGCATCGAGGACTTGCTGTTGCGTCGCCCCCCGTTTGCGCTGGCGCCGCTGATCGAGACCATTGCCGGCGACAGCAGCATCGCCTACGCCTGGAGCTACTGCGCCGCCGTCGAAGCCCTGTCGGGCGCTCAGGCGTCCGCCGAGTCCGAGCTCGTGCGCGGTGTCGCGCTCGAACTGGAGCGCGTGGCCATGCACCTGGCCAGCCTCACCGGGCTGGCCACCGACATCGCCTTCCTGCAGGGGGGCGCGACCTACGGGCGCTTGCGCACGGCGATCATCAACGCCTGCATGCGGGCCTGCGGCAGCCGCTTCGGGCGTGGCTGGCTGCGGCCTGGTGGCGTGCGGTTCGCGATCGCCGACGCGATGCGCGAGGACCTGCTGCGCACCCTTGGGGCCTTCGCCAGGGATTTCGCGCAGGTCAATGCGCTGATGCTCGGGGCACGCAGTGTCCGTTCCCGCTTCCAGGACGTGGGCACGGTCGGAACCATCGCGGCCCGGGACCTCGGACTTGTCGGCGTCGCAGCGCGCGCCAGCGGCATTGCCTTCGATGTGCGCACCACCATGCCGGGCCCGTTGTATGTCCGCCATCCCATCGCACTGGTGACGCAAGAGTCTGGCGACTGCTGGGCGCGGATGAAACTTCGCATGCGCGAGATTGACGAATCGGTGCGGTGGCTGACGCACGTTCTTGAGACGCAGGGCTCGCTGCTGGCGAATGCCATGCCCGCGTCGCCGGGCCCGCTGGCGTCCGACATGCTGTGCATTTCGCTGCGCGAGGGCTTCCGCGGCCCGGTGGTCCACGCCCTGGAAACCGGAGCGGACGGTCGCCTCATTCACTACAAGGTCCAGGATCCCTCGCTGGCGAACTGGTTTGGTCTCGCGTTCGCCCTGCGCAACAACGAAATCTCGGACTTCCCCATCTGCAACAAGAGCTTTGATCTGTCTTATTGCGGGAACGATCTCTAACCTTCAGGACCTCTGTGCTCAACTCGATCGGCGTACGCATCTCGCAGGGAACGCAGTACATCAAGGATCCGCGCCAGGCCCAACCGGCTGGCTTTCGTGGCAGGCCGATGATCGCGGGCGAAACTGCCTGCGCGGCGGGATGCAGTGCCTGCGCGACCTGTTGCCCCGGCGGCGCCATCCGCCTCGACCCGCTGCAGATCGACCTCGGGCGCTGCCTGATGTGCGGCGACTGCGCGCCGGCATGCCCAAGCGCCAAGCTCTCGTTCGCCAACGACGTCCGGCTGGCAACGACCGATCGGGATGACCTCGTCATCGACGCGGCCCGTCCCGCGCCTGACCCAGTGAAGGTCTCCGAGGCGCTGCGCAAGCGCTTCGGTCGCTCCCTCAAGCTTCGATCGGTGTCCGCCGGCGGCTGCAATGGCTGCGAACTTGAGGTCAATGCACTGACCAACGTCAATTTCGACATCGCACGCTACGGCATCGACATCGTGGCTTCGCCAAGGCATGCGGATGGGCTCGTGCTGACGGGCCCCATTACGCGCAACATGGCTGCGGCGCTGGAACTGTGCTGGGACGCCATGCCCGAGCCCAAGCTTGTGATCGCGGTCGGCGCCTGCGCGATATCAGGAGGGCCGTTTGAAGGCGCGTCCACGCTGGAGAGGGGATTTCTGGAGCGCTTCAAGCCCACGCTCTATGTCCCTGGATGCCCGCCGCATCCGTTGACCTTTGTGTGCGGTTTGCTTGATCTGCTTGGTATCGACAGCTGAGATCAACAGCTGAGTCCGGCGAACATTTCCTGGCGCGGGCCGCCGCGGTCAAGCAAGCGATCTCGACGCGTTCGCAGGCGATCCGAACCTCGCACCCTTCCTTCGAAACCTGCCAGGCCTCAGGCGGTCGCCAGCGTCGGCTTCATCGCCGTGTCAGGGTGCTCCCATCGCGGCATCACGCGCAGCAACCCGAGCCAACGCGCGATGTTCGGAAAATCTGCGACCGCAATGTCGACTTGGTGTAATCAGAAGAGGTATGCCGCGCACGAGAGATCCGCGATCGTCAGGCCGGAGGGCAGCAGGAATTCGGTACGCGAGAGCGCCTCGTCGAGCACGTGCAGATCGGCCATCGCGCGTTGGCGAAGGTATGCGAGGACCTCGGGTGGCTCATGCGCCCACAACTGCGCATAGCGCAGGTTAGGGACACTGAACCCGATGCGATTTGTTTCCCACGAAAGCCACTCGAGAATCGATTGCCGTTCGGATGCCGCGCCTTGAAACGTGTTCGTGCGCTGCGCGAGGTGCATGAGGATGGCATTCGACTGGCAATAGGCCTGCCCGTCATCGATCAGGACCGGCACTTCGCCGAATCTGCTGGCACAAACGAACGCAGCCGGCCGCTGCGGCCTGGGCACTGTGAGATCAATCCACTGGTAGACGTGCGGCGTTCCAGACAACAGGAGGAACGACCTGACTTTGTACGAGTGACCAGAGTCCGTACTGCCGTAGAGAAGCATGCAAGCCCCCATTGAGTATTTGCCGGCAAAGGTCCTAACGATGATCCTCGGCACATGCCGATGGATCGCCGGGAGGCCAGAAGGTTCATGGTAATAGCATTACCATGCAAGTGGTACATTAGACTAATTGAAATCATCTACTTTCGGGCTCACCCAGTGAGCATCCGGATTGATCAAGTGCCTGGAGATTTCGTCATCGACCCGGTCTCGGGGGAGACCGCCGCAGGGGGAGCGTCCACGCGATGGCGCGGCCCCATCCACTCGCGCGTTCGGGACAGCCGAATCCCTCGCGGAGGCGACCGTGCGTGATCGTTTGCTGGACAGCCTCAGGGTCGTCTTGCAGACCAGCGTTGAGATGGCGGCATGTCAGATCGCGTCGATCCCACCGAAAGGCGATGACGTCGCCGTCCTGGACATTGGCCGCAACCGCAGGGTGGTTGTGACCTTGCTTGCCAACATTGCCCCGACCGGTGTCGTGCACCAAGGCGTGCTCGCGCACCACCGAATGATTGCGGCAAAGCACTCGCGCAAGAAATGCCTTCTTGTGATTCCGGAACTCGAGCTGCACAAGCCAAGCATCCTGACGCCGCGCGTGGTCATCACCAACATGGATGTCGCCCTTCTGCGCGCATCACTGGAACACATGGTCCATCACTGACCGACGCCCATCGGCAGACAGCAAAACTAACGCCCCCGCCCATGTCCGAAGGACTCGAATCTGTGCAGCACGTCAAGCCTTTCATCTACGAGAGCACCAGCTCGAAGAACCTGCACTTCTGCATCAGCGACATTCAGAGCCGCATGCAGATCAATGACCCGAGCGCATTGGCGCTCGAGTACACGCGCACGATGATGGGTTTCCTGCTCTTCAACCCGGATCCGCGCACCATTGGGATGATCGGCCTGGGCGGAGGATCGCTGGCCAAGTTCTGCTACCGCTACCTCAGCCGCACGCGCATCCAGGTCGCGGAAATCAATCCGCACGTCATCGCGCTGCGCGATGAATTCCACATTCCGCCCGACGATGCGCGGTTCATCGTGTTCGAGGCCGATGGCGCAGAGTTCGTGCATCGGGGCCCTGGCCGCTTCGATGCGTTGCTGGTGGACGGCTATGTCCTGGAAGGGCTGCCTGCCCAACTGCGTTCGCAGACCTTCTACGACGGCTGCTGCGAATCGCTCAAGCCCGAAGGGATCATGGTGGTCAACCTGCAGCACGGCGATGCCGACAACGATGAGCATCTGGCCCGCATTCGCCACAGCTTTCATGATGCGGTCCTGGTCGTCGAAGACGGCGAGGAAAGCCACGATATCGTGTTCGCCTGCAAAGGGAACGCTCTTGCGTCGTACCAATTGGGCGCGATCCGCAAGCCGCCTCATCTCGACCCCCTCGCCGCAGGCCAACTGCTTGCTGGATTTGCACTGATCGCATCCGTACTGAAAGATCAACGAGCTTAGCCGTCGGGAATCGCTCACGTGGCGCAGGGCGTGGCGCGAGAGCCGATGCGGCTTCCCTCCAGGTGCTGAAAGTTCTGTAGCGCAGGGCGGTGCAGACAGGGCATGGCGGCAACGAATGCAGGCCATCGGTCCCGGAGACCGTCAGGCTGGCTGCCCAAAAACATGATAATCAAATGTTAATTGCAAATATATTGCATGAAAATTACATTGGTGCCTTCACCGTTTCCGTCAAGTGTTCGGACATCCGGCCTTCTCCATGCGGTCTCCCACCCTCCAAGCGCTTGTGCAACTTGTCGAGTCTCGAAAAGCTAACCGACGAGTTGGGGGCGTGCTCGCGCTTGTGTGTGGGGCGATCAGTGCGGGCGGACTTCTGATCGTGCGACAACAGGCGTCAGTACAGAACTGGGATGGCGCTGCGCCCGACATCGTGCAGCGCTTGGCACCGGGGGCATTCGCCTGGATGCTTGCCGGTGCCGGCTCCCTGACTCTGTTCGTGGCGGGGGCGGCAACCACCGGTGTGCTGATTGCCAGGGCGCAACATCTGCGATTGCATTGGGATCTCGCTCATCCGCTGGTTCTCGAGGGTTTTCTGTTGCTGCTATTTGGTGCGCTGGGAGGCGTTGGCGAATGGTTGGGTGAATGGTTCCTGCCTGCGGTACTGGGGATTCTTTGCTTTGGATTGGGAATGCAAAGCGCGGTCATCAATACGATATCGAGATCCGAAATCAATACGACAGACAGGACGGGCATCCTTACCTGGCTGGGTCTTGAATTGGGGCGTTGGACACACGGCGGCCCGGCGCAAGAAGGCGATGTCGATGACGCGCAAGAAATGCCCTTCGCCAGGCTGGCGTTCCATGCCTCGATCCTTGGGTTTTTCGTGATCGGCTGTTTCTTGGGCGCCATCGCCTTCGCGATCATGGGTTACATGGCAACGATTCCCCTGGCGGTCATGGTCATGGCGCCGGCCATCCCCTCGATGCTGCGAGATCGCTGGGCCGCGGATGAAAAAACCGGGAGCGAGATCTCGTGAAAGCGGCACCAGCTTCAAGTCTTTCCGTAGATCGACACATCAAGCTTGTGCACTACCGGCCTCGGTCAAAGGGCACGGGCCGGCCTTTTGGTGCGATCTGGCAGCAGGAAGGCGCCATCCGATGGACTTCGCCCCTCATTCCGGAGAACGACTGTGCGCCCAGCCTCAAGCGATTCGCCGACTGGTTTCCGGAGGCAATGCACGGTTTTGACGAGTTCTCTGCCGCCGTTTCCTGGCTGCAATCGGTGTGCGAACACGAATGCGAACTGCCGCAAGTGGCCCAAGCCTGCAAGGAGAAGGAGCGATTGGGCTTGAGCTGCACCCGCTACGAAGGTCCCGCAGAGGGGACGGATCTCGTTGCCTTGCTGGACGAAGGCGGCCTGACTCGCTTGCCAGATGCAGGGTTGCTTCAGGCGGTGGTGAACCTCCATCTGAAGCACCTGGCCTCGGAACACGCCGTCCTGAGAGGAACGTTCTTGCTTCAGCCTGCAGAGAATTCTCTCGAATGCGTGCGGTTGCTTCTTCACGATCACAGGCTTGTGCGGATTTACCTCGACCGAGACACAGGCGCCAGCGACGTGGCTTCGAAGTTGCGCGCCGAGTCAGACCGGTTGACCCGTGAGAGGCGGACTTCCGAGATCTCATTTTTTGTTTTCGCGCAACTGAGAAGTGCATTGCCGCTCAGGCCCAGCACGCAAGTCGTTGCAACCGGCATGCGACTGCCACACATCACCAACGGGTTGATTCGTCTGGTCTGGTCCATGCCGATCTCGCCGTGAGTGTGGCCATCCAATGATTGGCATCGCAATCTTGCTGGGCTCGACTGACGAAGAACGCCGTATTCCTGCAATCGGCCTGCCTATTACCGAAGTGACAGGCACGCTGCAGACCATCGCTCAACCCGCTTGCTTCATCACCTTCTTTGCGCACTGACCTGCTGATGCCCGATCGCCTTGAATGCCACGCTCACCCGAGACCGTCTGTCGAAAATTCGCTGAGCTCAAGAACCCTGCATTTTTCGGTCTGGGATGTTCAGAGCCGAATGCTGATCGAACGGCCAGATGATCTCGCGGTGGCGTACACGCGTCTGATGATGGGCTTCTTGCTGTTCTCTCCCAAGCCGCGCAACATCGCGATGATTGGCCTTGGCGGCGGGTCGATGGCGAAGTTCTGCTATCGATACCTGCCCGAGACGCGCATTCAGGTGCTGGAGATCAATCCCTACGTCATCGCATTGCGCAACGAGTTCAAGATCCCACCGGACGATCATCGGTTCAATGTCCGCAAGGAGGATGCTGCCGACTACATTCGCACCGCGCCATATCGCTTTGACGTGATCGTGGCCGATGGATTTGACGCCCATGGCGTGCCTCCCAGGCTGTGCTCCCAGTCCTTCTATGACGACTGCCAAGTCATGCTAGAGCCCGACGGCGTGCTTGTTGCGAATCTTCATTCCGGAAATCAAAGCTTTCCGGCCTCCATGGCGCGGATCGCGAAGAGCTTTTCCGGGCATGTTGTCGCGGTCGATGACCTGGAGTCCAACAACGTGATCGCCTTCGCGTCCAAAGGCAAGACGCGCACGCCTCGAATGCTTCTCGAGAGTCTGGAGCTCTGCCGTGAAGCGCTGCCACCGGAGGCCTGGAGCCAACTGGAGTCCAGCTTCACGAGGATCGGAGAGTTCGGGGAATACCTCGGTCACGCGGATAGATCAAAGTAGGCGAAAAAAAGACACGGGGGATCAGCCTCACCTATGGCGAAGCTGATCGGAAAAACTTCACGCTCGACTTCTGGGAAGAACTACCTGAGCACAAGCACCGGAATGTGCGAGTGCGTCAGCACGTGCAGCGTTTCGCTACCCATGAGCAACCGTGCAAAACTGCGTCGCCCATGTGATGCCATTACGATCAAGTCGCATTGCTCGCTCTTGGCCGTGGCGATGATGGACTCGCCCACTTGATTGGATTTCACGACGATTGCCTGGGTGCGTCGAACCCCCTTGGCGGCCGCCAGAGATGTGACGGAGTCGACAAGGCGCTGAGCGGCCAGATTGGCCTGCTCCTGAGCGCTTTCGATCTCCCGTTGATTCAAGACCATCGCACCTTCAAAGGTGCTGTAGGCGTGGAGGTGCGCGACATTGATGCTGACCAAATCGGCTCCGGTCAGTACCGCAAGATCAATGGCAGCTGCCACGGCACGGCCAGACAACTCGGAGCCATCGGTTGCGACGAGAACTCGCTTGTACATGGCGGACTCCTTAGCTCCCGACACTGCGGGAGTACTCACTCTCAGTTTAATAAGTCCATTCAGCGAGGCAAGGTGAAAGTCTTGGCGTTAGGCCCTAAAACGTGGGAGTCTGCCGCAACCCGTCCATGTTGACGGAGTTGGTGTCGCGCTCATCTGCGACGAAGTGCATGACCCTCGTCAATCACGACTGCGGCCCGCTACCACCGGAAAGTAGCACCCGGCGATGCAGGACGGCGCCTCAGTCCGGCAAATGCACGCCGCTGTCCCGGCGCCCTTCTTCCTCTGCCGCCACCAACCGCAGCCCGCCGCGCACGCGCGCCAGCGTCTCGTTCTCGCGCTGCGGCGCATACACGGCGTGGGCCGAATGCGAGAACTCCGGCGCGCCCTCCACCAGCCGCAGCCGGCCGTCGGCCAGGAAGGGCCGCGCGACGCCGATGCGAAAGTACCCCGCGCCGCCCACGGCAAGCAGGTAGGTGAGCGCCAGCGGCCCGAGCGAGATCGACACCGGCGCATGGGCCAGCTCCGGAAACGCCGCCTCGTGGTTGGCCGCGAAGGCCGGGCCCCAGTCGACCGACACGTAGCGCGTGCGGTCGAGCCGGCCTTCGGGGTCGGTGGTGACCATCACCAGCCGCTCCTCGGCCAGCAGCTCGGCCACGAGGCCGGGGCGCTGCGGCGGGTTGTAGAGCACGGCCAGGTCGAGCGCGCCGCCCTGCACGGCGTCGAGCAGGCGCTGCGCGCTGTCGACCTCGGCGCGCAGCGCGATCTCGGGGCAGACGCGGTGCATCCAGATCAGCCAGTCGGCCAGCAGCGGATGCCACAGGCTGGGCTCGCTGCCCACGCTCACGCCCTCCTCGATCCCCGGCGGCAGCGCCACATGCTGGCGTGCGCGCTCCCACACCTGCACCAGCGTGGTCGCGTGGGCCACGAAGCGCTCGCCCGACGCGGTGAGCCGCGCGCCGGCCTTGTTGCGCACGAACAGGCGCCGCCCGAGCTGGTCTTCGAGCAGGCGGATGCGCGCGCTGACGGCGGTCTGCGTCAGGTGCAGCCGCTCGGCCGCGGCCACGAAGCTGCCGGTGGCCGCGACTTCGAGAAAGGTGCGGGCGAGGCCGATGTCCATCGTTTCATATTAGTTTTTTTGCGCTCATTTGCAATGAACATTCATTGGCTTGGGGAGAAGCATCGGTTCACCATGGGTGCACGACTTCCGGAGCCTCCCCATGCGTCCCCTGCCGCCCATGCCCCACGCCGCCCCGTCCGGAGATGACGCTGCGCCCTTCGCCGACACGCCCGCCGCGCTGCGCGCGCAGGGACTTCGCTTTTCCGAGCGCGTGCAGGTGTCCTCGCCGGTCTGCTACGCCGACGAGCTCGACGCGGCCTACCGCGAAGCCGGCGACCGCGACGACCTGCTGGCCGCGCTGAACGAACTGCTCGAAGCCGAACGCGCCGGCGCGCGCATCACGCTGCGCAGCGCCGCCGAGACCGACGACCCCGCGCTGCAGCGCCTGGTGACCGACATCCACCGCGACGAGGTGCGCTGGTGCGGCGTGCTGATCGACGCGATCCAGTCGCTGGCCGCCACGCCCAGCACGCGCACCGGCGCTTTCTACGAGCGCGCGATGGCGGTGCCGGAACTGGGCGCGCGCCTGGCGCTGCTCAACCGCGGCCAGGGCTGGGTGGTGCGCAAGCTGCAGGCGCTGCTGCCGCGCATCGTCGACGCGCACATCCACGGCGAGCTGACGGCCATGCTGGTGTCGCACCAGCAGAACATCGCGCGCGTCGATGCGCAGCGGGCACCCCAGGCATCACAGGCCCCGCGCGGGCCGCAGGAAGGAGCTTCATCATGAATGCACAGGACGTCATGACCTCGCCGGTCTTCACCGTCGCGCCGGACACGCCGGACACGCCGGTGCGCGACATCAGCGCGCTGCTGCTGGTGCGCCACATCAGCGGCGTGCCGGTGCTCGACCAGGGCGAGGTGGTCGGCATCGTGAGCAAGTCCGACCTGCTGCATCGCTACGAGGCCGAGCCCGGCGGCGCGCCGCCGCACCCGTGGTGGCAACGCTGGGTGCAGCGCACCGCACCGCCGCGCGACTACGTGCGCGCGCACGCCCTGCGCGCGGCCGACCTCATGACGCGCGAGCCGGTGTCGATCGCCGAAGACCTCTCGCTGGCCCGCGTCGCGCAGCTGCTGACCGCCTACCGCATCCAGCGCCTGCCGGTGGTGCGCGGGCGCCGGCTGGTGGGCATCGTGACGAGCGGCGACCTGGTCAAGGCGCTGCTGCGGCAGGCCGAGGCCGACACCTCGAGCGCCGATGCGTGCGACGACGCGCAGATCCTGGCGCGCCTCGTGGCCGAACTGGAACGGCAGACCTGGTGGAGCCGCGCGTGGTCGCATGTGTCGGTGGACAACGGCATCGTGATGTACCACGGCATGGTCGGCAACGAGGCCGAGCGCGACGCGGCGCGCGTGGCGGCCGAGGGCATCGCGGGCGTGCGCGGCGTGGTCGACGAGCGGCTGTGCACGATCGAATGGCAGACGATGGTCTGAAAGGCAAAAAAGAAAGTTGCAACACGGCGGGGGGGATGCGCCATCCAATGGGCAGAAGGAACTCACCGCATGCCGCCCACCGCCCTGCCCCTGACTGCCGATGCCGACGCGAACGCGTCCGACGCCGAACTGGCCGCACGCGCCGCGCAGGGCGACACGCAGGCCTTCGCGCGCATCATGCGGCGCCACAACCAGCTGCTGTTTCGCACCGCGCGCAGCATCCTGCACAGCGACGCCGACACCGAAGACGCGCTGCAGGACGCCTACCTGCGCGCCTGGCGCGCCATCGGCGGCTTCCGTGACGAGGCGAAGCTCTCGACCTGGCTGGTGCGCATCGTCATCAACGAGGCGCTGGGCCGCCTGCGCCGCCGCGGCGCGCAGGTGATTCCGCTCGACGGCGGCGCGACGGCAGGGGACGACGACGACGCCCCCGACACGCAGCTCGCCGACGACCCCGACCGCCAACCGGAGCGCCTCGCCATGCGGGAAGACCTTCGCCGACTCATGGAGCGCCGCATCGACCGGCTGCCCGACGCCTACCGCACCGTGTTCGTGCTGCGCGCGGTGCAGGAACTCAGCGTCGGCGAAACCGCCGAGGCGCTGCAGCTGCCCGAGGCCACGGTGCGGCTGCGCTTCTTCCGCGCCCGCAGCCTGCTGCGCGAAAGCCTGTCGCGCGACATCGACCTGGCGACGGGCGACGCCTTCGCGTTCGACGGCGCGCGCTGCGACCGCATCGTGGCGCGCGTGCTGGCGGCGCTGCCTTGATTCTTCCCACAACCACCACCCCCGAGGAGACCCCACCATGTCCTTTTTCCTGATGCCCACCCCGGCCGCCGCGCGGCGCGCCTTTCTCGGCCACTCCGGCCTGATGCTGTCGGGCGCCGCCGTGGCGCTGCTGGCGGGGCGCGACGCGCTCGCCGCGAAGAGCGGCGGTGCCACCGGCAACGACGTGCAGATCCTCAACACCGCGCTCGGCGCCGAGCTCGAAGCCATCGCGGCCTACCAGCTCGGTGCGGAAAGCAAGCTGCTCGAGAAGCCCGTGCTCGACCTCGCCGTGACCTTCCAGGGCCACCACAAGGAGCATGCGGACCTGCTGGCCAAGACCATCGCGAAGCTCGGCGGCAAGGCCGTCGCAGCCAAGGCGCGCTACGACTTCCCGGTGGAGCAGCTCAAGTCGCAGGCCGACGTGCTGCGCTTCGCCGCGAAGCTTGAACAAGGCGCCGTGAGCGCCTACCTGGGCGCGGTGCCGCTGTTCGGCAACCGCGAGCTGTCGAAGGCCGCGGCCAGCATCCTCGGCGACGAGGCGATGCACTGGGCCGTGCTGCGCCAGGCGCTCGGCGAGGCGCCGGTGCCTTCGGCGTTCGTGTCGTGAGCCGTGCGGCGCGCGGGCTCGCAGCGGGCCTGCTGGCCGCGTGGGCCTGTGCGGCTGCCGCAACGCCCGACGCGGTGCGCGGCGAACAGGTCTACGCGCGCTGCCAGGCCTGCCACGCGCTGGCCGCCGACCGGGTCGGGCCGCGCCACTGCGGCCTGTTCGGCCGGCTCGCCGGCAGCGTGCCGGGCTTCGCGTACTCGGAGGCGATGAAGAAGTCGCGCATCGTGTGGAACGACAAGACGCTCGACCGCTTCCTCAGCGCCCCGCTCGCGATGGTGCCGGGCAGCAGCATGACCTACGACGGCGTGCCCGACCCGCGGGAGCGCGCCGACCTGCTCGCCTACCTGCGGCAGGCGAACGACACGCCGGCCTGCGCGGCGCTGGCGCGCCCTACGCCGCGTTGACTGCGGGCGAGGCAGGCGTGAAAGCGCCCGCGATCTCGCGCGTCACGCGCAGGAAAGCTTCCATCTCGCCCACCGTGTGGCAGTGCAGCGGCGACACGCGCACGGTGCCTTCGAGCCCGAAGGATTCGAGCATCCGCTTCGAGTAGATGCTGCTGGCCACGCGCTCGTACACGGTGACGCCGCGCAGGCCGTACTCCACCACGGCCTGCGTGCAGTCGAGCCCGTCGAAGCCGATGCCCAGGATCAGGTCGCGCTGCGTCAAGTCTTCGTGGTCGAGGAACACCTGCACGCCGTCGAGCGCGCGCAGGCCCGGCGTCTGCGCGGTGCCGTCGAGCAGCGTCGCCAGCAGCGCGCGCTCGTGCAGCTCGATGCGCTCGATGCCCGCCACGAAGCGGGCGCGGCGGTCGGTCGCGTCGGTGAAGTGGCCGCCGAGCCAGCCCACGTAGTCGACGATTTCGGTCAGCACCGCGAACTGCCACGGCGCCGAGCTGCCCAGCTCCCAGTGGCCGGGCTTCTTGCCGGCCAGCTTGTGGTGCGGCAATGCAGCCGCGCGCTCCGACATCCACGAGAAGCCCGAGCCGCGGCAGCCGAAGAACTTGTAGGGCGCGAGGTTGATGCCGTCCACCGGCGTCTGCTGCAGGTCGATGACGCCGTGCGGCGCGTGCTGCACGGCATCGACGAGGATGTACAGGTCGGGCTTGATCTCGCGCGCGCGCCGCACGATGGCCGCCATGTCGAGCTTGGCGCCCGAGATGTTCGACGCATGGATCACGTTGAGCACACAGGTGTTCTCGTCGACCAGCCCCACGATGGCGTCCACGTCGACGCCGCCGGTGACGGGGTTGCTCTTTGCCACGCGCAGCTCGCGCCCCAGGCGCTCCGCATACAGGCGCATGGCGTCGAAGGCCGACGGGTGCTCCAGCGCGGTCGTGACCATGTTCGTGCCCGGCACGTTCTCGGCCACCGCGCGCACCATGTCGAACATCGCGCCCGAAGCGGTGAGCGAGGGGTACACGCTGCCGCCGGTGGCGTTGAGGATGGTGCGCAGGTCGTCGGCGCCGCGCGCCTGCATGGCCTGCAGCTCGACGGCGGTGGCGTGGATGCGCTCGGCGTTGTCGGGAATGGCGTCGACCTGCGCAAAGCGCTCGACCGCGGCCTTCAGCCGGAACGAGCCGCCGGCGTTGTCGAAGTACAGGCGCTCGCGGCCGTGGTGGTCGCGTTCGATGCCCAGGAAGCGCTCGCGCACCTGGCGCATCAGCGCATCGGAAAGGAGCTCGCCTTGGGGCAGGTCCGCACGTGTGGCTGCCATGGTGTCAGACGCCCTTGTTGTTGGGGTTCTTGTAGATCTCGCGCACCGCGTCCGTCATCGGGAAGTTCAGGTTCGCGTTGCGCGGCGGGATCGGCGAGAGGAACCACTTGGTGTACAGCTGCTCGATGGCGCCCGACTTCATGAGGCCGTTGACGGTCTCGTCGACCAGCGCCTTGAACTCGGGGTCGTCCTTGCGCAGCATGATGCCGTAGGGCTCCTGGCGCAGCGACTCCTTGAGGATCTTGTAGTCGCCCGGGTTGGTGGAACTGGCGATCATGCCGGCCAGCTGCACGTCGTCGAGCACGTAGGCATCGGCGCGGCCGGTGGACAGCAGCAGGAAGCCGTCGGAGGTGTCCTTGCCCGCGATCTCGTTCACCTCGATGGTGCCGCTCTTGCGCGCGCCGCGCAGCAGCTGGATCGAGGTGCTGCCCGAGACGGTGGCCACGTTCTTGCCGTTGAGGTCGGGCAGCGCGTTGATGCCCGAGCTCTTCTTCACGGCGGCCGTGATGTTGGTGACGAAGTGGCTGGGCGCGAAGTCGACCTGCGCCTGGCGCTGCGTGGTGTTGGTGGTGGTCGCGCAGTCGAGGTCCACGGTGCCGTTCTGCAGCAGCGGGATGCGGTTGGTCGAGTTGAGCATGGTGTAGCGCACCTCGATCTTCGGCAGGCCCAGCTTGGCCTTCACGGCGTCGACGATCTTCAGGCAGATGTCGTTGGTGAAGCCGATGGGCGCGCTGTCGGCGCTGAGCTTGTACGAGAACGGGATCTGGCTGTCGCGCGCGCCGATCTGGATCGTGCCGCTGTCCTTGATCTTGCGCAGCGTGCCGGCGTCCTGCGCGCTGGCGGCGCCGCAGGCGAAGACGAGGGCGAGTGCCAATGCGAGAGGTGCGAGAGGCAGTTTGAAGTCCATGGTGTGTTCCTTGGGTTGCAATGACGGTGGCCTGGCGCGCATCTTCTGCGTCCCGATGAATTTCTAAAAGCGATTTTTTGTGATCGAATCGCATGAAGAAAAGCGTTCTTTCTTTCAGGAGCCGCCCGCCGTGATGACCTTCAAGCAACTCGAAGCCCTGTACTGGATCGCCCGGCTGGGCGGCTTCGCGCAGGCGGCCAACCAGCTGCACACCTCGCAGTCGGCCATCTCCAAGCGCGTGCACGAGCTGGAGCAGCTGTTCGACACCGAACTCTTCGACCGCAGCCAGCGCACGGCGCGCCTCACCGAGAAGGGCGAAGAGATGTTCGTGCTCGCCAGGAAGCTGCTCGACCAGCGCGACGCCGCCGTCGAGCAGTTCGGCAAGCCCGGCGTGGTGGAGCGGCGCATCCGCCTGGGCGTGACCGAGCTCACCGCCATGACGTGGCTGCCGCGCCTGGTCGGCCTGATCCAGCAGCACTACCCCAAGGTGATCCTCGAACCCGACGTGGACGACAGCCTGCAGCTGCGCGACAAGCTCCTGGCCGACGAGCTCGACGTGGTCATCGTGCCCCACACCTTCGCCGACTCGCGCATGCAGAGCAAGGTCATCGGCCGCGTGAAGAGCGCGTGGATGTGCAAGCCCGGCGTGATTCCCTCGACCGCGGCCACCGGCACCGTGCGCCTGCACGACCTGGCGCGCCACCGCATGCTGGTGCAGGGCAACAACTCGGGCACCGGCCGCGCCTACGACGCCTGGATGAAGGACCAGGGCGTGCAGCCCGCCAACGCGATCGTGGTGAGCAACCTCGTGGCGCTCACGGGCCTCACCGTGTCGGGCCTGGGCGTGAGCTACCTGCCGCGCGAATGCCTCGCGCCGCTGGTCGACGCCGGCATGCTCGAGGTGCTCGACGTGACGCCCGCGCTGCCCGTGGTGCGCTACGTCGCCATGCACAAGGGCGAGCACCGCAGCGCGCTCACCTCGTCGATCGTGATGCTGGCGCAGGCGTGCTGCGACTTCACGCGGATGTTCCAGGCGCAGCCGGAAGAAGAAGCCTCGTAGGGTTCGCGCGCTGCGCCCCGTCTGTTTGAAGGCGTTGGTTGATCGGCCAACCCAGCGACGGCGCCCGGCGGGCCCAGGACACTGGGTGCTTCCCGCAGCGAAATCAAGGAGGAGGCCGCAGGCCGGGGGACATTCGCGGAGGGAAGTACCCGGTGGCCTGGGCCCGCGCCCCGAACGCTCACCTCCCGCGCGTCAACATCCGCCCCGCGCGCGCCAGCACCTTCGCTTCGCCCTCGCCACCGCGGTAGGCCAGCACGCCGTTCACGAACACGCGCTCGACGCCGAGGCTCACGCCATGCGGCTTGTCGTAGGTGGCGGTGTCGGTAATGGTCTCGGGGTCGAACACCACCACGTCGGCCATCGTGCCGACACGCAGCAGGC
>RCUH01001060.1_pt1 | contig 22405 bp, 24 predicted proteins | sample 2166191 | NCBI WGS metagenome assembly RCUH01 (sample SAMN09932848, study PRJNA488358) | compost metagenome | feature: garden; material: soil; isolation source: compost soil in an enriched community after 214 h of incubation | place: Germany: Experimental Botanical Garden Goettingen | collected...
AGACGGGGGCGCGTTTATTTTCTAGCGACAGGGCGCCCTAGGGGGGTTGTGGTAGTGACGACTCAGAGAGAATTTGCAGACCATGTTGGCATCTCCCAGCAGGCCGTCAGCAACCTCGTCAGCCGCGACGTGCTCAGGAAAAGCGGCTCCCTGGACGATTGGCGCCTTGACTACTGCCGCCACCTCCGAGAGCAAGCAGCGGGCCGCGGAGCTGACGGCGGTGAGTTGGACCTTGCTAAGGAGCGGGCGCTACTGGCTCGCTCGCAGCGAGAAAAACTGGATCTTGAGATCGCGGAGATCAAGCGAGAGTTGATCCCTGCGGAAGAGGTGGAGCGGGAATGGATTGATGTACTGTCGGCGGTACGAGCCGCACTCCTCGCGCTCCCCTCGCGGGCCGCTACCCAGGTCGTTGGCCTGACTGTCGCTGAGGCCAACGAGACGCTCCGGCTGCTGGTCCATGAGATCTTGACGGGGCTGGGTGGAGGGGATGGCGATGGGCTTGATCAAGGAAGTGAGGGCGAAAGTCCTCAAGACCATGCTCCCGCCGCCCGACCTGACGGTGACGCAATGGGCGGACGCAAAGCTCCGGCTAAGCCCCGAGGACAGCGCCGAGCCCGGCCAGTATCGGAGTGACCGCGCCCCCTACCAGAAGGGGATCATGGATTCGGTATCCGATCGCAAGGTCGCTGAGGTTGTCATTCAGTCCTCGGCCCAGATCGGTAAGACGCTCATCACCAAGGCGGTGATCGGCTATCACATCGACCAGGACCCGGCGCCCATGCTCATGGTGCAACCGACCGTCGATATGGCCAAGACCTTCAGCAAGGATCGCCTGGCCCCGATGGTGCGCGATACTCCGGCCTTGCGCGACAAGATCGCGGATCCTCGCTCGCGGGACTCTGGTAACACGGTACTCCAGAAGCAATTTCCGGGCGGCCATATCACCCTTGCAGGAGCGAACGCGCCCGCCGGCTTGGCCTCGCGCCCGATCCGGATCGTCCTATTTGACGAGGTAGACCGTTTCCCGCTGTCGGCAGGCTCCGAGGGCGACCCGATCAGCCTTGGCCGGAAGCGCACGGCAACTTTCTGGAATCGCAAGATCATCTCGGTCAGCACGCCGACTCGCAAGGGTTTGTCTCGCATTGAGGTGGCCTACGAGAACTCCGACAAACGGCGCTACTTCGTACCCTGCCCCCATTGCGACCACTTCCATACGCTGGAGTGGGCGAACGTCGGGTATCCCGAAGGCAAGCCGGAAGAGGCGTGGATTGCCTGTCCGGAGTGCGGTGGGGTCATCACGGACGCGCACAAGCCGCGCATGCTCAAGCGCGGTGAGTGGCGGGCGACCGCCGAGTTCAAGGGAATCGCCGGGTTCCACCTGAGTGAACTCTACTCCCCGTGGCGCACCTTCGCGGACGTGGCGCAGGATTACGAGCTGGCGAAGGATCACCCGGAGCAGCTCAAGACCTGGACCAACACCAGCTTGGGAGAGGTCTACGCCGAGAAGGGCGAGGCTCCCGAATGGCAGCGCCTGGTGGACAAGCGCGAGGATTACCCGATCGGCAGGGCTCCGGCTGATGTCCGCTTCCTTACGGCAGGCGTGGACGTGCAGAAGGATCGCCTTGAGATGGAGATCGTCGGATGGTGCGAGGGCAAGCGGAGTTACTCCGTGGAATACCTCGTCATCATGGGCGACACGGAAAAGACCGGCGACGATGGCCCATGGGCCAAGCTGCGCGAGTTGATCGTCACTGGTCAGTGGGATCACGAATCGGGAGCCCTGCTACCCCTGCGGTACACGGCGATCGACTCGGGCTACCGAACGACGCTCGTCTACGACTTCTGCCGGTCGGTCGGCATGGATCGCTGCGCCCCCATCAAGGGTAAGGACGGCCAGCCGATGGTCATTAGCCAGCCTCGGCCCATCGACCGCAAGAAGGACGGTAAGAAGGCCTGGCGCGGGCTCAAGCTCTACACGGTGGGATCCTCGGTCGTCAAGTCCGAGATCTACGGCCTGCTCGGGCTCAACAAGCGCGAGGACGGCAGCGCCCCTCCGGGGTACTGCCACTTCCCGCAGTACGAGGATCGGCATTTCAAGGAGTTGACCTCCGAGCAAGTGCATATCCGCATGGTCAAGGGGACGCCTAGCCCGGTCTGGGTGACGACTCCCGGCGTGCGGAACGAGCCGCTTGACTGCCGCGTCTACGCCCGCGCCGCTGCCGCGATCGTCGGCATCGACCGCTACAAGGAGAAGGACTGGAAGGCTTTGGATAAGAAATTCGGTCCCGTCAAGAAGCGCAAGACCAAGGAAGCGCCAGCGCCCGAGGCTCCGCAAGAGCCCGTGAAGGAAGAGACACCGCCGCCCGAGCCGCCAAAGCCCGCCAAGCGCCCGCCTCGAAAGAAGCGGGCGTCTTACTTGGAAGGCTCGCGACTGGAGGGCTACCTGTAAGGAGGCCGTCATGGCATGGACTCAAGATCAAATCCGCGCCTTGGAGATGGCCTACGCCCAGGGCGTGTTGGAGGTGCAGTACCCGGATGGCACTCGGAAGCGCTATCGCGACCTCGACGAGATGGAGCGCATCCTGAACCGAATGAAGGCCCAGGTTGGGGGCGGCGGGCGATCCCGCCGCCGCTTCGCCTCGGTCAGCAAGGGGCTGTAGGCCATGAATAAGCTTGACACGCTGATTCTAGGCCTCTCTCCTGCCTGGGGGATGAGGCGGCTCCAACACCGCCTCGCCGCTCAGACCATCGGCCAGCGAACCCGAGCTTACGACGCTGCGAGCAAGGGGCGACGAACCAAGGGCTGGAAGGCTCCGGGAACGAGCGCCAACGCGGAGACGGAGCGCGGGGCGACCATCACCCGGTATCGCGCTCGCGACCTCGCCCGCAACAACGCATGGGCCGCCAAAGCGTTGATGGTCATCACCAACAACGTCGTCGGGACGGGCATCCGAGGGCAATTCACGGACCCCGGCCGCCAGTCCAAGCGGAGCGAGAAAAAGATCGAGCTGGCCATGGGGCTTTGGCAGGAGTGGGCGGAATCCACCGCCTGCGACTTCGACGGCCGCCATGACCTCTATGGGCTGCAAGCCATCGTCATGGATACGGCAGCACGAGACGGTGAGGCCTTGATCCGGAAGCACCGGGTAGCCGGTCTCAAGATCCCCTTGCAGCTCCAGATCTTGGAAGTCGATCACCTGGATACCAGCAAGACCACCGGCGACGGTGGGCGTGCGGTGCTCCAGGGTGTCGAGGTGGACGAGCTGGGGCGCGCAGTCGCCTACTGGCTTTTCCCTCATCATCCCGGAGACGTGAGCTTCTGGGGTAAGATGCTCGGCCAAAACAAGAGCATCCGCGTGCCTGCCGATCAGGTGGATCGCGTCTACCGCCAGGAACGTGCCGGACAGATCCGGGGCGTGACGTGGTTTGCGCCGATCGCCATCCCTCTGCGGGACCTCGACGCCCTGGAGGACGCTCGCTTGATTCAGCAGGTGATCGCCTCCTGCTTCGCGGTCTTCGTGACGAACGCGAACGGCGAGGGCGAGCCTACGACGGGCGCCGAGAGCGACGAGGAGAGGGACCGCATAGAGAAAATCCAGCCGGGGATCTTCGAGTACCTCCAGCCCGGCGAAAGCGTCGAGTTCGCAGCGCCTCCGGCCCCGGAGGGTTTCGGAGAGTTCCAGCGGACCATCTTGCGGAAGATCGCGGCGGGCCTCGGCGTCACCTACGAGGCGCTTACCGGCGACCTCTCGCAGACCAACTTCTCCGGCGGCCGGATGGGCTGGCTGGAGTTCTGGCGGAATATCGAGGCGTGGCGCTGGCGGATGCTCATCCCTCAGGGCTGCGATCCTATCGGCAGGGCCTTCATGGAGGCGGCTCGCTTCGGCGGCTTCGACCTCTCGGGCCTGGTGATGGAATGGAGCCCGCCGCACCGCGAGCTGATCAATCCCAAGGAAGAGATCGCGGCCATGCTGGCCGAGGTCCGAGCGGGCTTCAAGAGCCTGTCTCAGGTTATCCGCGAGCGCGGTTACGACCCGATGACAGTCCTCAAGGAGATCGCCGAGGACGCCAAGCTCCTGGACGAGCTCGGCCTGGTTCTCGACTCCGATCCCCGCAAGACTACCCAGCAGGGCCAGCCGCGAGACAAAGCCCCGACCCCGGCCAAGGTGCCGGAGACCTAGCGAGGTAACGCATGAAAGTACGAAAGAAGGTCGCGCCAACCGAGCGGCAGGCGTTCTTCGTTCCATCGACGTACGACCCCGAAACCCATACGGTTGAAGTGGTCTGGACGCAGGGCTCGCGAGGCCTTCGCTACGACTGGTGGAGCGGAGAGAAGTGGTACGAGGAGCTTGAGGTCTCCGATAAGGCGATTCGGATGGAGCGCCTTAACCTCGGGGCTCCCCTCTGCGATACGCACCACGCTAATCGCGTTAAAGACGTGATCGGTGTGGTTGAGCGCGCTTGGGTGGAGGGCGGCGAAGGCCGCGCCTTGGTGCGATTCAGCCAGCGCGCGGAAGTCAACGACATCGAAAAGGACGTAGCAGACGGCATTCTCCGCAACCTGTCCTGTCGCTACGAAACCCACCGATTCGAGCGCGTATCCGATGCCGAGGATGGAACCCCGGTATTCCGGGCAGTCGATTGGGAACCTAGCGAAATCTCGCTCGTCCCGATCGGCTTCGATATGACCGCTCAGGTCAGAAGTGACCAACCCCCGCCGCTCCGGGAGGTCGAGGTGATCGACACCCGGGCCGACTTCACCCGAGAATCCCAATCCGCCGCCCCTTCGGCCCCCTCTTCGGAGGGGGCTTCGTCTTTGGGGGCTACCCAACAGGAGGACACCAGAACCATGGGAGACGAAATCCAGAACCCCCAGGGCGGCACCGAGCAGGCGACCGCCGCAACCGCCACCACCCCCGATACCTCGGAAGTCCGCGCCCAGGCGACCCGCGCCGAGCAGCACCGAGCCAAGGAGATCCGGACGCTGGTTCGAATGGCCAATCTGGACGAGAAGATGGCCGACGACCTGATCGACGGCGGCGTCCCTCTCGACCAAGCCCGCAGCCAGATCACCCAGAAATGGGCGGATCAGGCCAGCGCCCGGACGGTGAGCGTCCATGGCGGCGTGACCCGCGACGAGCGTGACAAGGTTCGTACAGCGATGCAGGATGCCATCGCGCTCCGTGCCAACCCTCGCGCTCGCCTGGCCGAGAACGAGACCGAGCATCGCCAGGCCATCGAGTCCGCCCGCGAGTTCCGTGGGATGCGTCTCCTTGACCTGGCCCGTGAGTCGATCGAGGCGGCTGGCGGTCGCGCCCGAGGCCTTTCCTCTCGTGAGATCGCTCAAGCTGCGCTCAATATCAACGATACGGCGCGTCGCTCAGCAGGGATGCACGCCACTTCCGACTTCCCGGAGATCCTGGCGAACACGGTCAACCGCACGCTTCGGCAGGCCTACCAACTCTCTCCCAAGACATTCACGCCGTTCTGCCGACAGACTACCGCGCCTGACTTCCGAGAGGTCGCTCGCGTCCAGATGTCGGAGCTGAGCAGGCTTCATAAGGTCAACGAGGGCGGTGAGTACAAGATCATGACCTTTGGGGACGGGGCGGAGAAGTACGCCCTCGTGAAGTACGGCGGCATCATCCCGATCACCTGGGAAGCTTTGGTGAACGACAACATGGATGCTTTCGATCGCATCCCCCTGATGATTGCCGAAGAGGCATCCGCCAACGAGTCGGATATCGTCTACGGCATCTTGACCGGAAACCCGCTGATGGCAGACGAAGAAAACCTCTTCGACTCCGTTCACGGCAATATCGTGACCGGTCCCGGTACGGTCATCAACGATACGAACCTCGGTATCGCTCGTGCCATGATGCGAAAGCAGACCGGCCCGCAAGGCCGTGTCCTGAATCTCGCGCCGGAGTTCCTGATCGTCGGCCCCGACAATGAAATGCTGGCGAACAAGTACACCTCGGCGAGCTTCGTGGCAGCGAAGGCCTCTGACATCAACCCGAACTTCAACACCTCGCTCGAAGTCATTGTTGAAGGTAGAATCCAGGGGCGCAACTGGTATATGTCCGCGCTTCCCAGCCGGATCGACACCATCGAATATGCCTACCTGGAAGGCGAAGAGGGCCTGTTCACCGAACAGAAGACCGGCTTCGAGGTGGATGGCCTCCTGATCAAGGCTCGCCACGTCTTTGCGGCCAAGGCGATCGATCATCGCGGCCTCTTCTACAACTCGGGCGCGGCCTCGTAGTCGCAGGAATCACACCGGGGCGGCTCTTGCCGCCCCTTTCCCATGAGGAACCAACCACATGAAGAATTGGATTCAGAAGGGCGATACGCTCACCGCAATCGCCCCGGAAAACATCGTGGGCGGGCAGTTCGTCCAGATCGGAGCGATCTTCGGGGTGGCTGTGGCCAGTGCCGCGCAAGGCTCCGAGGTTGAGATCCAGACCACCGGCGTCTTCGCCCTCCCCAAGGATGGCGTCGAGATCGCCCAGGGCAACCCGCTCTACTGGGATGCCTCCGGCGAGGTCTTGACCAACGTCGCCGCCGATGGCTTGCCCCAGGTGGCGACCGCCACCGCTCCCGCCATCCTGGCCGCCGCCACGGTCGAGGCCAAGCTCGGCGGCGCCCCCTCGGTCCCGGCCCTCTTCGGCCTCAAGGTCGCGATCATCCCGGGCGGAGCGGCCGGTCCCCTCACCGTCACCGGCATCAAGCCCGCTGATACCCTGATCCTCGTCAAGCGCTATGACGTCGATACCGGCAACGTCGTGGACGTGGACGACCTCACCTCGGAGTTTTCGATCACGGCGGCCGACACCATCAGCAATGCCAGCGGCACCAATACCACTGGCGACAAGCTGGAGATCTGGTACGCCCAGGCTTAGGAGGTGATCCGTATCTAGGCCAGATCGCCCCGTGAGACCGCTTCGGACGGGCGCGGGGCGAGTGGTCTGGATTGTTTGCCTGAAACCTAGTATCCATGCGACTTTCAACAACAGACCCTCTAGGGGCCCGTAGAACGAGAGTTTGAGGGCGTCCCGGTACGATTGGACCCCTGGAAACAGGGTCAGGAGGCCAAAATGCCGAACTACACAAGCGTTGACAACGTGCTCATGGAGATCCCCGCCGACGACCTGGACGACGAGACGGAGTTCAAGGCGAAGATCGCCGCCTGGATTCCCCAAAAATCGGCCTACGTAGATTCGGCGCTGCCCGGCTACGCGGAGTTCAAGGCCTTCCCTGCCACGCCCCCGGCCATCGAGGAGATCGCACGCCTCCTAGTCGTGGATCAGGCCTTGCGCTACTTCAAGCTGGAGCGCCGAGATCCGGATGACGCCGTAGAGACCTACCGCCAGCAGGCCGAGCGGATGCTACGCCAGCTCGCGGACGGTGAGCGCGTGATCCCGCTGAGCCAGTTGTAGGAGGCAGTCATGGATACAAGGCTTGTCTACACCGACACCCGCGCACAAGCCTTTCTCACAGGTCTTTCTCATGACTTCAGCGACTGGCGCAGACCTATCAACAGCTACCGGGCCTATTTCTACGGAGAGGTCAGCCAGCAAATACGCCTGGCGGGCTACGGGGCATCCGGCGGGATTGCTCGCGGAGTCGCCTGGGGGCCGTTCGCTCCCCAGTACGTGCGCCAGGATGGAACGATCGTTCCGGCTTGTGGTGGCATCAAAAAGACGCATGGTAAAGGCCAAGTCCAGGGAAAGCGGCGTCGGAATGGCAGCCGCATCACAATGGCTTCGCGAATGTTGGACGTAAAGCCCTCGGCCTTGCTTACCATCCGCCATCTATCAAATAGCGGCATCGCCATTGAAACTCGCGAAGCATGGTCAGCGAAGCAGAATGCCTTGCGGCAATTCCTGTTCTACCAGCGTCCGAAGGATGTTGATAAGTTCGAGGAGATCACCCAGCGGTGGGCAAACGCCATGATTCGAAAACAGCAACGGAGGGCCTATGGCCGCACCAACTGAAGATTTCATCAACCAGGCTCAGGATGAAGTTTTAACCATTTTCAAGGCGCGAAAAGACTTCATGAGCCCGAAAGCCAAGGATGCTCCGCCAGGAGCCCGCGGCCCCATCCGCCTCATTGAGGACGACTTGCCCGAGACGGACAGGATCGGCGACAGAGAGGTCCCTCATTGCAGCATCGTCTACCTGGACGACGGACCCGTCCCGGAGGACTCAGCATCCAGCGATACCGACTACCAGGTCACGATCGGCCTTCGGCTATACGCCAAGGGGGCGGATCGGCGCAAGACTTGGCGGTCACTCAAGAAGGCTGGGGCCATCGCCGCAAAGATCGTGGCCTACGAAATGAGTCCTTACGGCAGCAACTTCAATGGATTTGCCACGCTGGCGCGCTATGAAGGCGGCACAGCCATCGACACGAAGGAAGACAGCGGATTCGGGGCCATGCTCTTGTCTCGGATTACAGTCCAACTCTCTCTCCCGGATTACCAGGACGGCGGGGACGATGATGACGCGCCCCCCGACGAAGACGACGAGGAGACTCCATGACGAAATACCATTCCACCGCCCCCCAGGCGGTCCGCATGGACCCGCCCCGCGGCCCCGAATCCTTCCCCCCCGACGACCTCCGCGCCGGTTTCTACCAGCCGGGGGTTTCGTACGTCATCGGTCGCGACGTGAGCGCCGAGAAGGCCGCTTCCCTCACCCAAGGGGGCGGTTACACCTACTGCGAACCCCCTGAGGCTCCTGCGGCCTCTGAGAGCGAGCCGGAAGCCCCGGCCGAGGAGGACTAATGGCCGTTGGAACAAAAGACCTGATCGGCTTCGCGATCGAAAGCGTATTCGGCACTCCCCCCGCCGCCCCTACGAAGGCCTGGCCCTTCCGCGGCGATCGCCCCACGCCCCGCATGGAAGCTGCCAACGACGAGGACACGAAGACCGGCTCGCAGATCTTGGGCTCGGAGTCCGTGGTGGTCCGTCGCTGGCTGGAGGCGTCTGGACTCGAGATGGATGCCCGGGTGGATAACCTGGCCTTCTGGCTCTACGTGGCGCTGGGCGGAATCGCGACCACGGGCTCCAGCCCCACCTACACCCACGTCATCACGAACAACGGCGGCGAGAAACCCAGTCTCACGGCGTTCTTCAAGGATGCTCTGACGCCCGCTGGCAAGCTGGAGGCATACCCCGGCCTCAAGGTCCGGAGCCTGACGATCCGGAGCCAGGAGGGGGCCAAGGTGATCGTCCTCCCCGACCTGATCGGCAAGGGCGTTGACTCCAATTATGGCTTCACCGAAGTCACTGCGAGCATGGCGGCCCTCAACCGCGACAACCCGATCACCCACGGGAAGATCGACAAACTCTTGATCGGTGGAGTTGACTTCAAGGACGTGCTCCGCTCATTCGAGCTCGTTATCGCCCCCCAGTACAGCATCAACGACGAATACGGCGCGAACGGCCTCTTGATCCCGCAGCTCGAATGCACGGGCGTCCAGATCACGACCAACGTCGAGTTCAACCACAATGACTTCACAAAAGCGGTGTTCCCCTCCGTTTTGCTTCAGATAGGACTCCCACTGGAGGTGAACATCAACATGGGGGCGCACTCCTGCAAAATCAAGCTCCCTGCGGTCTTCCTGGACGATACGGCTGTGACGGGCGGCAAGGCCAAGCTCCGGAAGTCCTTCTCCGGTAAGGCCTACGAGGACCTTGCTACCGCAAAGGCCATCGAGGCGACCGTCATCAACGCTACCGCTAGCTATACCGCATAGAAAGGACACGAACCAATGGCTTTCAAGCTCACCAAGCGCCCTCGTCTTCACAAGCGCGACTACTTCGATGAGATCGGCGCCCTCATCCTCTCGCTGACCTTCCGGGAACTGACTCCCGAGGAGTTGGATGCTTATGATCTGGCTCTCGCCAAGATCCGGAATAACCCCGTTCTTTCCGAAGACGAGAAGATCAAGGCCAGGAAGGAAGAGCAGCGGAAGATTGCCGATCTAGCGATCGTGGACTGGGGCGCCGTCGAAGACGACGACGAGAAGCCGATCGCCTTGACCCCGGAGAGCGTCCAGGAGTTCACCATGGACCCCGCGACGGAGAAGTTTTGGCAGCCTTACATCGCCAACTACCTGAACCCTTGGATCCGCCAAGGCAAGGTGGAGGGTGAGAAGCGCCTGGACCCTCACGCCTGATCGAGCACACCGAGCTACTCCACGACCAGCAAAAGGCCATCCGGGCGGGTGGCCTTTCGTGCTCCAAGTGCCCCTACAAGGCCGACGTGAAGCTCCAGGGACGGCGGTGGGGAGTGAGGGCTATTCGAGAGTTCTGCCATCACGGCAAGAACCCCAAGAAGAAAGGACCGCGTGACGGCTGTGCGGTCCTTTGGCCCGTCTGGGGAGTGGTCGTGGAGTACGCCGAGATGATGGCGCTAATCGACAAGGGGATGCCAGCCCCTGCCTACTGGACCCGCGACGACTGGCGCAATGCTGCCCGTGTCTCGAACCACATGGAGCGCTTGGCGATCGAGGATGCGCGCCCGGACAACTAGGAGGATCACATGGCACAACAAGGCGCTATCGTCATCACCGCCCAGGTGCGGGACACTCAGCAGGCCCGCCGGGAGCTTGAGGGGCTGGCAAAGACGACGGATCAGGTAGGTAGGCAGACCGTCGCCGCCAACCAAGCCATGGCCGTCAGCTCGCGCGAGCTCGCCCATGACACGATGCAGCTCCGGACTGCCCAGACGGAACTCCGCTCGGAATTCGTCCGCACTTCGGGAGAGGTCGTCCGCGTGGCCGGGGATTTGGTTGAGTGGGGGGCGGCTGCGGCGATCGCTCACCGCCACAATAACACCTTGATCGCCGGTACTCGCATCCTGACAGCCGCCATGGGTCCTCTCGGGGTAGCGATCGGGGCTACGGTATTCGCGCTCAAGCATGCTGGCGACGCCATGGAGTACCTCCAAGAGCAGGCAATACCGGCCGCCGCCACCGCTGAAAGCTCCATGACCTCACTTCGAATCGTCACGGAGAGAACGGGGAACTCCTTCGGTGAAGCAAAACAGCTACTCAGCGAGTATGATGACGCTCTTTCTTCGCGCTCGGCCGTCGCTCAGGCTGTCAGGACCTTCAACACCATGGGCGTGTCGATGGAGCGTCAGCGTGAGCTAATCGACGCGATGCGAGATGGTATCGTGGCTATGGGTGGGGACGTGAATACCCAACTACCCCTCATGGCTTTGGCCATCAAGCGCCAGGAGGGCGAACTACTCGACAACATGGGTGTCGTGTCCACCGTCGAGCAGATGTACAAGAACTATGCTGCGACGCTCGGGACCACGGCTGACAAGCTTAACCAGGCCCGGCGTGAGGAAGCGGTCATGCAGGGAGTGCTTGCTGAGACTGGCCGCCTCGCCGGATCGGCCGCCGCATCCATGGATACCTATCAGGGCAAGGTTAACGCCCTGGCTACCGAGCAACGCAAGTTAGCGGAGGAGATCGGCGCAACGGTAGAGCCTCTGGCGTCGCTGGTGGTCCAACTAGAGCGCGGCGTGGTTGCGCTCCAACGCTGGTCTTGGAAGAATGTCGTCACTCGCCCATCTGACGAGGATCTTCAAAAGCTCCCCTTCGGTATCCCCAACCCCATGCAGCCCTGGATCGATGCCAAGAGCGCCCAAGATGCCGCAACCGATGCCGAGCGCAAGTATGGTATGGCGATCGCTCGACGAGCAGATGAACTCTGGAAGTCTCGTGAGGGGGGCTTCGGCCCCCTTTTTCCGAACAGGATGGGTGAAGACCTCAGTAAGTTCTATGACAACGTTGCAGCGGAGACGGCAAGGAGGGACGAAGAAGCCCGGCGCAAGCGAGAGCAAGTTGCGAACGAGCAGAAGGCGTTAGAGCAGTCCCTTTTCAAGGACCTCGCCACCGTCGGCAAGCAGGGCTGGGACCTCCTGATCGCCCAGGAAGGCCTTGCCTATGCCGAGCGGATCCAAAAGGCGCACGGAAACCGCAGGCTCTTGGAGGATGCCGAGAAGCTCCACGTCGAGCGCATCAAGGAGATCCGGCAGAAGCTTGGTGGGCAGTACGCCTCCCCCATCGGCCCTGGCCTTTCAAACTCGCCGAGCCAATATGATTTTGCCATCGGCCCTGGGCTGAATGACGGGATCGACTATGAGGGCGTCTTAGAGGCCAGGAAGCGCGCGGAGGACGTTGGCGAGCGCATTGATCGTGAGACGGCGGCCTACCTTAAGAAGATCCGGGATATCGAAGAGGAGGGGCGGAAAGCTATCCGCGATGGCCTATCCTCGGGAATCCAGGCTGGCCTAGACGGAGGCATCCCTGGCCTCACCAGTTCCTTCGAGACAGCATCCAAAAACGCCCTCACCAAGGGTATCGTCACCGCGATCGAGAGCAGCCCGGCCTTCGGGGCAATGGGACAGCTCGGCGCAGCGTTCGCTAACCCCTTCGTGGCGGCGTTCGGGGTAGCCTTTTCGGCCGGCATCCAGCAGTTCATGCAGGAGCGCCAGCAGTGGGAGACTCTGCAAGATCGCTACATCACCAAGGAGAGCGAGCGCCCGCAATGGCAGCGCGACCTCGATAGTGCCAACCAGCAGAGGGCCGGTATCGAGACGCGGCTTGGGCAGCTCGACGCAATCATCAAGGAGGAGCGAACCAACTTCATCGACCGCCAGAATGCGGAGAGTGAGCGAAATCAGTTGCTCCGACAACTCGGTGAAACCGACAAGTTGACAGCGGCGATCCAGCATGAGGCAGCCGACGAACAGCGAAAAGCGGCCGAAGACCAACGCAAGGCGGCCGAGGATCAGCGTCGAGCTGCCGATCGTGCTTGGGATGCCTTGCGGGGTGCCGCGGGCACGGTCGACGACACCACCCGCGAGATGGGTTGGGAGAAGCGCCTAGCGGATGCCCGCGGCACCTCCTCGGAGGAGGCTGTCAAGGCACAAGTTGAGAAAGAAAGGGGGATTCATAGGCGCGTCGGTACGCTTGAAGACTCAATCGCGGCGATCGCCGAAGGCACTAAGGGAGTCGTCCCTTGGGCTGATGGCGAGGTCCCCCAGTGGCTGATCGGCCAGTTCTCTGGCATGGCTCAGAAATACGCTGAGGATGGCCAGTTCACGGATGAGGAGAGAAATGCCCTGTACGCCACCTACGGCGAGGACAATCTCTTCACGCACGCAATGAATGCGGGACTGGGAGACTCCCTTCTTCAGGCCATCCAGAACCTGGCGGACGGGATAAGCTTGGAAAACAACCGCGTCCTCCCTGGCTCCAGCCCCCAGAAGCCCGCCTACAACGTCATCGTGAACTTCAAGGACTTGTGGGCTTCCATGCCTGCCTCTGGATGGCATCAAGCGACAGGGCCAGGGACGAGGCGGGACGATGGTGGAGATAGGGGAGTCGGGGGGAGGTAGCGCCTCCCCCCTTGCTTCCTCGCCTACCGTACGGCATGATGCTGCTAGCGTCTGACCGTATGTCATAGGAGGGCTGCTATGAGTCGCCGACTGCCGATCATCCTAGTTTCCGCTGCCGTCGCCATGGGTGCGGCCGGTTGCGACCTGGATGCCTTCCTAGGGAGCGTTGCCACACCTACGCCGACCCTGGAGCCCACGGCGGCGGCCTCCCCTACCCCCACACCACATCCTGACCACCTGAAGTATGTGCAGGGGGTGAGGCTGGATCTGCGGAAGGACGAAGGATCGCTTCATTCCACTTATACAAGCGACTATTTCGATATATTTACTACTTCTAGTAGCGACATTTCAGACTCCGGTCATTTTCGTGTCTATTTTCAGGAAAAAAACCAGGACAATGAATCAAATGGGCATTTTATATGGAACAATAAGGGATCTATTCAGAAAATTGAATACATAAATCGAGGTTTTTTCGACTTTATGAGTTTTGATGAGGCTCCCGAGAATGGCTGGGGAATTACTCCTTACCTTGATCGAAAGGTCCAAAAGACGCGTTCTGACGAGCTGATACTATTCCGCTTGACAGACGTAGCTTCAAGCTCTGTTCACTATGGCAAGATTCGATTCAAGGAGTTGACCAAAGAAAAAGCCGTCTTCGATTACATCCTGAATACCAAGTCCGGCGATCGCCAACTCTAGCAACCACAGCCACCCCCAACCCCCGCCCTAACCGGCGGGGGTTTTGCTTTGGAGGTCTCATGCGCCACGTCACATCCGAATACCTACGCATGCTCGCCAGGAGGCAGTACAAAGCCGATTACCTCTTCCGCCTGGTCACCCAGGATGGAAAGACCTACCCCATCCCCTCTCGGGCCGTCCTGAACGCCCCAGCAAGCGCCACCATCAATGCCACATGGACATGGGAGATGCCAGTTAGCATCATGGCATCTATGATGCCGCGCGGGGTGGAGCCTGAGCAATACCACGGCATCGAAATGGATCGCGTGGTAGCCGGTTGCCGGCTACCCTACTTCCGGGGGCTCATTGACGAGGTGCTGCGCGGCTGGCGCAAGGAGAATGGCATCACCGTCGCGACGATCGAGATGCAGGCCTTTGGAGTGATGCAGCGAGCCAAGGGCTACCGGGTGGACAGTCTGCGGCTGAATCCGGTGACACAGGATGGGGACATGCAGATGTGCGGCATTGGCAGGTGGCGCACATGGCAGCCAGGCACCCCAGCGAGTGCGCCCTACACAGAGCAGATCCCATATGGGGGCGCCACCCTCGGGGATATCTTCGCCTTTACCGATGACACCATGGCGACCATGTATGTCGAGGGATCGGACTACACCGTGGACCGCTCGACGACCCCGATAAAGGTCAACTGGATCGCCTCTCCGACTTCAACTCGCTTCATCTGGTACGACGCCTTGGAGCGCTTCGTGGTGCCCTACCTAAGCAATGCGCCGCGCTTCATCACACTCCCTCCCGGCAGAGACTATCACGACCTCTACCATACCTATGTACTCGACTTCGAGGTCTCTCCGCCGAGGATCCGCGTCGCCGACAAGACGGGCTACACCATCGACCTGACGACCGGCGACGACGACTACCTTACCGTCATCACAGGCGACGGCGTGGAGCACCTGCTCGAACGGTCGGGATTTTCCGATGTGAACGGATGGATCGACATGATCGATCCGCTTCCTTCTGGGATCGCCAAGGGCGATCCGGTGCGCCTGCCGACGACGGAGGCTATCTCGGCCTGGGCGGACGACCGATACCTCAGCTTCGCGCGGGTCAGTAATCCCGTGAACCTGACCAATGTTTGGAATACCAGGCTTTTCAAGCCATATCCCAATCTCGGAATCGCAGTCCCGACGCCGCGCGTCTGGAGTCCGACTGATGACGTCTTCGTGGGCTCCTTCTTTGTTGATGGCAACATCGGGAAGGGTTTTGGCTACATCCGTGAGGACGTGGATGCTAACCGCGTCGAGGAGGTCATGAAGGCCATCCTGACCACGGAAACGGGGCTATTTGCCCCCTCGGAAGTCATCACCGAGCCCACGGGGGCCTACGTCAAAAACCGCACTTGGAGCGGCTACGATCTGGCTGAGGTGCTCAAGGAGGGACAGGACCAAGCACTCCCGCCGCATGGGTTCATCCACGACACCCAGGACGGCAAGGTGATGATCAAGCCGTACCGCCAGAAAGCCAAGCCAGATTGGGTGCTTGGCGGCATCGTCGATATCAAGGAGGTTGAGGTCCCTGAGCCATTCACGGCGGTGACGGTGATCGCTGAGTCATCGGATCCGGTGAACCTCGCAGGAGAGTGGGTCCATACGGTTGATGGGGCGGCCAGTCCGAGCAAGATCACGGATGGCATTACGTCGGGTAACGGTGCATCTACTGAGGCCACGGATACTGAGGACGGTATTCTGATTGTCTTTGAGATCCCCAGGCCTGAGCCATCGACCATCCATCCCCTGATCAGCGAGATCAAGGTGACTGCCACCGGCCAAGTAACCATGTTCTTTTCGGACGATCTGGTTGCATCTAATATCTGGCTCTTACCAGGGATGAATCGCCAACAGATCGACTCAGGGACCGTGACCATAGGCGAGGATGAGATTGCACGGGTCATTACCGCTAACGCGGGGTACCTGGTTGTCATCATCACGCCCGTAGTAAAAGGGGATGTGATGGCCGGCGATGTGGAGATCAACCCCACTTGCTCCGAGATCGAAATCCTCACCAAGAAGGCCGGCTACTGGCGGGCCGCTCTCACCGACGATACCAACCTCGCTCCCGCTGACCAAGGGCCTGACAAGTTCGGCACCATCTGGCGACAGCCCGACCCCAGCAAGCGCCTGAGCTACCGCTACGCCCCGACGAGCTACCTCAAGCGGGTACAGACGCTCTATGCGAGCGCCAAGGCACGGGAGAAGGTGCTGAGCATGACGGGGATCAGCCAGCAGGATACCCGGGACTACGCAGAGCGATGGCAGGACGAGCTTTTGAGGGCCGGGAAGAAATACACGGTCATCGCCCCCTACGACGACCGGGCAGAGCTGGGGGACACGGTGCACGTGGCCTGGGAGAAGTTCCGCAAGGATCTCCTGCTCTGGGGCATCCAGGGGCCAGCCAATCCCCGAGAGGTGATGGCAACGTACACCTTCCACGACTACGGACTATGACCCTCGGCCCAGCGCCGGGGGTTTCTCATTGGAGGCACCATGGCAAGGCAACCGAGCGTCAAAGTGAACGGCTACGAGGTCGGTGACCACCCCAGCCGCCGCATCGTCTGGGCGGAGACGGAGGGGCTCCTCGAGGCCACCAAGCCCACCGCTTGGAGCAGCTTCGAAACCTTCCAGGGGCCGGGGCGGAACCAGGGCGGGGACATGGACTACCCCGTCCGCCGGCTCTCCATCGTCGTGCGCATCACCAAGCAGTCGAGCTTCCTGGGCAAGCATGAGGCCCTGGCTGTGCTCTCGGAGATCTTCAGCGGCAAGCCCGCGATCGTCCAAGTGGGCTCCCTCTACCTAGAAGCCGAGTTTGCGCCGGCACAGGTGGTCAAGGATGCCTGGAAGCTCAGCGCAGGCTACCTGACCGTGCGCTTTGAGGGCGAGGCCATCCCCGGCACCTTCTGGGGGGAGTACGGTTACGAGAAGGGGCGGGCGCAGGGGATTATCGTCCAGGACGATCGCCCCGACCATCCTTCGCTCATCTTCACCGGCAACACCCTCACCGTCCCCAACCCCGGCACCGCTCCCTCGGAGGCCATGGCCCAGGTCACCAACACCTCGCTCCCGAACGCGACCGTCTACCTACTCGGGGAGAAGGGGCAGATGGTGCCCATTAACCTCGACGGCACGGGCTACGGGCGGATTGACGAGGCCTGGGGCTTCCTGCTCTACCCGGGCAACAACCGTGTGCGGATCGTGGACGCCTCGGGGGCGCTGATCTCGGTGGGCACCTTCGCGACGAGCTTCTACGGCACGCGCTTCCGGCACATCGGGAACACCGGAAACCGCTTTGCTGATGGCCATGTCTTCCAGCATGCCCGCACCGGCTCCGCCGCCTACGTCGGCCTCGACGGTCAACTCCGGACGGCGGGGGATGGGGAGGCTCGTTTTGGGTTTTCCCGAGCTGTGGGACCGGAAGGCCCAGGGCTCATCATCGAGCGCGAGAGCGAGAACCTTCTTTCCGCCAACGCCGCCGACTTCGAGACCGACGTTACCACTGACATCGTACTTGTGGGCCCGGATGCGACCCCCGTGAGGACTCTCGTCCCGACCACACTACCTGGAGCCAGCGGTAATGCTCTCCGAGTGGAGACGTTCGACACCATTAACTTTCGCGGCGTCAGGTTGCTGGCGCCGGGCTACGGGTGGGCGACCGTCGGGCCCTGGGAAACCATCACAGCGGGCGTCATGCTCCGCATCATCCAGGGCCAAGTAGCTGTCGCGCTAAGCAATGGCCCATGGCTTACGCGAACGGTATATGGCGCAGGAGATTGGGCGTTCTGCGAGGTGACCTGGCGAAACGAGCTGGGAGTTCCGGCTTCGGTGTCTATCGAAGTTTGCCAACTTAATACCGACGTTCCCGCCATTTTTGAGGTCGACAAAGCCCAGCTAGAATTGGGCTCGCTTGCAACCTCGTGGATCCCTGGCGGAGGTCGTCGTTATGCTGATCGTGTTGGTATCGTTCCGCCTCACAACCTAATTCCCTGGTCGACGGACTTCTCAAAATGGGCAAAATCTGGTGTCACCATCGTCAACCCAGCTGCCCAAGACCCGCAGTTGAATTACACGGCAGCCTTGCTACAGAAAGCCGCGGTAGGCTCGCCTGCAATCTGGATCGACTCGGGCATGGCATGCTCCGGCAGGACCGTCACCTTCCCGATCTGGCTGGCGGCAGGCACGCTCACTACGGCTCAACTCCGCATCATGGACGACACCCAAACAGTAGGATCCAACCTAAAGACTGTGGAGCTCGTTCCCGAGTGGCGACGGTACGACGTGACATATACCTTCCCGCCCGGAGTGGCGGGAAATGCTCAGGTGCTTCTCTACATCGACCAAGGCAATACAACTCCAGGGACTATCTATGCCTGGCATCCGAATCTTCACTTGGGGAGCACGCCCGGCATCGACGTCCCAACCTTTGACTCTCCTATCCTTCCCCCGCCTAGCCTCGCGCTGGACCCTGCCTGGAGTCAGAACGGCGAGGCTGAATTCGACTTGGAGTTACCAAAGCTCACCGTCGGGGATGGCTTCGGATTATTCAGCAGTATGGATCCGAACGGCACAGGGGCGACGGTCGCTCTTTGGCGCTACTCAGGGACTTCGGCGGCATCTGGTTTGCTGATTGCAGAGCGAACCCATAACGGCCCGAGCGGCTCGGGAGGCGTCGGACGAACGCAGCTCGCGGTATCTGTTGACCCTGCGCTTTTCGGGACTCGAGTGCGCTTCAAGCTCGCCTGGACGCACGAGATAAACGAGCAAACTGGGGTTCGAGAGATGTGGCTGAAGACCTACGTTAACGGAGCGCTCACGGCGCAAGTGGACGTCGCGGCCCTCTACGGCGCTACAGCCTGGGCTCCCATCAACCCGAGCCGCCTGATCAGCGACGGCAACGTCAATGCGGTACTCAGCGGACCTGACGGCGGAATAATCCTCAGCTACCCCACCCCCCGCACTGGCTACCGGCAAGTCAGCTAACCCCCCGCCCCCGCCTCGCGCGGGGGCTTTGCTTTGAAAGGCCGCCTAATGGCTCAGACCAACGACCTAAGCCCCATCGAAGAGGTTCGCGCCGCTACCAAGCGAATCGAGCGGGCCTTGCTCGGAGACCTTGCCACGGGTCAGCCCGGCCTACTGGAGCGCACCCGCAAGGCCGAAGAGCGCCTCGACCGGCACTCGCGGCGGATCCATTCCCTGGAAGAACAGACGGACGCCCTGGAGAATCAAGGCACGGAGCGCATGCGGTGGACCATTCGCACGGTTGCGGATCGCGCCATCGGGGCCATCGTCTCGGGGGCTGTAGGGGCATTCGCCGCTCTAATGGCCACCGGCAGGCCTCCGACGCCGTAGGAGGCTCCATGCTCAAGCGCATCGTCCGGGATCTCTTCTACGAGCGCAGCGGGAAGCGCGTATCCCTCAGTCGGACGCAGTTCTGGCTCGCCTGGGTCATCTTCATCCCTACCTACCTTCGAGCCGCCTGGTCCTCGGCAACGATTCCCGACGTGCCGCAGGGGTGGGTCGCGCTTCTGGGTGTCTCGGGGGCCGTATACGCGGCATCCAAGGCGATCGCCCGGCAAAGCGACGACGGCCGCCCGCATCCTTACTCGCACGAATCCCATGACTACCTTGGAAAGGGGGATCCCCACAAATGAGCCGCGCCCTGATTGACCCGAAGACGAACAAGCCCTTCGCCTCAAAGAAAAAGGACCTCTCGCGCCTGGAGTTCATCGCCATCCACCATGCCGGGCCCGGCACCGAGCGTTGGACACCAGAAACCTTCATCCGCCACAGGCACGAAAGCGCCCTGGCCTGGCAGAAGCGCGAACGGACTGCCGGACGGCCCGGGACGCTCTACGCCTATTCGGGAAACGGATATAACGCCATCGTCTTCCCGGATGGCTCCTGGGCTCTCGACGTGCCGCTCCATGAGATGGCCTGGTCCACGGGCGGCCTCAACTCCACCTCGCTCGCGCTCTGCTTCGCCGGCGACTACACGAATAAGCTCCCGCCCGAGCCTGCATTGAAGCGAGCTGAGCAGATCCTCGTCGCCTGGATGCGGGAGTTCCAGTGGCGGCCCAAGATCATCGGTCACCGCGACGCCATTCGGTACAGCAAGGACGCGACGCGCACGGCATGCCCAGGGGATGCCCTCTATCCCTACCTACCGACGCTTATCGAGCGCGTGGAGGGCTACCGATGATGAAACGCGCTTACCTGGCCCTCGCTGTGGCGGGGGCTTTGCTCTTGGCCGGCATGGGCCTCGCCCGCTGCCCCGCGGCCGAACCGGTCACCCCGCCGGCGGCGATCGCCACTCCCATGCCAACGGTGACGGCTGCGGCCTCCAGTTCGACGGCCGCCACGCTGACCAACGACTTGGAGATCGTGATCCCGCCGCGGCGAGTGGCCCAAAATCCGTACACGACCGTACAAACTCGTCCAGTCGAGCCGCAAACCCAGCAACCACGCGGCGAGGTAGTGGGCGAAATTTCGCCGGGTCCGTACAGCGTCGTACAGGAAGAGCCCATCATCATCCGGATCAAGCAGACCGCGACGGCGGCAGCCAGCTCGGAGGCGTCGGCGTCGACCATGCCGGCCATGGCGATCGTGCATGGTCCCATGCCGCAGGAGCATGCTCGGCTCGGCGCGTTCATCGGGACTGTGCCCGGGGCGATCGCCCTCACCTACCAGCTGGCCGACGTCGAAATCCCCCCCTGGGTGCTCGGCACTCCGCTCAAGCTGGGCCTAGACATGGAGGGTAACCTCTCCCAGGTCGGCGCCGGCGTCTCAGTGGGCGGCAAGGCCTTCGTGGGGGCAGGCGGCTACGTGAGCTGGGTAGGGCCGGGCTGGTATCTCGGCCTGGGCCTCAGATTCTGATCTTCCCCCGCTGGCTTCGGCTGGCGGGGGCTTTTGTCGTTTCTCCGACTCTCTCCAAAAAAGGTAGTTGACAGGTAGGATGTAGGTGGGATATATTAACTACATCGGGCAAGCAGCCCGGCCCACGAAAGAGCCCCACCCAAGCGGAAGGGGACATCGAGAGGAGAATCACCATGACCAAGAAGATGAGCAAGACCGCCGCCCTCAAGAAAGCCGCCCAGCAGGTGAGCATGTACCGTCAGGGCAATGGCTGGATTGTGACCTACCTTGACACTGCGGCCAACGCCTGGCGCACCGACTCCCGCGAGTACCACTTCGCCGCCGCCCGGGGCCGGGTGAAGGGCATCAAGGCCGCTACCGCCCTTGAGTTGATGGGCTATGACCTTATGGACCTTGCGGCCGACGCCCCTGCTGAGCTGGTCCGCGCTTACGACGAAAACTTCTAACCCTCAGGGGGCGGGCGTGATTCCCGCCCCCTCGCCATCAAGGAGCGCCCCCATGTCCAAGAGCAACAAAAAATCGATCTACGTCGGCCAGCAGCTCTCCGAGGCGATCGGCGTCGTTGGTCCCCGCGACCTTTCCTCCCGCCTCAACCGCATCGGGGATCGCTACATGGAGATCCTGCGGCGCCAGCAGATCGCCAAGCGCTTCTCCGAGGCGGAGCTGAATCTCCTAAAGGACTCGCTGAATGGCGTCCTCCACGAGCCTGCCGGGATGATCCGGGGCGTCGCGGTGGGTATCCAGGACTCGATCGAGCTGGACGGCCTGGCGGAGAAATGGGAAGTGGACGGCCCGGCGCTGATCGCCAAGCTCCAGGCGCTTGACTACGTGGCTGAGGTGGCCCTGGTGGAGTACGTCGAGGCCTACTGGGCTCGCGTGAGTCAGACCGACGAGGACATGGAGCCCGTCGAAGAATAGCCGCACCGAGCCCCGCCGCTGAGCGGGGCTTTTTCCGTTTCGCCCCTACCCGAAGAGGCGCCGTAGGTTCTGGAGATCCTGCTGAATCGCGCCGTACATCGCGCGAGGGCCAGAGGGGCCTTGGGCAAGGGTGGCCTTGAGGCTCCTGACGAACCCCTCGGGCCCCGCCACGTAGAGGATGGAGTTGAGCTGGAAGCCGGCGGTGGGGACTTGAAACTCAGTCTCAAACCAGCGGATCAGATCAAGCACGTATTGATGAGTGAATTCCGGTCCAAGCGCGGGCGCTGCCCAAGAATCTCTGTTCATGCTCTCTTGGTAGCCCTCTTCGTCTGTGCCCTATTTTGTGCCCTAAAACGAGAAGCGGGCTCACGGCTATCGGCCGGAACCCGCTTCTTACGTAGTGCACCCCCTGGGGCTCGAACCCAGGACCCGCTGATTAAGAGTCA
>RCUH01001062.1_pt1 | contig 22380 bp, 24 predicted proteins | sample 2166191 | NCBI WGS metagenome assembly RCUH01 (sample SAMN09932848, study PRJNA488358) | compost metagenome | feature: garden; material: soil; isolation source: compost soil in an enriched community after 214 h of incubation | place: Germany: Experimental Botanical Garden Goettingen | collected...
TTGTAGCCCGTGGGGGAATCGAACCCCCCTTACCAGGATGAAAACCTGGCGTCCTAACCGATAGACGAACGGGCCTTGCTTCTCTAATGCGGATGCAAAAATACAACTATTTTTTATTCGCACAATAGCTACCGTAATTTTTTTTTATTTTTTTTAGTACGCCTTAGCAAAAAGTACTCTTCCGACAGAAGGTTTTCCAGTAAACACACAGCTTCCAGCCTCTTCTACTCTGTCTAAAGCAATACATCTGATGGTTGCTTTAGTCAAGTCTTTGATTTTTTCTTCTGTATCTGGAGTTCCGTCCCAATGTGCTGCTACAAAGCCTCCTTTGTTTTCTAAAACATCTTTGAACTCGTCGAAAGAATTTACTTCTGTGATATGTGTGTTTCTGTAATCCAATGCTTTATTGAATAAATCTTCTTGGATTTTTTCTAATAAATCACTTACATAGTTTACGATACCGTCTTTCAAGACAACTTCTTTCGACAATGTATCTCGTCTTGCTACCTCAAATGTCCCGTTTTCTAAATCTTTCGGACCGATTGCAACACGAACAGGAACGCCTTTCAATTCCCACTCAGCAAATTTGAAACCTGGCTTTTGAGTAGTCCTGTCGTCAAACTTCACAGAAATTCTTAGTTTTCGGAATTGCGACACCAACGTATTAGCAGCTTCCGTTATCGCGGCAAATTCTTCATCTGTCTTATATATAGGAACGATAACTACTTGAATCGGAGCCAAATTCGGAGGCAAAACCAATCCGTTATCATCAGAATGCGTCATAACCAAAGCACCCATCAGACGCGTTGAAACACCCCAAGATGTACCCCACACGTGTTCTTGCTTTCCTTCTGCATTTGCAAATTTAACGTCGAAAGCTTTAGCAAAGTTTTGCCCTAAAAAGTGAGAAGTTCCTGCTTGTAGCGCCTTTCCGTCTTGCATCAAGGCTTCGATGCAATAGGTTTCCTCTGCCCCAGCAAAACGTTCCGTTTCCGTTTTCAATCCTTTTATAACCGGGATGGCCATAAAATTCTGCACAAAATCAGCATATACATTCATCATTTGTTCTGATTCTGCTATGGCTTCGCTTCGAGTAGCATGAGCGGTATGCCCTTCTTGCCACAAGAATTCAGCAGTTCTCAAAAACAAACGCGTTCTCATTTCCCAGCGGACAACATTAGCCCATTGGTTAATCAGCAGCGGCAAGTCTCTATAGGACTGCACCCAGCCCTTATAGGTAGACCAAATGATTGCTTCACTGGTCGGACGAACAATCAGTTCTTCTTCCAGCTTGGCATTAGGATCTACCATCAATTTTCCAGGCTTGTCTGGATCATTTTTTAATCTATAATGAGTGACGATCGCACATTCTTTAGCAAAACCTTCGGCATTTTTTTCTTCGGCCTCAAACATGCTCTTGGGTACAAACAGTGGAAAATATGCGTTCTGGTGTCCAGTCTCTTTGAACATCCTGTCTAACTCTGCCTGCATCTTTTCCCAGATTGCATAACCGTATGGTTTAATGACCATACAGCCTCTAACCCCAGAATTTTCGGCTAAATCTGCTTTTACTACCAGCTCATTATACCACTTGGAATAATCTTCTGATCTTTTTGTAAGGTTCTTACTCATATTGAATAGTTTGGCACAAATATTGTTTAACTTTATTTAACTATATAATTCAGCAAAACTAACTATTTTTGTATTGTCCAACAATAAAATTGCTCTAGATATGAAAACTTATTATTTTTCTCAAAAATCAGCCTCCATTTATTCATTGATTGGACTGCTGACAATTCTGATGACTTCTTGCGGGTCTTATCAGAATTCATCTTATTATGATTCCGACGGAGTGTATAACAACAACGAAAGAAGATCAAACAACAATACTGCCAGCAACGAGCAAAGCAGCAATGGATATCAGGAATATTTCAGGTCTTTGCAAGACGATCCTCAAGTTTTCACAGAACCAGACAACTATCAATCTCCTTCTTATAACGGCCAAGTAAACGATTCTACTTATGTAGCCACAACAGGATATCCTGCTTGGGGCAGTAGCTCAGAAAACGTGACCGTAAATATCTATGATAACAGCTGGGGCTGGAACAACTGGTACGGACCAGGCTGGGGCTGGGGTCTTGGATGGGGCGGCTGGTATGGCGGCTGGGGCTGGAATAGTTGGTATGGTCCAAGCTGGGGACTTGGCTGGGGCTGGGGAGGCTGGTACGGAGGTCCGTATTATGGAGGCTGGAACCACTGGCACAACCATGGATACTACAACAACTACGCCTATTCTAATGGCAGAAGAAGCAATTACGCTAACAGCAGCTTCGGAAGAAACAACTATTACAGAGGAAACGCAGCTAGAAGCAATAGAAGCAACAGCGCTTACAATACTTCTTCAAGAAGAACCGATGCAAATTATTCGACTAGAAATTCTACAAGATACAACACGAATACGAGCACGCGTAATAGCAATGCAACTACAAGAGATTATAACACGACAAGAAACAGCTATAATACTACAAGAAATAGTAGCAACAACAATTACAGCACTCCGACTCGAAGCAACAACTCTACGAGAAGTCAAAATGTAGCACCATCAAGATCGTACAGCAGCCCAAGCTCAAGTGGCGGCGGAAGATCGTCAGGAGGAGGTTCCTATGGCGGCGGCGGAAGATCTGGCGGCGGTGGCGGCGGACGAAGAGGATAACTACAAAATTTAATGATGCAAAATGCCTATGTCTAGACGTAAAAGTTATAGCATAGGTATTTTTTTGAACCCCTAAGAAAAAATTAATCCTATGAAAAAGTACTTTTTATTTATGATCACGGGACTTGCTTTAAGTTCTGCTCAGGCTCAAGAAGTTTCTGATGCCATGAGGTATGCTCAAGATAATCTGACAGGAACTGCTCGCTTTAGAGGAATGAGTGGCGCCTTTGGAGCTCTTGGTGGCGATTTTTCATCTATCGGTGTCAATCCTGCCGGAGGTGCCGTATTCACGACCAACCAAATTGCAATCACGCTTAGCAATTACAGTACAAGCAACAAATCGAACTATTTTGGAACCGCTACAAAAGAAAATGATAATACTTTCGACCTGAATCAAATAGGCGCCATTTGGGTTTTTCAAAACGAAAATACGTCAAGCAATTGGAAAAAATTTACTGTTGCAGCCAATTACGAGAACCAATCTAATTTCGATAACCAATTCCATGCGGCAGGCTACAACCCGACAAATTCGGTATCGCAATATTTTTTAAGCCATGCTAATGGAATTCCGTTAGCTGATATTACAGGCCAGCCTTTTGGAGCAATGACCTACAGACAGCAACAAGCTTTCTTTGGTTATGATGGCTATCTAATCAATCCGGCCGCTAACACTGGAAACAACACGGCTTATACCTCGAATACTCCTGCAGGCGGCAATTATTTTCAAGAAAATTTCATTGAAACTACAGGCTATAACGGAAAGCTGTCTTTCAATGGAGGCGTGCAATATACGGATCGATTTTATTTCGGACTTAGCTTGAATTCGCATTTTACAGATTATACACGCGTGAGCAATTTCTATGAAGATTATCTGGACACGCCAGGTAATAATCCAAATTCTGGACCTCAGGCGTTACGCTTCCGCAATGAATTGTACACCTATGGAAACGGATTTTCTTTCCAAGTTGGAGCAATTGCAAAAGTCACATCGGAACTCCGCATCGGACTTGCTTATGAATCGCCAACATGGTTCCGTCTGAACGAAGAATTATATCAAAATTTAGTTGTTGACTGCCCAGACTGTGGAACGGGAAATCCTGTAATTGTTGACCCGAATGTTACGACTATCTATCCATCATACAGATTACAGACTCCTGGGAAATATACAGGAAGTTTAGCGTATGTTTTCGGACAATACGGACTAATCAGTATTGATTATGCCATGAAAGATTACAGCAATACCCGATTCAAGCCAAGCAGTGATTTCCGGGAAACCAATGCACAGCTCGAATCATTATTAGACGTAACTTCAGAAGTGCGTGTTGGTGCTGAAGCCCGAGCCAAACAATGGAGTTTTAGAGGCGGATATCGCTTTGAACAAAGCCCTTATAAAAACGGAAAAACAGTTGGTGACCTTCAAGGGTTTTCTGCCGGACTCGGTTATAATTTTGGAGGAACTAGATTAGATGCCGCTTATTCTTACTCTAAAAGAGATATGCAGCAGACCTTTTTCTCGCAAGGGCTTATTGACCCTACAACAGTCAAATCGGTCAATAACAACGTAACGCTTACTTTGCTGTTTGATCTATAAATCAATTTACTTGATAAAAAAAGCATCCTTTGTCGGATGCTTTTTTTATGAATTAAAACTCATAATCTTTCTTATAAAATTTCTTTTCTTGCAGGAATTCTAGCCTATTTCCTTCTGTCCTGAATTTGGTACGAATAGACCTTCTTCCTTTTTCAATATCAGACACAAAACTAAAAAAATGCAAGTGTGGCCCTGAAGACCAGCCAACATTGCCACTGAGCGCAATCTTATCGCCCCGCTTGATAATATCGCCTTTCTTGACAAAAGAACCATTGGTATCTATATGTGTATATTCGGCCAACGTGCCATCTTCATGATAGACAACGATATAATTATTAAACTCGGCACAGTCTTTTTTCATACAATTTTCCGTATTGCTGTCTTGCACATCAACCACAATTGCATCTCTAACAGCCGTGATTTCAGTCCCAATCGGCATGATAAAGTCAAGTGCAAATTCGCCTTGGTGCGAAATCTTTCCGTTGTAGCCTTGCCCTATCATATATTCTTCACCCTGTTTGTACGGCAGACTATATGGAAAATCAATATCATATTTTTTAAGGTTGATATCGCCTAACAGAAAAGAGTTCTGGTATTTAAAATTGAATTCTTTTTTCAAATCAACCACGGATATTTCGGCAATCACGAATCTTTTAGTTCTTGCCGGAACCAGCACATAAGGCGCTTTAAGGCTGCTTCTCATGTTTACTAATTCGGCACGCATCAAGACCGATACTGGACAAAATTCGTTATTGTCTGCAAATACGACTGTTTTTCCTTCTATAAATTCCCTATAAACCTTGACATCGCGCTGTTGCGAAAAAAGCATCAGGGGAGCGAGCAATAAAAAAAGGGCGGTGATTTTCTTCATAACTACTATCATAAAACGTAAGGGTTGCAATATATCAAAAGTAATGTCGATATAAAAACGACTTTCCTTCAAATCTATTTTACGCTTCATAAAATTTACCAAACGATGATGCTACTATTCATAAAAAGCTTAATTTTGCACTCCAATTTACAATTCTATGAGAACCAAGACGTTAAAGAAAAACAAGATTAATGTAATCACTTTAGGATGTTCTAAAAACGTGTATGACAGTGAAGTGCTGATGGGACAATTGCGTGCCAGCGGCAAAGATGTTGAACATGAGGCACCAGCGGAAAGAGAAGGAAACATTATCGTTATCAACACCTGCGGTTTTATTGATAATGCGAAGGAAGAATCTGTAAATATGATCCTGAATTATGTCGACAAAAAAGAACAAGGTTTAGTTGACAAAGTATTCGTAACCGGATGTTTATCTGAAAGATACAAGCCAGACTTAATCAAGGAAATTCCTAACGTAGATCAATATTTCGGAACAACAGAATTGCCTGGATTATTGAAAGCGCTTGGCGCCGATTACCGACATGAATTACTTGGCGAGCGTTTGACGACCACTCCAAAAAATTATGCTTACCTTAAAATAGCCGAAGGATGTGACCGTCCTTGTAGTTTTTGCGCGATTCCATTAATGCGAGGCAAGCACGTTTCTCAGCCAATAGAAAAATTGGTAAACGAAGCAAAAGGATTAGCCAAAAACGGCGTAAAAGAGCTTATATTAATCGCACAAGACCTGACGTATTACGGGCTTGACTTATACAAAAAAAGAAATCTGGCCGAATTGCTAGAAAATCTGGCCGCGGTAGAAGGTATCGAATGGATCCGTCTGCATTATGCTTTCCCTACAGGATTTCCGATGGATGTGCTGGAATTGATGAAGCGCGAGCCAAAAATCTGCAACTACCTTGATATTCCGTTACAGCATATTTCTGACAAGATCTTAAAATCGATGCGTCGCGGAACAACACAGGCTAAAACGACAAAACTTATCAACGACTTCCGTGAAGCTGTTCCAGGAATGACTATCAGAACGACTTTGATTGTCGGTTATCCAGGTGAAACAGAAGAAGATTTCCAAATCCTAAAAAATTGGGTGGAAGAAATGCGTTTTGAAAGATTAGGCTGTTTTGCCTATTCTCATGAAGAAAATACGCATGCTTACTTGCTTGAGGATGATGTTCCTGTTGAAGTGAAACAGCAGCGCGCTAACGAAATCATGGAAATACAGTCACAAATTTCATGGGAATTGAACCAAGAAAAAATCGGGCAGACTTTCCGTTGTATTATTGACCGAAAAGAAGGAGCTCACTTTATTGGCAGAACTGAATTTGACAGCCCTGATGTTGATAATGAAGTCTTAATCGACGCTTCAAAAGCATACTTAAAAACAGGCGAATTTGTAAATGTAAAGATTACAGATGCAGCCGAATTTGATTTATACGGCGAGGCTATTCTATAAAGAAAGTTGCCTCCCAAAATAAAAAAAGCCTTGACCGAGTCAGGGCTTTTTTATGCTACCACAATTTCAAAAAATAGGCTTGATAGGGATAGCGTTCATAAATTGCGTTATCTTCATTGATAGTAAATCCATTCTTATAATCTGCAATAGCCTTGCGTAGCAACACATCGGCTTCCTTGCTCCTTCCTAGCTTGTGCAGGCACAAAAACTTGTAATATTCTGCATCTGAAAATTCTGGATAGGTTTGAAGCGCCTTATCAAATTCCGTCACTGCAGCCTCGAATTTTCCTAATTCATACTTTGCGATTCCTAAATAAAATACATCTAAAAAATGTGCTTCCACTCCACCTCTAGCCTGAAGCGCCTCTCGGTCGATCTCCAGTATATTTTCTGCTTCACTGAATTTTCCCAGCTGCAAATAACAAAGCGCAATGTAGAAATCATAGGTATGATCCATCACGTACGAATTGCCACTAACTGCTTTGGCAGCCTCAAAATCTTTGATTGCCTCTGTATAATTCTTAGAAAAAATACATTTCATAAAAGCCCTATAATCCATATATTGCTTTGGATCTAAATCGACAGCTTTGTCGAGTATCGGCATTGCAATTTCATATTTGCCTTGTTTGAAAAGCGGCATTGCTTTTTGTTGCCAAGCATAAGCCGAACGTGGATGATCTTTCAATATGGCGTCGAGAGCTAATTGATAATCCTGCGAAAACAAGAACAATTTACTTGCTTCTGAAATGCGTTTTTCTACTATTTCTTTTTCAGTCTGCCCTTGAACATTAAAGCCGATTAGAAAGACAAGAATTGCAATTATTATTTTCATTGACAAAAATTTAATCATTGTCTTACAAATGTATCATTATTACGGAAAGACTGTGTTAATGGAAGCTACTTCTTGGTTAATGGCTTGTTAACTGTTATACAAATGCCATCTTCTATATAGTATCCCTATATTCTAAGATATCGGCTGGCTGACAGTCCAGTGCCTTGCAAATTGCCTCCAACGTGCTAAACCGAACGGCTTTTGCTTTTCCTGTTTTTAAGATGGAAAGGTTAGACAATGTTATATCAACCTTTTCTGAAAGCTCATTTAACGACATCTTGCGCCTTGCCATCATTACGTCTAAGTTTACTATTATGGGCATAGGCTATATGGTTAAATCATTTTCGGACTGGATTTCTATACCTCTTTTGAAAATCTGCGCTATTATTAGAAGAATAATGCCCATGAATATCCATACATCTTCGCCACCTAAACGCAAATACAGTATATCAGGCATTTCTACACCTTGCTTGACCAACCACTCACTATAGTTAACTCCGCAATGCGAAAATAAACCTACTCCTAAAGCCAAGTAAGATAATCCTGAAATAAAGCGTTGCATCTCTTTATTAAAAGGTTGCGATATGCTTAGTTTTTTATTGTGTAAAACCCTTATAATCAGATAAAACATGATCGCTCGCATTACTGACACAATAATCATCACTGATATCATTATGACAAAATATCCAGGATCATATTTATAAAGACTTGACAGGTCAATTTCTTTCCAAAAAAATCCAGCTTCGGGTTCCAGTGCAAATGTAAAAATAGCATTGAAAATAAAACCACCTGCTTCAATACCGACACCAATAAATAATAGCCAGCAAATGATGTACAATACCTTAAGCATCTCTTTACTACCAATTTTAATTTCCATAATTGTTCGATTTTAAATTTCTATGGGACAAATATATTTATTTTTATTGAAAAACAATAAATATATAATGAAAAATAAAAATTATTTCTTGATTACAGGTTAAATTATATTGATAAAAGGCATATTATATGAATAAGAACAATTGTAATTTTATTTCGTATGTCCCATTTTCAAAGGGTATTGCTTAACTTTATAGAAAAAAAGATCATGAAAACAGATTGGATTATTATCGGCATAGTAGTTCTGTTCGCAGTTGTTTTGATCATTCTTCTGGTTAAGCGAAACTTGAAAGACAAAAAAGAAATCGAAAAATTTCTTAACGAAGACCATAAAGCAAACCCAAAAGAAGAATCTGAGATGAACGACGACCGCTAAACAGCACAACATGATGTTAAAAAACAGCACATTTTTATTATTAGCCCAAAAATGAGTAAGTTTGGGTCTTGAAATTTTCATTTATGAAGACTAAATTATTTTTTATCGCAACAATTCTATTTGTACTTTCCTACAATACAGCTTCCGCGCAATATTATGATAATGGCAATAGAGGAGGTGTTGACAGATCCATTGGTCAAGAATCGAGATATAAGACTCCTAAAAATAAAAAAAGTAAGGAGCAACCAGATTTTGGTGAAGTTTGGGCAATATACCTAAATGAGGAATTAAAATTAGATGGACTTCAGTATGCAGCAGTAAAATCCATCATGAATGAAAATAAAAATAGCTTAGAGCAAATTTCGCAAGATCCGACAATGCATAGTCAAGAGAAAAAGGATAAAATGATGGAAATTATGAACAAAATTGATATCCAAATCTCTAAATTTCTTTCAACTGAACAAAAACAGAAATATCAAAAACTTAAAGATGAGAAAGAAAAAAGAGTCTTGACTCAATAAACTAAAGTATCAACAGCCCTTGCTCTCGCAAAGAATTCACTGGCCTGCTCTGCCAAAACAATTCAAAATCGTCTAATCCTGCATTTTCATAATCTGTCTTCACTTCTTGGTACGTATAGATTTTTGAATTAGAAACAGCTATCCTAGCAAGCATATCAGCTAGCCAAATTCCTTGTTCCTTGCTTGCCGTAATACTGAAAGCTTCTTTTTTGGTATGAAAATCCAACGAAGCCATTTCCCAAGAATTTCCTTTTTTAGATTTACTATAGGTTGAAATAGAAGGCTTGCTACCAATCCAGACTATTTTTGCCGAAGGTATTACCAACCAATCTTCTTCTTCATGTATCGCATTATAAATGTAATCGCTTGGTATTTTGGTACGCGGTACTTTGAATTCAAACCAATCCTGAAGCGGAAAGTCAAAACAGATTCCATGCATATAGTTAAAAAGCGACTTTTTTAGTCCGAAACTGAACGCATCATGGTCAGTCCCTGTCTTGTCAATATGAATGATATCATTATTAGCAAAAGCTCCGACGGCTTCGGTTTCTTTCAAGACGCCAAATTTTTCAGGATACATCCCCACCGGACTATGTGCCGTCATGGCAAATTGATGCCAAAAGCCAGATTGCAAGATTCCGATTTCGAATAACTGGCGTACCATTTCTAATGAATCTATTGTTTCCTGTGCTGTCTGGGTCGGGAAACCGTACATCAAATAAGCATGCACCATAATTCCCGCTTCAGTAAAATTCCTCGTCACGCGAGCTACCTGTGCCACAGTCACGCCTTTTTGAATAAGCTCCAATAGCCTATCAGATGCGACTTCCAATCCTCCAGAGATTGCAATACAGCCGGAGGCCTTAAGCAATAGGCATAAATCTCGGGTAAAACTTTTTTCAAAACGAATATTTGTCCACCAAGTAACCGTCAGTTTTCTTCGGAGAATCTCCAACGCCAAAGCTCTCATTAATGCAGGAGGTGCCGCTTCATCAACAAAATGGAAACCGTTTTGTCCCGTTTGCGTGATTAGCTCCTCCATTCTATCGCAGAGTAGTTTAGCCGCCACAGGTTCGTATATCTTTATATAGTCTAATGAAATATCACAGAAAGTACATTTTCCCCAATAGCAGCCATGGGCCATAGTAAGTTTGTTCCATCTTCCGTCGCTCCACATTCTATGCATCGGATTGACGATTTCTATGACAGAAATATAGTGGTCCAGAAGCAGGTCGGAATAGTCCGGCGTTCCTACTTCGGACTGTTTATAGTCTTTTTTAGCAGAATTATTTTTATAGACAATCTTTCCGTTCTCTAGAAGAAAAGTTCGTTTATAGGAATCATATTCTGAATTCTGCATGTTCAAGATCAGCTCTTCGAGCGGCACTTCACCGTCATCCAATGTAATAAAATCAAAGAATTCCATCACTCTGACATCCGCCAGCGAACGCAGTTCCGTATTTGGAAAGCCGCCTCCCATCGCAATCTTTGTATCGGAAAAATGCTTTTTAATAAATTGGGCACTTTTAAAAGCACTGTATAAATTACCTGGAAAAGGAACTGAAAAGCAAACCAATTCTGGTTGCAGCTTTTTCATTTTCTTATCTAGATTTTCAAGCAATAGCCTATCTATATAAGTCGGCTCTTTTTGCAACATTTCGTAAAGCGAATCAAAAGAATTGGCTGAACGTCCCATTCTTTCTGCATAGCGACTGAATCCGAAATTTTCATCGACACACTCGATAATCAGGTCTGAAATATCTTCAAGATATAAAGTCGCCAAATGCTTGGCTTTATCTTGTGTTCCCATTGTTCCAAATGCCCAATCCAATTCTTCCAATTGTGAAAACCGTGAAGCTTCCGGCAGAAAATCTTCTTGACAAATCAGATGAGAAAGCGTAGGATTTTTGCCTTGCAGAAACAGCATGACCGAATCAATCGTTTTGATATACTCTTTTTGAAGCGCAAGAATCCTCTTTGCATTTTCTGATTTTTCTTTCGCTTTTTCGGCTTCAATAAACAAATCAGTTAATCCTTGCTTTGAAAATAATTCCAATATAACTTCAATCCCCAAGTCAGCTTGAAAGGATGAAATGTTTTTCGTGTTCAAAAATCCTTTTATATAAGCCGTAGCCGGATAGGGAGTATTCAGCTGGGTAAAAGGTGGCGTGATTAGAAAAACGGTAGGATTCAAAACATACAAATTGAACTGCAAAAATATTGCTTATTTATGAAAATGCTTGTATAAAAAGAAAAAACTCCCGATTGGGAGTTTTGAATTCTAAATTTAATCTTTAGTCAGGAATTCATCGAGTGCTTCTTCCCGAATTTCTTGCTCTTCTTTATAGAGATTTTTTAGGTATTTTTCCATCCCAAAAAACATGATTATAAGCAAGAACAGAATGGTCGCCATATAATAAGCTGTTCCCATTCCAATAGAAATCATTCCGCCTCCCATACCATCAGCCATTGATGAAACGGCGTTCAGTTCGCTCGAACTTTTGATGATGATACCGAAAATCAGCAGTACCAAAAATCCGATGGCTGAAAAAATGATATGTAGCAAACCTTTACGTTTGATTCTTATAAAACTGAATATGAGTCCGGCTATAGCCATCAGAAACGGAATCCCCATCATGATCATCATCGCGATTCTTGAATTTTTCTCATCAGCAGTTTCTGCTGGTAACGGAAGCCCTTCTGTTTTCTTCGGATTTCCATCTTCATCAACTGAAGCATCTTGAGTCGTATCAAACAAATCTTTTCCTAGTTTTTCCTGCATTTTTTTTGAAAACTCATTGCTTTTCATTTTTTCTTTCATGTCTGTTCCTACGACATAGTCAAAACCAGTTACAGAAACCAATTCTGTCGTACCGCATTTGATGGTTATAAACGGAAAGAAAAAACAGATTAAGATTACCGTATAACTTGGAATCGGAAGTAAATCTGAAATGATTTTAAGTGCTCTCATAAAAGGTTTGTCTTTTTATATTTCATTTCAAACATAACACATATATCTTAAATTTCAGACAAAACCGATTCCATTTTATAAAATTATTTTTTTCCTGATTTCTTTTTAGCTTTTACTTTTTTCTTTTTAACCAACTCCATCTTATTCTTAATCCTTTTTTCTACTTCGCTGATTTCAGATTCTGAAGCATAGCAAATAGAATGCAGCTTCGCATTTCTGATTTCTTTTTTTGCTTTCTTGAATTCATGCTGCGCCTCAAACAGAATGGCTTTCTTTATAAAAATCTCGGCTTTACTTATACCTTTAATAGTAAGTGCAAAATCGATTAGTTTCTGCGCTTCTTCATAATCTTCATTTAGGATAAGCGTTTGGATATAATGCGGATAGACTTCAAGCGCATGAATATTGATCGTAAAAGCTTCTTCAAAGTAATTTTTAGCGGCTTCATAATTCAATAACTGCTCTGCTTGGATTCTTCCGTATAGACAAAGCACCATCGTATTTTTAGCATCATAGGAAAAAGCGTAATCTAAAGACTCAATAGTTTCTTCAAGCGAATACGGATAGCTATCCAATGCTTGGAATACATATTTATCAATTGTTTTCATTTCTTAAATCTGTTTTTAATTTCTGGCGTATTCCTTTGTAGCTTTTCTCAATTTTATTCTTCTTGAAATCTGTGCCGGTAAATGTTCTTGTGGGATTACCACGCTGAATGTTCAACTGGTTTTCCCATTGCTTACCGACATGGTTCTTGAGTTCTTGCAAGGTTTCGCCTTCTAATTTTTTTAATAATCGTTCTGTTGCCAGTTTTTTGTTTTGGTGCTGCGAACGACTGTCCATTGCCACGACAGCAATTCCTGTCGGCAGATGTGTCGCTCTGACAGCAGAGCTCACTTTGTTGACGTGCTGACCTCCTGCTCCTGAACTTCGCATTGCTTGGTACTGGATATCGTTTTCTGAAACTGTCCAATTCTTTTGTGGCTCTATTTCAAAAATTCCGATAAACCAATTCTTGCGTTTGTGCATCTTTCTGAATTGGCTTTGCCCGATCCATTGAATCGTTCCCAACCAAGAATTTGCGAAGGTTGTAGCATTTTTTCCTTTCAAGGAAACTGTAGCTGTTTCGACCGTTCCATTTTCAGAACCTGCCTGTCGCTGCAACACTACAGCTTCGAGTTGCTGTTCTTGTGCTTCTTCCAAAACTTTTTTAAGCACTTGGGCAACTACCCAAGTGCATTCTGCAGGTCCGCGACCCGCCGTTATCTGAATTATTTTTTCCATTTTTTTACTTTTTAACGGTCCATCCTGACAATTTTCGGAGTAAAAGTTCCAAGTACTTCTACTAATTCGCTCTGGTTCGCCATTACCTTCGTAATGTCTTTGTATGCCATGGGCGCTTCATCAATATTGCCTCCAATCAGAGTGACATCATTGGCCTGCAGCACTTTTTTAATTTCGCTTTGCGTAAAAGTACTTTTGCACTTTGCTCTTGAAAATAATCTTCCGGCACCATGAGAAGCTGAATTCAAGCTTTCTGCATTTCCTTTTCCTCTAACAATATAGCCTAGCGCAGTCATCGAACCTGGAATGATTCCCAATTGTCCTTCTGCCGCTGGAGTCGCTCCTTTTCTATGGACGATACATTCCTTGCCATTGACCATTTCCTTCCACGCAAAATTGTGATGATTTTCGATGGTCACTACTACTCTTTTCCCAAGCACTTTGGCAATTCTTCGATGGATTTCATCATGGCAAGCTTTGGCATAATCGCCAGCCAGATTCATTGCCAGCCAATATTCCTGTCCGTCATGCGTGTTCAGATCGAGCCAAGCCAAATGCTGTACATTTTTTGGCAACGGACATTGTTTTGTTGCCAGATAGGTATAATGCTTCGCAATATTAGCTCCTAATCCTCGCGAACCGCTGTGGGAAAGAACAGCGAAATACTCCCCTGCTCCTATTTTCCACTCGTCAAGCGGATTATCGATTTTGACTATTCCAAACTCCACAAAATGATTTCCTCCTCCAGACGTACCCAACTGTTTGTAGGCTTTGTCCAAAAGGCGTTTCAACAGCGGAATGTCTTGAAATTCTTGTCTGTAAAATACCTCATGATCCGCCTTTATTGCATGCGTTTCATTCATTCCAAACTTGGTATGATCTTTCAAGATAGCCTGCAACTGATGATCTTTCCCTTTCAGGAAGGATGCCGGCAGATCAAAAATCGAAAGGCTCATGCGGCAACCAATATCGACACCAACTCCATACGGAATCACCGCATTGTCTGTTGCTAAAACACCTCCAATCGGCAGACCATATCCTGAGTGCGCATCGGGCATCAAAGCTCCTGCTATCGAAATCGGCAGTTTCAATGAATCATACAATTGAAACTTGGCCTGTTCATCGATTTCATTTTCTCCAAAAATCGTAAACGGAACTCGCGTCGTTTTCAATTGGTGCATTCTCACTTGCACAGGATTTACCAAACCTTCGGCAACTTTTCCCCAAGTTCCGTGACCGCTGAATTTGTCCGGATAGAGCAAAACTTCTTTTGCTTCTGCTAGGATGGATTCTTTTTTTTCTTTTTTTCTATATCTATTTATCTGCCCCAAGGCGATATTTATTGAATTGTTTTTTGGAAAGCCTAATTTGATTAGGTCTTTTCCAGATAATTTATTTCCCATAAATTTTGTTGATTCGTAATTTCTTTGTGCACAGCATTGAATCAATTTCTAAATAATTTAAAAATGAGACATAAGCGTACTAAACCTTTTATCCCTTCGGATAAATAATGGAACTGACTTTCGGGAAAATTTTGAAGTGTCTAGAATAAAAAAGCCCGAAACTAAATGGCTTCGGGCTTTTTCATATATCTAAAAATGTATTTCTAAGATTGAAATAAGCCACGAAGACGCACCGCACCAAATCCTGTTGGTGAGTAGCTTTGAAATGATGATGTTGATACAAACATTTTTCTTCGTTTTAAAAGTGTTACTAATTTTTCGTGTGCAAATATTTAGAATAGTTTTTGGATTATCCAAATTTAATTGTAGAAAAAGACGAAAGTTTTTAAAAGTTGGAAGTCATAAAGCCACCTATTTACCGTATTTATCTAATTAAAAAGCCATTTATCTTTCGACTTTTTGACTTTCGACTTTAAGACTTATTTAATTATTTATGCCTTAATTTTATTTATTTTTACAAAAAATTTCTAAACTATGCCAACCGACTGTATCAGTTATCAAGAATCTGGTTATTTCACATCGCTCATCAACGATTATCTAAATCAAAAACCAGGCTTACAGTCGCTTTACCATCGATTCCCTACTTTAGAAAATTTTGAAAAGCAATTGCTTGAAAAAGAAAAGAATTTCAATTCAAGTGATAATTTGAAGCGAAAAACGTTGATTTCTGCTTTAGAAAAACAATATTCAAAACTCAATGTTTCTGACTTGACAAAATTGAACATTCAAGCATTGGGAAGCTCTAAAACATTTACGATTACGACCGGGCATCAGCTAAATTTGTTTACTGGGCCGTTGTATTTTTTATATAAGATTGTTTCGACGATTAACCTTACCAAACAATTAAAATTAAAGTATCCGGAATATAATTTCGTGCCTGTATATTGGATGGCAACGGAAGATCATGATTTTGAAGAAATCAACTATTTCAATCTCCATGGAAAAAAAGTACGTTGGAATACAGAAAGCGGCGGACCAGTAGGAAGATTGTCTACTCAAGGATTAGAAGAGGTCTTTGAAATTTTTTCTTTGGAACTAGGCATTGGAAAAAATGCGGAATATCTTAAAAAACTGTTCCATGAATCCTATGTAAATCATACTAATTTGGCGGATGCGACTCGCTTTCTTGCGAACGAATTATTTGGAAAAACGGGTTTAGTGATTTTGAGTGCTGATACTCCTGAACTAAAAAAGATATTTATTCCTTATGCAAAGGAAGAGCTTCTGAAACAGACCTCGTATCAAAAGGTAATGGAAACTTCCGAAAAGCTAAAAGACTATAATATCCAAGTAAATCCACGCGAAATCAACCTTTTTTATATCGAAGACGATTTTCGTGAGCGAATTATTCTGCAAAACGGATTCTACTATATCAACAACAGAGAACTGAAATTTACGCAATCAGAAATAGTACAACTGCTAGAAAATCATCCTGAAAAATTCAGCCCAAATGTTATCATGCGACCTCTATATCAAGAAGTCATCTTGCCGAATCTTTGCTATATCGGCGGCGGCGGCGAATTAGCCTATTGGTTAGAATTAAAATCATATTTTGAAGCTTCTGACGTTACTTTTCCTATTTTGCTTTTGCGAAATTCGGTTCTTTTAGCTACAGAAAAATTAGCAAAAAAAGCAGACAAATTAAATCTAACATGGAAAGACCTATTTTCAAAACAACAAGATTTGATGAATGCTAAAGTGAAAACGTTTTCAGAATTCCCGATTGATTTTACAGAACAGAAAGCATTTTTAAGAAAACAATTTGATGACCTGAACGAAATGGCAAACCAAACCGATAAGTCTTTTATCGGAGCTGTTAAAGCCCAAGAAATCAAACAGATCAAAGGTTTAGATAATCTGGAGAAACGCCTGTTAAAAGCTGAAAAGAAAAAGCATCAAGGAGAATTGGAGCGCATAGCCGATCTTCAGAACGAGCTATTCCCGAACAAAAGCTTGCAGGAAAGGATTGTAAACTTTTCTGAATTTTATCTCGGATATGGCGATGCGCTGCTCGATAAATTGTTTGAAGAATTGAATCCTCTGGAGCAAGAATTTAAAGCCGTAGTTCTTTAGTTACTATAATTCAAAACAATACTTAAATTTATATTCCTAATTCTTGCAATTGTTTTTCGTGTTCTGTTAAAAAACACTACTTTTGCGCCAAATCTAAAAAAAATACAATGGCAACGAATAGAACATTCACAATGATTAAGCCTGATGCAGTTGAAAACGGACACATCGGCGGAATTTTAAACATGATTACAGAAGGTGGTTTTAAAATTGTTTCTTTGAAACTGACACAGCTTACTGTAGCTGATGCTCAAAAATTTTATGCTGTTCACAGCGCAAGACCATTCTACGGAGAATTGGTTGAATTCATGTCTAGAGGTCCAATCGTAGCGGCAATCTTAGAAAAAGATAACGCTGTTGAAGATTTCAGAACTTTAATCGGGGCTACTAATCCTGCTGATGCTGCAGAAGGAACTATCCGTAAAAAATATGCAAAATCAATCGGAGAGAACGCTGTTCACGGTTCTGATAGCGATGAAAATGCAGCTATCGAAGGCGCTTTCCACTTTGCTGGAAGAGAGCAATTCTAGTTCGAGGCAACCTAAATAAAAAAATCCGTTTCATTTGAAACGGATTTTTTTATTTTTAAAATTTAGTCTTTTGAATCTATCTAAAAACTATTTCCTTGACAATATCCCGGCGAAATTCTTCGTTGATCATTCGTATAATTTTCTCTTTTCCATAACTCAATTCTTGTCGTAATACCGCTGAAGTAAGTTCTACATATAGCGTGTTTTTACGCAACGTGACATCTTTGGTATAACTGTTCACTCCATTGCCCATCAAAGAAATCCAAGCTTCTTTTACCGCAATTTGATCAATTCCAGGCTGGAGTTTGTTGGCTTCAATGATATGCTTCAAAACATCTCCAACCGAACTGTCATTATTTAGTCTCTTCGCCATCTAGCAGGTTTATTGGGGTTGCTTTTTTGTATTGGTATTCTATTTTTTGCTGATTAATAATGGTCATCTTATCTTCAGAAATCGATTTTAATTCTTCTTCCCATTTCGCATATTCTGTTTTGTAATCCAGATATATCTTCCCGTCTTTTTCTACAATTTCAACTGCTTCGGAAGAATCATCTGCAAGAAATTTTCCGTTCAACTGTGGACTAACTTTTTTACGAAAGCCTTTATAATTATTGCCAATTTCAAAGAAATCATATGTCGTATTGATTTTATAATCTTTTTCCGATCCATCGGCCAAAATCACTTTTTCGATTTCCCAATAGCCATTTAGTTTTTTAGCATCTTCTTTTGATACTTTCTGGCCGCAGGCCGTAAGCATCAGCGTTATAAACAGTAACAGAACTCCTTTTTTCATCTTAAAATTTAAAAAAATAAAATTACCACTATTTGTCATGATAAAAAAGCTTCTGGGTTAAACTATTTGGTATTTTTAAAGTCTATATAAGAAACCCTACCACCATGAGAAAAATATACTACCCTTTGTTTCTTATCCTTGCTTTGGCCGGATGCAGTTCTGAAAGCAATGAATCCAGTCCGTCTGAATCCTTATACTTTCCACCTTTGGAAGAAAATGCATTATGGGAAACAAAATCATTGAGTTCATTAGGATGGAATGAAAATGCTACAGCACCGCTCCTTTCTTATTTGGAAGAAAAACACACCAAAGGCTTTATCATTTTAGTTGATGGAAAGATTGTGATGGAAAACTATTTCAACGGACATTCTGCTTCATCCAACTGGTATTGGGCAAGTGCAGGAAAAACGTTGACAGCAACAATGGTTGGAATTGCTGAACAGGAAAACCATCTGAACATTAACGACAAGGTTTCCGATTATCTAGGCCATGGATGGACAAGCCTTCCCTTGGCAAAAGAAAACCTGATAACGAATAAGCATTTGCTTACCATGACTTCTGGGCTTGAAGATATTGATAATGGTGACTGTGTAGAGCCTGAATGCCTTACTTATAAAGCTGATGCAGGAACACGCTGGGCCTATCATAATGTCTATGTCAAGCTTCAAGATGTCGTGGCAGATGCCGTCTCAACAACGTACAGCAGTTATTTCAATACAAAATTAAGAGACAAGATAGGAATGAATGGCGCTTGGATTCAGTCTGGAAACAACAGCGTTTATTGGAGTACCACCCGAAGCATGGCCCGTTTTGGCCTGCTCATGCTCAATAAAGGGAAGTGGAATAATGAAATGATACTGAATGAAAATTATTTTAATGCCGCGACGAATACGTCTCAAGATATCAATCTAGGATATGGCTATTTATGGTGGCTAAACGGAAAATCCAGTTATCATCTGCCTCAGACGCAGCTACAATTTTCTGGGAGCATAATTCCGGACGGCCCAAATGACATGTTTATGGCGTTAGGCAAAAATGACCAGAAAATCTACGTAATTCCTAGTCGGAAGATGGTCGTAATTCGAATGGGCGATGCGGCCGACAACGTCAATCTGGCCTTATCTGATTTTGATGAAGTCTTGTGGCAAAAAATAAATGCGCTAATTAATTAGCGCATTTATTTTATTTCTTTTTTGCATTGACGTGTTTCTTATTTCCAAAGCCTCCTTTGATAAGGTTCCGAGCTGCCATAAAAAATGCGGCCCATCCTAAAAACACAAATAAATAATAGAGCGCCTGTATCTTGCCTTCAAAAAATCTTGATATAAAAATCAAGAGCACGAACAAGATATAAAGATGTAGCGGTTTTACATTTTTTATTGAAAAGGCCATCGTCAATTTTTATTAATTGAATGTATACTTAAGATTTAAGCCAATTCGAGAAAAGTTAACAGATTCATTTGCTCTTGTATTACCAAAGAAATTTCTATTAGTATCTGCTCTTAAAACTATCCCAAATTTATCATTAAAAGTATACCCCGCTCCGAAAGTAAAAAATGCCGTACTTTCAATTGATGCATATCTATTAGTTGTTGTATTAGCATCAATAAAATGCACAGAATAATCAACATCATCAAAAGGCATACTAATTCCTACAGATCCTTCAATAAAAATTTTATCTTTATTATTTAAAATAAAATTATACCTACCCCCCATATTGAAGTTTAAAAAACTGGATTCCAAAACAAAATAAGCTTCTACTGTAGAAGAAGGGAGACGATGTTTTGATTCCCCTGAATAATTTTCATATTCAGCTCGAGCAAAAATTTCAAATTTTTCTGAAGGAAGCACTAATGCTATTTCTCCTCCTAGACCAAATGTGGTTTTCTTCTCTTCTTCTGATTTGTAATAAGAATCAACCGAAAAGCCGGATTGATATAATCCTACGAAAGCGCTGTATTTAAATTTTACCTTTTTTCCTAATTTATTATCATATACTTTCGAAACTCCATTCTTACAAACATTATACTTTTCAAATATTTTTAAAAAGTCCTCTTTTCTGTATCTCAGTTTGACAAAATCATTTATTTGTAGCGTTTCGCACTTTAAAATATTATTTAACTGGTTTCTGAAATAATTATTCTCATTAATAGTTTTGTTTTCATTGGATTGATACTTTCTATAAATGAATTGTATAGCTCCCTCATTTGAATTTTCAATTTCGTAGAAGAACTTTGTACTCCCTTTATCATAATAAGAGTACAACATTACATTTCCTTCTGAAAGTACGTTTAAAAACAAATCTTCTTTTAATAAGTTCGGTTCCTTTGCAGTATTAATTTCATTAAATGTTTTGTCGTGCCTAACCGTTTTCTTTACAAATTTATAATCATTTTCAATTCCGTATTCTACCGTATTGCTCTGATCTATAGTCTGATAATCTTCTTTTTCAGAGGTTTTATATTCGATAGATGTAATATCAGCAAAATCAGCATCCTTAAAAAGAACTTCAGTCTTCTTATTATTTTTATCGATTAAATATCCTTTTTTGAAATCTTGCGCAAAAACACACAGATGGGAGACTAGGCCTAGCAATGCTAAGAAATGTTTTAATTTCATTTTTAAGTTAGTTAGTATAGTTAAAGTATTATTTAAAGAAAGAATCTACAAATTCTATTTTGTTAAACACTTGCAGATCTTCAATTCCTTCTCCTACACCTATATACTTCACAGGTATTTGGAATTGGTCTGAAATTCCGATCACGACACCGCCTTTTGCAGTTCCGTCTAATTTGGTTACAGCAAGCGCTGAAACTTCAGTGGCAGCCGTAAATTGTTTGGCTTGCTCAAAAGCATTTTGGCCAGTAGATCCGTCAAGAACTAATAAAACATCGTGTGGAGCATTGGCTACGACTTTTTGCATTACACGCTTAACTTTTGTCAATTCGTTCATCAGGTTTACTTTGTTGTGCAGACGCCCGGCTGTATCAATGATTACGACATCAGCGTTTTGAGAAACTGCGGACTGAAGGGTATCGAAAGCTACAGAAGCCGGATCGCTTCCCATTTGCTGTTTTACGATAGGAACGCCAACTCTGTCTGCCCAAATCTGCAATTGATCGATAGCTGCAGCACGAAAAGTATCGGCAGCACCAAGAACAACTTTGTATCCAGCTTTGTTGAATTGATGAGCCAGCTTTCCAATGGTAGTTGTTTTCCCAACTCCATTGACTCCGACAACCATCAAGACATAAGGCTTTTTATCTTTTGGTATTTCAAACTCTGTGGCTTCGCCAGAATTTGTTTCTGATAATAATCCTGCAATTTCTTCACGAAGGATTTGATTCAGCTCGTCAGTCCCGAGGTATTTGTCATTGGCAACACGCTCTTCGATTCTTGTGATAATTTTCAGGGTCGTATTTACACCTACATCTGATGAAACTAAGATTTCTTCTAGATTATCAAGGACTTCATCATCAACTTTTGATTTCCCCGCTACGGCTTTGGTAAGCTTTGAAAAGAAAGAGGTTTTTGTTTTTTCCAGGCCTTTATCAAGGCTTTCTTTTTTTTCTGATGAAAATATTTTCTTAAAAAAACTCATTTTTTTTGATTGGTTAGATTTTGCGGCTATCAGATTTTATACATTCTAACATTCCTAAAACTTAAAGAAAACGACATGATTCCTCTTCTCTAAATTTCAAGACAAATATAAAAATAAAAAAGCTACTTCCGAATGAAAGTAGCTTTTCTATATAATGTCTGAATGATTATTTCTTTTTCAAGAACTCGTCAACTAATTCAGGAGCCATAACGCTTTCAACGAAAGTGTAAGCACCAGTCTTAGGAGATTTTACCATTTTGATAGCTTTTGTTAATCTCTTAGAAGCTGTCTGTAAGGTTGCTACGGTTTTCTTTGCCATGACTAATAATTATTTAATTTCTTTATGAACAGTTACTCTTTTCAAGATTGGATTAAATTTTTTAATCTCTAATCTGTCTGGAGTATTTTTTTTG
>RCUH01001063.1_pt1 | contig 22333 bp, 27 predicted proteins | sample 2166191 | NCBI WGS metagenome assembly RCUH01 (sample SAMN09932848, study PRJNA488358) | compost metagenome | feature: garden; material: soil; isolation source: compost soil in an enriched community after 214 h of incubation | place: Germany: Experimental Botanical Garden Goettingen | collected...
CGAGCGTTTTTTGGGTTACTTTTTTTAGGCGCTTGTAAAAAAAGTGACTCGCCGTCAGGGCGAAACCATAAGTGGCCGTTACCGAAGAAACGGATATGTACTCAATCAACAAAAGACAGGTCGGCTGTCAGGCCGCCTTCGTCGGAACGCCGCCCGGAGCAAGCCCGCTCCCACAATTGGACCGGGTACATCTGGCGGAAATGTGTTGACTGTCAAACCCGCTCCCGAGGTTCAAGGCTGCAATGCCTGGGGCCCGGTGGACTGTTCTTTCGGCGGTCCCTCGGTGCCATCGAGGACAACTTTCTCGGCCACGAACTGCCAATCCTTGTAGCTGGCCATGCCTTTGAAGTCCGACCACTCACTGGGAAAGTTCTCTTGCTTGAGCGGCTTCTGCTCGGACGGGCAGTACACACCGCTGATCCGCCCGTCGAAATCACGCATCAGCTCCCACTCGCCACCCGTCATCGGCTCCGGGTACAACTGCCGAAGATGGTGCTTGGCCGACGGAAAACGCTCATCCTGCACCAGGTCCGCGAGTTCTTTCGGGTACTGGGCCATACCGGGCGAACTGCGGTAATAGCTGCGCAACGCCTGGGCATATTGCGTACCGACCCAGAGCAACTGGTTTTCGCGATCGCGGCGCGCAGCGGTGGCCCACAATTCGCCGGCACTGGCCAGGCCCATGCCCAGCACGACGATCAGAAACAGCACACCCAGGTAGGTAAAGCCACCCTGGTTCGAAGGTCTACCACTCGGAATACAGGCTGCCATCTCGCGCCCTCCCGCTGGCCCCACTCTTGATATCGGCCACCCCGCCCGCCACGCCATCCGGTGGCGCGACTATGACCCAGGTGTCCTTGCGCTCGGAAATAGGGTCCAGCGGCTGGTTACGCAAATAGCGCAGTTCGACCAGCTGTTCGATGGAATCGGGATATCGCCCGGTGTCCCCGTAATAGTGATCCAGTGCCTCGCGCATGGACGACAGGCTCTGGTGCAAGGTGGTCTCCCTGGAGGCCTCCAGGCTGCTGAAGTAACGTGGCAAGGCGATCGTCATCAAGGTCGCGATGATTGCCATGACCACCATCAGTTCAATCAGGGTAAAACCCTTTTGCCGACGCATATGCTCACCACTTTCGGTAGGCGATGCCATTGAGACCCTTGCCGCGGGCCTTGGAGTAAACGTCAAAGACGTCCTGGCCCTCCCGCGGGTTCTCAGCCGAACTGTCATAGGAACGCAGGCCCCAGCCGCCCTCGTCGTCACGCTTGACGGCTGCCAGCGGGTCACGGGGGATGCGCCGCAGGAAGTAGAACTTGGCGCCCTTTGCGCTGCGCGTGTCACGCACACCCTCGACCAGTACTTGCAGGTTCGGCGGGTAGCCGCTGCTGTCGAGCGACTTTTCGATGTAGCCGGCGTCAACGGCGTGTTTGTAGGCGTCGATGGCATCGCGAATCTGGTACAACGCGGTCCGCAGATCCTGCTCTTTGCCCCGGCGCACCACGGTCTCGGTCAGCGGTGCGGCCATGCCGGCCAGCAGGCCGACCAGGGCGAGCGTCACCACGACTTCGACCAGGGTAAAACCGCGTTGCGAGGTGTTCATGATCAAGGCTTCCCAACGGTAACGGTGGTGGCGATCGGGGCGCTCATGGGGTTGGTCTGAACCGTGGTGCTCATCGAACGGTCCGGTGCCTGGATGTGCATGCTGGTTTCGGTACCGGTCGGGAATTCCATGTCCGACGGGCTCTGGTACGGCAGGTTGCGCACGATCCGCGGGGTGATCGACAGCACCAGTTCGGATTTGATGACGTCGTCCCTGTTGCTGCCGAACAGGCGACCCAGGCCGGGAATGTCGCCAAGGCCGGGAATCTTGTTGCCGGTGGCGCCGTGGTCGTTGCGCACGAGCCCTGCGAGGATCTGGGTTTCGCCGTCATGCAGACGCAAGGTGGTCTGGGCGTTGCGGGTATCGACCTGGACCGGAATGGTGCCCTGAGCGGTCGGCGTCAGCGGCGTGGCGTTACTGACTTCCAGCGCGATCTTGATCGCCACTTCGTTGTTCAGGTGCACGATGGGCTGCACTTCGAGCTTCAGACCGACATCGAGGTAGGTCACGCTTTCGGTGATCACCGGGCCCTGGGTCGAAGGCACCGAGGTGGCGCTGATGATCGGCACGCGCTGACCGATGTGGATGCGCGCCTGTTCGCGGTTGCTGACCCGAATCACGGGGCTGGCCAGGGTATTGATGTCCTTGTCCTGGGCATTGATCTTGGCCTGGGGCGATGGCGAGATGGTAATCCGGCTGGAGTCGATGCCTTTGAGTTGATCAAGAAGGGTCACCGCCGAGCCGTCGCTGTTGACCACGCCGAAGGTGTTGGGCCATTGCAGGCCAAGGTCGAGAATGCGTTGACGGGCGACTTCCATCACTTCCACTTCCAGCACCACTTCCGGGTTGGACTGATCCTGCGATTGCAGGAGTTTTTCCGCCATGCGCACCGCGTCACCGGTATCGCGCATGGTCAGCGTGTTGAGGCGCTCATCGACAAACACGTCGCGGGTCTTGAGCATGGTCTTGATCATGTTCAGCGCCGTGTTGGCATCGATGCTGGTCAGGTAGAAGGTGCGCATCACCAGCTCTTGGTAATCCTTGAGTTTCTGCGGCGAGTCCGGGTAGATCAGCAAGGTGTTTTCATTCACCACTTTCTGATGCAGCTGGTTCTGTTGCAGCAGCAGCTCCACGGCGTCTTCGATGCGCACGTCACGCACGAAGATCGTGGCTTTCATGTCCGGGCGCAGGTCCTTGTCGAAGATGAAGTTCAGGCCGGCGACCTGGGACAGCACTTCGAAAATGGTCTTGAGGTTGGCGTCGCGAAACTCCAGGGTCACCGGCCGGTCCAGGCGCGTGCGCAGTTGCGGGTACTGCACCACGTTGCGGCTCTGCACCAGACGGATGCTGCCTTGCAGTTCCAGGGCGCCTTCGTTCTTCGGGTCCAGTTCGAGAATCTGTCTGACCTGGCGGTCGGCACCGTAGATGTCACCGCGACGCAGGTCGCCACGGGCCATTTCGAGTTTCTCATCCATGCTGCGCAGGTAGTCGAGCTGGCGCAGGGAATCCTGGGCACGACGGTTGTTCGGTTCGATGTTCAAGACCCGGCTGTAAGTCATGCGGGCCCCGGCGAAATTACGCTGGGTGCGGTCCATGTCGGCCTGGGCCAACAGCGCCTTCACGGCGAGGGCCCGTCCGTTGTTGAGGGCCATGTGCAGTTCGGTATCGCGAGGGTTTTCGCGCAATCCCTCTTCGATGCGCGCCAGACCGGCTTCGTACTGGCCCGATTCGATCAGGGCCGAAGCTTCATCCCTGGCAACCTGCGCCGAACTGCATGCGGCCAGCCCCGCGCAGAGACAAAGGCTCATCAGCAAACGGGATTTGTTCATTCCGTACTCCCCACAGACAAGGTCTGCGCCAAATGCAGAGGCAGGTAGACCAGGCTCAGTTCCTTATCGGAAATCCGCTCGATCCGCCAGGTTTCGTCGATGACATCCCCTTTGCGTACGACGTATATTTTTTCGCCGCTCTGCAAAAACACCTGCAGATCGGAACGGTCATGCAGCCTGCCGACAAACTGGAAGGGCAACGGTGGCGCAGTGGGGACTTGCACCACCGGAGTAATGACTACCGGCTGTTCAGTGACGCTGCCCAGGGCCGGCGCCGCTTTCCAGCTGCGGGCGGCGAACAGGTCGCCTGCCGGGCTCAGGTCCTTGATCGGCGCCAGCGCAGCGGCGTTCGATGCACCCGCCGATGCGCCAGGGGTCTTGCCCTTGGCTGGCGTAGCCACGGTGGCCACCGCAGGGTCGCTGTCATCGGTCTGATCGAAGAATGCGGGGAGCCAGGCGAGCGCTGCCGCTACACCGAAGAACGCCACCCAACCCGCCACTTGTTTGGTATTCATCATGACCTCGACAGGTAAAGGGTCATGCGAATCCGCCCGGTCAGGTCGGTATCGGCGATATTCTTGCGCGAAAGCTCCACATCCTCGAGCACCACCGCCGGCAACTGGCCGAGCAAGGCGTGCAGGAAACGCCGCAGTTGCGGATAGCTGCCACGTACCGGCAGCAGAATCTGATAACGGGCCAGGTGTGTCTTGGGGTCCACGCCCAGGGAATACTCACCCCGGGACAAGGTGATGCGTTCCTGGGCGGCCAGGGCGTAGATCTTGTCGATGGCCACAGTGGCCTGAGGCTGGGACGGCAACTTGCTGCGGAAATCGTCGAGCTCGCGCTGCGGCACCACCGGCGCGGCCACGCTGCCGTCTTCGACCTTGGCCAGGTACTCGGTGGCTTCGCGAGTCTGCTGGTTGAGGCTTTGCAGCGATTCCCAGTCCGGCAGCAACCCGACCAGGCCATAGCTCAGCGCCAGCACCAGCATGGTCATCCCTGCCAGCCCCGGAACGCCCAGGCCTTGCAGGTATTCGTGGACGATCAATTTATGGATTTGCATCGCCGATCTCCCAGGTAGCCGACAGGTTGAACTGCACCGGGTGTTCCGGCACGTTGGCGACAATTTCGTGGCTCAGCAGCGACACGTCGGACAGCTCGTCGCTGGCTTCGAGGCGGCGGTGGAAATCGAGCATGGCGTCCAGGTCCTGCGCCTCGGCGCTGATCCGCACCTGGCCTTTGCGGGCATCCGGGGTCAGGGTCAGCAGGGCAATGTTGTCCCGCGGCATGGCTTCAAGGGTGGCGAACAAGCGCTCCCAAGGGCGGCGCAACTGCTGGGAGACCTTGCGCATTTCCGCCAGGTTATGCGCCTGCTCGCGAATTTGCGCCGGGGTCAGGCTGAGCTTGCTGCCGGTATCGCCGGTGAGCACCCGCTGTGTGGTTTGCAGGTGGCCCTGCTGTTGTTCGGCCTCGTTACTCAGGTGCTGTTGCACCAGCAGACAAGTCAGTGTCAGCACCACGCCCCCGGCCAGCAGGCTCCAGCCCAAGGGGCCTGCACGGCGGCGCGGCTGAAAGTCGAGCATCAGGGGGCGCATGTCAGGCCACCGCCCGAGACATGAGGTACAGGCAATCGCGTACGGCTGTCCGGTCTTCTTCGAGGGTGCGCAGATGCACACCTGGCACGTCGGGAGGCGAATCGATGCGCGCCGGTGCATGCAGGTAGACATTCAACGGCCGTTCGCTGGTGGAAGCCTGCAACTGGTTTTCACGACCGATCAGCGCGGTCAGCGCTGCATCGCTGTCGCTGCTGCCCACCGAACGCACCGAGGTCCAGCGACCTTCCCGGGCCAGCAGCAACACGCTGCGCACCGGTTCGGCAACGACGAACAGGAAGTCCCCGGCATCAAAGCTCTTATCGAAATGGTTGAACGCCGCCATCAGGTACGGCTGCACCGAACGCAGGCGCAAACCGCGAGCACTGACCAAGGCGCGCAGGCGTTCGAGCAAGTCCTGTGGCAGCGCGGTGGCGATACGGTCGTAACCGGCGGGTTCGGCCGAGAGCACCAGGCTCCAGGGTTGCGTCGGGGCACCGTAGAGGTCTTCGAAACACAGGTGGGCGTAGCCGAGCAATTCGGCCGGGCTGCTGATCTGCTCGCTCCAGGGCACCAGGCAATAGCGGCTGAAATGCCCGGAGATCACCACGGTCAGTTCCGCCCTGGCAACGCTGTGTTCGGCGAGCAACCGGTCGAGGGTGTCGAGGGCCACCGTCCAGGCCTGGAAGCCTTCATCGATGTAGCCGACGCTGCCCAGCCAACGGGTTGCAGCGCCTTGGCGATGCCCCAGGCCAACACCGCTGGCGCCGAGCACGGCGACAAATTGCTCACGAGATAAAAGTGACACGATTGATCTCCTCGAGCGTCGTCCGGCCCTGTTCCACCATCTCCAGCGCCGACTCGCGCAACAGGCGCAAGCCACGTTTGCAGGCGTGCGCCTTGATTTTCGAAATGGGTTGGCGCTCGACGATCATTTGCCGCAGTTCGTCGTCCAGGTGCAGCAGCTCGGCAATCGCGCTACGCCCGCGATAACCGGTGCCCCGGCAATGCCCACAGCCCTTGCCGTGGACGAACTGGTAGTGAGCGACCTTTTGCGGATCAAGCCCCGAGACCTCCAGCTCCTCCTCTGTCGGGCTGTAAGGGCTGCTGCAGCTGGTGCAGACCAGGCGGATCAAACGCTGGGCCAGCACGGCATTGAGTGCCGAGACCAGACTGTAGGGATCGATTTCCATCTGGGTGAAACGGCCGATCACGTCGAACACGTTGTTGGCGTGAATGGTGGTGAACACCAGGTGACCGGTGAGCGCCGATTGCACGGCGATCTGTGCGGTGTCCGGGTCGCGGATTTCACCGACCATGATCTTGTCCGGGTCATGGCGCAGGATCGAGCGCAGGCCCCGGGCGAAGGTCAGGCCTTTCTTTTCGTTGACCGGGATTTGCAGCACGCCCGGCAGTTGGTATTCGACCGGGTCTTCGATGGTGATGATCTTGTCCACGCCGTGGTTGATCTCGGTGATCATCGCGTACAGGGTGGTGGTCTTGCCGCTACCGGTCGGCCCGGTCACCAGCACCATGCCGTAGGGTTCGGCGGCCAGCCGGCGCAGCTGGCGCAGGGTTTCTTCTTCAAAGCCCAGGGCCTGCAGTTGCACGCCACAGACCTTGTCCGCCAGGTCCTGTTTGTCGAGTACCCGCAGCACCGCGTCTTCGCCGAAAATGCTCGGCATGATCGACACCCGGAAGTCGATCTGCCGGCCGCTGATGCCGATCTTGAAGCGGCCATCCTGGGGCACGCGCTTTTCGCCGATGTCCAGTTCGGCCATGACCTTGACCCGGGAAATCACTTGCTCGGCGAATTCGTTGCCCTGGATCTTGCTGATGTTGTTGAGCACGCCGTCGATGCGGTACTTGATCACCAGACCGCTGCCGGTGGTGCCGAGATGGATGTCGCTGGCGTGCATTTTCAGCGCGTCGTACAGGGTCGAGTTGACCAGTTTGACCACGACGCTGGAGTCTTCGCTGATGCTGGTCAGGGACAGGCTTTGCAGGTTATCGATTTCGGCGCCGGCGTCGCTCTGGGCGTTGAGCGACTCCACCGCATGGAAGCTTTCTTCGTGACGCGCCAGGTAGGCCTTCAGGTCATCGGCATGCACCAGGTACAGCGGCGCGCCTTGCAGGCATTCATCGATCCAGGCCAGGCGTGCACTGTCGAAGGGGTCGGCGAACACACCGATGACCGCATCGTTATGACACAGCAGGATGAATTCGCGCTTGAGGCATTGGGCCAGGGTCACCCGGTCGAACACCGGGGTGGAATTGAACAGGCTGTCGGTGTCGAGCACCGGGTAGTGCAGGGTTACACCGAGGCATTGAATGAAAGGCATGGGAGCCAGTTCGCACAGTCCCCCCAGGGCGTCCAGCATCCGCTCGCCGGAACTGGTGGCCAGGGCTCGGGCCTGGGCCAGTTGTTCACTGGTAAAACGAGTCGGTGCACATTTCGGTTGCGCCGGTTCTACGGCAAGGGATAGACGGTCCATGGCTTGCTCTCCAACGCCCGGGGCTTTGGGCCCTGTCGGCGCGGCGAGCCATTTCGGCGGGGGCCGGAACGTCTTGTCGCGCCACTACTCCCCGGTGAGCAATTGTTCGTCGTCTGGCGCCTTGGCGGCCGATATACTTTTTCGGCGATCTGCCAGCACCCAACTACCGTCGTACAACTGCAGCGGGAAACTCTCGGTCCTGCTCTGGCGTCGTTCGACAAAGCCTTCGCAAGTGCCCACCCCCGCTTTGGGTTCGCGTTGCCTGCCCAGAAGATCAAGCACGGCACGGGCCAGTTCCGCCAATGGAAACGGTTTGAACAGGATATGGCTGACGCCCAGTTGCCGGGCCCGCTCGCAAACTTCTGCAGTGGGGTGCCCTGTGATCAGCACGAAATGACACTTCCTGTTCTGGCGGACGGCATCGAGCACCTGAAAGCCTTCCATATCGGGCAAGCGGTAATCGAACACCATCACATCGGGCGCGAAATCGTCAGCTTCAACGATTCCTTGCGCACCGTCGTGGGCAATCCGGACTTCCAGTGCTTGCGCCTGCAGGTAACCCTGGAGGTTCTCCGCCAGCAACTGTTCGTCATCAACAACCAGTACTTTGTTTAACAAGGTGGACTCCTTGAAACCGCAGGTCCGGGTTTTGAACCTGACGGAGTGCGCGCCCTGACTGGACTAACGCACACTTCATGCCAGGCTGGGCGCCGGTAATTTTAGGACTTCATGTCCTTGAATTTAAAAAACAATGCCTTTTCGTAGCGCAATTCCATCCCCCAAAAACGGGGAAAGCGACCGGACTGGCACTGAATTTTCCCCCCACTGTTGGGGAAACCCCCTATTGATCGTCAATCCGTTCGATTCGATTCGATTGCGCGAGCGCAATGGCGCCGACGCCCTCGTCCCGGTTAAGCGTAGCCCTGCGGTTTCGACAGTGGAAGCGACTGCACCGAGTGGTATCGAGTTTCATCATCAGCCTCCGGTCAGGGCGTGGCAGCAATGGGTTTATAGGGGGCGACCAGGTAGAAACGCTGGCCCGGCAGATCCACCGTGACGATATGGGCACCGCTCAAGCCCAGGCGCCGGCCCGGACCAAAGCTCATCAGCGGCGTCAGCCCGGTATCGAAGTCACGCAGGCCTTCCAGGGCACTGACCAGCTTCTCGCGACTGGCATTGCGCCCGGCCTGCTTCATGCCTTCGCTGAGCAGCATCATCGAACTGAACGCGCCCACTTGCAGCACCGCGTGCTGGCCGCCGAGGCCCTGATGTTCGCGCAGCTGGGTCAAGGCCAGGCGCCCGGCCAGGGTCCAGTCGCTGGGCACGAACGGATAGGCCAGGAACACCCGCCGGGAAAATCCGCTGGGCATCTGCGTCAGATTGCCCGCCACCTGGTTCGAGGCGGCGAACAGGTAAGGCACCTGCCCCGCCGTTTGCAAGCGCTCGGCCAGACGACTGAAGCCGCTGCTGCTGCCCAGGTAAAACACCGAGCGCGACCCCAAGGGAAAATCATCCCCGGCCGGGTCGTAGGCTTGCAGGCGCACCTTTTGCCAGGCGTGTCGCTGCAAGTACTGGCTGAGCTCCTGCGCCGCCAGCCGTTGGCCGGGTTCGTCCGGGTAGGCGATCAGCGTCGGCCCCTGAAGCACCCGCAGGCTGGCCCTGGCGTAGTCGGCCAGGGCGATCAATTGCTCGCGAAGGCCCGGCAGCGGTTCGAATATCTGCGGGCTGGTGTGGGGCGTGCCCTGCAAGGACAACGGCCCGATCAGGGGAATGCCGGCCTGTTCCAGACGCACGGCGAAGCTCACGTCCAATGCCGGCGCCATCGGTGCGATCAGGGCAAACACCTGCTCTTCATCGATCAACCGGTCCAGCGCCTTTTCGGCACTGGCGCGGTCGGCGCCGGGGTCGAGGATGGTCAGGCGCAACTGCCGGCCATGAATTCCGCCCGCCTCGTTGATGCGCGCCACGCAGCCTTTGAGCACCGCCGCCACCGTGATGCCCTCCTCGCCCAAGGGTCCGGAACCCGGCAACAACGTGCCCAGGTGCAGACTGTCGGGGGCCAGGCCCGGGTCGCCGTCTTCGGCCAGGTGCTTGAGGTACGCCGTGAGGTTACGTTGATCGATCATCGACAACACGAACCGTGGCATCGTCGGATCGAGCCGATTGTTGCCCGGGTCGCGCCCCTCCTGCACCGCCCGCGCCAGGGTGATTTCGCTGTAGGCCGGATAACTGCGACCGTTGATGTGCTGCTGGCCATGGCTGCTGGCCAGCCGCGACCAGCGCAGGTCCGGCGGTCGCACCTTGCCTTCCGGGCGCCCGAGGCCATCCTCGCCATGACAACTGGCGCACGGCAGGCGGGTGGCCGGCAGCAGCATGCCCGCCGCGCCGACCCGGACCATGACCGGTTCGCCGTTGGCCGACACGCCTTCGTGGTACAGCCGCTTGCCGGCACTTTCACTGGGGTTCAGCGGCAGCGCCTGGGCACTGAGCGCGATGCCGCCGAAGAGCAGCAGGCCAAGGACGAGGGCAGCATTCATGGCCGTGGCTCAGCGACCGGCCACGGGCATTGCCAGCAACTGCAAGCGCTGGGCAATGGCCGCGGCCGGGGTGGCGGGACGGCTTTTGCTCCAGCGCCTGTTCGCCGCGTCACCGACGATCAACAAGCTGGAGTGTTGCTCGGGATTCGGCACGATCTGGCCGATGCGGCCCCATACAAGGTCCATTTGCACCTTGTCGTCGGTAAGAAAAAACCAGTGGGGCCCATCGATGCCCTGTTTCAAGGTGCAAGCCTTGAGTACCGCCGGGGTGTCCCGCAGCGGATCACTGGTAAGGGAGATAAAGGTGCTGCCGTTCTGGCCCTGCAAGGGTGTGTCGGGGAAGCAGGTTTTCCTGTCGACGGCGCTCATGGCTGATGCTCCATGGCGATGGCGGTGTGCTTGGCGTGGGCGTTGCGTTCACCCCTGAGCTTCTCGACGGCCCGGGCCAGCTCCGTCGGTTCGGTGAGACCGTAGTAGCGGGTCCAGAAACGGTTGTTGCCGTCCCCCACCAGAATCAGCGGCGAGTGGTTCTCGAAGCCACCGCTGTAGGCGCCCAGGCCCTTGAGGGTGGCTTCGACCGACTGCGGCGAACCGGTCAGCCAGCTCCAGCCCGGCCCCTTCTGGAAGTTGCGGGCGTAGTCGTTCAGGCGTTGGGGATCATCACGCTGCGGGTCGATGCTGATCGACACCAGTTGCACCTCGGTGCCGACCCGCGCGCCCAATTGTTTCTGCACCTTGCCCATGATCGAGGACACCACCGGGCAGACCGTGGTGCAACTGGTGTAGATGAAGCCCATGACCACGATCTTGTTGCTCACCAGGTCCTTTTCCAGACTGACGACCTTGCCGTCCTGGTCCAGCAGGGCCACGTCGGCAAACCTGATCCGGGCGGTCTCCGGGCTGGCGGTGCTGGCCGCCATGTCGTGCCCGGTGTGCTCGTCCGCCGAGTGAGCCAGCGCCAGGCCGATACCGAAGGCCAACAGGCAGAACGTCAGCAGTGCGCGATGCGCGAATCGGTTCATGTCAGTTTCCTCTTAGTGGGTATCGCCGGGTTCGGCCCGAACACCCGGCGCGACGCCAGACAAGGGCTGGCCCGAGGCTTTGTCCGTCAAACGAAATTGCACGTCGGCAAGGGCCACCGAAACCTCGTCACGCTCCAGCGTCTGCTCGCTCCAGGTGTCGGGCAAAGCGACTTCGTCGAGTGCAGTCGGGGGCGCGGTCCGCCATACCCCGAACCCGATCAAGGCCATCCCGAGAATCACCGCACTGCCAGCGACTGTGATGGTCCTGTCCATGTCAAAACTCCCCTTCAGAATCTGCTAGCCGGCAATCTCGATGCCGAGCATCGATGTCACCAACAACAGCAAATTGATCAGGAACGAAGGGTGGGATATGCCGATCATGGACTCGGGCCTCGCTACGGGTTATCGGGGGAACACTTCTCGACAAATCGACCGGAGCAATCCGCATGCCACAAAAAAATACGTTGTTAATCAGCTTGTTATAATCACGACTTGATCGGTCGGGGGATATTCCCCACCCAATCCCCCCACTTTTTCGTCGGGGCCACCATTCCCCACTATTGGGGAAAATTCCCCCGGGATTTCGATCACAGCGGCGCATCCGCGGACAACCCCTGTAAACGCCGATAGTGGTTCAGCACGTTAGGCACGTAACGTTGGGTTTCGGCGAACGGCGGGACTACATTGCCCCGGCTGAGCACCGCTTGCGGGCCGGCGTTGTAGGCGGCCACGGCGAGGCGGATATCGTTGTCGAACATCGTCATCAGGCGCTTGAGATAGCGGGCGCCGCCCTGGATGTTGGCTTTGGGGTCGTAGGCATTGGTCACACCCATTTCGCGGGCGGTGGCGGGCATCAACTGCATCAGCCCGCGAGCGCCTTTGGGTGAAGTGGCGCGGGCGTTGTAGCGCGATTCGGTCTTGATCACTGCATGCAGCAGCGCCGCCGGTAGTTCGTTGGCCCTGGCTGCCGCCGAAACCAGCTCGGCGTAGGGTTGCGCGGCGATCATCTGCGGTTGCTGATCGAGCCTGACCACCGCTGCATCAGGCTCACGAATCACCCGTTCATAGTGGCGTCCGGGGCGGTGGACATTGGACAGGACGTAGCTGCCATTGGCGTCCACGGAAACAAACACATCGGCCTGTGCGGCGCCAGCGAGCGCGAGTAATCCGAGCAATCCTGCGTTGATGGCTTTCATTGGTACGCCTCCCCTGCCCGGCCCCGAAAAATGGGGGTATTGCCCCAATGGCCGGTAGTAAAACAGCCATACGCAAGCACTGTGCCGTAAGTGAAAAGGCCCGTAGCACAGGGGGTGCAAAAGGATGTCCAGTCATGAGCATGGCAATTGCATGCGCTTGTATAGCGACTCTGCTGTCGACTGAGGGAGATCATCATGAATCAGCGACTGTGTTATGCCCGGCGAACCCAAAGCGGGTTCACCTTGCTCGAACTGTTGGTGGTGCTGGTGGTACTGGGGCTGTTGGCCGGCATCGTGGCGCCGAAGTATTTCGCCCAACTGGGCCGCTCCGAAGTGAAAGTGGCCAAGGCGCAGATAGAAGGCTTGAGCAAGGCCCTGGACCTTTACCGCCTGGAGGTTGGCCATTACCCATCCACCGAACAAGGCTTGCAGGCACTGGTCACAGCCCCCGCCGACGAACCGCGCTGGACCGGCCCGTACCTGCAGAAAAAACTCCCGCAAGACCCCTGGGGCCGCAACTACGCCTATCGCTATCCCGGTGAAAACAGCGAGTACGACCTGTTGTCCATGGGCAAGGACGGGCAGCCCGGTGGCGAAGGCGAGAACGCCGAAGTCACCAACTGGAACTGACGGGAATGGCGACCATGCGCTTTCATCTCAAGGCCGTCGGCAAGGCCGGTGTCGTCTCGATGACCGTCGAGGCGCCGGGGCACAGCGAAGCCAGGCGCATCGCCGAAGACCAGGGCCTGCGGGTGGTCAGCCTGCACGCCGAGCGACATTGGCGCGCGTTGCGCTTGCACAAGCGCGAGACGTTCAACCTGGTGTTGTTCAGCCAGGAACTGACCACTTTGCTCAACGCCGGCCTGCCGTTGATCGATGCGCTGGAAAGCCTGGCGGAAAAGGAAACCGCGCCACAGGCCCGCAAAACCTTGAGCGAGCTGGTGCGCCTGCTTTACGAGGGCAAATCGTTTTCCCAGGCCCTGGGGCAGCTGTCGGCGGTTTTCCCCCCGCTGTACATTGCGCTGGTGCAGTCCAGCGAAAAGACCGGTGCCGTGGGCGATGCCCTGGGCCGCTATGTCAGCTATCGCCAGCGCATGGACGAGGTTCGCCAGAAGATCATCAGCGCTTCGATCTACCCCTTGCTGTTGCTGGTGGTGGGCGGTGGCGTGGTTTTGTTTCTGATGGGGTATGTCGTACCGCGCTTCAGCCTGGTGTTTGAAGGGCTGGGGTCGAACCTGCCATGGATGTCGCAGATCCTGATGAGCAGCGGCATGTTCCTGCACGCCCACCAGGGTGAATTCTTCGGTGGCTTGCTGGCCATCATCGTCGCCCTCACCCTGCTCCAGCGCCAACCGGCGTTTCGTCGGGGGCTGGACCGCCTGATCGAAAAACTCCCCGCGGTGCACCAGCGCATCTTCATGTATGAACTGGCGCGCTTCTACCGCTCACTGGGGATTCTGCTGCAAGGCGGCATTCCCCTGGTCACCGCCATGGGCATGGTCCGTGGCTTGCTCACCGTCGCCTCCCGCGCACGCCTGGACCAGGCCTGCGAGCGGGTGCGCGAGGGGCAATCACTTTCTGCCGCGCTGGAACTCAATCACCTGGTGACCCCCGTGTCCCTGCGCCTGCTGCGCGCCGGCGAACAGTCCGGCAACCTCGGGCAGATGATGGAGCGCAGCGCCGACTTCTACGACGAAGAAATCAGCCGCTGGATCGAATGGTTCGTGCGGCTGTTCGAACCTCTGCTCATGACCTTCATCGGCCTGTTGATCGGGGTGATCGTGATCCTGATGTACATCCCGATTTTCGAGCTGGCCTCAAGCATTCACTGACCCCTTGGAGCTGAGCCTTTGGAGCTGCCCCTTTAGAACTGGGTCCGGCTGTACGTTGCATTCTTTTTCAACGTTGCAGCCGAATAAACCGGTGCGTTGAACTGTTCATCAAGTTCCCACGGGGAAAAAAGCAGCACATGGCAAAGTTCATCTACGTTCCAATCTGAATTAAAAGACGGAGAACGACATGCTCATCAATAAGCTTTTACTGGCAGTAGCTATTGGCGCGGTTCTGTCGGCGTCTACCGTATTGATTCCGGACAGCCTGTCCGGAGTTTCCAGTGCTCAGGCCAAGGATGGGGGTAGTGGCGGCGGTGGTGGCGGCGGCAGCGGTGGTGGTGGTGGCGGAAGTGGTGGGGGCGGCGGCAGTGGAGGCGGTGGCGGCAGCGGTGGTGGTGGCGGCGGCAGTCACGGCGGTGGCAGTGGAGGCGGTGGCAGTCACGGAGGAAGCGGCAGTGGTGGCAACAGCGGCAGCGGCCATAGTGGCGACCATGGCAGCAACAGTGGCCATGGCAGTGCCAACAGTGGTTCGAGCCACTCCGGATCGGTCTCGTCCTCAGGACGCAGCGGCACCCATGATGAACCCGGGGACGACCATGGCGTTCATCGGTCCGGTGAAGTCGGCGACGATCACGGCGTTCATGCCAATGGCGAGCCTGGGGATGACCGTGGTGTCCATGCCGAGCCCGGTGATGACAAAAGGAGCTGATTTACACTGATTCCCATAAAACACAAAACCCTGTGGGAGCGGGCTTGCTCGCGATGGCGGAGAGTCAGACGACTTCAATGTTGAATGACACAACGCCATCTCGAGCAGGCTCGCTCCCACAGTGGCGAATGTGAGTCAGACAATCAGCCGTTCTACAGCCCACCTTCAACCCGATCCAGCCGTTCGCGCAAGAACTCGACCAGCGCCTGCACCGGCCGCGAACTCTGCCGGTGTTGCGGGTAGACCGCCGATAACGTCAGCGGCTCCGGCCGCAAATCCTCCAGCACCTCCACCAGCCGTCCATCCTTCAACGCCGACCCGACAATGAACGTCGGCAAATACGTGATCCCCAGCCCGGCAATCGCCGCGTCCTTGAGCAATTCACCGTTGTTGACCCGCATCCGCCCGCTGACATTGACGCTCAATGGCTTGCCCTGCCCCGCAAAACGCCATTGCACCTGTCGACCATGGCCGTACGGCAGGCAGTCGTGACCGTGCAAATCCTCTGGCTTGAGCGGTGTGCCGCGTTCGGTCAGGTACGCCGGGCTTGCGCAATACACCCGCTCAATGGAGGCAATCCGTCGGGCGATCAGTGTCGAGTCTTCCAGTGTGCCGATGCGCAGCGCCAGGTCGTAGCCCTCACCGAGCAAATCCACGGGACGATCGCTCAAATCCATCTCTACCGTCACGTCGCGATAGCGCTGCAAAAACACCGGCAACAGGCAGCCCAGATGCGCCAGTGCGAACGACAGCGGCGCACTCACACGAATGGTCCCCCGTGGCTCGGTGGTCTGGCCGGCGATGCCCTGCTCCACTTGTTCGACTTCGCTGAGCAGGCGCAAGGCTGACTCGTAATAGCTCTGCCCCAGCGGCGTGACATCCAGGCGCCGGGTCGAGCGATTGAGCAAGCGCACGCCCAGGCGCTCTTCGAGTTGCATCAAGCGGCGGCTGACAAACTGCTTGGACAGGCCCAGTTGATCGGCGGCCGCCGTGAAGCTACCGGAGTCCATCACCTGGCAAAAAATACGCATATCTTCGAAGGGGTTCATTGTCACTTCCTGGTTGACAGTCAAACACTTTATAGCCGCTTTTTCCCTTCCGGGCACACCATTAATCTTCGTTCACCGCACTGAAATCACCTTCCCCGAAGGATCTGCGATCTGTTTGCCGCAAGCATTTAAATGGAGTTTCCCCATGTCCTTGTTCCTTGAGCATTTGCTTTCCCTGAGCGCACTGCTGTTGGTAGTCGACGCCCTGCTCTGGCACCTCGCGCCATTCAAGCATCGCGTCAGCCGGGTCGGTGTGCGCCTGGCGCTGTTTGTGCTGTTCAGCGCGGTGCTCATCAACGCCGGCGTCAGCCCGTTGCAGGCGCCATTGTTTACCGATGATCGCGTGGCGCAGCTGGGGGCCACGGCGCTGGGGATTCTCTGGTGGCTGTACGCCGCGCGGGTGCTGACCGAAGTGATCGGCCTGGCCCTGATGCGGCGCATCGGCCACAGCGGCCGGCTGCTGCAGGATGTCATTGGCGCACTGGTGTTCCTGATTGCCGTGGTGGCCGCTGCCGGCTACGTGCTGGAGCTGCCGGTGAAAGGTTTGCTGGCGACCTCCGGCGTCGTCGCCATCGTGGTGGGCCTGGCATTGCAGAGCACCTTGAGCGACGTGTTCTCCGGCATCGTGCTCAACACCACCAAGCCGTACCAGGTCGATGACCGGGTTTCCATCGACGGTATTGAAGGCAAGGTGCTGGACATCGACTGGCGCGCCACCCACCTGCTGACCAGCGCCGGCAGCACCGCGGTGGTGCCGAACTCGGTGGCGGCCAAGGCAAAGATCGTCAACCTCAGCCGCCCGTTCAACATGCACGGCGTGTCGATCAGCATTCAGGTGCCCAACCACATCCGTCCGCGTCGGGTACTCGATGCCCTGGACCGCACCCTTCAGGGCAGCAGCAGTCTGCTGCTCGATCCGGCGCCGAAAGCCGTGCTCAAGGAGGCCGGCGAAACCATGTCCGAATACGTGGCCAGCGGCTTCATCGCGGAACTCGGCAAAAAGGGTGAAGTGCGCAATCAACTGTTCGACCTGGCCCATCGGCACCTCGAAGCGGCTGGTATTTCCCGGCAACCCGATGGGGTGATCGAGCCGTCGACCCGCGCTCGGGCCTTGCTCGATGAAGTGAAGATCTTCCGTTCCCTGAGCGCCGAGGAACGGGATCGCCTGGCCCAGAACATGGTGGCGCAGCAATACGCGGCCGGTGAGGTGGTGCTGGATCTGGAAGAAGTACCGGACAGCCTGTTCGTCATCGCCACCGGCGTGGTCAGCGCCACCGTCCCCAACGGCAGCACGCAGATCGAAGCCGGGCGCATGGGGCCGAGTGAAGTCATGGGCGAACAGAGCATCCTCGCCGACACCCCGTCCCAGGCACGGTTCACCGCCATGACCTCAAGCATCATCTACCGCCTCGACAAATCCCTGACCCGCAGCTGCATGGAGCAACGTCGCGAAGTCGACCGGGCGCTGAACAAGCTGCAAGCGGTGCGCCAGCAGAACAGCCGGATGGCGTTGATGGCCAAGCCGGTGGTGGTAAGGAAAGGTGGGTTTTTGAGTTGGCTGCAGAACCGCTGATCAGCAGATCACACAAAGCCCTGTAGGAGCGAGCCTGCTCGCGATAGCGGTGGATCAGCCAGCATCGATATTGAATGGCAGACCGCAATCGCGAGCAGGCTCGCTCCTACAAGTGCAGCGTACTTACTTGGCCGTGAACTTCATGTAGCTGTTGATCAGGTTGCGATAGTTCGGCAGGCGCTCAGACAGCAGGTTGGCCAGGCCTTCCATGTCGTTGCGCCAGTCGCCTTGCAGCTCGCAGGCCACGGAGAACCAGTTCAGCAGTTGTGCACCGGCGGCCGACATGCGCGCCCAGGCCGCTTGTTGCACGGTGGTGTTGAAGGTGCCGGAAGCGTCGGTCACCACAAACACCTCAAAGCCTTCGGCAATCGCCGACAGGGTCGGGAACGCCACGCACACGTCGGTCACCACACCGGCGATGATCAGTTGCTTGCGACCGGTGGCCTTGATCGCCTTGACGAAGTCTTCGTTGTCCCAGGCGTTGATCTGGCCCGGGCGTGCAATGAACGGCGCGTCCGGGAACTGCGCCTTGAGCTCAGGCACGATCGGGCCGTTCGGACCGCTGTCGAAACTGGTGGTAAGGATGGTCGGCAGCTTGAAGAACTTGGCGATGTCGCCCAGCGCCAGCACGTTGTTCTTGAACTCGTTGGGCGAGAAATCCTGTACCAGCGAGATCAGGCCGGTCTGGTGGTCGACCAGCAATACCACGGCATCGTCTTTGTTCAGGCGTTTGTACGGAACGTTGCTCATTGGAAACTCCTTGATGGATGGTTGTCGCAGTCAGCGCCGAACTGTTGGGTCGGCGCTTTTTTTTGAATTCGTCAGAAGGCAAAACACGAGCAGCCAAAGGCGCCCCAGAAACCGGCGAAATCGCTGACCGGCGCGTTCGACAGGCGCGCCCGTTCATGACTGTGGGAATGCACCGCGCACGGGCCGCTGCAATGGTGAACCTGGGCCTGCATCGGCGACGTCGGGCGCCAGTGACCGGGCACCTTCACCACCGGCGACCAGTCAGGCAGCACCGGCACACTGGCCGGCCCGAGCTTCTCGAAGTCACCGGCGCCGTACACCACCTTGCCGCCGACCACGGTCAACACCGACTCGATCCACTTGATCGCCTCTTCATCGACGCTGAAAAAATCCGCACTGAGGGCCGCGACGTCAGCCAGTTGCCCGACCTTGATCTGGCCCTTCTTGCCTTGCTCCGACGAGAACCAGGCGCTGCCGTGGGTGAACAGCTCCAGCGCCGTCAGGCGTGAAAGGCCTTCGGCGTGCAGCTCCATGCCGCCGACGGTGCGACCGCTGACCATCCAGTACAGCGAGGTCCACGGGTTGTAACTCGACACCCGCGTCGCGTCGGTACCGGCGCCCACCGGTACGCCCTCGGCCAGCATGCGTTTGATCGGCGGCGTGGCTTCGGCCGCTTTCGCGCCGTAACGCTCGACGAAATATTCCCCCTGGAAGGCCATGCGATCCTGAATCGCAATGCCGCCGCCCAGCGCCCTCACCCGCTCGATGTTCTGCGGGGTGATGGTTTCGGCGTGGTCGAAAAACCACGGCAAGCCGTTGAACGGAATGTCGCGGTTGACCTTCTCGAACACGTCGAGCATGCGGCTGATGGATTCGTTGTAGGTGGCGTGCAAACGGAACGGCCAGCGTTGCTCGACCAGATGGCGCACCACCGGCTCCAGTTCGGCTTCCATGGTTTGCGGCAGGTCCGGGCGCGGTTCGAGGAAGTCTTCGAAATCCGCCGCCGAGAACACCAGCATTTCCCCGGCGCCGTTGTGCCGCAGGAAATCGTCACCCTGGTGCAGCTTCACGCTGCCGGTCCAGTTCTTGAAGTCGGTCAACTCTTCCTTGGGCTTCTGGGTGAACAGGTTGTAGGCGATGCGCACGGTCAGTTGCTCGTCCTTCGCCAACTGTTCGATCACCTGGTAATCGTCCGGGTAATTCTGGAAACCGCCACCGGCATCGATGGCGCTGGTCAGGCCCAGGCGATTGAGTTCGCGCATGAACTGACGGGTCGAGTTGACCTGATACTCCAGCGGCAGCTTCGGCCCCTTGGCCAGGGTCGAATACAGAATCATCGCGTTGGGCCGCGCCACCAGCATGCCGGTCGGCTCGCCATTGGCGTCACGCACGATCTCGCCACCCGGCGGGTTCGGCGTGTCGCGGGTGTAACCGGCTACACGCAACGCGGCACGGTTGAGCAAGGCGCGGTCGTACAGGTGCAACACGAACACCGGCGTGTCTGGCGCCGCCTGGTTGAGCTCCGCCAGGGTCGGCATGCGCTTCTCGGCGAACTGGAATTCGTTCCAGCCACCGACCACCCGCACCCACTGCGGCGTCGGCGTGCGGTCAGCCTGATCCTTGAGCATGCGCAAGGCATCGGCCAGTGACGGCACACCTTCCCAACGCAGTTCCAGGTTGTAGTTCAAGCCGCCACGGATCAGGTGCAAGTGCGAGTCGTTGAGCCCGGGGATCACGCAACGCCCCTTGAGGTCGATCACCTGGGTGTTCGAGCCACGCAGGGCCATGGCTTGGGCATCGCTGCCGACCGCGACAAAACGCCCGTCGCTGATCGCCACGGCGCTGGCGAGCGGTTTTTCGCGGTCGACGGTATGGAATTGACCATTGAACAGAATCAGATCGGCGTTCATCACGGTTCCTCGTGCAATGTTGAGGGAGACAGCCAGGGCGCGAACAGACGCGTCGCCATGGGCATGAAGATGTAAACCACCGACAGCACGATGGTCAGGGTGATCAGGAACGTGGCCACCACGTAATTGGAGAGCAAGGCGTTGAGCCGCAACAACGGCCCCCAGAGCAGCGGCACCAGCAAGGTGTGCGGCAGGATCACCAGCAGCGTCACCACGGCCTGCTTCCAGCGCGGCGGTGGCGTACCGGCTTCGGCCTGGGGCGAGAACCAGAACTCGTTGACCGGATTGACTTCAGTCTGGTCGCCATCGGCCAGCATCGGCGCGGCTTCGTTGACCAGTTCCTGGCGCTGCGGCGAATCGAGCCAGCGCTGCATCGCCTCGGTCGAGCAAAAGCGCAGCACGCAGGTGTAGGTGTCCAGGCCAGCATTCTTGCCACGCACCACATCCACGCCCAGGTGCCCGACGTTCTGCGCGGCCACCTTGACGATGTTGCGCAGCCAGGCTTCATAAGGCACTTCGAAACCGGCCTTGACCCGGTGCTTGACGATCAGGGTCACCACCTCATCAGGCCCGGGACTTGCCGGCTCACGGTGATTGGATTCAGACATAACGCAAGGCTCCGGCGAAACGGACATTGAGCGCCAGCCGTCCCGGCCCGGCGATGAAAATGCTGGTGAACACGATCAGCAACAGCCAGCCGAACTGGCCTTCGAAGAGGGTCCACTGCGGATGCACGACCAACATCGACACCCACAGCAAAAACAGAATAGGCAAACACGCCAGACGCGCCAGCAACCCGGCGACGATCAGCAGCGGGCACACCACCTCGGCGAAAATCGCCAGCAGCAGCGTCAGGTTCGCGCCCAGATGGAAAGGGTCTTCGATGTTTTGCAACTCGGCACTGTAGTGCAACAGCTTGGGCAAACCGTGCACCCACAACAGCAACAACCCGCCGCTGACCCGCAGGAACAGCAGCCCCCAGTCTTGCGCCCGATCATCGCGTCGCGAAGCGTCCATGGCCTACCCGCACAAATGAAAAACCACCGGCGTCGATGCGCCGGGACAGGATTCGATAGTGCCGGGACGGGGGGAGGAAAAATTGAATGTACGTGCTCTGTTTGCGGGAAGACCGAGAGCGGCCAAACGGCATGGAACCCTGTGGGAGCTTGCTCGCGATTGCGGTGGGTCAGTCGACATCCATGCTGAATGTGATGCAGCCATCGCGAGCAAGCTCGCTCCCACAGGGTTACTCGTTGCTTGCGGTTACTCGGTTAGCCTTGCGGATCGAGATTATCCAGCGCCCGATTCACCGCCAGCTCGCCCAACATGATGATCTGCGCAATCCCCAGCAGCGCATTGCGATGAGGGCTTTGCAGAAACCCCGCAAGGTCACTGGCCATGATGCTGGCCGAAGCCAGGGATTCGCAGGCGTGGGCCAATAGCGTTTCAGTGTTGATGTCGGGGGCGATGACAAACATCGTGCTGGGTTTGTGCGATGGAGCTGGATCTTTTGCGGGGTTCAGGTAGTGATCCAGCGCGCGGTCGGCGGCCTCGTGGAGCTTTCTGGAGTCGAGCGAATCGTAGGGGGAAACGTCGTCGGATTGCGGGGGATTCGGGGTTGGTTTGAACATGGCGGAGCTCCTTTATACCTGGTGAAACCACCAAAACCCGTCGCTAAACAAGTAAGGGTGGCAGCTGTACGCAGGTTAGCGAACCGGGAGGTATAAGACCCGGCAGACCCGAAGGCCTCCCGCGCACAGCCACCATGTCGAAAATTGCAGACTGGAGCCTTGTTGCGCTTATACCTGGTCGGGTCGCTAAACCCGGTCGCTGAATTTGCAGCGACAGGGAAACGATAAAGACCGGGTACAAGACTCACAAGCCGGCGGATTCTGGCGTAGTTGTAGGCAACGACGCAAGGCGGCGTAGCTTTCAGGAATAGAGGCTGACGGCTTTTAAACAGCGCTGTCGGAACACTGCGTATTCCCTATGGGAGCGAGCTTGCTCGCGATGGCGGCATTACATCCGGCATTGGCGTTGACTGGTCCACCGCTATCGCGAGCAGGCTCGCTCCTACAGTTGGGCTGGGTACATTCGAAAGAAATTGGTCGGCTGGCAGGCCGCCATCGCGAGCAAGCTCGCTCCCACAGAAGAGCAAAGGCAGAGCAATCCACACCGCGCCGCTTCTCACCACTCATCAGGCCGAGCGTTAGCTCGCCTGCAGCTCTTGATCTTGATCCA
>RCUH01001064.1_pt1 | contig 22330 bp, 17 predicted proteins | sample 2166191 | NCBI WGS metagenome assembly RCUH01 (sample SAMN09932848, study PRJNA488358) | compost metagenome | feature: garden; material: soil; isolation source: compost soil in an enriched community after 214 h of incubation | place: Germany: Experimental Botanical Garden Goettingen | collected...
AGATGCGGGCGTAGTCGCGGGTGAAGAAGTAGGCGGCCAGGCCGAAGATGGTGTCATTGGCCATGCCGATGACTTCTTCTTCCGTTTCGAAGCGGAACAGCGGCGCCACCGGGCCGAAGGTTTCTTCGGTCGCAAAGCGCATCGACTGCGTCACGTCGCGCACCACGGTCGGCTCGAAGAAGGTGCCGCCCAGCGCGTGCGGCTTGCCGCCCGCGATGACCTTGGCGCCATGGGCCGTGGCGTCGGCGATGTGTTCCTGCACCTTTTCCACCGCGTTGCCGTCGATCAGCGGGCCTTGCGTCACGCCGTCGGCGAAGCCGTCGCCGACCTTCATGGCGTTGACCTTGGCCACCAGGCGCTTGGCGATTTCCTCGTAGACGCCGGCCTGCACGTAGATGCGGTTGGCGCACACGCAGGTCTGGCCGGCATTGCGGTACTTCGAGGCCAGGATGCCGTCGACCGCGCGGTCCAGGTCGGCGTCGTCGAACACGATGAAGGGCGCGTTGCCGCCCAGTTCCAGCGACAGCTTCTTGATGGTGGGCGCGCATTGCTCCATCAGCGTGCGGCCGACTTCGGTCGACCCCGTGAAGCTCAGCTTGCGCACGACATCGCTTTCGCACAGCGCGGCGCCGATATCGCGCGAGCTGCCGGTGATGACGTGGAACACGCCCGCGGGCACGCCGGCTTCTTCAGCCAGCACGGCCAGCGCCAGCGCGGTCAGCGGCGTCTGCTGGGCCGGCTTGACCACCATGGTGCAGCCGGCGGCCAGCGCCGGACCGACCTTGCGGGTGATCATGGCGGCGGGGAAGTTCCAGGGCGTGATCGCGGCGGTGACGCCGATGGGCTGCTTGAGCGCCAGCAGGCGCTGCCCGGCCTTGGGGCTTTGCAGAATGTCGCCGTCGATGCGCTTGGCCTCTTCGGCGAACCATTCCAGGAACGACGCGGCGTAGGCGATCTCGCCCGCGGCCTCGGTGACCGGCTTGCCCTGTTCGGACGTCATGATGGCGGCCAGGTCCTGCTGGTTCTGCATCATGAGCTGGGCCCACTTCAGCAGGATCGCGGCGCGTTCCTTGCCGGTCTTGGCGCTCCAGGCGGGCAGCGCGGCCTGAGCGCTGGCGATGGCCTGTTCCGTTTCCTTGCGGCCCAGCTTCGGCACGGACACGATGGTCTTGCCGGTGGAGGGGTTGTCGACGGGGATGGAGGCGCCGCCGCCGGCGCCTACCCACTTGCCGTCGATGTAGCACGCATCGCGCAGCAGATCGGGACGCGAGAGGGGATGGGTCAATGCTGTCATGTCGTGAGTCTCCTTGATGGATGCGGCCGGCCAAGCGAAACGGGCGTGGCGGGCACCGGCCTGGGATCCAAGCCGGAATGCCTGCTACGCCCGCGATCCTTGCGCCTGTCGGCCGGATAACCGGTTATTCAGGGCCTGCGTCTCAGGCTGCGAGCGCCTCGGACAGGATGTCCAGCGCGCGCGCGAACTGGGCGTCGGGAATGGTCAAGGGATACAGGAAGCGCAGGACGTTTCCGTATACGCCGCAGCTTAGCAAAATCAGGCCGCTTTCGAGCGCGCGCGCCTGCACGCGCTTGACCGCTTCGGCGTCCGGCTTGCCGGCCGGGTCGTTCAGTTCCAGTGCGACCATCGAGCCCAGGCCGCGCACGTCGGCGATGCCCGGGACCTTGGCGCGCAGGCCTTCCAGGTGCGCGCGCAGCTTGTCGCCGAGTTCGGCGGCGCGTTCGCACAGCTTTTCTTCGGCAATGACGTCCAGCACCGCATGCGCGGCGGCGACCGCCAGCGGGTTGCCGGCGTAGGTGCCGCCCAGGCCGCCCGCGGCGGGGCCGTCCATGACGTCGGCACGGCCGACCACGCCCGAGATCGGCATGCCGCCGCCCAGGCTCTTGGCCATCGTGATCAGGTCGGCCTGAACCGAGTGGTGCTCCATCGCGAACAGCTTGCCGGTGCGGCCAAAACCCGTCTGGACTTCGTCGGCGATCAGCAGGATGCCGTGTTCGTCGCAGACCTTGCGCAGCGCCGTCATCAGTTCGGGCGGCGTGATGTTGAAGCCGCCTTCGCCTTGCACGGGCTCGATGATGATGGCCGCGACGCGCTTGGGATCGATGTCGACCTTGAACAGCATGTCCAGCGCCTTCAGCGAATCCGCCACACTGATGGCCTGCGTGGCGTTGGGGAAGGGCACGTGATAGATGTCACCGGGCATGGGGCCGAACGACAGCTTGTAGGGGGCGACCTTGCCGGTCAGCGCCATGCCCAGCATGGTGCGGCCATGGAACGAGCCCGAGAAGGCGATGACGCCCGAACGGCCGGTGGCCGAACGCGCGATCTTCACGGCGTTTTCAACGGCTTCGACGCCGGTGGTGAAGAAGGCGGTCTTCTTCAGGCCGTCGATGGGCGCTAAGCGGTTGATGCGCTCGGCCAGCGAGATATAGCCTTCGTACGGCACGATCTGGTAGGCCGTGTGCGTGAAGTTGTCCAACTGCGCGGTGATCGCGGCCTTGATCTTCGGGTGCAGGTGGCCCGTGTTCAGCACGGCGATGCCGCCGGCGAAATCGATGTATTCCTTGCCATTGGCGTCCCACAGCGTGGCGTTTTCGGCGCGCACGGCATAGAAGTCGCACATGACGCCGACGCCACGGGGCGTGGCCAGGGAACGGCGGGTATTCAGATCCTGATTCTTCATCTTGGCCTCGAAGCGCGTGATGGACGGTAAAAACCTTATTTAATGCTACGATGGCCCCACTTGTGGGAACCACTTTGATAAATCAGGTAGAACCAATTGCGTTCCATCGTAGGTGACTTGCTGCTGCTTCGCCTGGCCGACGGGTCCAGTGATCCCATGAACAAGCGGCTGTACCGCGGCGTGCGTGAAGCCATCCTGGATGGTTCCATCGCCGCGGACTCGCGCCTGCCCGCTACGCGCGACCTGGCGGCCGAACTGGGCATCGCCCGCAACACGGTCGTCCACGTCTACAGCCAACTGCTGGCCGAGGGCTATACCCGCAGCCGCCAGGGCAACGGCACCTTCGTCAACGCCTCGGTGCCGGATTCCTACCTGGCCAGCGGCCGCCGCCTGCGCCAGGCGCAGCAGGCCCAGGCCCGCCCGGCGCTGTCGCCGCGCGGGGCGGCGATCGTCGACAGCGTGTCGGCGTCGCCCTACCAGTGGGGCGCCTTCATGCCCGGCGTGCCCGACCTGACCGAATTCCCGCACAAGAAATTCGGGCGTATTTTCAGCGCGCTGTGGCGCAACCCGTCGCCCGACCTGCTGACCTACGCCTATGGCGGCGGCCTGCCCGCGCTGCGCGAGGCGCTGGCGCAGCATCTGGCGCTGACCCGTTCGATCGACTGCGATCCGGAACAGATCATCATCACCGAAGGCTCCCACCAGGCCATCGACCTGACCACCCGCATCCTGGGCGAAGCGGGCGAGACCGCCTGGGTCGAAGACCCGGGCTACTGGGGCGCCCGCACCATCCTGCAGGCCAACGGCCTGCGCACGGTGCACCTGCCGGTGGACGAAGAGGGCATGCGCCTGCCGGACACCGTCGGCGTGCCGCCGCGCTTCATCTTCGTGACGCCGTCGCACCAGTACCCGCTGGGGCCGGTCATGTCGCTGACCCGCAGGCGCCAACTGCTGGCGGTGGCGCGCCAGAGCGGCAGCTGGATCATCGAAGACGACTACGACAGCGAGTTCCGTTTTTCCGGCCGGCCCATCGCGTCCCTGCTGGGCCTGGAGCCCGACGCGCCGGTCATCTACATGGGCACCTTCAGCAAGACGCTGTATCCGGGCTTGCGCGTGGGCTATCTGGTGCTGCCCAAGGCCCTGACCGCGGCGTTCCAGGCGGCCCATGCGGAGCTGTACCGCGAAGGCCACCTGATGACGCACGCCGCGCTGGCGACCTTCATCTCCGAAGGCCACTATGCCGCTCACATCCGGCGCATGCGCATGCTGTACGGGCGCCGCCGCGCCATGCTGGTCAACCTGATCGAACGCCGGCTGGGCGCCGATTGGCTGCATCGCGACGCCAGCATGGCGGGCCTGCACCTGGTGCTGACCCTGCCGCGGGACATGGACGACCTGCGCGTGGTGGACGTGGCGCGCGGCAAGGGCGTGCTGACGCGCGCGCTGTCGCGGTACTACGTCAACGACGAGGGGCGCCGGCCCGGCCTGCTGCTGGGCTATGCCTGCGTGCCCGAACACGACATCGCACGCAAATTCGAAGTGCTGCTGGAAAGCCTGGCCGAAGTGGCGCGTTCGCCCATGGCGCCTACGCCGGCCGCGCCCATACCGGCCGCGGCCCTAGAACGGCAGTAGCGCCGACGCGAAGGCCGCGGCGTTGCGCATGCCCTGGTCTTCGAAGTTGGTGTTGAACACGGCATGCGACTGCGCGCTTTGCGCCGCCAGCCGGGTGAAGCGTTCGGCCAGTTCGGCCAGTTCCTGCTCGGAATACTCGTACTGGAAGCGGCTGGAAGAGGCCGCGCCCGACACATTCCAGGTGGCGGTGTTGCGTCCATGCAGGCGCAACAGGGTCAGGCCGGGATGGGTGGATTCCCAGACCGCCGGCACGGTGTTGTCGAAGCCCTGCGGCGCGTCCACCACCGTGTGCGCGACACCCAGGTCGCGCTCGAAGGCCAGCGTATCCGCCGTGGCGGCCGCCGTGTCGAACCAGCTTTTGTGGCGGAATTCCACCGACACCAGGTGTTCGTCCATGCGCCGCGCGCAGTCGGCCACGCGCGCCATGCCGCGCGCGTCGCGCCGCACCCACGGGGGAAATTGGAAGTGCACGGCGCCCAGCTTGCCCGGCAGGCGCAGGGGTTCCAGCGCGAGCTGGTAGCGGCGCCAGAGCTCGTCGCGCAGATCGGGCGGCATGCGGTCGTGGTAGATGACCGGTTCCGTCCATCCGGCGAGCTCCCGGCGGATGTCGGCGGGCAGGGCGGACAGTGGCGTCTGGTGGCCGGTGAACAGCCGGAAGGCCTTGATATTGAAGACAAAATCGTCCGGTGTCCGCGTGGCCCACAAATAGGCGTTTTCCGCCGTGGGCATGGCATAGAAGCTGGAATCGATCTCGGCCATGGGAAAGCGCGACGCATAAAAGCGCAGCCGGGCTTCGGCGCTGCGGGCCTCGGGCGGGTAGAACCGTCCGCAGGCCAGCAGGGTGGGGTCGGTCCAGGAGGCGGTGCCGGTCAGGATGCGAGGCGGGCTGGGGGTCACGATGGAGGGACGGATGGGTGGGGCAGGGCCCGGCAGGGCGCGGCGCCCGGGCGAATCAGACGAAACCGAAAAAATTCTGTATAAATATACAGTGTTCATCCGGAACCGGGCAACGCCAGGGTTCCTCAATCTTGCGGCCGCAGCGCTGCGGCCCCGCTCCATGTCCGACCCAGTCAATTTTCCTTCCCCGCCCGCCCAAGAACGTCCCGATCCCCTGGCCGACCTGAATCCTGCCCAGCGCGAGGCGGCCGAATTCGGCGTGGCCGGCGCGCCGGGGGACGACGGCCCCTTGCTGGTGATCGCGGGGGCGGGTTCGGGCAAGACCAACACGCTGGCCCATCGCGTCGCGCACCTGATCCTGAACGGCGCGGATCCCCAGCGCATGCTGCTCTTGACCTTCTCGCGCCGCGCGGCGATCGAAATGGACCGCCGCGTCGGCTCGGTGCTGCAGCGGGTGATGAACCTGCGCTCCTCGCAGCAGGCGCCGTCCTTGCCCTGGGCCGGCACCTTCCACGCAATCGGCGCGCGCCTGCTGCGCGATTGCGCGCAGCGCATCGGCCTGTCCGAGGCCTTCACCATCCACGACCGCGGCGACGCCGAAGACCTGATGGGCATGGTGCGCCACGAACTCGGCCTGTCGTCCACCAAGTCCCGCTTTCCGCTCAAGGGCACCTGCCTGGCCATCTATTCGCGCGTGGTCAACAGCCAGACGCCGGTGGCCGACGTGCTGAAGACGTCCTTTCCGTGGTGCGCCCAATGGGAAGACGAACTGAAGAACCTGTTCCGCGCCTACGTGGCGGCCAAGCAGGACCAGCAGGTGCTGGACTACGACGATCTGCTGCTGTACTGGGCCGAGATGATGTCGGATGCCGAGATCTCGGCCGACGTGGGCGCGCGCTTCGACCATGTGCTGGTGGATGAATACCAGGACACCAACCGCCTGCAGTCGGCCATCCTGCTGGCGATGAAGCCCGACGGGCGCGGCCTGACGGTGGTGGGCGACGATGCCCAGTCCATCTATTCCTTTCGCGCGGCCACGGTGCGCAACATCCTGGACTTCCCGGCCCAGTTTCCCAAGCCGGCGCGCGTCATCACGCTGGACCGCAACTACCGGTCCTCGCAGCCCATCCTGAACGCGTCCAACGCCGTGATCGGGCAGGCCACGGAACGCTACGCCAAGGACCTGTGGACCGACCGGCAATCGTCCCAGTTGCCCGAGCTGGTCACGGTCAGCGATGAAGCCGGGCAGGCGCGCTGGGTGGCCGACCAGGTCCTGGCTCAGCGCGAGGGCGGCGCCACGCTCAAGTCGCAGGCGGCGCTGTTCCGGACGGCCAGCCACAGCGCGGCCCTGGAGCTGGAGCTCACCCGCCGCAACATCCCCTTCGTGAAATTCGGCGGCCTGCGCTTTCTGGAAGCCGCGCATGTGAAAGACCTGCTGTCGCTGCTGCGCTGGGCCGAGAATCCGCGCGGGCGCATGGCGGGTTTCCGCGTGGCGCAACTGATGCCCGGCATCGGTCCCGCCACGGCGGGCAAGCTGATGGACGCCATGTCGGCGTCGGCCGAGCCCTTGCGCGTGCTGCGCGAATTCAAGCCGGGCGCGGCGGCGCAGGAGGAATGGGGCGCGTTCGCGGACACCTATGCCGCGCTGTGCGATCCCGGGCTGAAATGGCCCGCCGACGTGGACCTGGCCCTGCGCTGGTACTCGGGCCAGCTGGAACGCCTGTACGACGATGCGCGCGTGCGCAAGACCGACCTCGACCAGCTTGTGCGCATCGCGGCCGGCTACCCGTCGCGCGAACGCTTCCTGACCGAGCTGACCCTGGATCCCCCCGACGCCACCAGCGACGAATCCGGGGCGCCGCTGCGCGACGAAGACTACATGATCCTGTCGACGATCCATTCGGCCAAGGGCCAGGAATGGAAGGCCGTCTATGTGCTGAACGTGGTCGACGGCTGCATTCCGTCCGACATGAGCACCGGCACCGCCGAAGAGATCGAGGAAGAGCGCCGCCTGCTGTACGTGGCCATGACGCGCGCCAAGGAACGTCTGCAGCTCGTCGTGCCGCAGCGCTTCTATGTGCACCAGCAGACCGGCATGGGCGACCGCCACGTGTACGGATCGCGGACGCGCTACATCACGAACGCCATGCTGCCGCTGTTCGACCACCTGCCCAAGCTGCCCGACCTGCCGGCGGGGCGCGGCGAGCCCAAGGAACCGCAGGCGCCGCGCATCGACGTGGCCAAGCGCGTGCGCAATCTGTTCTAGGGCGCGGGCCTTCGGCGGGCTGGGCTATCATCGGCCGATACGCATAAGCTGTCCGGCAGGGATCGATTTGTCCAAGGATGTATATGTCTACTGAAGAGCAGGCCGCCGCCGCGCCCAAGGGCGAGGTCGTGGCGTCGATCGCCTATGTGAACGGACGGCGGGACCGCGAGGTTTCCATCGATGAAGCGGGTCAGTACGTCAGCCAGCGCCAGGGCCAGAGCATGCTGTGGATCGGCTTGCGCAACCCCAGCCCCGAGACGATCGCCAAGGTCTCGAGCGAACTTGGCGCCTGCGGCAAGAACCAGGAAGAAATGCTGGAAACCCACCGGCGGCCGAAGATCATCGACTACGGCAACATGATCCTGATCGTCGCCATCACGGTCGAAGTCGAGGCCGAGCGCCCCATCTTCGGCGAAACCCAGTTCCTGATCGGCGACGGCTTTCTGGTCACGGTTCGCCGTGGCGCCACTGCCGGCCACAGCCCCTTGCGCGAGCGCCTGGAGGCCTCGCCCGACCTGCTCAAGCGGGGCAGCGACTACGTGGCGTCCGAACTGCTGGACTGGCTGGTGGACCGCTACGTCGCCGCGGCGGTCAAGATCGAATCGGTGGTGGAAGGCGCGGAACAGAAGCTGCTGATCCGCGGCGCCAAGGACTCCGACATCCGCAGGCTGTACCGGCAGCGCCGGGACCTGCTGCGCATCCACACCGTCGTGTCGCCGCTGGCCGAGATCTGCCGCCGCCTGGCGCGCGTCGAGATGTCCGCCGTCGACGAACACGCCCGCCCGTATTTCGGCGAGGTCGCCGACCGCGTGCTGCGCGTGGACGAACTGTTCAATTCCCTGCGCGAATCGCTGGCGTTCGCGTTCGAAGCCAGCCTGATGATCGGCCAGGCCGCGCAGAACGACACCACCCGAAAACTGGCTTCCTGGGCCGCCATCCTGGCGGTGCCCACGGCCATCGCCGGCATCTACGGCATGAACTTCGAATTCATGCCCGAGCTCAAAACCCCCTGGGGCTATCCCATCACGCTGGGCGTCATCGCGTCGGTCTGCTCCGTGCTGTATTGGCGCTTCCGCAAGTCCGGCTGGCTCTGATTCGCCTGGGCCTGGCACCGCTGGCGGGCGCCGGCATGGCCAGCGGGCTTGTGGCAAACTGCCTCTCGTTTTCTCAACTGGAGCCCGGCCGGTGCGTGGCAGACCTTCTTTTCGAGGCGGCAGCAAGCTGACCGCCCTTGTCGTCGCCCTGATCCTCGCGGCGGCGGGAGCCATCGTCAACTGGCTGCAGCCCTCCGGGCGCCAGGAGCAGCGCCCGGGCGAACGGCCGGCCGCGTCCGCGCCCTCGGTCCAGAACCAGCCGGGGGCCGCCGCGGGTGGCATACCCCAGGGCAGCTATGCGCTGACCGGCACGATCGTCAACGTGGCCGACGGCGACACGGTGACCCTGCGCACCGCCGAAGGCCAGCGGCGCATCCGCATGGACAGCATCGACGCGCCGGAAGAAGGGCACGGCACCGAACAGCCCGGCCAGCCCGACGCCGAGGCCTCGCGCAAGCATCTGGCCAGCCTGGTGGCGGGCAAGACGCTCACCGCCCAATGCTACGAGCAGGATCAGTACGGCCGCGACGTCTGCGCGCTGATCCTGGACGACGGCCGTTCCGCCAACCGCGTGCAGGTCGAAGACGGCTATGCCTGGGCCTACACCGCCCGCAAAGGCGATTACCTGCGCGACAAGGCCATGCCGGAGCTCCAGCGCCAGGCCAAGGCGGCCGGACGCGGGCTGTGGACGCGGCGGGATGCCGTGCAGCCCTGGAAATGGCGCTACGACTGCTGGCGGCAGCGCCAATGCGGTTGAGGCCCTAGGGGGATGCCTGGGTACTGGCTGCGGCCCGCGTTTGCTATCCTCTGTCCGCAACAATACGAAGGGAAGGTTTCCATGGGTGTAATGAAGCGGCTCTGGGCGTCGGCCATGCTGCTGTCGCTGGCTTTGACGGGCTGCTCGCAAGAAAGCCCCATCAACAGCCCGTATCCATCCGGCGCCGAAAGCCAGAACACGCTTTATTCCGCTTTCGTCAAACGCTCCCCGAAGTACCTGGATCCGGCCAGTTCCTATTCCGGCGATGAAACACCCTATACCTACAACATCTACGAGCCGCTCTACGGGTATCACTACCTGAAGCGGCCCTACGAGCTGGTGCCGCGCGCGGCGGCCTCGATCGATCCGCCGGTCTATCTGGACGCGCAGGGCAAGCCCCTGCCGGCGGACGCGCCCGGCGAACAGATCGCCCAGAGCGTCTACGACATCAAGATCCGGCCCGGCATGCGTTTCGCGCCGCACCCCGCCTTTGCCCGCAAGGCCGACGGCAGCGACGCCTACTATCCGCTGGCGCCCGGCGAACTCGACGACAAGTTCTACATTCCCGATTTCCCGCTCACGGGCACGCGCGAGCTCACGGCCGACGATTACGTCTACGCCTTCCGCCGCCTGGCCAGCCCGCGCGTGGTGTCGCCCATCTACTCCTTGATGGCCGAGCATGTGCAAGGCATGAAGGACTACGGCGACCGCCTGCGCAAGCGCGACCAGGCGCTGCGGCGCGACATGCCCGGCGGCGCGGGCGCGCCGCCCTGGCTGGACTTGCGCGACGCCGACGGCTTCACGGGCGTCGAGGCCCTGGACCCGCACACGCTGCGCATCCGCGTCGACGGCAAGTACCCGCAGTTCAAGTACTGGCTGGCCATGACCTTCACCGCGCCCATCCCCTGGGAGGCGGACCGCTTCTACAGCCAGCCCGGCATGGCCGCGCACGACCTGTCCTTGAATACCTGGCCCGTGGGCACCGGCCCGTACATGCTGGTCGAGTCCCTGCAGAACCGCCGCCATGTATTGGGCCGCAACCCCAACTTCCATGGCGAGCCCTATCCCTGCGAAGGCGAACCGGGCGACGCGGCGGCGGGCATGCTGGCCGATTGCGGCAAGCCCACGCCCTTCATCGACCGCGCGGAATTCAGCGTCGAAAAGGAAGCGATCCCGCTGACGGGCAAGTTCATGCAGGGCTATTACGACGTGCCCCAGATCGAGCGCGGCGAATACGGCGTGGCCATGCTGGTGGCGGCGGGCGACAGCCAGGACAAGGCGCGCACCTACCAAGAGCATGGCATCAAGCTGCCCACCACGGTCGAAACCGCCAACTGGTACATGGGATTCAACTGGCTGGACCCGGTGGTGGGCAAGGGCGACACGCCCGAGCAAGAGGCGCGCAACCGCAAGTTGCGCCAGGCCATCAGCATCGCCTTCGACTGGGAAGAATATGTCGCCGTGTTCGAGAACAGCCAGGCGTCCGTGGCGTACGGCCCGGTGCCGCCGGGTGTGCTCGGCTACCGGGATCCGCCCGAAGGCGTGAATCCGGTCGTCTATGACCTGGTCGACGGCAAGCCGGTGCGCAAGCCCATCGACGAGGCCAAGCGCCTGCTGGCCGAGGCCGGCTATCCGGACGGCCGCAACGCCACGACGGGCGCGCCGCTGGTGCTGTACTACGATTCCATGTCCGGCGGCGGGTCCAACCCGCAGTTCGACTGGATGCGCCGCCAGCTTGCCAAGATCGGCGTGCAGCTCGATGTGCGGGCGACCGACTACAACCGGTTCCAGGACAAGATGCTGCGCGGTTCCGCGCAGATCTTCCTGTGGGGCTGGAATGCCGACTATCCGGACGCCGAGAACTTCCTGTTCCTGCTCTATGGCCCGAACGCCAAGGCCAAGGGCGGCGGCGAAAACGCCGCCAATTATTCCAGCCCCGAATTCGACCGGCTGTTCGAACAGATGAAGTTCCTGGACGACGGGCCGGAAAAAGCGGAGCTGATCGCCAGGATGATCGCCGTCGTGCAGCGCGACGCGCCGTGGATGTTCGGCTACTTCCCCATGTCGGGCGGCGCCTATCAGCAATGGGTGGGCAACGCCAAGCCCACGCAGATGGTGCGCAATACGCTGCAGTACATGAAGATCGACCCCGAACTGAGGCAGCGCAAGATCGACGAATGGAACTCGCCCAGGTGGTGGCCCATCGCGGTCTTCGTGCTGTTGCTGGCGCTGGCGATCTGGCCTTCGTATGTGGCGCTCAAGCGGCGCGAACGCCAGACGGCCTTTGGCCCGACCGAGCGCAAGGAGCATCAATCATGATCGGCTACGTGATCCGCCGGCTGCTGTATGGCGTGCTGATTCTGATCGGCGTGAATCTGTTCACCTTCATCCTGTTCTTCGCGGTGAACACGCCCGACGACATGGCGCGGCTGGCCATCGGCGGGCAGCGAGTCAGCCAGGACGCGGTGGAAAAATGGAAGGTCGAGCGCGGCTATGACAAGCCGCTGTTCTTCAATGCCGAAGCCCAGGGCACGGCGCGGCTGACCGACACGGTGTTCTACCGGCGCTCCGTGCCGCTGCTGGTCATGGACTTCGGCGCGTCCGACGGGGGCCGCGACATCGGCCGCGAGATCAAGACGCGCATGGGCCCCAGCCTGGCCCTGGCGGTGCCCACGTTCTTCCTGGGGCTTTTCGCCAGCATCGTCTTTTCGCTGACCCTCGTGTATTTCCGCGCCACCCGGCTGGACTTCTGGGGCGTCGTGCTGTGCGTGATGCTGCTGTCCATTTCCAGCCTGTTCTACATCATTGCCGGCCAGTGGGTTTTTGCCAAACTGCTGCGGCTGGTGCCGTTCTCGGGCTATTCGGGCGGTCTGGACATGGTCAAGTTCCTGGCGCTGCCGGTGCTGGTGGCCATCGTGTCGCGGCTGGGGCCCGAGGCGCGCTTCTACCGCACGCTGTTCCTTGAAGAAATCGGCAAGGACTACGTGCGCACCGCGCGTTCCAAGGGACTGGCCGAGCGTGTGGTGCTGTTCCGCCACGTGTTGCGCAACGCCATGCTGCCCATCCTGACCAGCACGGTCGCCGCGCTGCCGCTGCTGTTCATGGGCAGCCTGATCGCGGAATCGTTCTTCGGCATCCCCGGCCTGGGCAGCTACACCATCGACGCCATCAACGCGCAGGACTTCTCCATCGTGCGCGCCATGGTGTTTCTGGGCGCGGCGCTCTACATCGTGGGGCTGATCCTGGCCGACATTTCCTACACGCTGGCCGACCCCCGCGTCCGATTCGAGTAGCCGCCATGCCCAAGTTTGTTTTTCTCTGGACCGATATCGCGCTGTGGCTGATGGTGCTGGGCGCCCTGGCCTACGTGTGGCACGTGCGGCGCAGCCCCAATCTGCGGTCCACCTGGGCACGCGTGGCCCGCGACACGCCCGCCATGTGTTCGGCGGTCATCCTGATCGCCTTTTCGGCGGTGGGCCTGCTGGATTCGGTGCACTACCGTCCGCTGCTGCCGCCCGCGCCCGGCGTCGCCGCGAACGCCCCGCCGGTCTACGCGCCCGTCGTCAAATCCGCCCTGGACGGGCTGCTGGCCGGCACCGTCCTGACCCGGCCAGAGAAGAACTACTCCGCGCCGCTGGCGGCGCACCTGTACACCAAGGAAACCATGCTTGTCGACGACAAGCCGGTGCGCGATTTTCCGCGGCTGCGCGGCGCCGCCACGCATCTTGACGACCCCGCCGAGGAACGCCTGGCCGATATCGGCAAGCGCCTGGGGCTGGGCCTGGCGGTGGGATTGCTTGTGTCGCTGGCAGGCGCGGCCTTGCTCTTCGCCTGCCTGGCGCGTGCCGCGGGCTCGGCGTCGCATGCCGCCGAGGAGCTGCTGGCCGGCCGTGCCGACGTGCCCTGGCGCGCCATGGCGATCACCTTCGCCCTGCTGTGCCTGAGCGTCGGCGCGCTGGCCGGCCTGTCCAGCGGCTATCACGCGCTGGGCACGGACCGCATCGGCAACGATGTGCTGTGGCAGGCCCTGAAAAGCATACGCACGGCGCTGGTCATCGGCAGCCTGACCACGCTGGCGATGCTGCCGCCCGCCATCGTCTTCGGCATCGCCGCCGGCTACTTCAAGGGCAAGGTCGACGACGCCATCCAGTACCTCTACACCACCATCACGTCGATTCCAGGCGTGCTGCTGGTGGCGGCCTGCGCGCTGATGATGCAGGTGTACATCGACAACCACGCCGATCTGTTCGATACCGCCGCCGCCCGCGCCGACCTGCGCCTGTTCCTGCTGTGCATGATCCTGGGCCTGACGGGCTGGGCGGGGCTGTGCCGCCTGCTGCGCGCCGAAACCCTCAAGCTGCGCGAACTGGAGTACGTGCAGGCCGCCCGCGCATTCGGCGTGTCGCACTGGCGCATCATGACCCGCCACCTGCTGCCCAACGTCGCGCACCTGGTGCTGATCACCGTGGTGCTGGAGTTCTCGGGCCTGGTGCTGTACGAAGCCGTGCTGTCCTACCTGGGTATCGGCGTGGATCCCAGCATGAACTCGTTTGGCTCCATGATCGACGGGGCCCGGCTGGAAATGTCCCGCGATCCCATGATTTGGTGGAACCTGATGACCGCCTTCATTTTCATGCTGGCGCTAGTGCTGGCGGCCAATCTGTTCGCGGACGCGGTGCGCGACGCCTTCGATCCGCGCACCCGCCGCTTCAAGCCCAGCCGTCTAGCGCGCCTGGGCTTCTTCGGCCGCCGGCCGGGCGCGGTGCTTGCCGCCGACGCGCGCGCGTCCCGAACCGGAGAAGCGCCATGAGCCACGATGCGCCTCTGCTTGTGGTGAAGGGCCTGGACGTCGACGTCGCGGGCGAAAGCGGCATGACGCATGCGGTCAAACGCCTGGAGCTCGCCATCTCGAAACGCGAGACCTTCGCGCTGGTCGGCGAATCCGGCTGCGGCAAGAGCATGACCGCGCTGGCGCTGCTGCGCCTGCTGCCGGATGCCGGCCGCATCGTGGGCGGTCAGATCGACCTGGACGGCGAAGACCTCAACCGGCTGCCCGAAAGCGCCATGCGCGGGGTGCGGGGCGGGCGCATCGGCATCATCTTCCAGGAACCGTCCACCAGCCTGAACCCCGTCATGCGCGTGGGCGACCAGATCACCGAAACCCTGACCGCGCACACGCCCCTGCGCGGCGCGGCAGCGCGCGCCAGGGCCATCGACTGGCTGCGGCGGGTCGGCATCCCGGAACCCGAACGCCGCATCGACGACTATCCGTTCCAGTTCTCGGGCGGGCAGAAGCAACGCGTGATGATCGCGATCGCGCTGGCGGCCGAACCCGTGCTGCTGATCGCCGACGAACCGACCACCGCGCTGGACGTCACGGTGCAGGCGCAGGTGCTGGACCTGCTGGCAGGCATCCAGCAGGAAATGGGCATGGCGGTGCTGCTCATCACGCATGACCTGGCGGTGGTGAAGAACGTGGCGCACCACGTCGCGCTGATGCGCGGCGGCGAAATCGTCGAGAGCGCTAGCGCCGAGGAGTTCTTCCGCGCGCCCAAGCACCCCTACGCGCGGCAGCTCTTCGAAGCGATCCCGACCTTCGACAAGCGCGGCGTGCCGCTGACGGAACAGGGACGCGACGCGGCCGCGCAAACCCGCGGCCAGCGCGCCGTGGGCGGGTCCGGTCAGACGGCGGGCGTGGTGCTGGACGTGCAGGACCTGAAGGTTCACTACCCGGTGCGCAAGGGCCCGTTGCGCCGCATCGTGTCCTGGGTCAAGGCCGTGGACGGCGTGACCTTCACGCTGCGCGCGGGCGAGACCCTGGCCCTGCTGGGCGAATCCGGCTGCGGCAAGACCACCACCGGCAAGGCGCTGCTGCGGCTGATCGAGGGCGCGCGGGTGTCGGGCCGCGCCATGCTGCAAGGACAGGATCTGTTGTCCGCCGACCGCGGGCAGCTACAGCGCCTGCGTCAGGACATTCAAATCGTTTTCCAGGATCCCTACGCATCGCTGGATCCGCGCATGCGCGTCGGAGAGATCCTGGACGAAGGGCTGGCGTCCCTGCGGCGCGGCATGAGCAAAGAGGCGCGGGGCAAGCATGCGGCGCAATTGATCGAGCGGGTCGGGCTGCCGGCCAACACCCTGACACGCTATCCGCACGAATTCTCGGGCGGCCAGCGCCAGCGCATCGCCATCGCGCGCGCGCTGGCCGTGGAGCCCAAGGTGCTGATCTGCGACGAACCCACGTCCGCGCTGGATGTCTCGGTGCAGGCCCAGATACTGGACCTGCTGCGCGAGCTTCAGAGCGAGCTCGGTATCGCCTACCTTTTCATCACGCACAACTTCGGCGTGGTCGAATATCTGGCCGATCGCATTGCCGTGATGGATGGCGGGCGCATCATCGAGCTGGGGCAGGCTGAATCGGTGCTGCTGGCACCCCGCCAGGAAGTGACGCGCAGGCTGCTGGCGGCGGTTCCGCGCCTGCATTTCGGGCCGCAGGCTTAGGCCGAATCTTGTATTCTGGGCGTAGAACCCCATATAGATGCCATGGCCCTCAAAGTTTTTGACCTTCAGTGCGACCACAGCCATATTTTCGAAGGCTGGTTCGGTTCGCACGACGACTATGACGCGCAACAGGCGCGTGGTCTTGTCACGTGCCCGGTTTGCGGTTCCGCCAGCATCACCAAGCGCTTGTCCGCGCCCCGGCTGAACGTCGCCCATCTGCATGCGCCCGCGGCCCAGCCCGCCGTGCCGGCCGGCGCCTCCGACGCCGAAAAGATGGCGGCGCTGCAAGCGGTCGTCATGCGCCAGGTGCGCGCCTTGGTGCGCAGCACCGAAAACGTGGGCCCGCGCTTCGCGCAAGAGGCGCGCCGCATCCACGACGGCGACGCCGACGACCGGCCCATTCGCGGCACGGCCACCCCCGAAGAGCGCGAATCGCTGGCCGAGGACGGCATCGAGGTCATGGCCGTGCCCGACTTCCTGGACGACGAACGCCTGCAGTAAGCGGCCGCGCGGTGTACTGCAAAAAAAAAGCCAGACCCGTGTAGGTCTGGCTTTTTCGTGCCTGCCGCCGGATCAGTTGTTGACGCGGCTGCGGTATTCGTTCGTGCGGGTGTCGATTTCGATCTTGTCGCCGATGGCGCAGAACAGCGGCACGTTCAGTTCGTAGCCGGTGTTGATCTTGGCCGGCTTGGTCACCTTGCCCGACGTATCGCCACGGACGGCGGGTTCGGTGTAGGTGATTTCGCGCACGAGCGTCGTGGGCAGTTCCACCGAGATGGCGCGGCCGTCGTAGAAGACCACTTCCACGGGCATCGCTTCTTCCAGGTAGTTCAGGGCGTCGCCCATGCTGTCAGCTTCGATTTCGTACTGGTTGTACTCTTCGTCCATGAAGACGTACATCGGGTCGCCGAAGTAGGAATAGGTGCATTCCCTGCGATCCAGTTGGACCACTTCGAACTTTTCGTCGGCCTTGTAGACCGATTCGCTGGCCGAGGCGGTCAGCAGGTTCTTGAACTTCAGCTTCACAACGGCGGCGTTACGGCCAGACTTGTTGTATTCGGCTTTCTGGACCACGAGGGGATCCTTGCCGACCATGACCACGTTGCCGACTCGCAATTCCTGAGCGGTTTTCATCGATAAAACTCCGGGGGTGATGGGTGCACTCGCCGTGCTTGCAGAAGTCGCCGTTGCAGAGGCGGGTCTGGGTAGACCCAAGTCTGGGTAGACGGTTTCGTGCACACCCCGGGAGGCGTCATAGTTGAGGCCCGACAAATTCAGGGCAACTCAGAAAACTCTCTATTCTAACGTTTCTTGGCCAACTCTGCGCAAAACGCGACCAGATTATCAGCCAGACCTGGCAGCGCCGACTGGCTGGCGTCCCATTGCCGGGCGGCGGCGGCCCAGGCCTGCCCGGCGGCAGGCTCCAGCACGGCCTTGACCGCGGCCACGGTCTGCCCCGCTTGCGGCTGATTCCAGGCCCGGATCAGCGCCTGCGCCGACTCGGGGGCCGGATAGCGGGCGAGCCAGGCGTCCAGTTTTTCCAGATGGACGTTCTGGTCCTGAGGGTAGATCTGCCAGACCAGCGGGCGGGCGGCCCAGGCGGCCCGGACAAAGGAATCCTCGCCGCGCACGAAGTTGATGTCGGCGCACCAGAGCAGGCGGTCGAAATCGGGCTGGGCAACGAAGGGCAGGCGGACCAGCCGGGGCGCGCCGGGCGATTGGCAGGCCGCTTCCAGGCCGGGCGCCACGCCCTGGGGCGCGAGCAGCACGGTGGCGCGCGGATCCGCCGCCAGGGCCTCGACGAGCTCCCCGGCGGGGGCGGAGGCGTAGCAAAATAGGGACACCGTGCGCGCGCCTTGGCGCCGGAGTGCCAGCGCCTCGTCCGGCACGCCGACCGACCGCAGGAAACTGTCTTGCGTGGCGGTCGATCCCTGCAGCGCATCGCGCTCGGCGGACAGGCCAGGTTCGCGCAGCAGTCCCCCCGTGGCGGGGGTGAAGCCGGGAAAGAAGAAGTGCTTCACCAGGCCGTCGGGCCGTTGCGAAGGCAGGCCGTGGCAACTTTCCACCCAGGATTCGGCGCTCAGGTATTCCAGGTTGATCCAGACCGGATGGGTGCGGCGCATGCTGTCCACGAACGCTTCGGGCGGATCGCAGGCGAACGCCTCGATCACCACGTCGCGCGCGGCCAGCACCGGGGCGGGCGTGTCGGACCAGTGGACGATATCCACGCCAGCCAGCCCCTGGCGCGGGGAGCGCGCGTCGATGCCGGGCTGGATATGCGCAAAACTGGCCAGATCATCGACCCACAGCCGCACATCCCAGCCGTGGCTGTTCGCAAGCTGGCGCGCCAGGCGCCAGCAGACGCCGATATCGCCGTAATTGTCGACGACCCGGCAGAAGATGTCCGCTTGCATCGCCGCCCTAGTGGAACTGCGCGGGGGCCGCTTCGGCGTCTTCGGGCAGCTCGGCGTGCACCAGCTCGCCCAGCGGGTTCGGGAAGTAGGGCGCCCCGCAGTCCTCGCAATACTCGGGCGGGAGCACGCCCGGAATACGGCGCACCTCGGTAACGCCGTATTCCTTCAACAGCGCCGCGATCTCGTCGACCACGTCGGGCTGGCCTTCGTCGGACACCAGGTCTTCCTCGCGTCCGTACAAGGGCCACACGCAGCCGTAGTAGACGTCGTTGCTGCTGCGCGCAGTAAAGCTGATGCGGTATTCATCGATGCGGCCTTCGCCGCAGCCGGCCACCACGGCTCGCAATTGCGAGGCTTCAAGGCTGACGGCGCCTTCCAGCCAGCTTATCGCGGCGCGCAGGGACAGGGGACGCACCTGGCGGTCCGCCTCGCGGTTGCTGACATAGTAGGCATCGGGCAGCAGCGATTCAAACCCGCAGCCGGGCAGCAGCGTGGCCAGCGTAGGCTGGGCCTGCTCGGCCCATTGCTTCAGGCAGGCATCGCGGCTGGCCTCGGCGTCGCCCAGGTGTTCCTGCCAGCGGAAGATCGGCTCGTTTTCGGGGACCGCCACGGCTCCCACGATATAGCGCGTGTCGGCCAGCATGTTCGCCGTCTCGACTTCGGTATTCAGCACCGGCTTGGTGGTTTCGGCGCCCAGCGCCTGCGAACCCAGGCGTTGCAGCCAGTGCCAGGTCTCGGAGAAGGTGCGGGGCATCTGATCGACGCTGACCACCAGAGGCATCAGCGCGCTGCGGGCCTTGCTGGACAGGACATGCCCGTGCAGTTGGGCCTGCAAGGCCTGCTGGGCGCTGGCGGAAACAGGGCCGGTCGGGATGGCGTAACGGGTCCAGGCGACGATGGGGGCGACGATCAGCAATACGTCGTACCGGACACCGTTCTTTTCGATCTTCATCGATTCGGACAGCGTTTCGGCCTGTTCGATCAAGACTTCGTAGGCGCCCACGTCGCTTTGCGCAAGGTGGTCCAGCGCCGCCTCCAGGGGGGCATCCTGTCCCGCCTTGAGCAGCTTGGGAATCGCTTCGCCAAGCTGGTTCTCCCAGAACACGTCTTCGACGCGGCTGCCCGAACGGTTCAGCGCCTGGGCAAGCGCAACCAGGCGGGTGGCGTCACGGGTCATGCGGGGAGTGGATTGGCTGCGGGATCGGGCCATAACTTCGGGGGACGTCCAGTAAGTGTGTAACGACGTAGTTTAACGCCCGCCACCCTCGACCGGGGGCCGGCGCGCTGGGTCTGGCTGGAGCCGGCTCCGGCCATTCCTTGCGGCCGGGGAATCCAGGCGCGGGATCGGATCGAATTGATGCTGTTTTAGCAACAGATTATGTTGGTGTGGAGGGTTTATTGCCGCGTTGAAACAGCCGAAAATGACGCCATCGACATGATTTTATGGAGGCATCGCCATGCGTTGGCCTACGCTTTTTGTTTCCCACGGTTCCCCCATGCTGGCCGTTGAACCGGGCCTCACCGGTCCGGTGCTTGCCGATTGGAGCGCCGCGCAGGGCCGCAAGCCCCGGGGCATCCTGGTGGTGTCGCCCCACTGGATGGGCGAAGGGCTGGCGCTGTCCACGCGCGACCACCAGGTGGCCTGGCACGACTTCGGCGGATTTCCGCCCGAGCTCTACACCTTGCAGTACGCGGCGCCGGGCTCGCCGGAACTGGCGGCGCGCACGCAGGCCCTGCTGGCCGAATCGGGCATCGCCGCGGACCGTGATCCGCGCCGTCCCCTGGACCACGGCGCCTGGGTGCCTTTGCGCTATCTGTACCCGGACGTGGACGTGCCCGTCGTGCAGCTATCGCTGGACATGGGGCGCGATGCGGCAGGCCAGATGGCGCTGGGCCGTGCGCTGGCGCCCTTGCGCGACGAAGACATCCTGATCATCGGATCGGGTTCGCTCACGCACAATCTGCGCCACGTCCGCATGCCGCAGGACGCGCCCGCGGCGGCTTATGTGCCCGCATTTCAGGAGTGGTACGCCCGCAATCTGGCGGACCACAACGTGCCGGCCCTGCTGGATTGGCAGGCCCAGGCGCCCGCCGCCCTGCAGGCGCATCCGCACGATGACCACCTGATGCCCCTGTACGTGGCGCTGGGCGCGGGCGGTCCGGCGGCCAGGGCGCGGCGGCTGAATGACGAGATCTCGTACAGCGCACTGGCGATGGACGCGTATCAGTTCGACTGAGGGCGCGCGGCGGCGTCCGGCTTGGGTATTCCTAGAACGAAGTCGAAGGCCCGCGCCATGAGGGAGGTTGTTGCAAACGTCGCGTGTCTGGCGTGAGCTGGTGAAGTGGTTGCCGGCAGCTAACGGTCATTCGTACTTTTCTGATTGCGTGTCTTCAAGCGGTGCGTAGACTCCAGCGCAACAGCAATTGCCAGGAGTCACAACATGGCGGGCCGCCCTATTGTTCGAGTTGGCGACAGGACTTCGCATGGCGGGACGGTGACGCAAGGATTTCCTTTCTACACCATCGAGGGACGTTCCGCCGCAGGGCTGGGCCACGTGGTGATCTGTCCGCAATGCAAGGGGGCCTATCCCATCGTCGAAGGCGTTTCCAGCTTCGGCGTCGATGACGGATTTGTGGCAATCGAGGGAATGAAAACATCCTGCGGCGCCACGCTGATCGCCAGCCAGAATACTGCAGTGGTGGATCCAGGCCCGGGTGGCAGTGCTCGGGCGTCGGCTGATCCTCGCGGGATGGGCATCGGCTTTCCTGGCAGCAGGCCTAAGACTAGTCGACCGCTCTCCAATAGTCTGCGTCGAGTGGGCTGCGACCACGCCAATACTGCAGTGCCGCTGGCCGAATACATCGTCCGGGAAATGAAGACTAACCCTTTCTCTATCGAGGGAAGGAAAATCCTTGCTGCGAATAGCGCTGATCCTGAAGCCCGGCGCGCGGAGTGGCAGCAATTGCCTTGGTACTTGAGACTGGGAGGCGCGCCCGATTTCGAGGGAACGGCCGCCGGGCAAAAAGCGGCCGCATACGGGATGTGGACGGAAAGAGTCGGGCCCGGCCGTCCTTGGGATCACAAGCCTATCTTGCGGCAGAAATTTCCGGGGTCACCGCGCCCCCGTTGGCACAAGCACGGGGATTATGATTACTTCTACGATATTTGGTCGAACATTCACTATGGCTACGTGGGTGTAGCTGTTGGCTTCAGTGCAGCGGAACTGATCAACGGCGCTGGCATAGCGCAGGCGCTAGATGATTTAAGACGGGGTCAGCCGCAGCAGGATCATCCAGAAAATGGGTCTTGGCCTGCCAGCGCTGACGATGTTCCTGACCATATATCAATCAAGCTCGGCACGGACCTATATCTGCAAGTGAAGCCCAACGCCTTGACTGCGGGCATTCTGTTGGAGCGTATCGCAGCAGTTCCCGCACCTTGGGGGAAGGGTGGGGATAAGGCCAAAGAACTGCATGACTGTAATAGGTAGCCATGAAAACAAGATGTGTAAAACCAGGCTGCGCGGCAGTCGTAGGAGTGGTGAGCGCGCTGGTGCTGTTTTGGTACTTCTGCCGGCCAGTTGTGGCGCTTCATTATTCGGCCTCGGGGAGCGCGCCCATAGGCTATTTTTACGACACCGACGTATACATTTCCAAGAGAAGCCTTCAACCCGGTGAGTCCGCGAAGTACTACACAGACTGGCAACATAAGTCGGATTACTGGACTTCAATTAGCTTTCCGGCGGAAAACAGAGAGGAAGTGGAAATCAACGGACCGTTCAGCCGCGTGGATGTATGCATCGGCCCCGGCGGAAAGATCGAACGAACAGAGACGCGTCATGGCTTTTTCGCGAGGTTTACTGCGCCGAGCGAGCCCTGCGAGCCTCCGACATCCAAGCGGTGAAAGATCGATCCTTGACGTCAGTACTACCCTGAAGCCCCCGACCAAGGTGCCCGGCGGGGGCTTTTGCATGTGCGCCCAGCATGGGCGCACTCCGGTATGAGCCCGCATGCCGGGGAAATGACAGCGGGCAGCCCTCTCGGGCTGCCCGCTATGCCGAAGCGCCTAC